>Ga0299914_10002655_pt1 | contig 12381 bp, 9 predicted proteins | sample RVTome_10_FD_201361 | JGI IMG/M metagenome (GOLD analysis project Ga0299914, IMG submission 201361) | Soil microbial communities from uranium-contaminated site in the Upper Colorado River Basin, Wyoming, United States - RVT153D57 (version 2) ... | reverse complement strand
GTGACGAGCCGGTCGCCGATCCGGCGGGCGGGCACGCCGCGGCGCATCACCGCACCCGAGCCGTCGAGGTTGTCGAACCGCGGCAGCAGCAACTCGACCGGCTCGGCGCCGTCGCCCAGCAGCGTCAACGCCGGGGACGCGCCCCCGAGGTCGAGATTCCAGCGGCCGCGGCCGGACTCTGTCCACCGGTCACCGATCGTGCCGGCCGGCACTACCGGTTCGCCGGTGCGCCCGTCGATGAACACCGTCTTCCACTCCGCGCCCTCGCCGGTGTCACCCAGGTCGCTTGCCCGCAGGAACTTCCCGGCGACATGGGCACCCTCCCGCTCCTCGAGTTCGATGAGGAACGGCAGGTCGGTGTACTTCTGCACGTAGTCGACAAAGAACGGCACCCGCTTGTCAACGAAGTTCTCGCGCAGGATCACATGGCCCATCGCCATTGCGAGTGCGCCGTCGGTGCCAGGCTGGGCCGGCAGCCAGGTGTCCGCGAACTTGGTGTTGTCCGCGTAGTCCGGCGACACGACCACCACCTTCTGGCCGCGGTAGCGGGCCTCGGCCATCCAGTGCGCGTCCGGCGTGCGAGTCACGGGAACGTTCGAGCCCCACATGATCAGGTAGGCGGCATCCCACCAGTCGCCGGACTCCGGGACGTCCGTCTGGTCGCCGAACACCTGCGGCGATGCGGCCGGCAGGTCGGCGTACCAGTCGTAGAACGAGGTCATCACGCCGCCGACCAGCTCTATGAAACGGGCCCCGATCGCGTGCGAGACCATCGACATCGCCGGGATCGGCGAGAATCCTGCGACCCGGTCCGGCCCCCACGTCTTTATGGTGTGCACGTGTGCGGCGGCGACCATCTCGACGGCTTCGTCCCACGACACCCGCACGTGGCCGCCCTTGCCGCGGGCCTGCTGATAGCGGCGCCGACGCTCGGGGTCACCCACCACGTCGGCCCAGGCGAGGACGGGGTCACCCAGGCGGGCCCGGGCCTCGCGGTACATGTCCACTAGGACGCCGCGAGCGTACGGATACCGAACCCGGGTCGGCGAGTAGGTGTACCACGAGAACGCCGCGCCGCGGGGGCAACCGCGCGGCTCGTACTCCGGACGGTCCGGGCCGACGCTCGGGTAGTCGGTCTCCTGGGACTCCCAGGTGATGATCCCGTCCTTGACGTACACCTTCCACGAGCACGAACCCGTGCAGTTGACTCCGTGCGTCGAGCGGACGACCTTGTCGTGACTCCACCGGTCGCGGTAGAACGCATCACCCTCGCGCCCGCCCTGCCGGAAGACGGCTCGCAGGTCGTCGGATACCTCCGCTCTGGTGAAGAACCGGCCGGTGCGCAACAGCGCGTCCGCCAGTGGGTCGTCCGTACCTCCGCCTTTTCGTCCGACTACTTCCGACATGGCGCTCACCTTCCCGACGTCCTTCGTCACCAAAATAGGGCCGAAAGGCCTTGCGGTCAGACTTTTGGTGTCAACTTCGGGACGAACGTCCCTGCGCCGAGGTTGGATCAGTCCCATATCGTCGATCCGGCCTACCGTCGCCCCCGTCGAAGGAGCACCCATGACGGCACCGCAGAGTCCAGATCCGATCCGGCCGACCCCATCAGCCGAACAACCTGAGCGCCGCGGGCAGTACACCGCACTTGCACTGGCGACAGCGGCATTCGGCATCAACTTCTGGGCCTGGTCCCTGATCAGCCCGCTGGCTCCGAAGTACCGCGAGCTGTTGGATCTGTCCCCGCTCGCGGTGTCCGTGATGGTGGCAGTACCGGTGATCGTCGGGTCGCTGGGTCGTATCCCATTGGGGGCACTCACTGACCGCTATGGCGGGCGGCTGATATTCACCGGCCTGTGCTTTGCCGCCGTGGTGCCCGTGGTGTTTCTATCCGTAGTGGACTCATATCCGGCGCTGCTGGCCGGTGGGTTCGTCCTGGGATTGGCGGGCGCCTCGTTCGCGGTCGGTATTCCCTTCGTGAATGCGTGGTTCCCGCCGCACCGCCGCGGCTTCGCGCTCGGTGTCTACGGCATGGGCAACATCGGCACCGCAATCTCTGGTTTCCTGTCTCCGCGGCTATGGGACACCGGTGGTCGTTCCGTTCCTTACCTGGCCGCGGCAGTGGCGTTGCTGGTGATGGGCATCGTGTTCTGGCTGGCCGGCCGGAACGCGCCCGGGTTCACGCCCACCACGGTGTCACTGACCAAGCACTTCGGCAGCACGCTGCGCCTGCGCACGACCTACGAGCTCGCCGCCCTGTACGCGGTCACCTTCGGCGGATTCGTGGCCTTCGGCGTCTACCTTCCCACCTACCTGACGTCGGCCTACGATCTGTCGATCGCCGACGCCGCCGCGCGGGCCGCCGGCTTCGTGGTCGTGGCCACCCTGGCGCGCCCTGTCGGCGGGTGGCTCGCCGACCACTTCGGCGGCGTGGAGGTGCTGCGGGTGGTGTTCGGCATCGTGGCATTCTTCGCGGTCATTGCGGCGTTCACTCCGACAATGCCGGTGCTCACCGTCGCCATGCTGTCGATGGCTGCCGCGCTGGGACTCGGCAACGGGGCCGTCTTCGCGCTCGTCGGTACCCGGGTACCCGCCGGAAGCGTCGGCGCCGTTACCGGCGTGGTCGGTGCCGCCGGCGGGCTCGGTGGCTTCCTGCCCCCGATAATCATGGGCGCGGTCTACGAGCTCACCGGCTCCTACGCGATCGGCTTGATGCTGCTCAGTGACATCGCCCTTGCCGCGCTGGTGTTCGTGGTCTTCGGCATGCCTGGGCGCGGGATCAGTTGGCGCGACGCGTGGCAAACGCTGCGCTCGACAGCGTAGCGACCATCGCCGCGAACACCACGGCCCATGCGCCCAGGCCGACCCACACCCAGGCGCGCCCGATCTGACCGGCGATCGGCAACTCGGCCGCGGCGCCGAGTTCGATGCTCGCCACGGCGTACATGCCGAGCGGGAAAACTATGCTCCACAGCGGAGGCTGGTACCTGACCGGCACGCGGCGCACCATGTGGCGCCAGATCCCGAACGCGACCAACAGCGGAATGAGCCAGGTGCCGAATGCCCACAGCACCAATCCGAGGCCCACGACGACCGGTCGGGCCGCCGCGATCGCAGGAGCCTCGGGCATGGCAGCGATCCGGGCTGCCGCGAAGACCGTGATGGCGGTGGCACCCACCGTCACCCAGTACGGCGGCGTAAGGTCCTCGGCCCGTACCTCCAGCAACAGCAGCCGCACCAACACGAGTGACGCCACGATCAGGTACAAGACCATGCCGACCGACCAGGCAAGGACCGCGGTGAGTGCCGCCAGCCGGAGGTGATCAGGCCACGCCGTGCCCAGAGCAGTGGCAGCCACAGCGAGCGACTGGGTGCCGACGACCCAGATGAACCATGTCCCGTTCACGCCGACCAGTACTGGGCGAGGACGTGGACCGAGGATGAGCCGCATTGGCACGCCATAGCTCAGCGCGAGCCAGGCCGCGAAGCTGGCTGCGGCCAGCGTCGCGGTTACAACGATGTGACCATCGGTGGCGAGCCTCGCGCCGAGGACGTTGCAGGCGGCGACGAACGTGAAAAACGCGTACGCGCGGTCGGGTGCGCCGAGATCAGCGAACAGGTCATGACTGAACTTCGCAACCCGCCAGGTGTAGCCGATAACAAGGACGCTGAAGAATGTGATCCCGAGGGCAAGCAGCACGGCGGACAGCTCTGGCATCTGGATCTCATGGACACCAGTCGAGACGATTCCGGTGGCCATGACCAACGCGAAGTAGCCAGGATAGAGACGGCGCACCACCTCGGCCAGCGGCCGGCCTGCCGGGCCGGCGCCGTCCAGGTGGATCTGTTCGGTCGTCGCGTTCTCCATCGGCTTGTGCTGAAGGCTAGGAGTTGTCGTCACGGCGCTCTCGGGCCCATGGACCCGAGAGCGCCGGACTTTGGTCCCTAGAGCACACAAAGCTAATGGTGCTGCGCCCGGTAGAGAACGACTTTCAGCGCGTCGGTCTCGGCCGGCTTGGAGAACACGTCGTACGCGTCCTGCATCTCCTGCACCCCGAACCGATGCGTCACGAGCCCGGACACGTCCAGCTGGCCGGAGACGACCATCCGTAGCAAGGTGGGCGTCGAGTAGGTGTCGACCAGTCCGGTGGTGATCGTCAGGTTGCGGATCCACGCGGTCTCCAGGTGCAGCGTGGCCGGCGATCCGTGCACGCCGACGTTGGCGACCCGCCCACCGGGTCGAACCAGTTCGACGCACTTCTCGAACGTGGCCGGAATACCCACGGCCTCGATGGCCACATCGGCTCCAAGCCCGTCGGTGAGGTCGGCCAGGGTGCCCGCCACGTCCTCGTCCGCGTCGAGCGCGATGTCCGCGCCCAGGCTGAGGGCGGCCTGCCTGCGGGCGGGCGCCTTGTCCACCACGACGAGGTGGCTCGGGCTGAACAGCTTGCACGTGAGCACCGCCGCGAGGCCGATCGGGCCCGCACCGACTATGACGACCGTGTCTCCTGGCCGTACCTGCCCGTTGAGCGCTCCAACCTCGTACGACGTGGGCAGGATGTCGGCCAGCATCACCGCGGCCTCGTCGCTGACCTCGTCCGGCAACCGATAGGTGGACGTGTCCGCGAACGGCACCCGCACGAACTCGGCCTGGGTGCCGTCGATACGGTGGCCGAGGATCCAGCCACCGCCGCCGAGGCACTGGCCGTACCGTGCCTCACGGCAGTAGCGGCATCGCCCACATGCACTGATGCACGACACGAGCACGCGATCGCCGACGGCGACGTTGCGCACCCCGGCGCCCACCTCCTCCACCGTACCGACGGCCTCGTGTCCGAGCACTCGCCCCGACTGGACCGCTGGCACGTCGCCGCCCAGAATGTGCAGATCCGTCCCGCAGATCGTCACCGCGTCGACGCGGACGATCGCGTCTTCGGGATCCTTGATACCGGGGTCGGGGACGTCCTCCCACGACCGCCGGCCAGGTCCGTGATAAACCAATGCCTTCATCTCAACCTCCTATTGGTGGCGTTGCCCGCGCGCGGTCGTCATCGAGTCCCGCCGCCCGCGAGGCTTCTGACCAACGTCACGAGCTGCACCACGATGCCGATCGCCGAGCCGACGATCGCCAAGATCAACAGAATCCGCACCAGCGCAGTGCCCTCGAAGTCCCAGCCACTGAAGTCGACCGGGAAGACCTGGAGGATGCGAATCAGCGCGACCAGCCCGATGCCGGTGGTCACAACACCGCCGAGCGCGACAAACCACGGCTCGTCGTGCACCAGATAGGCGAGGTTCGCGACAACACCTGCGAACAAGGAGGCATTGACCAGTCCGAGTACCTCGGTGGTGTCCGAGGTCAGGAACGACACACTCTCCCAACCAGGCCAGACGTTCACCAGGACCAGCCCCACGATGCCGGCGACGATCCCGAAGCCGTAGCCCAGCCGGTGTGCCGCCGCCGGTCGGCGCGTGGCTGTCATCGTAATGGCGTCCTCCATCCAGAGCGGAGCCTCCACCTCACGTTAGGGCCGGAGGGAAGGCTCGACGCAGGGTCGAACGTCCACGCCGGTCGGGACGGAGTGCCCACACACCGACTCGGCAGGGACCTTGTGCCCTATGTTCCGCGCTCACGATGCCGATTCGATGAAGGAGCCGCGCGGCGTAGAAGGGGCGCAGGATATGGACCCGGACGTACCCAGCCGCATGCCGACTGCCATCTCCGGGCTGACGCCGGCGGCGGCCGCGGCGATTCTCGCACGCGACGGACCGAACACGTTGCCGGAGCCGGCGCGCACTCCTGTGCTGTGGCGCATCGCGCACCAGTTGTTCCATTTCTTCGCCCTCATGCTGTGGGTCGCTGCCGGGCTGGCCGTGGTCGCCGGGATTCCGCAGTTGAGCGTCGCCATCGTCGCGGTGATCCTGCTCAACGCGACATTCGCCTTCGTCCAGGAGCATCGGGCGGACCGCGCGGCCGAACGGCTCGGTGCACTGATGCCAGCCGAGGTGACGGTGCGGCGCGGCGGGCGCCGCCTGGTGATCGAGGCAGCGCAGGTGGTCAGGGGCGACCTGCTTGCCCTCCAGCCAGGTGACCGGATACCCGCCGACGCGGTCGCTCAGGCACCCACCCGCCTGCGCGTCGATACTTCGCTGCTGACCGGCGAGAGTGATCCGGCCACGGTCGAGGCGGATGACCGGCTGTACGCGGGAACGTTCGTCGTCGAAGGTGAGGGCGACGCGCGCGTGGTGGCGACCGGCGCTTCGACCAGGCTCGCCGGCATCGCACGGCTCACCGGCGCGGCCCACCACCAGGCCGGCCCGCTGACTCGTGAGCTTCGCCGCGTCGTCCGCACGATCAGTATGGTCGCCGTTGGTGTCGGAGTCGTGTTCTATCTGGTGGCGACGATCCTCGGGATTCCGGCGACGGACCGGCTGATCTTCGGGATCGGGGTCACCGTCGCACTCGTTCCCGAAGCACTACTGCCGACCGTCACCCTGGCGCTGGCCTGGGGCGCCGAGCAGATGGCGCACCGCCAGGCTCTCGTGCGCCACCTCGAAGCGGTGGAGACGTTGGGCTCCACGACATTCATCTGCACGGACAAGACGGGAACGCTGACGCTGAACCAGATGACCGTGGTAGAGGCGTGGACACCGAGCGGGCAAGCCAACACCGCCGAACCCGGTTACGTTCCCACCGCGCGGATCAGCTACTCCGGCCCCGGCGCCCGCGAGGCCGTCGGTCGACTTGCGTCTGCCGGTGCCGCCTGCGGCACGGGATACGCCGACCGGTCCGGCGGCGAGTGGCGTGCCCACGGCGACCCGATGGAGGCCGCCCTCGACGTCTTCGCGCGACGGGTCGACGGCGGCACACCGCGCGATCGCGCCGATCCGGCGGCCCGCTTCCCGTTCGACCCACGCCGCCGCAGGATGTCGGTCGTCGTCGACGGGGAGGTGCTCGTCAAGGGTGCGCCGGACGCCGTGCTGCCGCTGTGCGCACGTGTCGAGGGCGCGAACGAAGCGATGGCCGACCTCGCCGGCCGCGGCTTGCGGGTGCTCGCCGTTGCCGGCCGTCCGGCCGGATCGAGACCGCCGGCCTCGGCCCCCGAAGCCGAGTCGGGCCTTGAACTGTACGGGCTCTTGGGCCTGGAGGACCCACCACGCCAGGACGTTCGAGAGGCGATCGGCACCTGCCGGGGGGCGGGCATCAAGGTCGCCATGATCACCGGTGACCACCCGACGACGGCGGCCACGATCGCCGACCAGGTCGGGCTGCGCAGGCCGGCCGATCCGGTCTTGACCGGTGCGCAGTTGCCGGCCGGCGACGAGGAACTCGGCACGATCGTCGACCGCGACGGGATCGTGCTGGCCCGGGTCGCGCCCGAGGACAAGCTCCGCATCGCCCGGGTCCTGCGTGCCCGCGGCCACGTCGTGGCGATGACCGGCGACGGCGTCAACGATGGACCCGCACTGCGCGAGGCGGACATCGGAATCGCGATGGGACGATCCGGCACCGACGTGGCCCGAGAGGCCTCTGATCTCGTTCTACTCGACGACCACTTCGCGACCATCGTGTCGGGAGTCGAACAGGGCCGGGCGACGTTTCTCAACATCCGCCGTTTTCTCACCTACCACCTCACCGACAACGTCGCCGAGCTCACCCCGTTCGTGGTCTGGGCGCTGTCCGCAGGGCAGTTCCCGCTGGCGCTCGGCGTGTTGCAGATACTCGCTCTGGACATCGCCACCGACACCCTGTCCGCTGTCGCGCTGGGCGCTGAACCACCCGGCCGGCACAACCTGGAACGGCCGCCGGTGCGCGGCCGGCTGCTCAACCGCACCGTCGCCCGGCGCGCGTTCGGCGTGCTCGGCCCTACCGTGGCCGCGTTCACGATGGCAGCGTTCCTTGCGTCCTTCGCCGTCGCAGGCTGGCGCCCTGGTGACCCGTTCCCGGGCGGCGACGCCGCGCTGGCGGCCTCCGGCGCTGCCTTCATGGCGGTGGTGATCGCGCAGACGGCGAACGCGTTCGCCTGCCGGAGCTCTACGGTCACTCCGGGTGTGCTCGGCTGGACGAGCAACCGGCTGTTGCTGTGGGCCGTGAGCATCGAACTCGCGATCGCCGTCGCGCTCGTCTTCTACGGGCCCGTGGCTCGGACACTCGGCCAGGCGAACCCGCCGTTCGCCGGCTGGGTGGTGGCATTGGCCGGCGCGGTCGCAGTCCTGCTGGTCGATCGGCTGGACAAGCGGCGCCGTCGGCGCCACCGGTCTGCTCAGCCGACGATCAGCACCACGATTCCGAAGTAGATCAAGATCGAGCTCAGGTCCTGCACGACCGTGGCCAGCGGACCGCTGCCGAACGCAGGGTCCTTGCCCGCCCTGCTCAGCAGCCACGGCAACAGCATCGCGACCAGCGTGGCCATCGAACACGCGGCCAGCAGCGCCAGCGCGGCGGCCACCGCCACGTCGTAGTCCCACTGCCAGAGGGCGACCGGAAGGAACAGCGCCGCGATGGCCAGTCCGACCAGCAGGCCGGTCACGATCTCCCGCTTCACGACATCGCGGATCTGCACGCCGACCGACAGACCCCTGATCACCAACGTCTCGGTCTGGGTTCCGACCGCGTCGGCCATATAGACGATGCCCGGGATGAAGAAGGCCAGGGCGACATTGGACTGCAGCCGGTCCTCGAACGATCCGACGATGAACGCGGCGGCAAGCGCCCCGGCCAGGCCGACGACGAGCCATGGCAGCCGGTGCCACAACCTGGCGAGCACCGGTTCGCGGCTCACTTGCCGCGCCGAGGCGGCAGCGTGCATGAACCCGCCCAGCCGGGCCATGTCCTCCTCGTGCTCCCACAGCAACACGGCGAGCATGCGTTCTGGCGGGACGAAGCCAATGAACCGATCCAGCTCGTCAACCACGGCGAGCACTGCTTCGTTGCGCTGAACGGCGTGCCAAGCGGCCACTTCCTGGTCGACGCCGGGCCCGACGACCGCCGGCGAGGTGTCCATGACGTCCCGGACGAACGAGTCCGCCGGGGCGGCCATGAGTTCGGCCAGCCGCACGACCCCCTCGAGCCGACCGTTCTCAGTCACTGCCACTGCGGCTAGCGTCTCGAACTGCCGGCCCTCCAGGCTTCGCCGCACCTCGGACACCAGATCACCGGCCGAAGCGGTCGGTACCAGCGTGGCGACATGGTCACCCGCCGTCTCGAAGACAACTCGGTCCGGCTGCGGAGCCTGACGCATCTGCCATCGCCTCCCGGCTTAGAACGCACCAGCCATCGCACGGCGACACCTCAGCGCCCTCCCGAAGGCTCGTGCACGACTGCCGTCGGCCGGTCGATCAGGTAGAGGACCGCGCGCCCGACCGATCCGAGCAGCATTCCCGTCACCTCACTATGGCCGCGGCCGCCGATGACCACGAGGTCCGCGTCAGAAGAGTGGTGCCAGATCGCCTGGGCAGGGTGGTCTGCCTCTACCACCTGGGTGACCGGGACGTCTGGATGGGCGGACATCCGGCCGGCCAGCGCCTCGGCCAGGTACCGCCGGGCATCGGTTGCGATGTCGTAGGCGAGGACGGCGCGCAGCGCGGCCCCCCATTCGGCCGCCACCTTGAACGCGTATTCCACGGCCGGACTGCCACGCCGGGAGCCGTCGACCCCGACGACTACGAGGCGGTGACGCTCGTCGGCCGGCCGCGGCCGCCATGAGTGTGGAATGACGATCACGGGTGTGCCCTCGCTGTGCGTGGCGCAGGCGAGCGAGGTGGAGCCCAGCAGCAGGTCGGCCAGCCGGCCGGTGCCGCGACGGCCCACGACGAGCCCGTGGGATTGCTCTGCTTCCCCCAGCAGGACCCTCCGCGGGAATCCCTCCTTGGCCACGGTCGACACGGCAAGCTCGGCAAAACCGCCGTCGGCCAGCCTCCGGATGGCCATTTCGAAGATCCGCTCGGCGGCCTCCCGGCCCGCTGCCGCGGCGGGCAGCCGCGCGATGTAGGCCACCTCGGGTGCGCGCGGCAGGAACGCGTTGACCAGGCGGAGCGGCCAGTTGCGCTCGGCGGCTTCGGCCGCGGCCCAGTCCAAGGCGACGAGCGCTGACTCGGACCCGTCGAGGCCGACCACGAGCGACCGGCGGCCGTCCGCCATGATTCCTCCTCAGTGCTCACGGCCGGGCGAGGTCGATGTAGATGACGGTATTCCCGTTCGCCGCGAGGAACTGGCCGACTTGGAATCCGACCTCGCCGTTCAGGCCCAGCGCGACCGAGACGTAACCCTCGAAGTCGCCGTTGAGCACATAGGACTCAAGGGCAGCGAAACCCACGTCGACCGGCTCCACAGGTGGGGAATCGATGGTCGAGTTGCCTTCGTCGTCATGAGCCTGGGCCGGGGTGAACACAAGTTGGATGAACGCGCTACCGGTCAGGTCGACCGGCTCGCCGGAGCCGTCGTAGACGATGTCGTCGCGATAGCCGATCTCGTAGCCGGGCAGCTCGTCGAACTCGAGAGCCACCCGGTCGTAGCCGTCGTCCGGATGGCTGCCCACCCGCAAATCGACGAGCGTCGGTACCGGCGGAGCCGTCCCCTCGAAGGGCTCGGACACATCGTCGGTCGGCCAGTCGATTGTCGCTGGTCCGCTCGCCGGTGCGCTCGGTGTGCCGTCGTCGCCGGTGGGTTCCGGTGCCGCCGGTTCGCTCGTCTCCGGTTCGCTCGTCTCCGGTTCGCTCGTAGCCCGTCCGGTCGTCTCCGGCGCTGCCGGTTCGGCGGTGTCGTCGCCACTGCACCCGGCCAGCAGCAGCACCACCGCCGCGGTCAGGATCGCGACCTTCCTCGCACCCATGATCCCAGCGTGCGCCCCGTCGCCACATTGCGCAACGGCCCAGAGTCCCAGGACGAATATGGCGAGCGAACCCGCCGCGTCGGCTACGGCGACAGCCGGGCACAATCGCGCTCATGGCACTCACAGCGGTCGAGCAGAGCGTCGTCGATGCGGTCGATCCGGACGACATCGTGGGCGATCTCGCGGCGTTGGTATCGATCCCCAGCGTCGGCGGCTCGGCCGGTGAGATCGACGTCCAGCAGTGGTGCGCAGAGCGCTTGGCCGGACTGGGCGCAACGGTCGATCACTGGAAACTCGATCTCGCCGAACTGCGGGCGGGCGCGGGTTATCCGGGCGAAGAGGTCAGCCGCGACGAGGCGTACGGGTGTGTTGGCATCTTCGGCGACCACACCGAACGCCCTGGTCTCATCCTGTGCGGCCACACGGACGTCGTGCCGCCGGGCGATTTCACCCGCTGGAGGCATCACCCATGGCGGCTCGCCCGCGAGGGTGACGTGCTGTACGGGCGCGGTGCGGCGGATATGAAGGCCGGCATCGCGGCCGTGTTCGGCGCGCTCGGCGCGCTGCGGGCGCAGGATGTGACGCTTCGCCGGCCCCTCGCCGTTCATGCGGTCATCGGCGAAGAGGACGGCGGGCTGGGTGCGTACGCAACGGTTCGGCGCGGCCACCTCGGCGACGCGTGCGTGATCGCTGAGCCGACCGACGCCTGCGTGGTGCCGGCCAATGCCGGATCGTTGACCTTCCGGATCGAGGTGCCCGGGCAGGCGGCGCACGGCTCTTCGCGGCTCGAGGGTCATTCGGCGGTCGATGCCGCCCTGCCATTGTTCAGCGCGCTACGAGAGCTCGAGGCGCGGCGCAACCGAGACGTCGATCCGATGCTCGCGCACCTGGATCTGCCGTACCCGATCTCGGTAGGGATCGTACGGGCCGGCGACTGGGCGAGCACGGTTCCGGACGTTCTCGTCGCCGAGGGCAGGTACGGCGTGCGCCTGGACGAACCCGTCGAGCAGGCCAGAGCCGAGTTCGAGACCGCGGTCGCGCACACCTGTGCGGCCGATCCCTGGCTCTCGGCCCACCCGGCCCGGGTGAGTTGGCCCGGTGGCGTCTTCGCCTCCGGCCGGCTCCCGGCCGGCCATCACCTGCTCGATGACGCCGGCCGAGCGGTCTTCGACGCAGCAGGCTGGGAGCCCGCCCCCCGGGGTGCGCCCTACGGTTCGGATCTACGCCTGTACGCGGCGGCAGGTGTACCGACCATCCAGCTCGGCCCCGGCTCGGTCACGAGCGCGCACACCGCCGACGAGTCCGTTCCGCTGGCCGAGATCATCGCGTTCGCGCGGGTCTACGCCGTTCTGGCGTTGCGCCTTTGCGGGTGAGGCCGCGCCTTACTCCGGCTGGTGAACCACAGCGATCGGCCCGTCGACATGGTGCAGGATCGTCCGGGCGACGGATCCGAGCAGCGTTCCGGTCACCACGCCGTGACCTCGCCCGCCGATCACCACCAGGTCCGCGCCCTCGGCATGCTCGGCGAGCACGTCCGCGGGATGCCCGG
>Ga0299914_10002654_pt1 | contig 12382 bp, 12 predicted proteins | sample RVTome_10_FD_201361 | JGI IMG/M metagenome (GOLD analysis project Ga0299914, IMG submission 201361) | Soil microbial communities from uranium-contaminated site in the Upper Colorado River Basin, Wyoming, United States - RVT153D57 (version 2) ... | reverse complement strand
TTCGTCGACGAATTCGACGCGCATGCAAGTCCGACCGGCGCCCGCGGCATAGGCGAACTCGGCGCCACCGGCGTTGCGGCCACGGTCGCCAATGCGGTCTATGATGCAGTCCGTATCAGGAGCCGCGATCTGCCGATCACGCCCGCCAGGTTGTTGTCGGCTTAACGGACGTCAATACCCAGCGGCAACTTTGGATGAGATCAAGCCACCACGGCCATCGGTCGGCTCGCGCCACAGAACGAACCAGCTCGCGCGGTGCTTCCGGTGAGTTTGCGTCTCGCGAACTTCATTCGGCGGTTCCCTGCACCGTGTGGCGGTGCATTTTCCCAAGGATCGAGCTTTGCGATCCTTTTGGGCCCCGGCTTGCGCCTCGCGGCGATATCGTTGCCGCCACGCAAATAACGCCGAACAGTGTTCCGCGACCGTCCCGTCACCCGGGCGATGCTCCGAATGCTCCCGCCATGCTTCGATAAAACTGAAATCTCCATCCGCTCCTCCACGTCCAACATCGGCCCCTCCCCATTGGAGAGACCAGGGGTAGCGGTGGGTCAGTTACGAATTGCCGATAGGGGTCAGTTTGATTGCGCCGGTAACATTGCAGCCTCAATCGCCGCCTGCATCTCCTCGGTGCCAAGCTGCTGCGGCAGAAACTGCTTGATCACCGCAATCTCGGCGGCCTGATTCTGGACCAGATCTTCGCGATTTCCCTGCCTGAACATCTCGATCGCCTCCCCGGCGCGACTTGATCATGCCCTGTAGCAGGCTAAGCAACTCTTCATCCGCGATCCTGTCGTCGCCGCGCGGCCTGGCCACATCGATATCCTTCTGCTTGATTGCGGCATTGATCATGCGCTGCGAGATCGCCGCTAACGTGCGTGTCCGAACGTCGCCTTCCACCCGACGCATCGCGCTTGTTCGGTCGCCCGGTCGAAGCCGGTGACCAACACCGTAATATTCTTCAAGCTGACAGTTTACGTTGGGCGCCGGCGGGTAGAATCGGCCGTCGAGGATCGAACGGGGCCCAATCCGGTCTCTCGTCGGTAGGCGGAGGAGAAGCGGACGTCGTTCCACAGGCCTTTAGCGCCGCATCATGACGGAAGGCGTGAATGGCCCAAGTTGCCTAACTTACCGAGATGCGGGTGAAAGGCGACATTGCCAATTGCCGTCATGTCAGCTTCGAGCTAATTGCAGCAGATATGTGCGTCGATCTGGTCACGGTGCTGCATGCGAAAGCGGACACTCAATCTTAGCATTTTGCCTGACCGAAATTCATCCAATATGGCCGGTGAGCGATCGGCAAAAACTGCACGAAACCGGCCATCATACGCAGGATGGACGCCTTTATTCTGAATGGATTCTGAATGGCGTCCGTAAGCGCGCCTCAGTGGAATCTAGAGCATCTGGGCATTCTGCCTCGCGGCTAAGAAGGCCTGAATACGCGTTTTCAAGCCGGGCGCGGCAGCAGAGCGCACCAGGGCAGCGAGGTCCGCGTTGCGCCGATCCGGCCGGGTTTGTTGATATAGCAGCTGCTGCCCATAATCGGGGAGTCCCAAGGCAGCCGCCGAGGCGCGCGTAATAGCCTCGGCCCAGACGTCTGCTGCCTGAATCTCCTGGATGAACCCGCAGTTAAGGGCATCCTCCGAGTCGAAGATGGCGGATGTCTCAAGCAACCGGCGCGCCTCATCGACGCCAATAAGTTCAGCGAGACGCCGCGTGCCAAGCGCAATCCCGAAACGCAGGCCAGGCATTCGGAATTTCGTTCCCGGCGCGCCGATACGGCTACCGCACACTGCAACGAGATCGGCGCCGGCACCGTAGCACGCGCCATGGGCAAGAGCGATTGTTGCGAACGGGGCATGGTGGACTGCCTGGAGCAACATTTCGAGGCGTATGAACCGCAAGACCAGATTACCGTCAGACTGCTCCTCAAGCCCTGTAAAATCGAAGCCGGCACAAAAGCTTTTGCCCTCGCCGCGCAGGACGAGAAGCCGTGTCCCATCGCGAGTGGCTTCGTCGACCCTATCGATCAGCGCCTCGACTAACTCCGTCGACAGAGCGTTTCGCTTGTCCGGCCTGTTCAGTGTGAGCGTGTTTACCGCCCCATCGCGCTCGGAAAGGAGGATGCCGCTCATTTAGTATGGCCCCCGCGTTTTCCGTTTCATCGCCGGCTCGATCTGCGAAGAGCCGAGCCATTCCTCAAAAACTTCCTCCGTGTGCTCGCCCAGTTCCGGCGGCTGCCGACGAATATCGAACGCATAGCCGGTCATACTCACCGGAAAGGCCGTTGTCCGTGTCTCGACGCCATTCGGCAGCCGCAATCGCCTCACGAGGTTCATTGCCTCAACCTGCGGGTCGGATAAGGTCTGGTCGTAATTGTTGATGGGCGAAAATGGAACACCCCGGCGGTCCATTTCGTCCATCCATTCCTTGGCCGTGCGTTCGGCGAAGCGGGGGGCGAGAATCTCAACAAGGATTTTCTGATTGCGTGCACGATCCGCCTGCGTTGCAAATCTCGGATCGTCGGCCAATTCGGCAAGACCGACAGCTTCCGCCACCTCCTGCCAGAGCCGGTCATTTCCCGCCGCAATGATGAAATAGTCGTCGCTGGCCGCAAAAGCCTGATAGGGCGCATTGCGCGGATGGGCGGAGCCGAGCGGTTTGGGTACCTTGCCGGTGCCGAAATATTCGCTGGTCTGCAGAGCGGCAACGCCGATCAGCGAGCCGAGCATGGAGCAATCGATAAACGCACCCTCCCCGCTGCGGCGCGCCTCCAGCAGTGCTGCCGCAATTGCATAGGCCGCATAAAGACCGGCGCAGAAGTCGCCGAACGGCACGCCCGCCTTGACCGGCGCGCCACCCTCCTCGCCGGTGACGCTCATCAGCCCGCTCATGCCTTGAACCGTCACATCGAATGCGCCGCGTTTGGCATAGGGGCCGGTTTGCCCGTAGCCGGATATCGAGCAATAGACCAGCTGCGGATTGACCGCTTTCAGATCTTCATATCCCAGACCCAGGCGGCCAAGCACGCCGGGGCGGAAATTTTCGACCAACACGTCGATCTCGCGCACGAGGTCGCGCAGCCGGGCAATGCTTGCGGCGTCCTTGAGATCGACGGCGATGCTACGCTTATTCCGATTGAGCGAGGCGAAATTTTCGCTATAGGCCTTCCCGCCATTTTCGGCCGAAAGCGGCGGCCAATTGCGCATCCCGTCGCCGCCATCGGGCCGCTCGACCTTGACCACATCGGCGCCGAGGTCGGCGAGCAGCGAGCCCGTGAAAGGGCCTGCCGCGATCTGACCGAATTCGAGCACGCGCAGGCCCTGCAATGGCCCGCGCGCATTCATATGGACGGGATCTCCGTCGTCATCGATCATATTTAGCGCCTCTCCGCTTTGCTTTGTTTGTTTAGCGCTATTCCGCTGCCTGAACTGCGGCTTGGTCGCCATGCTCTTCGCGCACCATCTGCTGAACGATCTGCCGGGCGCGGCGTAAACCTTTATCCGGCTTCAGAAAGACCTCTTGATATCCCTCTTCAGGATATTTGAACATTGCCTGTTGCAGCTCCAGCGCCCAGTGATCCTCCGCGACGACATCGGGGAACATGGCGGCCGCACGTTCAGCGGCGGTCACGCTGGGGTCGCCCTTCGACATATGATCGGCGGGCGCGCTCAGATACCACCGCCAGACATGGTGATGATCGTTGACCGGCGTGTGAGAATGCATCAGCACATAGCCGCGCTCAATACTGCCTTTGTACAGCCCGTCGCCGAGCTTACCGGGAGGCGCATTGCGCATGACGACCCGCGTAAAGCCTGGGCTCTGCATGCAATGCGTATGCTCGCGGTCGACCGTCTCGTAATGGAACCAGTCGATCAGATAAGGCGGCTGCGCGTAGTTCTTGGTCCGGCGGATGGTCTTCACATATTGGTTGCCGTCTTCCTCGCCTTCTTCCAGCTCGATCGGGATACGGCTATTGGCCACGTCACCAATATTGCCATCATGCAGCGGATAGAAATGCGTGATGTCGAGAAGGTTTTCGATCAGCAGCATGAAATTGGCGGGCGTTTCCATTGGATCACCGATCACCGTGTGCCATTCCGCATCCGCGATCTCCGGCGTGCGTGGTGGTTTGCGCGTGTCGGATTTGGATGCGTCGCCCGGCCAGAGCCAGACGAGACCGTCCTGTTCGACGATCGGGAACGGCTTCAGTTTGGCTTGCGGGGAAATCGGCCCCGTCGGGTGGGACGGAATAATTACCGCCTTGCCCGAGACGTCATAACGCATACCGTGATAGGCGCATTCGAGGGTACCGTCGTCCATCAGCCGCCCCTTGGACAGCGGGAATCTCTTATGCGCGCAGCGATCGTCATAGGCGAGCACGTCGCCGTCGCTGGTGCGCCAGATGACGATCGGACGGTTGCAGACGACACGGCCCTGAAGATCGGCCTCCTTGAAATCCTTGGAAGCGCCGACGACGTACCAGCAGTTTCGCGGAGCGGGGAAGTAAACCATCTCTATTTCCTCCTCATCAATTGTCGCGGGCTGTTTCGCGAAGGGCCGGCTCAGGGCCCCGCCTTTAGAGATCCAGAACCAGCGTGTCGCTTTTTGACCTCGCACAACAAACCATTACGTATTTTTCCCGATCGTCCTCATCGAGCACGCTATCCCGGTGGACCGGCTCGCCTTCCAGAAAGCGAGTTATGCAGGTGCCGCAATATCCCTCTTCGCAATCGGTCTCGACTTCGATACCGGAGGCGCGCAAAGCAACGACGATGCTTTGGCCTTCAGGCACGTCGACGGTTTTCCCCGTCTTGGCCAGTTTCACCGTGAACGCTTTTGCGTCCCAGGTTTTTTCTTCCTCGGTCAGTTCGCGCGCGGTGAAATATTCCTGATGCACCGCATGAGGCGGCCAGGCGCCGAGGCAAGCATTGAAGGCTTTCATGAAGCCGGCCGGACCGCAGGCATAGATATGCGTGCCGACCTTGTAGTTCGTCACCAGGCCGGGAATATCCAACCCCTTGCCCGGCTCTCCGCCGTCGTGGTGCAGAATGACTTTGTCTTCATCGATGCGCGGGCGCAGCCGGCTGAGAAACGCGGTTTGTTCCGGGGTGCGCGTGCAATAATGGAGGGCATAGGGCTTTCCGGCCCGGTCCAGCTCTTCCATCATCGCCATCATTGGGGTGACGCCAATACCGCCGGCGAGCAGCAGGTGGAATTTCGCCTCACGCCCGGCAAGCGGAAAATGATTGTCGGGGCCGGAAATGGAAATGTACTGGCCCTCCTTAAGCGTCTCGTGCATCGCCAGCGAGCCGCCGCGTCCGTTGCGGTCCTTCAGCACGGCAACCACATAGCGGTGCGTCTCGCTGGGGTCGTTGCAGAGCGAATATTGGCGCGTCATCTCGTCTCCAACATGGACGTGGATATGCGATCCAGCCGTGAATGCCGGCAGGGCGCTTCCATCGGGGTGGCTGAATTCGAAGCTTTTGATGCCGTCCGCTTCCTCGGTAATCTTCGCGATCTTGACCGGAAACAAACTCAAGCGGGCGGAATTGTTGGCTAAGTATGACACGGGGGTTTAGCGGCTTCCTTCCGCCGATGTGGCTGTCGATGCAAGAGCCTACTTCGCTCCGATAGAATCGGAATGCGGCTCTAGTTCTTCGCTATTGCACGCGTTTTATCCGAGAACCGGTTCCCACTTTTTGGAACGCGCTCCGGGGCGTTTCAACGCCGGAGACTGCGCCACGCGAATATCTCCGAAGCTTCATCATTGCGCGGCTTTTTCACCAAAACAATTGATAAATATTTGCAAATTTTCATCAGACTTTCTGATGGATTGACGTTCTGCAGCTTAGCCAAGGGATGCCGGCTGCGGCGCGCCGTCACGCCCGCCGCATCGGTCCTCAATTATGGCTCGATTCCTACGAAGGCCACTTATACGAAAGGCTGCGGGCGCGGAAGTAGTCCTGCTCCGCCACGCCGCTATAGGCGATCTGATCGGAGCGAAAAGCGTTCATGCTCTCGAAGACCTTCTTCGTCAGCGGATCGGCGGCTACGAGCTCCGAAATAACCTCGCCGCAGACCTCGCCGATCTTGGCGAGCTGCTCATTGGTCAGACTACGGATCTCGACGCCATGCTGATGGATGAATTGCTGCAGCACCGGTCCCGAGCGGGCCTGGAATTCGCTCAGCATCACATCGTTGGTTGCAAAGGCGCAGTTCGAGACAATAGCCTTGAGATCGTCAGCCAGGCCGTCCCATGCAGCGCGGTTAATGAAGACCTCTAGCACCGTGCTGGGCTCATGCCAGCCAGGCGTATAGTAATACTTGGCATGACGCCAGAAGCCCATTGAGGCCTCGCCATAGGGGTTGTTCCATTCGACCCAATCGACCGTTCCGGATGCAAGCGCAGCAGCCACTTCGCTGCCCGGCAGGTTGACGACAGTCGCCCCCAAGCGCTGCATGACCTCGCCTCCGATACCGGGCATACGGATTTTAAGGCCCTTGAAGTCGTCAAGTGTGTTGACTTCTTTCTTCGACCAGCCAGGATGCTGCACGCCGGTATTGCCACAGGTCAGGAATTTGCAGCCGAGGCCCTCATAAACCTCGTCGCAGAGCGCGGCCCCTCCGCCAAAATGATACCAGGCATTGTATTCCTGCGCGGTCAGGCCGAACGGGAAATTGCTGACGAACTGGCTCGCGGGGGCTTTGCCCTTCCAATAATAGGGCGCACCGTGGCCCATCTCGACCGTCCCCGATTTGACAGCATCGATGGATTCGAAGGCAGGGACGATTTCGCCGGAAGCGTGGAGTTGCACTGTAAGCCGGCCGCCGGAGCATTTCGTGATGGCGTCGGCGAAATATTGCGCGCCCGTACCTAGGCCCGGAAGGTTCTTCGGCCAGGTCGTGACCATGCGCCAATGCAGCCTATCCTGCGACAGGGCTGGCTTAGGAAAACTCGAAACAGCGGCCGCGGTTGCGGCGGCTCCAGTCGCGACAGTGCCTTTTAGAAATGTCCTGCGTTTCATTGTTTATCCTCCCCTCGGCCCGACCGGCGGCGGGAGATAATCCAGCCGTAAGCCCGCGGCGGATACCCATCAAACGCCGGAAAGCCGATTTGCTCTGCTCTTTGCCCGGCCAAGTTGCGACGCTTGGCCGCATTCAGCATCAATGGTACCATCCATCAGCACAATCGACTTTTTTTGGCTGATAAACTTCACGATGTCTGATACTTTGAATTATTCTAATTAGGACAATGTTTTAGCCGGATATTCAAAAGGACGGGTACCATGTCCCGTGTTGAGCGGCTCGGTTCAGATGCAATAGCCGCTGCTTTGCGGCCCCTCTACGAGCGCTTTACCCAAGGCGAAAGGGACTTCACCAATCAAGCGGATATTTTGGCGCATTCGCCGCCGGCCTTTATTCATTTGTACGGTCTGATCGAGGCGCTGCGCGAGGAGAGCACGCTCCCCCAGCGTATCGTCGAAATCGCGGTTGTCGCGACCAGCCGCGTCAATGAATGCGCCTATTGCGTCGGTCATCATGGCGCGGCGCTCATCAGGCACGGGCTGCCGGCGGAAACCGTCAAAGCTATTCTCGACGACGACACTCCGGGACTGGATGAAAAAGAACGGCTGGTCCGGGATTACGCGCGGCTTGTGACCGAGCGCGCCTGGGGCATTCGCCACCAGATTTTTGAGAAGTTGCGCGAGCATTTCAACGATCGCGAGATCGTGGAATTAACGGTGCGCATCGGCCTTTGCGGACTCTTCAACAAATTCAATCAGGCTCTTGAGATCAGCATCGAGGACGATGTCACAAGGGAAATCACCCAAAGCGGTCTGGCGCTGTCCGGCATTCAGCCTGGCGAAAATAGACGCTGATGAACCTGAAAAAGCTCGAAACTTTCTATTGGGCCGCGAAACTGGGCAGTTTCTCCGCCGCAGCTGAGCATCTGAATGCGACGCAGTCAGCCGTATCGATGCGGATCCAGGAGCTCGAGCGCGAATTTGATCTTGTGCTTTTCGACCGCAGCCAGCGCGCGGCCCGCGTTACACCGATCGGTCGGGAATTGATGCAGTATGCCGAGCAGCTGCTGAGGATTTCTGCGGAAATGCGCGAGCGTATCGCGTCGACGGAGTCCATGCCCGGCACGCTGCGTTTGGGTGTCGCGGAAGTCGTGTCGATCACCTGGTTGCCGCGCCTCGTCAAGGAGGTGCACACTTGCTACCCGAAAGTCCGACTTGAGCTTGAAGAGGCGTTGACGCGCGATCTCGTCGAGAAGCTCGGCAATGGCGCGCTCGATCTAATTCTGGCGCCTGGAGACGTGCCGGGCCACAGCTTCAATTCCGTTCCCCTCGGAACGGTGGAGTTTGCCTGGATGGCCAGTCCCGCTCTAGGCTTGCCCGATGGCCCGATAGCGGCCAAGGATCTTCAGCATTGGCCGGTCATCGCATTGTCGCAAGAGTCGTTCCATCATGCTTCGATTGAAGATTGGTTCTATGCTGGCGATGCCCGCTGCTGGCAGATCGACACATGCAAGAGCATGGGTGTCGCGGCCTCGCTCGCAGCCTCAGGACTGGGTGTTACGCTCCTGCCGGTCAAATGCTTTGTGGATTTGCTTGATACCGGCCAGCTTGTGCGGGTCGATGCCGTCCCCGCCTTTCCGCCAATCAAGTTCACAGCGACGTCCGCCAGGAATATGTTCGGCAATCTCGTCCAGCGTATTGCTCGCATTGCGCAGCAGGTCAGCACGTTCGACGACGTCCCTGCGGGGGATGCCGGTTCGCATCAGACCGAGAGTGCGGTTGTCATGTGACAGCCGTGGGCATAACCGAAACATAGACCGTGATCGCTTCAATTGAAAACGATCACGCGTGCAGATCCACTTGCCTGCGCACGATTTTTCAGGAGAACCGGTTCGTGCGTTTCCCTAATCTGCTTAACGCAGGAACGTCTCCGGCAGCCAGGTTGCGATTTGCGGAAAGCGCCACAAGATGGCGAGGGCCAGAATCTGGATCGCGACAAACGGCATGACGCCCCTATAGATGCTTAAAGTGTCTATCTGCGGCGGGGCAACGCCACGCATATAGAACAGCGCCCAGCCGAAGGGCGGGGTCAGAAAGCTGGTCTGAAGATTGAGGGCCATCATTACGCCGAGCCAGACCGGGCTGATGTCCGCCAGGAAGAGGGCAGGAGCCACAAGCGGCACAACAATAAAGACGATTTCGATAAAATCGAGCACGAAACCGAGAATGAACATGATGAGCATGACGATCACCATGGCTGTGAAGAAACCGCCCGGCAGGCCGGTCAGGAAGCTGTGCACCAGATGATCGCCGCCTAGCCCTCGAAACGTCAGTGAGAATAGTGAAGCGCCGAGCAGGATGCCAAACACCATGGCGGTTATTCGCGTCGTAGACCGAATGACGTCTTGAACCACCGCAAAAGAAAGCTGGCCGCGCAGAGCGGCGATTGTCGTTGCGCCGACGCCGCCGAATGAGGCCGCCTCCGTCGGGGTGGCGAGGCCGCCCAGAATCGAGCCAAGCACAGCCAGGACAAGAAGCACCGGCGGCAGGAGCGCACGGACGATCCGGCCAGATAGCTGGCGGAAGCTTACCCCCTTCTCATAATAGGCCGGGCTCGTTTCTGGCTGCCAAATGGAAACCGCGATCAGATAAATGATATAAAAGCCGCCGAGCATCAGCCCTGGAATCAGTGCACCGGCAAACAGATCGATCACGCTGAAGGGTTCGATCAGATAATTGCCCTTCGCGAGCTGCGCCTCCGAATAGGCGCCGGAGAGGGAGTCACCAAGAATGACCAGTGCGATGGACGGCGGGATGATTTGCCCGAGCGTGCCCGAGGCGCAGATTGTGCCGCAGGCAAGGCGGTGATCGTAGCCCGCCTTCAGCATCGAGGGCAGGCTTAGCAGGCCCATGGTCACGACGGTCGCGCCGACGATCCCCGTCGATGCGGCAAGCAAAATGCCCACCAGCGTAACGGAAATGCCCAGCCCTCCGCGCAGAGAGCCAAAGCACTGCCCCATCGTGGTCAGCAAATCTTCGGCGAGCCGCGATTTTTCGAGCATCACGCCCATGAACACGAAGAGAGGGACGGCGACGAGCACTTCGTTGTTCATCACGCCGAAGAACCGGCTCGGGATGGCGTGAAAAAAGACGAGGTCGAAGACACCGAACGACCAACCCAGCAGCGCAAACAGGACCGACACACCTGCAAGGCTGAAGGCGACCGGAAATCCGACCATCATCGTGATGCAGACGGCGACGAGCAGAAGGACACTCAGGAATTCGTTGAGCGGCATGTCAGGCCCCCGGCTCTTGATATCGGCGGGACGGATCCCACTCGGGATGGCCGGTCAGCACCAAGATGCTTCTAAGGGCGAGCGCAATGCCTTGAAGACCCAATAAAATCACGAAGACCAGCAGACTGGTTTTCAAGAGGAACAGACCCTGAAGACCGCTCGCCTCGCGCGACGTTTCCAAGCGCTCCCAGGACAGCATGACGTAAGGGTAGGCCGTCCACCACACGACCGCCAGGGTCGGCATCAGCAGCAGCAGCACGCCCAGAAGATTGATCCAGGCCTTGGCTTTCGCACTGACCTTGGCGTAGATCAGGTCGATCCGCACATGGCCGTCATGGAGCAGCGTGTAGCCGGACGCCACCATGAAAATGATGCCGTGCATCCAGACATAGCTTTCCTGCAGCCAGACCCAGCCCAAGCTGAATCCGTAGCGCAGAACGGCGACAAGAAATGTCGTAAAGACCATGAGAATGGTCAGCCACGAGACGGTGCGCCCAACCCATTCGTTGAGCCACTCGATGGCGCGAATAATCCTTTTCAGCATATTGCTGCGATTTCTTTTGGCCCGTTATATATCCAAGGCGGCGCGCGACCGTATCGACCCGGCGGATGCAATCCTTGCACACAAGCTTCTGTCACCTGTTCCTCGTCAGCATACCGAGCCAATCCGAATAGCGACAAACCAGTTTTTCTGGTGCTTATCGATTTGACACTTTGGTCTAAACGGCGGGTGGTCAGATTTCTTTTAGCCACCAAAGCGCTGGCGCCGCTTGAAATACCAATGGCTGATGGCCCCAGGCGGCGGTTACCTTGTACGCAATGGTCATCTGCAGCTGATGGTAATGTGCCTTTGCCTCGGAGCGCATAAAGCGGGCGGCAGGTTTTGGCACAGCTATCCATCTCACTCGGTCACGACCCGGTGTCCGCTTCGGGCTTTGCGGAGCGTCGTTCATTCGGTACGATTTCAGTGCAGGATAAGGAGCAGCCTGACGCCGAATGACTGTTTTGAGGCGTTTGCCGAATTGCTCAGCTTGCGCCTTGATGTCCGGCCAACGCTCCCTCGCCGGGATCGGCAATGAGCGGACCGCGTCGGCTCTTGAATGTTGAGCTGCCGTCGCCAGGAGGCGCGTCATGGCTCATGGCCGTCGCCCGCGGCGGTGTGCCGCCAATCGGCGGCAGGGGATGAACTCTCGAGGCTGACCGAGCGGCTGCTGCGGTGAAGGTTTGTCGGACGCCTGCCAGGAGCGCGCCGCGCATGCTCATCATGCAGGAGTGCTCCTGGCCGGCGTCCGAGCACCCCTAACTGTCGCGATATTTGCGGCGACCTATCGCTATGACTGCTTGGACGCGCTTAGAGTGTGCGGGTGACAACCGGAGCGCACGAGCGGCCGGCCGCACCGTCCCCGTTCGGACGAAGCCCTTGAGCTGTGGCGGCTGCGCGGGCACGGAGCGATCCCGACCCCTGCACTGCGTCCAGTGAGTTTGCGCATCGCGGACATCGTTCGGCGGTTCCATGCGCCCTGTGGTGGCTTATTTTTCCAAGTAGCAGAAAGACTTAGCCTTACACCAGCAATCTCGCCGCACCGAGCCGCATACGGCGCCACACGCGGCTGAACTGCCTCTGGGTGCGGTCATCCTACCTGGCGTGGAACACGGCCCTGTCGAGCCCGCTGTGTCGCTGTGGGCGCGCCAGCCGGGATCGACCTGCCGCGCGTCTGCTTGCGGCCGAGCTTGACGTTACGCCGGACCCCGTAGACCGAGGCACTGCTTGCGGTTTCCCGGATAAGGGAGCTGCCCCCGCGCACGGGCTATGCCGAACGCTCGGGCCTGCACCTCGCCTATCAGGTCATCGGCGAAGGGCCGCTCGACATCGTGCCCGTGCCGGGCTTCGTGTCGCATGTCGAGCACGTCTGGGAGGAGCCGCGTGCCCGCGCCGGATCGAGATTGAGTTGGCGAATCGGCGGCGCGTGAGGGTTGGCGGCCGATGTCGATACCGGCGCCTTGAAGCGCATCCTCGATCTGCTGGATAAATTATGATCCCGGTTCCGAGCGGCGTCCGTG
>Ga0299914_10002653_pt1 | contig 12383 bp, 7 predicted proteins | sample RVTome_10_FD_201361 | JGI IMG/M metagenome (GOLD analysis project Ga0299914, IMG submission 201361) | Soil microbial communities from uranium-contaminated site in the Upper Colorado River Basin, Wyoming, United States - RVT153D57 (version 2) ... | reverse complement strand
ACCGGGATGCTCGTGCCGGTTCATATCACGCATGCCGGATTGTACGCGTTGGACGGGGAACTGGCGGCGGTGGCGACGCTTCCTCCCGTGTTGATCTCGTAGCCTCCACGGTTGCAGCATCTTAAATTCCTGGACACACAGCTCTATCGTTTTTCCAGCGGCAAGATAGGGCCAGAGGAAAGGTATCATTGCATGCTGTTCGGGCCTTTACGAAAACTGGATGCGGAGGGACAATCCTCCGATCAATCCCTCATAGGAATTGATCGGAAGCGTGCGGTCGCTCACGTTGACGTACGATACCTCAAACGAGACCGTCGTTGTTCCCCAGCGAAATTGTTTGAGGTGCCACACCAAACTTCCGGTGGCGTTAATGGTACGGCTTTCCACCGTTTGGCGGGGATTTTGGCTCCATGTATAGGAACTCTTGGCGGTTACATCGACATCTTTCAACAGCTCGTGATGGGTAACGGATAGCCCTACAGATGGTGTGGTCGTCCACGTCTGGGACGCATGCGTCCATTTCTGCTTGTAATGCATGGATGGCGTAATCGTCAGCTCCGGCGCGAGCTGATAAGCCAAACTCACCTTGTGACGCAGGATCATGGCCTCCTGCCGATGCGCCAGCTGATCCTCAACGAAGACATAGGTTGAGGCCAACTTTGCCTTCCAAACCGGACGCTGATAGGCCAGGGAAACCCCCACCTTATCCCGCGTGTGCTTGAACGGATAGCTCCACGATGGATCCCAGGTGCTACGGATGGAAGCCCGGCTGTAGGACAGCCCAAAACGGGTATCAGCCAACATCGCCACATCGACGGCAATTTTGTTTTCAAGCGTGGCCAGACGGGGTCGATTATCGGCTTTGCCGATATTGTCTTCCAGCGCAGTGATCGAGGTCTTCAGCTTCGCAACACCGAATTTCCATTCGCTCCACAACTGCACTAGTTCCTGATCTAGCTCCTTGCCATCATATCGATAGTCAATGCCATAACGGCTTTGGTTCCAGGGGTTCGCATGGACGAGCCGAAGCTGGTGGTGCCAAGCGGTCATGGGGCGTGTTCCGGTGAGAGATTCGGGTGGTCCGGAGGCAAAGGCGCCTTCGCTGATCATCCACGTATCCGATGATAGGGAGGTTGCCGTGAGACTCCACAATACACGCGGTTCCGTGTACTGCAGCAGCCCCTGAAGCGGTGCGGGCATTTCGGTCTGAAATGCCGTTTCCAGCAAGAACGGGGGCAGGCGGTGTTGCGGCTCGTCGGGGAGCGCCTCAAGGCGCACGGGCTCAAAGAGGTTTTGAGCTTCAGAGAGTAACGCGAAATCCAAGGGCGAGGGAAGCAGCCAGGCTATGCCGATACTAGAAGGCTCTTGGGCGCTCACGGTCCACATGAGTGCTTTGAGTAGGCAGTACAAGACGATCGAAACGATCAGAAGGTACCGTCTTGCCATGATGCCTCCTACTGCTCTACTGAAGTCAAGACGCACGCGCAACCGTGCAGGGAGCAGTCGTGCCTCACGGCATAAATGTCCGGGAACTCACGTTGCTCGGTGACTCATGTGAGGCTGCTGTTATGGATACGACCAGGGTTAATTGGTATGACATTTCTTATCGGAGTCGCGCCGCGAAACCTGAATCGAATTGGCGCGAGAAGCGGGGGCAGATTACAGAGGTGGGGGTTTGTATCTTGATTCTCAAACCTGTATCGTGTGACGCGCGGTACGTGGGACTCATGTACTCACCATGGAAAGGTAAGCCAGCCTATGCGTGGGCGGTTCCAACGGCGTTGTCAAGACTGCTTTGACCTCTTGTCGCCGGGAGGGTGGATTATCTGCATCCTGGCGGTCGCGGCTTCTCTGGTGCTGCTTTTTTGGCCGATCCCCAAAAAAGAAGGGCTGGTGTTTTGGATCTTTTCCCAGACGCATCAGCGCCTGTACGACCCGATGACGGACGTGTGGAACCGGGCCCAACCTCAGGAAGACCGGATTCACCTGTTGCTGCTCTCCGGCAGCGCGTTGCAACGGCGTTTGCTCTCCGGCTTCCTCTCGGGTACGCCACTGCCGTCCCTAGTCGAAGCATATGCGCTCATTGTGGCCCAGGTATTCAAGGGTCCGTTAGAAGATGTGGGCTTTGCCGATCTGACTGACGTGTTGCATCAGGAGGGGATTTACGAGCAGATCAATACGCCTTCTTTTGCTCCCTGGACGTCGCGAGGCCGCATTTTTGGCTTGCCTCATGATGTGCATCCGGTGTTGCTCGCTTACCGGTCGGATATTGTGGAGGCAGCGGGTATTGATGTGTCCGATATTGCAACTTGGGACGATTTCGTCCGTCTCCTGCAACCATTGATGCGGGATCTTGACGGCGACGGCTATCCCGACCGTTATCTCCTCAACGTGTGGGAAACCAATCCCGAACTGATCGAAATCCTCATGCTGCAGGCGGGCGGTGCACTCTTTGATGCCGAAGAACGCCTCGTGATGCATTCGGAGATCAACGCCCGCGTCATGGCTACCTTCGTTTCGTGGACCACCGGTCCCAACCGTATCGCCGTCAATGCGCCGGAGTTCGACGCGGCCGGCAACAAGATGCGTCTCGATGGGACTGTTTTATGTAGTTTGATGCCCGACTGGTTAACCGGCACCTGGCGTCAAGACCTGCCGCAGTTGGCGGGCAAGGTGAAACTGATGCCGTTACCTGCCTGGGAAAAGGGTGGCCGCCGCACCACGGTAATGGGCGGTACCATGCTGGGTATCCCCAAGCAGGTCAGTGATTTTGCCACTGCGTGGCGTTATGCGAAATACTTATACTTGTCGAAAGAACTGGCGCGCGCATTGTTCCGCACCACCGGTATTATCAGTCCTCTCAAGCAAAACTGGCCGGACCCGGTTTATGACGAACCCAGCGCCTACTTCAGCGGGCAGCGCAACGGTCGGCTCTACATCGCCGCCGCGCCTGACGTCCCGCTGCGCACTTCTTCGCCTTACAATGTTCTGGCCCGGGTTAAAATGGGGGACGGCGCTTTGGCGTTGAAAGCTTATGCCAAGAAAACCGGCCAGTATACCGTCGAAGAACTCTTGCCGGAGGCAAGACGCCAGTTGGCCCAAGCTGAGTCGCTCGTGCGTCAACAAATGCAGCGCAACGTCTTTCTAGCAAGAGAGCATGACTAAATGCCGGCATCGACGTCACATCCCAGGTGGGCGCCGTATGTATTCATGGCCCCCTTTCTGCTCATTTTTTGCACTTTTATGATTTACCCGTTGGTCCAATCTATTGTCCTGGCCATGCAGCAAACCTTCGGGCCAAAGACCACGGTGTTTGTTGGGCTCAAGAACTTTCGCGACCTGCTCGGCGACCGCTTTTTCTGGATCGCCCTGCGCAATACCTTCGTTTTTGCCATCGCCTCCGTCGCCATTCAACTGCCGTTGTCACTGGGGCTTGCCATGGTGCTGAATCGGCCCGGATTAAAGGGTCGAGCCCTGTTCCGGCTGATCTTCTTTTCGCCGTCGCTGGTCGGCATCGTCTTTGTGGCGATGATGTTTGCGCTCATGTTTCACGAGCGCGACGGGCTGGTCAACGCTGTTTTGCGAACTCTGATACCGCACTTTCCGCCGGAATTTCCATGGCTGCAACTCTACGTGATGCCCGCCTTGATTCTCGCGGGCTTGTGGATGTCGGTGGGCTTTAACATGATTTATTTTCTCGCCGCTTTGCAAAGCGTCAGCCCAGAGACTTTGGAAGCGGCGGACGTCGACGGCGCGAATCGTTGGCAGAAATTCCGCCATGTGATTCTACCCAGCATCGCCCCGGTGGCCGGCTTTGTCACTCTTTTCTCGCTGATCGGCAGTTTCCAACTTTTCGAACTGCCGTTCATCCTCCTCAACGGCCCCGGACCGGAAAATCGGGGTCTCACGGTGGTGATGTATCTGTATCAGTATGGATTTGAGACCGGCGATCTGGGTTATGCCAGCGCCATTGGCTGGACGCTAGCTTTGATTCTGGTTGGATTTGCCGTCCTGCAGCGGCTGGCGAACCGGGAGCAATGACGTCATGGCGGTTGAAAACCGGATGTCTGCACGCCTTACGAACGGGCTGACCTATGCGTTGCTGCTGCTGGCTGCCGCCATCACCTTGATCCCGTTTTTTTACCTGGTGAGTTCGGCGCTCAAGACCAAAGACGCGTTTTTCTCGTCTCATTTTTTACCCCGGGGTGACGGATGGCTAGGCATCGATTGGACCGGCTTGACCCTGGAGCATTTTTATGTACTGTTCACCGAGCCGAGTTTGGGCTTTGCCCGCGCCGTGATCAATTCCGTCTTTTACGCCTCTGTCTTCAGTATATTAGCAACATTGTGCGCCGCCATGGGAGGATACGCCCTGGCCAAGTTCGAATTTCGTAGTAACAAGCCGCTCACCGCCTTGGTGCTGGCCTCGCTGATTATTCCTGCTCCGCTCCTTCTGGCACCGGGTTATCAGTTGATTTATCGCCTGGGGTTATTGGATAGTTTTACTGGCCTGATTCTACCCGGAGTCGCCCCCGCGTTTGGGGTTTTTCTGTTTCGCCAGGCTATGTTGAACAGCGTGCCGCTGGACCTCATGGAGGCGGCTCGCATAGATGGATGCGGGGAAATCCGGATGTTCTTCACCCTGATTGTGCCCTTGGTGCGCCCCATGATGGGCGCTTTTCTCCTGATTACGTTTTTGGGTGCCTGGAACAACTTTATTCATCCGCAGATCATCCTACAAACGCCGGAGAAATTTCCTCTGGCCGTGGCCATCGCCCAATTAAAAGGGCTCTACAGCACGGACTACGGCCTGCTGATGGCCGGCACGGTGGTGTCAATTGCGCCGGTGATGTGTCTGTTTTTGCTCTTGCAGAAGGACTTTATCGCCGGACTCACTTCAGGAGCCGTCAAAGAATAGGCCGATCAATCGCCTGGGAAGACGTTTTCTGACGCTCTCTCAAGAGTGCGGCCTATAATCGGATGCGTCCACGTCTGTGAGCCTGTCAGGGAAACCACCAACCTCAAATGGCTTGCAGGATTAGAGGATTAGCGGTAGCCTTCGTAATTGGTTTTGTCGTGGGGCGCGGGAGATGACCAGCGTCTGCAAAGGGTAATCTAGGTCAGGATATGAGTTGAAGGTTCTATAGAGGTGGAATTGAGAGCGCTCGTTACCGTATTGATCACGATTTGTATCATGGTTCCGATCATGGGACAAACGCCGTCGGCCGCCACGCAATTTAGCTTTGCCGAGGTGCGCCAGCGAGCCGCCGTCCTGGCCCGCCGGCCGTATGAAGACGACAAGAGTCCGCTGCCGCAAGCCGTGCGGAATTTGACCTATGATCAGTATCGCAAAATCGGGTTTCGTCAGGACAAGGCGTTGTGGCGCGACGAAGCTTTGCCGTTCGAGGTGCACTTCTTTCAACGGGCGTCTTTTTCATTTATGCCGCCCTTTGACAAGGTCATGGTGAATATGGTGGATCAGGGCAAAGTCGTGCCGATTCCCTATTCAAGCGGCCTGTTTAATTTTGGGCGGCCTGTGGCGCCCAAGCTACCCTCGGATATGGGATTTGCTGGCTTGCGGTTTCACTACCCGTCGCACCAGGATGAGCAACATGAAATTGTCTTTCTGGGGGCGAGTTATTTTCGCGTCAAAGGCCTGCATCAGCACTATGGGCTTTCGGCGCGCGGTCTGGCCATCGACACCGGACTCTCCAAGAAGGAAGAATTTCCCCGCTTCCGCGAATTCTGGCTCGAAAAACCCAACCGGGATGCCACGGCCCTCATGCTCTACATCCTTATGGATAGCCCGAGCGTCACCGGGGCGTATCACGTTACGATTCGACCCGGAACCGACACCATCCTTGAGGTCAAAGCGCATGTTTTCATGAGACATGATGTCGAGAAAATTGGCTTTGCCCCTCTGACGAGTATGTTCTTCAGTGGCGAGGGGACGAATCGCTTCCTCGACGATTTCCGGCCGGAGGTGCACGATTCCGATGGGTTGCTCATGGCCACCGGCCACGGCGAATGGATCTGGCGGCCGTTGGGCAATCCGACGCGATTACGAGTGAGCTCATTTCGTGACCTAAACCCGCGCGGCTTTGGTCTCTTGCAGCGGGATCGGAACTTTGACCATTATCAAGACCTCGAGTCCGTCTATGAAAAGCGCCCCAGCGGCTGGGTCGAGCCCCTGGGGAATTGGGGGAAAGGAGTGGTGCAACTCGTCGAGATACCAACGGATGCCGATTGGAACGACAATATAGTAGCATTTTGGGTACCCGACGAACCTGCTAGGGAGGGTAAGGAATGGCAATTCGAGTACCGCCTCTATTTTACTCTTGACAAACCCGGTTTGCCGCCGGCTGGCAGAACTTATGCGACGCGTGTTGGCCGGGGTGGGGTCGGGGGGGAAATTGAACCCGATAAGCGCAAATTTGCCTTGGATTTTGTCGGCGGCCAGTTGCAGGATCTGAGCGCCGATACCCCGATCGATGCCGTGATCACGTCATCATCGGGCAAGATCGACAACATATCGGTACAAAAAAACCGATTCATCAATGGATGGCGCGTGCACTTCGAACTCAAACCGGATGGCACCAGACCCGTTGAATTGCGCTGCTTTCTCAAACATGGCGCCGATACCCTAACCGAGACTTGGAGTTACCAATGGGAACCCAAATCACCCTTCCATCCATGATCAACCCCTCCCCGTTGGTCAAGTCGAATCGCGGATAGAAGATGACCTGCTGCTACTTTCTCCCTCACGATGTAGCCGCGTCATCGCTCCCAACGGTGTGCGGCGTTACATAGCTTCTGTGATGCAGTTCACAGGCCCCGATGCTTGCCTTTGATATGCTTTTGAGAGATGAAACAGTATTATATGACAGTTAAGAATGGAGTTTGACGACTGTTATTGGTTATAATACTGGGTTCCAAGTGACCTGTTGAGGGAACGTATCAACAGAATCGATAGCATTAGGTTTCAAGGCGAGAGCCCAAACGTGGAAAAAAATGCAATCTGTTATCGTGACCTTTTACACTTTAGAGAGCATGATTGGTTTTGCTCCTATGCGACAGGCATTCTAAATTAGCTGTCACCGTTCAAGAGGTGCATATGATGATTATCAAGGGCTCGAGCCGTTGGCGCCACGTGCGGCCAGCGCCATTCCGGCGGGACGCCATGCGCCCGCTATGGCTTGGCGCCGCGCTCGCTGCGGTGCTGCTGCTCACGACACTTGCGACGGCTCAATCCCTGGTCTGGGATGACTTTAATACCCATGTATGGACCATCGGCATTGAGGAATCCGATGACATGCAGCGGGTGGAGCGAGGTTGGATCCAGGATGGCTCACGGCGGGTGCTCCATATCCAGTATGCCCCAGGTGAGGCGGTCTCGAACTATCTCCTGGCCTTCACTAATCTGTTGTCACCGCAGGCGCTGAGCGGCGTGAGTGAAATCCGCTTTGAGCTGAAATGGGACCAGCGGCCGGCGCAGGCGGCATTAAAGCTGGAAGCCAAGCAACTGCTGCATCCGTACCGGCATGCGGACGAAAGCCTGATCTTCGTTCGGGAGGTGCCGCTGCGGGACGGCGGCTATCAGGAATATCGCGTTCCCATCCAGACCAACGCCTCGTTCTCCCGACTTCTCTTTGTCTTCGATAATATGCTGGGGGCGCCTTCGGATATTTATCTGGATAATTTACGCTTTGTCCGTGATGGGCAAGAATTTGTCTGGGATAGTTTTGATCATCCGTCGCGATTTTGGGTGCCGTTTGGGTCATGGCTGAGCTGGGCCGGACCGACGGAGAATCCACCTCTGGAAATGATTACGACATATGATGGCTTCCCCGGCGGACCTTCCGGTGCCCTGTTTCTGCGCTGGGATTCCGGACCTGGAAGCCGGGATGGGATGAAAACCGAAATTGCGGAAATCAAGACGGAGGGAAACTCCTTCGAGATGTTAGATCGGGGCCTCGACCCGCCGGGTCTTAATGCCGACTTATCCGCGTTTACTACGATATCGGCTGATGTCGTAGCGACCAACCGGAATACTCTCGGTGTCTTTTTTGGGCACTATCTCGAAGGGAGTACCACGATTGAGCGTGGCTTTATCACACCCGGAGTACGGGTGATGACGCCGGACGAGCCCCAACACGTCGCTTGGGATATTCCCTGGCCGCCCGGTTTTCCGGCCGAGGATGTCGATATTGTGGCCTTTGTGGTGCGCAACACAGACGTCCCGGAGTTAGCACAGGGCACGCTTCGTCTTGATAATGTGACCTTGCATCGGCCCGATTTTTTACCGCCTGACGAAACGCATGCGGTATGGACGATCAGTCATTTTGATTTTGACGCACGGGATGACCGCAGGGGGGGGGGCGACCGCTCCGGTGTGGATCCAAAGATGAATTTTCTCGCGGGCGACATCGGCGAGTTTTCGCCGGATAACACGCTGACGGCCCAGACCGTCAAGGTCCGGCACGATCCTACCCAATCCGCTCATGTGGATGGGGAGTCCGGCGCGTCACTGCGTCTTGATCTCGATCTCAGTCAGGTAGACTTCGCAGGAGAATTTGTCTCGCTCTTCGGGCGCTCTGATTTCAAAGAGGCTTCCTACACGCTGGACTTGACGCAGTTTTCTCAGCTGCAACTGAGTCTGCGTCCCGGAGATGCCAACCCGGCTCCGATTTGGCTGCGCATCGAAGTGAAAGACCATCGGGATTCGCATGATTACACGGCCTACCGTTACGTGCAAATCCCGGCTGCACCCGCCGCCTGGCAGCGCATTGTGCTCGACGCGGACATCACCAATGCGGCGCAATGGCGTTTCAATCGGTTTGCCCCGGATCCCACCCGGGCAAAGCTTCTCATCCTTGTGATGGAACGATTCTTCAATGCGGAGCACTTCGCGTTCTATCTCGATGAACTTCGTTTGATTCACAAGACCGATACGCCTTTCAACCTCGACGCGGCACTGGCGTCTACCGATGGTCGTGGCCATGACAGTGGCGTCGATGCCTTACTGCATCACGTGCAACAAAAAGCATGGTTGCACTTCGACCGGTGGGTGGTCGATGGGGTTGAAACGAACCCGGATCTGTATCTTTTTTTTGATCGGTCCACTTATCCGGATCTGATTAGCACTGCCGCCGTCGGGTTCGGATTGGCCGCCACCGTGGTGGCGCATCGCCACGGCTGGATCAGCACGAGCGAGGCGACGTCCCGCGTCCTACGGGTTCTGCGTACCTTTGCTGACGGCCCGATGATCGATGATCCGTCGACCGCATCTCTGGCGGATATAGATAACAGTATTGGGGTCAAAGGGTGGTTCTGGCACTTTCTCGAACGCGATGGGACGCGGAAACGCAAGACCGACGCCGGTTTGCCGTTAGCGACCGCGCAAAAAAGTGAACTCAGCTCGGTGGATACGGCTATATTCTTGTGGGGCGCGTTAGCCGCCCGCGACTATTTTGCCTCCGCTGATCCTGAGATCAATCCGCTGGGGCCAAGTTCTCAGGCGGCAGAAATCACCCGGCTTGTCGAGCGCATCTACCGCCGGATTGATTTTCCCTTTTTTCGCCGATCAGAGGATGCGCCTCCCAAGCAGGGGCAAATTTATCTCGCATGGAAGCCGGAAAAGATCGATGCTGGCTTTGCGGTGCCGGTACGCGCCGCGCCGGATGGGCAGTCCGGATATTTCTCCGGAACCCCTGAGCATCCCGCGACCTGGGATCGCAACACGGATGAAATCGTGATGATTTTATTGCTTGGCGTCGCGAGTCCGAATGCGCAGTTTCGCTTACCGGCATCGATTTTCCCATTGCAAAATTATTTGCTGCACCAATCGCCGATGGGCTCCTATACCGCCACGTGCGAAAATCATGAAGTCGTTGACTCGATTCTCCATAGCTACTTAGGCAGCAGTTTTACCTACTTTTTCTTGCAAAACTTCTTTAAGGCGGACCACCATCTGGAACCGCTCTTGGGCATTGATCTATTGCGCAACGCCCAACGCGCCGCCCGCGCCAGTTGGCTCTACAGCCGCTGTGGAGCCAGTACGAATGCACCGACTTTCCACGGCAACGTCTTTGGCCTCACCGCGGCTGACGGCCGCGACGGCAACTATCACGGCGAATGGGGGGCGTTGCCAAGGGAGTCCTCCCATGCTCAGACGGATGACGGCACGGTGCCGATTTACGGTCATCTGGGTCTGCTACCATTATGGCCTGATGACTTCCACGACCCGGAGCGGATTGCGTTTCGCAATCCCTCTATAGATGCCCTGGTGACCTTGTTCAAAGAAGGGCGTATCTTTGATGACGCGACGGGTTTTGGGGATGCGATCAACCGCATCCCGGAACCCGGCACCGGGCTTCCCTTCTACAATATGGTCACGTTCGGGATTGACAATGGCCCTATCGTGATGGGTATTGAAAACGAACGCACCGGGTTGTTTTGGCGCCTCAATCTCTTGTGTCGAGAATTGGCTGCTGCTGGTATCCGGATCAATCGGACGGGCTTCGAATCGAGGGTTGATCCCACCGGCTGCTTAACCACGCTGAGTTCAGTCCAACAAATACCTGCAGCACCAAACGTGCGATAAGTCCATCGGGCGCGTCGCGCTGCGGACAACCTGCCGCATGCACCCGCCTTTGCCTCATGAAGAAGACCATGATCAAAATGATCTCAAAGCATGTATGGCGGTATCTTTGGGTGTTACTCTGCGTGTTGCATACCGGAATCGCCAGTGCAGAGAGACTTGATGTTGCCGTGCGAGGCCGGGTTGAAAATCGCTCCTACATCACGCGCTGTGCGGAGGTCGATAACATCGATATGCCGTTATACGCACGAAACATGTCGGCGTTTCGCGTGACGGCTACCCATCCTACCTACTTTCCGGCTCCGATCAATATCCGCGCCGCGGATTTCACGGATTGCACATTCGGAGATCACCGCCTCTGGGTCATCGGGCGTCAAGATGGCTCATCGGCGGAGTTCCAGTCGATTGGCCGCGTGGACCGTGATGTCTTTTTTGCCGCAGACAGCCCGCCGGCCGGCAAGGACATGCCGTCGTCCGCTTTCCCGCAGGCGATCGGTGCAGGTGCGGTGACCGAGCAGTCGATCCGCTTTACCGCCGATGAGGATTCAGATGCCAATGTAGAACTTAAGATCGGTGCCGAGCTCCATGTCTACATGTCCGCTCTTGAGGGGAACACCGATCCGCCGCAGCTTACTCTGCGGTGTCTGACTTGGGACGGGACGGCCTGGCAAAGCCGTGGCGATCGCACCTTTACGCCAGACCAGATGGACCACGTATGGCGTATACCCGACATGACGTGGATCGAGGGCACCGACGCCAATATCATTCGCCTGCGCGTCGTGACCGCTGAGGAAAGCGGGGCGACGTCGCCGGATACACGCGGTCTATACGACTACGTCGAACTCAAACGCCGGGCGGTGTTGGGCGAGACCAAGTTGCCGCCGTTAGTGCGCAATGCGTTCATCGAGGTGGTGCCGGTGCACATCGACTTCTGGTGGCGCTATCCGGAAGCGATGACGGTTGAAGTGATTGGCGGCGCCACGGCAACTAATGTCCACTACGTGCGCATCCTCAAAAGCGCTCCGGGCAGCAATCCCCCGGATGTCGATGAGATTTTTGTCCTTTATGAAGATGGCAATGCCCGTATCGTGCCGTTGCCGCCTGAGGGCGTCGACATTGCCTACGGGGCCTCCATTATCCTAGGTCCGTCTGCCAATGCGAAACGCCCTATCGCTCCGATCCGAAAAATCGTGGTGGAGCCGAGCGACCTCGCGCTGGATGTGTATTACAAAGACGGCACGGTGTTGCATCTTGAGTTGTGGGCGGATCGGACGCAGACGGTGATGGATGTGACCCGAATCGTTGACGTCGAGCCGGACGCGCCCTTTGCCCGGCTGCGGTCCATGTGGGTCTACGACGGGAAGGCGGACGTGGACCGGCTGCGCAGTGCTGAGGGGAGCTTTCCGCTCGTCCACCACCGCTGGGAGGCGCTTGAAAGTTCGTGGTGGCAGTTTGTCAAAACAGTTCCAACTTACCACAATACCTACAGTCCGGATTTTCACGTGGAGCTCCTCGATCCTAGCCCGGCCTATCTCGTCTTGGAAGCTGAGACCGCGCGTGCGGGCCACGGCAGGCAGCCGCAGGCGAATCCAGCCGCCTCGGCCCGCCAGGTGCTGAGGATCTCTGCGCAGGGGGGTGAAGCAATCTATCATATGGCTCTGGAGCGATCGCAGCCCGCGACACAGATGCGAGTCCATTATGCGGATGGGGAAGATGCCAATCCAGCTCGATATCATCGGCTGCACGTGTATGTTGACAGCGAGTGGGTGGCGTCCACTTATAT
>Ga0299914_10002652_pt1 | contig 12384 bp, 12 predicted proteins | sample RVTome_10_FD_201361 | JGI IMG/M metagenome (GOLD analysis project Ga0299914, IMG submission 201361) | Soil microbial communities from uranium-contaminated site in the Upper Colorado River Basin, Wyoming, United States - RVT153D57 (version 2) ... | reverse complement strand
TAATACCGGCATAACGGGCAGCCTGCGGATTATCGCCAATGAGCTTGATTTCATATCCCCAGCGACTGCGTTCCAGAATCCACCAGACGACAACGGCCGCTATCAACCCAAAGACCACACCTAAATGCAGAGTTATACCGGAAAATGCCGGCACCTCACGGGCATAATCGGCCAGGCGTGGCAGCCAGGCTGATCTTTCAAATTGAGGCGTCATCTGGAAACCTGCGTCACTCCACTTGTCGAAAATCCAGAAATTGTTCCAAAGAACTGCGACATAGTTGAGCATGAGTGTCGTGATGATTTCGTTGACCTGGAAGCGACCTTTAAGGTAGCCGGGGATAAAGCCCCAAACAGCCCCGCCAATCATGCCGAAAATAATCATGAGGCTGATGACCACAACTTTAGGACTGTCAGGCGGCACGATGGGTATGAGAACGACGAGGCTGGCGGCAAATGCGCCAATGTAAAATTGCCCTTCCGCGCCAATGTTCCACAATTTCATTTTGAAGGCCAGGGCACAGGCCAGCCCTACCATAATGAGCGGCGTGGCCTTGACAAGTGTATCGGAGAAGACCGGCCAACTGCCGAAGGTGGCTTGGAAAAAGAAGCGAGCTACCACGAGTGGTTGCCCGCCAATCAGTTTGAGAATGATGCCACTAATGATAAAAGCGATGATGACGGAGCCAACGGCTGTGGCCACCGGCAGCCATCGCGGAATGTCCTCCACTCGCTTTTCTAATGTCACTGTAAAAGGCAAACCACTTGGTCTACGACCTGTCGTTACTGCCATCTCTATCCCCTCTTTGGCAATATTCAGTGGCCAGTAATCAGTGAGGCTTTACTGATTACTGATTACTGTTTACTTCTTCCTGCCTCGTCCCCGTCATCATCAGACCAATTTCGTTGATATCGGCCTTGTCGGCACCAAGAATACCCATAATTTGACCGTCAAAAATAACGGCAATACGATCGCTGAGTGAGAACAACTCGTCCAATTCTTCAGAGATGAGGAGAATGGCTGTTCCTGCCTCTCGCTGTTCCAATAACAAGCTCTGAATCGCCTCAATTGCCCCCACGTCAAGGCCACGTGTGGGTTGAACCGCTACCATTAATTTGGGCTTTGCCGAAATTTCCCGCGCCAAAATCACCTTTTGTAAATTGCCGCCCGACAACTTTCGCGCCATAACCTCCACACTGGGAGCCAAAATATCATACGTTTGCTTTAACTCGCGGGCGCGTTCCCGAGCCGCCGTGAAGTTGATACTCCAGCCATTGCCAATAGGCCCATGGCGATAATTTTTCATAATAGTATTTTCAGTGATGGTCATGTTGGGCGCACTGCCGACATGGGTGCGATCTTCCGGTACATGGGACACACCCTGGCGAATAGCGACAATGGGTGAACGATTGCTCACTTCTTCGCCGTTAATGAGGATGCTGCCACCACAGGGACGTAGGCCGGTGATCACTTCGGCCAGTTCGCTTTGCCCATTACCGGCCACGCCGGCAATGCCCAATATTTCACCGCTGCGGACTTCCAGCGATACAGTACGCAAAGCGGGAACACCTTTGTTATTTTCGGCGGTTACATTCTTTATGGCCAGCACCACCTCCCCTGGCTCTTGCGGCTTTTTGTCTACAAGAAAGAGTACGCGCCTTCCCACCATAAGCTGGGCCAGCTTCTCTCTGGTGACCCCTTGGGCACTGATGCCTTCAGCCGTTACCTGACCTCGACGTAAGACGGTAATACGGTCAGCAACGGCCGTTACCTCATGCAATTTGTGGCTGATGAAAACAATGGCTTTGTCCTGCTTCGTCATGGCTCGCATCGTTGCCATCAAATCATCAATTTCCTGGGGAGCCAATACGGCCGTTGGCTCATCCATAATCAAAATATTGGCCCCCCGGTACAACGTCTTCAAAATCTCCACGCGCTGCTGCTCGCCTACAGATAATTGCCAAATCTTAGCCGTCGGGTCTACGTGCAAGCCAAATTGTTCTTGCAAGGTCAGCACCTTTTTGTCGTAATCTGCCAGCTTCATAAAAAACTTCGGCTTGTCCAGGCCCAGCAAGATATTCTCTGTCACCGTCTGGGTAGGCACGAGCATAAAATGTTGATGCACCATGCCAATCCCTTTAGCAATGGCATCTTTGGGCGAATTAAAATTGACACCCTGCCCATTAACCTTAATGATGCCAGCCGCGGGCTTATACAAGCCCGCCAACACATTCATCAACGTACTTTTACCCGCGCCATTCTCCCCCAACAAGGCATGAATCTCTCCCCGCCGTAACGCAAAATTCACCTTGTCATTGGCCAATACGCCGGGGAAGCGCACATCAACTCCCGTCATTTCTACGGCATAGGGGGCTTCTACCATCTTTTTTCCCGTAGCCGGTAATCCGTAATCGGTTATCGGTTTACCGATTACGGATCACCGTTTACCGATTACCGTTTACGACTCAAGGTCGGGTAATTCGGCCGTCACATTCTCATTCCACCAATACATACAGGTGTTACAAGGGGCATCAAATTGGGCGAAACCATCGAGATCAGCCTGTTCCAGGCTTTCTCCCTCGGCCAAAACGACGTTGCCTTGATTGTCGGTAATTGGACCGGAAAAAACGTCAAAGCGATCAAATTCGCCAGCTAACATCTGGGCCAGCGTATCCCGTATCAATTGCAAATCTTCTTCGGGTAACTCCGCTACACCGGGCTGTAACTCTTCACCCTCCATAAAGCCCAATAACCCTAGCGCACCCGAATCGGCATCAAAGTATTCTGAGCCACCTTCATAGGTGTCAGCCATCGATCGCCCAACGACATCGGCGTAGACTGGCCCCCAGTTCCAATACATCGAGGTCAGACAGGCATCAATGTTGCAATTTTCGGAGTAATCGTAGGTAATGCCCCATTTGCCTGCGGGAGCCGCTTCCGCAGGGGCCGGGGTGTCGGCTCCGGTCATGACCACCTGGATACCACTGTCAAATAGAGAAGCTGCTGCTTCTTGTTCAATGATGGGGTCATGCCAGGTGAAAATCCAGCGCACGTCTATGGTACATTCGGGGCAGGTTTTCTGGGTGCCAAGAGCGAAAGCGTTGCCCAAACGCAACTCTTCGGGAATGGGGAAGGTGGCAATATAGCCCAGGCGTGGGTTGCCATCCATCTTGGCCCGGGAACCGGCCAGCATGCCTGCCAGATATTTCATATCTTCCATAGCACCGAACAAGTTGCCGAAATTTTCACCATTGGATTTGAAGCCGCTGATGTGGATGATGTCTATATCGGGGAATTCGCTGGCGACTGTTTCGGAAGCATCCATGTAACCAAAGGATGTGGTAAAGATGGTGTCGAAACCCTTCCGAGCCAGCGAACGGATGACCTGCTCGGCATCAGCCCCTTCCGCCACAATTTCCACGTAGGCAGTATGAACGCCATCTACACTCTCTTCGACATACAGGCGGCCGACATCATGGGCCTGCGACCAACCACCATCATCGTGGGGGCCAACATAGACAAAAGCCACGTTATGACAGCCCTCAATAATGGCCGGAATTTGGTAATTGCCTTCGGCTTCAGCTTCAGTTTCGGCGCGGCAGTTGATATCACTGCCAGCCCCTGGCTCGCCACCAGGACTACAAGCAGCAATGAGTAACAGAGTAACCAAAATAAAAGAGATTATTTTTACAGTTTTCACTTCTTTCGTCCTCCTCAAGACTAAATGTGAGAATTGCCTAATTACGTGATTACGTAATTATGTAAATTAGGATCTTCTTGTAAAAGGCAAAGAGCATTAAGCCTCACCTCCTTCGTGGATATTCGAGGATGTGCCTAATGGCCGTCCCGCATGTTGCTCAATCAAGGCTAATTCCTGATGAAGGCTCTCAACCTGGGCTTCATTGCCGCTTGCTTGAGCCATTTTAATCGCCTGCTGCACATCCTGATAAGCCAGATCATATTGCTTTTGGCGACGATAGGCCAGACTACGGCCACGATAGGCTTCTGCCAGGCGCGTTGCTTCGCCATTTATTGAGCTGAGGGCCATCACCTGGCTAAATTGTTGCACAGCTTGTTGGTAATCTTCCCGGTCCAGATAGTATTGGCCTAAAATGTGGTGGGCAATCGCCTGTTGTTGGGTATTTTTGATACCCAGTTGTAAGGCACGCTGGATGTTGGCAGCGGCCGATTTGGGAATCGTGCGCTGGTTCTCCAACTGCAACATGGCTTGTAGGAAATAGGCATCGCCAGAATTTGAATGTCGTTGTAAGAATTGTTTGAGATGTTGTTTGGCCTGATTCGTGGCTCGTCCTTGCCGCAAGGCTTCAATGAATTGTAATTGCACCGTAGCATCATGGGGATTCATCACGGCCTGCATCTTTAAGCCGGCGAACTTCTCCTGGGTGGTCAGATTCTCATGAGCAACCATCTCGAAACGGCCGCTTCTATCGGCCCAAAAATACCAGCCCAAGATGGCCAGGTGGACAACGGCCGTCCCTCCACTCAACAGCGGTGTTTCAGCAAAGTTGTAAATTATCCGCCAATCACCGATGAAGGTAACGGCCGTGAAAATCGGGTATAACAAGAGGGAAAAATAAAGTTGAAAACGAAAGGCCCGCAAACCAAAAAATTGCACTGTTCGATTTTGCCGGCGCACCAGCAGCCAATACAGCAGCCCTACCAGGAGTGATCCTAAGGTTCCGGCCAGGGCAATAAACCATTCTTGCTCTGCGAGAAAAACACGGTCTGGCTGAACATAGCCCCAATAAAAACCATAACCGCAGTTGACCACGCGCCCGCCTAAAACATAGATGGGGATGGCGTGAAAGATCTCATGGACTAAAACAGCAGGGGGCACCGCCAAGTAAAAGGCCGCCTGTTCGGCCAGACTCAACTTGCGTCTTGTCAAAGGCTCTTGTTTGATGCTATCCCGTTCTTGCCACAACAACCTTGCTAATTGTACGGCGCGAAAAGCCTGCATGAGTGATAGCGCATAAAAAATAAGCTCAAGAGGGCTACCTAAAAAGTGAAAACATCCCATAATAATCTGCCAGTTTAAGCTGTTGTTTGCTGTTTACTGGCCGGCTCAATCCACGTTCCTGTTTCGCCGCGCAAAGCCCGTTCAATGTGAGTAGGATGGGTAATCAGGGCCCTGTGGCCCGTTTTCTGCACAAAGTCCAGCACTGCCTGCACTTTTGGCAACATACTGCCCGGTGCAAAATGTCCTTCCTCAATGTAGTGCGCTAATTGGTCAGGTATTACTCGGTCCAAATCTTGCTGTTGAGGGGTATTAAAATGCAAAGAGATCTTCTCTACGCCTGTCGAAATCAAAAGCAAATCAACACCTAAATTAGCGGCTAATAAGCCGCTGGCCAAATCCTTGTCAATGACGGCGTACACACCTTGTAACTGGCGTAGTTCGCCTTGACGATTTTGTACGACAGGAATACCGCCACCGCCGACCGCGATGACGATTGAACCTGCCTTAATCAAGCGGCGAATGGCCTCTTTTTCCACAATTTGCTGGGGTTTGGGTGAGGCTACTACCCGCCGCCAACCACGTCCGGCATCTTCAATGACACGCCAGCCCTCTGCTTCAAAACTGCGTGCCTCGGCTTCGCTCATAAAGCCGCCAATGGGCTTCGTGGGATTTTCAAAAGCCGGATCTTTTCGCTTCACTAACACCTGAGTCACAATTGAAACGACCGGCTTCTTAAGACCCCGGCTATGCAATTCATTGCCTAATGCCTGTTGCAACATATAGCCAATTGCCCCTTGTGTATCAGCTACAATCAGGTCAAGGGGGGTCATATGTACTTGATGGGCGGCCAATTCGTTGCGCCGCAAAATGTAGCCCACCTGCGGCCCATTGCCATGGGTGATGACCAAATTCCAGCCTTCTTGAACCATATGAGCCAGATGTTTACAAGTTTCCCGAACCGCATCCCACTGATGGGGTACGTCCGGGCGGTTTTTGTTGGTGATAAGTGAGTTGCCACCGATAGCGACAAGTGCCGTGCGAGTCATAGGTACCTCTTTAATAAAAGAGATAAGAATTATAGTGGGTTATTGGTGGCGGATGATACAACAGCCCCCAAGCAATAGCAACTGAATAACCATCTGGAATGAAGCCGGTTAAAGGGGCAATAGCCACAAAATGGCAAGCCTTGTATAGTAGAGGTTATGGTAGTAGAGGTTTGTTTGGCGGGTATAGAATCGGCCGTTTCGGCCCAAAGTGGTGGCGCAACCCGCATTGAATTATGTGAAAACCTCGCCGAAGGAGGGACAACACCCAGCCAGGGAATGATTGCCCTGGTAAGAAAGAAATTGTCTATTCCTGTCCATGTGATGATTCGCCCTCGTGGTGGCGATTTTTGTTACTCTGACCTGGAGTTTGAGGTGATGCAGCGTGATGTGGCCACGGCCGTTTCTCTGGGCGTAGATGGTGTTGTCTTTGGCCTACTCACACCAGAAGGCCGGGTAGATGTCACACGTACACGAATATTAATGGAAGCCGCACGGCCGTTAGCCATTACCTTCCATCGCGCCTTTGATGTGACGGCTGATCCCCTGGCCGCTTTTGAGGATTTGCTCACCCTTGGCGTAGATCGCCTGCTCACCTCTGGCCAGCAAGCCACCGCCGGGGAAGGTCGGGAATTGATCAAACAGTTGCAGGGAAGGGCAAACGGCCGTCTCCAGATTATGGCCGGCAGCGGCATCAACGCCAGCAACGCCGCTGCTCTCATCGCTGCCACGGGTGTGCGTGAGATACATGTGGGGTCAGCTTGTACGGAGATGGTGAGAGGGCAGAAAATGGAAGAGGCAGCAGTCGTAGCCATAGGCAAGGGGATGCCTGAATCCGACCAAACTACTCGCCGCGTCTCGGCTGTACGTGTGCGAGAAATTGTAGAAGCTGTGAGGCGTTATCAAGTCTCAGCGGCTGAAAATTCGTAGTCCGAAAATACTTTTCGGACATCGAACAGGGATGTTCGATTTACAAAGGAGCAACTTGATGGAATATCGTCAATTAGGCAATTCAGACTTGGAGGTCTCAGTATTTTCGCTGGGATCGTGGCTGACATATGAGTTTATGGAAGAAAAAGAGTCGCTGGCAGTGATGAGCCGGGCCATTGAAGCGGGTATCAATTTTTTGGATGATGCCCGTTACAATGACCGCACGGGACAGGCACCCATGAAATCAGGCTATTCCGAGGTAGTATTCGGCCGTTTACTGCGCCAGGGTGGTTGGCAGCGGGATAAACTGATTCTGGCCAACAAGTTATGGTATGAGTTGTATCCTGATGAAAGTCCTGAAGAAGAGGTCAATGGTTCACTGGGACGAATCCAAACGGATTATTTCGACCTCATCTACTGCGCCGCGCCTTCGTCCGCTGTCACCGCTGCCGAGCTGGTGCGGCAGATGCATGAGCTGATACAGACGGGGAAAGTACGCTCTTGGGGAGTAATAAATTGGCCGGTAGAAGAGATTGGTAAAGCCTGGGAAACGGCCGTTAGCGAAAATCTCACACCTCCCTGCGCCGCCCAATTGCCCTACAGCTTGCTGCGCCCTGATTGGGTAGAGGCTCCGGAGGCAAGAGACATTTTTAGCCGGGCTAATGTCGGTGTGGTGGCATCCTACAGCTTGCATGGGGGGCTACTGAGTGGCAAGTATAATCGTGGGGAGGAAAACGGCCGATTTAGCGAAGAACAACTGGCCTCTATGCAACAAGCCGGGCTGCTGCAAAAAGTAGAGGAAGTCATCCAAATCGCCCAAGAAATCGGCTGCACCCCAGCCCAATTGGCCCTGGCCTATTGCCTGTACAACGACCAGGTCGCCAGCCTCCTCTTTGGTGCTACCAAAGTCTCCCATATTGACGAAAACCTGCACAGCCTGGAAATTTTGCCGCGTCTCGACGAGACTATTATTACCAAATTACGTCATCCCGAATAGCTGACGAATCAAGAGATAGTCACTTGATGATCAGATACCAAGTGAAAATGAATTTGTTTGACATCCTGGTAGGCTCCACCGTTAACTAATAGACGATAGCCTTTCTCAGCAAGCTGTAATTCCTGCACCAAGTGCTGGGCTGTCACGATTACGTCATTGACCACAGGGAGGTCAGCCTCGCTTAAGTCGGTGAAACTTTTTATGGCTCGCTTAGGGACAATCAAAATGTGAGTGATGTAGGCTGGTTGGGGATGATAGAAGGCGAGCACTAACTTTGTCTCGTACAGCTTGTTAACAGGCATTAAGGCCGTCATATAGGCAAAACTCCATCCTATAATGGAACCACCAATTTTGCTCCTGGCTAACATGAAGAGTAGGGAAACGGCCGTTGTCAAAGGAGACTTCATGAACAGGTGCTCGCCACAATGAATGAAAATGGAGTGCCGGTTGGAAGCCGGTAGGCCAGCAAGATGCTGGCGCTCCATTTTTACAGGTGTCATTATGCGGGGCGTTTGAACACACAAAAATAATTCGTGGCCCACCGCTTCATACCGCCGCCTTCTTGCACCAACACATCATGATTGTTGCCAATGAAAACAGGCTGCATATGCACCAGTTCCCATCCCTTTTCGCCTAACCTGTTCAATTCAGGAATCATCGCCAGCGGCGAATAGCGCGGCAGATTCTCCGTATCAATCAATTCACTGTAAAGCGAATCGGCGGCCTGATTATTGATATTAGCCTCCACAAATTTCGATAAGTATTCCCATCTTTGCATACCACACCTCCGTAAATCTAGGTAACACTACGCAATTATACCTGGCAAGGTAGTAGCTATTACCCCCAATTCTGCGTCACAAAGGCACATAACCACTTCACCAACTCCTCAATATCACCCAAGTGACCGGTTTCGAAGGGGGTGTGGGTATAACGAGTAGGAAAAGCCACCAGCGCCGCCGGAATGTCAGCTTTCATGAACGCCGAGCCATCACTGCCGAAAGAGCCAAAGACCGCATGTTGAATGGCAATATTGGCTTCGGCCGCTACCTTCTCTAAACGAGCCGTCAAAGCATGATCATAATGCACCGTTGAATCCTTATGAATCAGCACCGGTCCTGCGCCGAGGCGGAGCGGCACAGCCCGACTATCTACACCAGGCACGTCACTGGCCAGACCGACTTCCACGGCAATAGCAAAATCAAATTGTTCCCGCGCCGTCAGAGCCGTCGCGCCAATGAGGCCAACTTCTTCCTGTACGGTGCAGACGGCCGTTAATTGACAGGGAAGATCGGCCGTGGCTACTCGCCGCAGTACTTCTGACACTACCGCCAGCGGCACCCGATCATCCAAGGCTTTGCCCACCACATGGTTGCCAAATTGTTCTGTGCTGGCATCCCAAATAATTCGCGTGCCTGGTGTCACGCCTCGCGCCAACAACACTTCCCGCGACAAACCCGTGTCCACCCAAAAATCATTCCAGGTTAATTCCCTCGGTTCCGGCAAAGCTAATGTCGCCAAATGACCCGTCACGGTGCTAATGACACCCGGTATGTCGCCAGAGCGAGCCATAATCCGTACCCGCTGCCCCAGTGTAAAGGTGTCACGGATGCTAATTGTGCGCCGCCAACCCTGGCCGTTGGCCAGAAACAAAAAGCCATCATCGTCAATAGTCCGCACCAGATAGCACAACTCGTCGGCATGGGCCACCAGGGCAATTTTGGGGCCTTGACTGCCTACACGAGCCAACACATTGCCAATACGTGTCCGTTCTATCACCGCCCCACTCTCGCGCCACAACTGTACGATATAGTCGAGTACAATCCCTTCCTGTCCCACTGGCCCGCTAAGTTCCGTCAAAGTTTTAATCAGAGAAAACATAGCTGCGTCACCTAAAATAAAAAATGGCGTAACAGAAGTCGTTACGCCATCCATCAACCGTTACCACAAACCGTCAAAATTAATCCTCAAAGACAATGACTGAACGCAAGGTCTCGCCGCGCTTCATGGCATTGAAGGCTTCTTCTGTCTCTTCCAGAGTGATAGTCCGGCTGACCAGACCATCCAGATCGAGCTTTCCCTGGCGATACCAGTCGGCCAGAATGGGAAAGTCACGGGCAGGGATGCAGTTACCATACCAGGAAACGGTGAGGCTGCCGCCCAAATCAAAGAAGCGCTGTATCTCTATGTCCAGGCGCGGCCCTGGCCCTGCTACGCCAATGAGTACACAGATACCCGCCAAATCACGACAGAAGAGCGCTTGTTCCAGGGTCTTGCTAATGCCCACAGCTTCAAAGGAGTAATTCACACCATTGCCGTTGGTTATTTCTTTGATGGCCGCCACGGGATCGCCTTCGCTGGCATTGACAGTGTGGGTAGCCCCAAATTCTTTGGCCCACTCTAATTTTTGGGGATCAATATCTACGGCAATAATAGTGGTGGCCCCGGCAATGCGAGCACCTTGAATAACACTATCTCCCACGCCACCGCAGCCGAAGACAGCAACGCTGGTTCCCTGCTGCACATCGGCCGAATATAAGGCCGCGCCCACGCCAGTCATGACACCGCAGCCAATGAGGGACATGGCCGGGGCAGAAAGATCGGGGTCATATTGGACACACTGTACTTCATGTACCAAAGTATGCGTACAGAAGGTACCGATGCCCAGCGCCGCGTTGAAGGGCTGGCCATCCTTGTCGCGCATTTTGTTTTGGGCATTGAGGCTGGAAGCACAGTAGTTGTGCTGGCCTTTCAGGCAAAAGCGACACTCCCCACAGGGGGCACGCCAGTTGAGCATGACATGATCACCCACTTTGACACGAGTAACGGCCGTTCCCACCTCCTGCACTATTCCTGCCCCTTCATGTCCCAACAAAAAAGGGAACCCACTTGTACCATATGTCCCCGTTTTGATGCCCAAATCTGTATGACAAACGCCAGAGGCCAAAATCTTGACCACCACATCACGAGGGCCGGGATCATCCAGCGTAAATTCCTCAATGACCACCGGTTTATCTGGGATTCGAGCAATAGCTCCTTTCGCTTTTACCGTCATAATGTCTCCTTATCATTTACTCACCGAAACAAGATCATACACCTGTACTAATCGCTCGCAGGGCAATGCCAAAGAGGAAGAGGGAGCTTAAGGCCATTACCCATTGGCCGCGGTTGCTGTCATCACTTTGCAACCAGACAAAATAGACGAGGGGTAAGAAAACGAGGGCAAAGGCACCGTATAAGACGTGGATGAGGGGCCGGCCGACGGCCGTTAACAGCCCTCCCGACCACAAAATTCCGCCTAGCAGACCTTGTACAACATACAAGCCTTCGCCAATGACCAGCGCACCTAAATAACTGGCATCAATCCCCTGCTGGCGATAAGCACGCCACAAGCCCCATAGACCTACCGCCAGAAAATATAACCAAATGGTAATTGACAGCCGACTATGTATTAACAGAACAATGCCCATTCTCTACTCTCATCCCTTAAACATTCAAGATGCCGAGTGTACCAGCCACACCACGCCTGTCAACCACAGCGGCCAATAACGGCACGGATTGCTGTTTGCGAGTTAAGTTTGCATGTGCTAACATTTCGTCCATATTGCGGTGTCGCCAAGTGGTAAGGCAGCGGACTTTGAATCCGCCATCCCTGGTTCGAATCCAGGCACCGCAGTATCAGGATATAAGGGAGTTGTGAGGCTAATTCACGATTTCCTTTTTCATTTATGGAGGGATCAGTATTAGCTAGTTTGCCAGATTGACGGATGTACTGCTTGACAAACGGGGCAAGTTTGCTCATGATATAACCTGTCTCATCCCAAAGAAACATTGAGCGAAGACGCATGAGATATTTGAGCATTCGCTGGAAGCTAACGATCCCCCTCATCATCATCATTTTGCTGGTCGTTGCCGTCTTACTGCCAACGACCAATACGCTTGTCAGCCGCCGCATAGAGGATGAAGCTGACCGCCGCTTGAGCCAGGGGGCAGAATCGGTGGCGGCTATCCTGGAAAATTCTGAAGATCAAGCCCTCCTTAGTGCTCAATTTGTGGCTAACCTGCCGGAATTGGTGCTGGTGGCCGATGATCCACAAGCAGTAGGGGCGATCTTAGATGCGCGTAAAAGTGCCTTAAACTTGCAGGAATTGAGCTATTTTTCGGCCGATTTCCGCCGAGGTGATTTGCCACTTTATTATAGTGGCCCCATCATTACCCGCCGCCTGCAAGTGAGCGAACATACATCGCGGATTCGCGATCAACTGGTTCAGGAGACCGTAACAAATGGCCTGCCTACCCAGGGCATTGCCATCGCCCCCCAATCCTCTCAAATTATTGGTGTTGCTCCCGTTATCCAAATGAACGAAGAGGGTGATGTTATATTGGGGGTGGTGATGGCGGTCATCTATGTAGAGGAGGAGTTTGTCAACCAGATTAG
>Ga0299914_10002651_pt1 | contig 12386 bp, 12 predicted proteins | sample RVTome_10_FD_201361 | JGI IMG/M metagenome (GOLD analysis project Ga0299914, IMG submission 201361) | Soil microbial communities from uranium-contaminated site in the Upper Colorado River Basin, Wyoming, United States - RVT153D57 (version 2) ... | reverse complement strand
CAATGCACTCAAAAGGTACACAAAGGTTGGTTATCAAAATTGAAACGCTAAAAGTCGTATTTTATTTGGTGACTAGGAGCAACAATGGAATACAAGATCATACCACTGCATGACGATTCAAAAGCAGGCATGTTTTAATAGCAAAAAAGTCCCCTATTTTATTGGGTATTCATCTTGTCAGTCAAGTGTGCCGAATGCCCATGTATTCCGCAGGACTGTACAAAGGTATTAGATGCACAACAAAGATGCATTCTCTGTACCAAGGATGTTTGCTGCTGTGCTAGTATTCATAGTCGTCGTTATTATCCCACAGTGAAAAAGCCTCTAACATTGACTGATACAAGAACGGCTCTGGAACCTGACGATTGCTACTGCTCTGCTTCAGAGTCTCTTGCAAGAATAATAATACCGTTTTAAATCATAATGCAACATCATCGCAATCATCTTCTTCTTCATCAGGCTTATTTCAATTCCTCAGAAAGAACATAGCACTATTTGCTGCAGCATTAGGAATTGAAATTCTCTGTATTGCCGCTGCTGAAATTGGTGAAAATACTGGTCTATACTTGTTTGGCTCTGATCTAGCGGGGATACCGATAGCTTATGCGATGCGCTATGTTCTCGCTGGCTTTATCATCTTTGCCACCATCCTTGGAAGATATAATTATAGCTCATACGGGAATATTGATAGTTGCTGCTCTGTTCTGGCGCAGGGTGCTGGTTCAGGCTTCCTGTCCAACCTCAGGACTACGTTTAGGAACTTTGCAGTTGGAATTGCAATGATGCCACAGTTGTATAGGCAGCCAAACTCGAAGGTAAATAATTAAGACTAGCCTTTACATCCTAATTACTGCTGAAAGCACATGTATTTTACAGCTGAGACTTTAGACCTAATATCTTACCAGTATTCCATCTTGTTATCTATTCCACTAGCCCTATTTGCGGGCGCGTTTGCAGTAGTGGCATCAGAGTCATATATAGAAAAAACAGACATAAGACCAAATTATTAACAGGTGCCCAACGATGATTGTTGGATCAGCCCTGCTTTATGATCATAGTGCCATTGACCGACCTGCAACGATATTGCTAGTAGCCCAACAACTCTGCGCAAAAAATACGCACAAGCTGCGGCATCAAAAGGATTCAAATAACAAAAACACATTATTTGATACCAGATTATCTCATGGCAGACAAAATAACTCCAAAAGATGTCGCGGAAAAGAAAGATGACTTTGTACTCATAGATGTGAGGGAAGCAGATGAGGTAGTTGAAGATGACACAATTGAGGGAGCTGTCAATATACCACTTGGACAGCTAATAAGCAAAGGAAGACAGGGCGAATTAGATGATCTCAAAGGAAAGACGATTTGCACCTACTGCAATGTAGGATACAGAGGCAATATTGGTGCTGATGAACTTAACAAGAAAGGGTTTTCGGCGGTGACTGTCGACGGCGGCTATGCCGCTTGGAAAGAATAAAAGAAAAAAATAACAGATCAAGCAAATCGGAATTAGGCCATTCCATGCTATGACGCCACCAATCAACTTTCTCTCAGCTTACCTATCTGGGATAACCCGAGAGTATATTCGAACATGTGTTATAGCAAAATCATCCAAACGCGAAAACTTTAAAGCTAACAGTGAAAATCCCGCTGTTTATATAAGAAGAGTAAACCCTCACGGTGAAATCAAGGGTTCAATATCATATTCCGAAAGTCAAAAAATTGCTGCGAAGTCATTGAATGGTAGCTTTTGAATTTACTTCTTGACATGCTGAAGCATGAACAGTGAAATTTCTTATCATATGACATATCTACCTGGGGTAACCCACGAAAGATTGTATTGACTCTTTACTGCTTGGCTGTGTCGGTTTTTATCTTGTAAGCCACATCCTGCGTATTCAGCTCCTTTTCTATTTCTGAAGAACTTTTGCGAGCTTTAATCTTGTCTCGAAGTTCCTTTGTAGCTTTTTCTTCGACCTTATCTTGGTTTGCTGCCATTTATCTGGTGATCGTGCTACATGCTATTTATCGAGTTAACTTATAGATCCTAACAGAATTTTAGTCTCGCCTGTAAGATAGATTCCTGATGGCTGCATGTCTATTATGCATGAGCTGACAGTGGGATTTTTCACCAGTCAAGCATTTAGAATAATAATCGTTCTGATGGCCGATGCACAACTAAGAGAAGACGTTCGCACTGCTAGAAGCATAGGTTGTGATACCCGGCAATATTTTCTGGCTGACCCAATATGTGAGCTGACTCTCTGTTCGTCGTGAAAGAACAAATCTCAAAAAATTAGAGAGGAAACCGATCTTTATAGTATTCTTGATTTCATATCAGCTTTCGTATAGTGTCGTGATCATAATACTGTGGCTTCTTGTACCGCCTGTATTTGCTTATCCGCCGCCAGAAAGACAACGTAAGAAGAATGGATGGTAGCAGAAAAGCTAGTGGGATTATCCACATTGATATAAATTTTTTTTTTGGCGTCTCCATTGCCATTTCCACTACAACCTTATGCATTGAGCAGTATACGCAACATCAATTGCCTCGCTTCTCCTATTAGCTTGTTGTTGTTCCTTCTTCTAGGGAGGTGCTAGTTGACCTTGGCGACCTTCGAAGTCTCCTGCCGGTTTTTCTTACTGTCTCTGAGGTAATGGGTGCAGCTTCTTCGACTTCTTTTGCAGCAACTCTAACGGTTTCAGCCGTTTCCTGTGCTGCTTTAGCCGTCTCGTCTATTGCAACAGCAGTCTCTCTGATTGCACCGCGGTCCCTTAGAGCTCGAGCGGCGTCATTAATTTCTTTTGCAGTATCACGTGTTGCTAGTGATGCCTCTCTAAATGAATCAACGAGTTCATCGACTGCTCCGCTCTGGTGTATAGCATGTACTAACTCTCTCATCCTTATTGATTCTTCTCTTATTCTCCGTGCAATACTTCTAATTGTTTCTGCTGTATGTTGCGCGTCAACTGATGGTGTCATGCCCGCAGTAGTATCGGTTGTTGAAGTGTTCCCTCTAACTCTGCTAGCATTAGCAGTGTTAGTCTCATCCGAAGGGATAGTAGGTGTAACCATACAGACCTATCATCTATATCCCTTAAAAGAAATACTGTCAAAGATATCGATTCAATATTCAGGACTGTTGATAGATACAAAATGCTTGCATAATCTAACCAGTATTTTGATTACAACCCCGCTTTTTAAGAATTCTAACGTATGGTACATCATTTGGCTATAAAATGCTTGCCAAGCGTGGCGATAGGTTCATAATTTACCATGCTGAACTGTGGTAACATAGGTGCGCATGTTTGCCATTTAGAAAAGTTGGAGCAGTAATCCTGCTAGTTTCAAATATGGAAAAATCCATCAAGTTTTATAGTGAGACACTTGAGCTCCCGATCAAGACGCAGTCTAAGGATTGGACAGAATTCTTCAATAATGATACTGTGCTAGCCCTCCACCCGGCCCCAAAGAAGAAAACGATACTAAAGACAGGTTCAGGCACGCTCGTGGGGTTTGAAGTCACAGACCTTGACTCGACGGTAAAAAAGCTCAAAGAAAGGAGGGTGAAGTTCTTCAAAAGACCAAAAGAGGAACCTTTTGGTAAGCACGCTATAGTTCAGGACCCTGACGGGCATCTCATATCAATAGCAGAGATCAATGAAAAATCCTTAGGCTTTGACTTACTAGGGTTTATAGGTGCAGAATAGTGGGTTGTTGCCATAATGATTATTATCATTTTTTCGTTGCAGTTACAAGATAGACGTTACCGCCAAGCTCTTGAAAGTACATCTTTGAGAACCTACTGTTAAGCAATACGATGATGTCCTTTTTATTCATGAACTTTTGACCCTGTAGCGCAAAGTCAAGCTGCATGCCCATTATCAGCTGGCTCTCTGTACTATCAAATTTCGAATCTGGCAGCAGTCCCTCAACTATCACTATTGTGCCATCTTTTTTGAGAGCGCGCCAGCAATTTGATATAACCCTTTCCTTTTCCTTGATAGTGCAGAGTGATTCGCCCAGAAACACGATATCAAATTCATCTGCAAATTTCATGGATTCGCCTCGCATCATTATTAAGGTAATAGGCTTGCCACTAGCTGTTTGGCGAGCTATTGCAACTGCTTTGTCCGAAGGATCTACTCCAACCAAACTCGACTTGGGGTATTTCTTATGGATCTTGGCAAGCATGCTGCCTGTCCCGCAACCGACATCAAGGAGCCTACATCCCTTAGAGAGCAATGGGTGTAATTTTTCATGATGTTGCGCTGCAGCGAGAAAAGCATAGTGGTCCCAGTCAGTCGCCTGCTCGACTGCGCTCAAGGTGGAATTCGTTTTTCTAGTCTTGCCAGATTTGAACAGCTCCTCAAACGCACGATACTCAAGACTCCTCAGTGCAAGGTATGAGAATTGTCCGCCGAGATATTCCGAACTCGCCCTATCATGAAGCAAGCGCCTCATTTGCTTCTTCAATTGCAACTTGCCGTTCCTTGCGATGATAAGTCGATATGCTTGCGCAGCAGAACACCAAGCTCTAACTGCAGGCGGATACAATTTGGTGTTTGTTATTAGTTCTTCTATGGACAAAGGGTGAGCGGCAAGCTGATCAAATAGCTTCATCTGCCTTCCTATGTGCGCTATCCACACGCCGTAAAAGCCGACCGAGTACTTCCACAGCCTTGCAAAGTCAGTTGAGGAATGCTTCAAATACGGCAGCTCAAGCTACGCCATTCATAAATCATTGCACGGAATTTTTTTGCATGGATTCATAGTAAATGAAGGATCAAATAGCTTCTTGACCATTGAGAAGAGTGAAGTGATCCTCTTGCCATACATCATTTGGATATAGCCTGTTCGAGCAATTCCATCGCCGTGCTCGCCGGTGATGGTACCTCCTCGCTTTATCACCTGAGCAAATACATTATTGGCAATTTCGCATATCAACTCAACTTCTTTTGTTGAGGCAGTGTCTATCAATGGCCTTGTGTGCATGTTGCCGTCACCTACGTGCCCATAGATTACATAATCGAGCCTGTTTTCTTGGTATATCTTCAGAAGGTTGCAAGCGTGCTCTACAAGATTATCCGGTCGAACCACCGTATCCTCTATTAAGCCTAGCGGTTTTCGATTACCGAGAGTAAGCTTCATGATGCTGTTGAGTGCATTTTTTCTTGCCCTCCATATCTTCGTTATACTCTGCTCATCTGAAGCGTATTCAATTACAGAGCATCTGTCTGCAAGCTCTTGCTTGCAAGCTCTCATACATCCTTCTACTTTGTTACTGCTGCTATTTCCTGCAAATTCAATAATAAGCAGGCATCCGGTGTCGGATGTTTTATCATCATTAGAGCGTACAACGGTACGGTCTAACATTTCAAGCGCGATGGGGGAAAACTTCAAGATCGCAGGGACTGCCGAAACAGCACTTAGCAGATCTTCAAAGCCCAGCACCATCAAGGACCTGTATGTTGGGATGTCTAGAATGTGAAGTTTTGCAGAAGTCATTACACCAAGTGTGCCTTCTGAGGCCGCGAAGACCTTCTGTGGATTAAAGTTATCTGCAAGAACCGCGTCCAGCCTGTAGCCACAAGAATTCTTACTCACACCTGGATAGCAATTTCTAATTTCATGAACATGCGGCCAAAGCAGTTCGCCAAGTTTTTTCATCTTGTTGTCATATTTGGATGGGCTTGCAAAACCTAACTTGCCATCTGGATACACGACTTTGATCTCTTCAATAAAGGAAATAGTACTCCCATAGCCCAAAGTGTGAATACCGCTAGAATTGTCCGCTATCATACCGCCTATGGTGCAGTAGTTGCTGCTGGCAGGATCTGGTGGTAGGAACTTGTTCCTCTTTTTTAGCTCTTTGTCCAGAATAGCTTTTACGATGCCTGGTTGGACTGTGACATAGTCGTTGTCAATGTCTATTATCTTATCCATGTGCTTTGAAAAATCAAGAATGATGCCATAAGACAACGACTGTCCAAGAAGTCCTGTGCCTGCCCCTCTTGCGGTTATCGGTATTTTTTTGGACGAACTATATTCACAAAGTCGTTGGACGTCATGCTCATCTACCGGGCATGCGACTGCCGCAGGTTCGATTTCGTAGTGGCTTGCATCTACAGAGTAGACTTGTCTACTCCAACTGTCTTCAAGGACCTCGCCCTTTGCAATGCAAAGCAAGTCACGGGTTATATTCATGACATAAGGTAGTCACACATATATAACAAATTTTCCAGGATAAAGCTATGAGACATAGCCATACTTATTTTTATTATTATCCCTTTTCATCCTCAAGAACTCATCACTAAATATCATAGTATGATAACCATAGGTTGAAGATGCCTCGCCTCAGTAATAGTGAACGTCATTTATCTTAGAACCCAAGGTTTCGATAAGAATTGGGTCTTCTGTTGTTCTTTCTCAATGCCACCGAAGAATTTTTAGAAGGGAGAAAGATCTATATGATTTTCCATGTATTGAGCATTTTCGTTTAGGCGAATGTATGCGCCATTTTACGAATGTAATGCCGCAATACAAGATAGAACCAACCTGTAGAAAATCCTGATAAGCCTGTCCAACATGCTTTAATAAATCGTTCTTCTCTGCCATATGTTGTTGGTAGTAGCATCCAAGACAAATAGCAGTACAGGAACAGCGGCATGTACCTTTTGCGATGCAATAATTCCATTTGGGGAGAGCGTTTGTCCCGATTGCATGAAAAAATACAATATCAAGTCCTATGATCTCGGGAGTGACGGCTGCGGATGTGATAGATAAGAGCAAGAGAAGGGGTCAGAATTGGTATTCATAATCATGTAAATCATACAGCCACCACATCTTCATCCCCTGTGCTATTGAATGCTAATTCTACCCATTATATCTTGCGTTTTCGATAACAATGCCTTTCTTCCCTTCTTTTGGCTCATTGTGCTGCTGAAATGGAACGTTCCATTTCCGGTGTTTAGGCTTCTGCCTCTTATGATAGCTGTCGTTCATTGTCAGAATATCACATAGAAATAGATGTAAAATTAGAGACCGAACCAGTACAAAACTGCTAATCCTCAGCTACATGGAAAAATATATGCAAAGAGGTGCATATACGCGGTTGCGGTGGCGTTCCCAGTCTGTATACACATGCATTGAATTTTCTTTGGTCATGTAAAGTCGATTTATGGAATAATCAACCGATATCGACTCACATCCTTTTCTTGCCTTTTCAGTAGCGGTTGGTAATCATGAAGACGTTCTTGACCGTAACGTCAGGATCTGTGAGGCTTCCTTTAGTTCTTACAATAGCTATCTTTCTTCTTGGGAATATACCTGTCATGAATGCCCAAGTACTATCTAACCAACCAGAAACTCCGCAGGAGCGGGAAAACACATTTCAGAGCATAACTGATAGCTTTAGTATAGCGATACCGGATGGTTGGGTACTACAAGACGTCTATAATACAGATACGGATACATTGTTGGATGAGATGATGCAAGGCTCAAGACTACTTGTACAACTTTGCCCCGAAGAACAGGCAGTTGCTGATATTGAGGGAACACACAGCTGCGAAGAATCTAACGAGAGCGTATATATCCAACGATATCCCAACCTAGCCGACGAACCTGAATTTACTTCTATTATCAACAGCAACATCACAAATGAGGACCTTCTTGATTATCACATAGTGAAGCTCCAGAAGCTTGGTTATAGTGAAATTAGCATCCTTCAGAAGTCAAACTTGACGATCAATGTTACCGATACCGAGACAAATGAGACAATAGCAATAGTGCCAGCCAACCTTATAGATATGAGGTATAACAATGCAAATTCTAGTGACACGAGAGGTCACTTCATGTTAGCTGCTACAAATGTCACATCAAACGTAGGAATAATATCGGGATATAGCCTGTCTTATGAGGCTGATGCAGCAACTTTTCCATCTGGCGGTCCGCCGGAACTAATTCAATGGATATTCCAAAGCTTTGAGTTTCTCAAAAAAGCAAGAGAAGGAGAATTAACAACGCAAGACGATGAAGATAATGAAGATTATAACATTTATGCTGTTCCTTCAAAGGGGGGACCAACTCAATATCCTGAGAATCTATTGTTCCCTTCCGTTGGTCCCCCGGATCAGACTAATGCTAGCACTAGTAACTCAAGAAGCTTGCAGCAGTAGTAATGACGACAACACTAACAAAAAACGACTACAAAAGCCATCTAGAAAGGGGGGTTCAAGGAGCATCAACCATGACTGATACGGCTTATAGCCAAAATCCAATTGAAGATCGGTGACAATGCGTAGCATACTGCCACAGCAGACGATGCCTCGATGAATACAGGAATCATTGTCAATGGCGGGTCTTCGGGGGGGTGCCTTAATAAACGAAAGCACCGGAATGAGGACGACTAATACCATATCGTTCTAGCATGCATCCCCTCATGAGAGGTACTTGCTCTTGTAACAGGGGTCCGTCCTATGACATAGTATGTAGTCCGTCTTTAGATTACTTCAGCATAAACAGGTATTATGGAAAAAATGATCTTACCATAAATGCAGATACTGCATGTGAACAAAGGATGAGTCGCATTCAAGAAAAGTTCATAGTGAAATTCACAAAGCTCTGGACATGATAATAGCTTGATTTGATGATGATGATAATAGAATTCCTATTAATATAATGCAATAGACAAGAAACAATCCGCTCATTTTGTTTGCCTGACTTTATGGTTATTGTCTTTTGTCCTGCAATTAATCAGAGGCTTCAATCCTTCAAGGCGGTCAGTCAGTCTTGTGCTTTGACTGGATGTTTTAATCTTCTAGAGGCAGTGGAGCCAAATAGTAGAGGCTCTGTCTCAGTTTTATTCATTTATCGTCTCCGCAAATTCTATTCATTAGATCTTTGGCTTGATTTTGTTTTTCTTCAGTAATATTAACCAGAACAATTCCTTCTAAAGGCTGACCATAGAGAACAGCCGAACCCTTAGGTGCCATAGTAAATAGCGGCAGAGCAAGCAAGTCCTCTTCACCTTCTACTATCACCATAACCGGGGAGGGTGTTTCCAACGCGCTTTGCAAAACTTGTACCGCTCCCCTTGAAATCATGCCTGCAGGGTTGGTACATAACATTTCTTTGGCAGGATAATTGATGGAGTAGTCACGAAGAGATCTCCGTTCGAGGCCGTCAATGACTGCAATGTCAGGTGTTATGCCAAAAGATAACAGGCGCTCGGTGGTTGCATCACCGACTGTAATTATCTTCTTGGAGCCTTCTAACATTGATATGATTTTTTGCTTGGTAATGTCTTTATCAAGTACAAGCGTTCCAAAGGGTCGTTTTAAAAGATGCCTATCACTTATGGCCGTCTACCTCACTCCTCTTTGGCCTGCTCAGTTGATTGACTTTCGGATTGCTCCTGTGCTCTCATTTCTGCAGCTAGGATGCTAATCCTTCCTGCAATCAGTTTGGCTGCCTTTGTAAAAGCTTGTGCCTGCACCGACTCTGGCTCTGAGACTACAGTCGGCTTGCCTAGATCGCTGCCTTCCCTTATACTTGGATGGAGCGGGACCTCACCTATGAATGGTATTCCGAAGTCTTCGCTTATCTTCTTGCCGCCGCCTTTTCCAAAAAGATGGATCTGCTCATTGCAATGTGGGCACTGAAGGTAGCTCATGTTTTCAACGACACCGACAATTGGCACGTTGAGCTTGTTGAACATTCCGATCGCCTTGACTGCAACATTCATTGCGACATCCTGGGGAGTGGTGACTATGAGGATACCCGTTATAGGTATCGTCTGGGCAATAGTCAGAGGTGCGTCGCCTGTGCCGGGAGGCAGATCGATTATCAAATAATCTAGCTCTCCCCAGCTCACATCTGTCAGAAATTGCTTGACGATACCAGAAACGATCGGGCCCCTGTAAATGCCGGCCTGCTGCGACTGCTCGTAGAAAAAACCCATTGAAATGACCTTGACGCCTTGGACCTCGGGAGCCTGGATCTTATTATTGACTACTTCTGGCGATGCCTTGAGCCCAAGCATTAGAGGAACGCTTGGGCCATAAATATCAGCATCAAGCAGTCCAACCTTTGCACCAGCATTGGCTAGCGCAAGCGCAAGGTTTACGGAAACAGTGGTCTTGCCCACGCCGCCTTTGCCGCTTGCTACTGCAATAATATTCTTGACACCGGGCAATAGCTCATCCATTGAAAGCGACCTGCCCTCCATGACTCGAGCTGTGACCCTCATGTTGAGATCTTTAACTCCCAGGGATGCGATTGCAGTTCGCACATCACCCTCGATTTCGCTATTGAATGGGCAGGCAGGCGTTGTTAACTCTAGTGTAAATGCTACCTTCCCATCGTTTATCGTTAGGTCCTTGATCATACCCATTGACACAATATCTTTGTGAAGCTCAGGATCTACAACTGTCTTAAGTGAGCTGAGTACCTGATCGACAGTTACCATTGGAAAAAATTTGTCTTTACTGTATTTAAATCATCGTATTGTAGGCAAATTCCGTTAATTTTGGAAATACTGTCAAAAATTATGTTAGCTAATTCTCTTATCAAAAGCGGAAGACGTGATTATTTCATATTCTCCGGATGCGAAAAATACAAGCTTCCATTACCGAAGGCATCCTAGCTAGTTAATTGAAGAAAACAAAAAATGTTGGATAAATCCACCAGAAAAGATAATTGAACATACCCGATCGACGCAGACTAGGGTGCATGATCTTCAGTATCATCGCTATGAACCAAGCGTAAGAAAAATAAAGCTTATTCCTAAAAAATTAGGAAGAGAAGATTTTTCTCACATCTTGAAACCTTTTTCTCAGCGTCACGATGCTTATATCACCGGAAACTGCGATTTGAGCTTGACTGACATTCTCTCCTTCTCTTATACATGCTGCGTATAGTACTGCTACCGCAAGCGCATTAGGATCCTTACCATGCGAAATAGGATCATTCTTAATTGCTGATAGCATGCCAAGTGCGCTCCTGTAGGTCTTCTCGCTCACTTTTGCCTTATTTGCTATCTTTGCTAGGTATTTATTTGAGTCAATCACTGGCAACTGAAGCTCAAGGTTCTGCACAAGCAGTCTGTAGCACTTGCCTGCAAATATCGCATCAGTGTTAGCGGCTGAGGAGATTTCTTCAAGCGTCCTTGGTACTGAAAGGTCTCTGCAGGCAGCATAAACTGCTGCAACTATAAGTGCCCTAATAGATCGCCCCTTGATTATCCTCTTGTCAAGAGCCTTTCTGTAGTTATATGCAGCTTTCTCGATCAAAGTATCGCTGAGGGAAAGCTTGTCCTTTATGGTGCTCAATATAGCAAATGCGTTTTTCAAGTTACGGTGGTAACTCCGGTTATTACTTGAAATCTTGTTCCATCTGCGCATCCTCTGAACTTTGCTTCTCTGCTCAGCACTTATGGCGACTCCATTTGCGTCCACGTTTGAGTATGAGATGAAAGTGGATAATCCCATATCATGGAAAGCAAGTGAAGACGGCATACCTGTCCTACTCTTGTTTTCCATATCCTCGCCAGAATACGACCTCCATTCCGGGCCCATGGATTCAATATTGTCCTTAACGACCATACCACACGAAGAACAGATGGCTTCGCTTGTCTCAGAATCAAAAACAATCGAAGTGCTATTACATAAAGTGCAGGCCTCTGCCGTTTCCGATGCGAGTTTGTAACTCATGTTGCAAAGGATAGGGGCGGAATTAATTTAAGTCCCATGTATACAATGTCAGTAAACGCACTACACAGTACTGCAAATCGATACCTAAGAGATTACTATAACACAAAAGCGTTCCATTTAAACGCCTAATCTTGTAATTGGATATATATGACAGTACTAGCAGAGGATGCTCGCTCCTCGTCCATCACCCGATCGTTTAGGTTTGAATCTGACGTGTTGACCGTGCTTGACGAAGAGGCAAAGCGGATGGGAATATCCGTAAACGCGCTCGTGGGTATTATATTGCGGAGATACGCGGAATTTACGCGTTACCTATCAAAGATTGACATGGTTGTGATAAATCGCGAGGTTCTTACGTCTCTTATTGACCTGTTAGGCGAAGAAGAAGTTTATGAGATCGGAGTCAAACTGGGCCAAACTGTTCTAGCGGACACAATCATGTTTTGGAAAAAGGAAACTACTGAAAAGGCAGTGATGGAATATATCGAGAAAATGGTCTGCAGATACAGCGACCTTGGCACCTATGATGAGAGGAGGATGCCAGGAGGCGAAATGGCCATAGTCATACGCCACAGACTCGGTAAGAAGGGCTCACGATTTCTTGAGGGTTATCTGCAGGGGGGACTAAAGCACACTCTGGGCATTGAGGCGATCTTTGAAACCACTGACTC
>Ga0299914_10002650_pt1 | contig 12389 bp, 9 predicted proteins | sample RVTome_10_FD_201361 | JGI IMG/M metagenome (GOLD analysis project Ga0299914, IMG submission 201361) | Soil microbial communities from uranium-contaminated site in the Upper Colorado River Basin, Wyoming, United States - RVT153D57 (version 2) ... | reverse complement strand
GTCGAACACCTCATGATCGAGGAGGAGCCGGGCCGCGCCGACAAGATGTCGAAGTCGCTCGGCAACGTCTACAATCTGGAGGACGTCATCGAGCACGGGTTCCGGCCTTCTGCGCTCCGGTTCCTGTACATCGGCGTCCATTACCGCAAGCAGTTGAAGTTCTCGTGGGCCGCCATGGCGCAGGCCGAGGAAGCGTTGAAGCGCCTGACGGATTTCCTGGCCAGGCTGGACTCCGTGTCCGAAGGACCGCCGAACCCTGAAGTGGAAAAGCGGCTGCAGGAATCCCGCGACGCCTTCGGAAAGTACATCTCGGCCGATCTCAATACCTCGGGTGCGCTGGGCGAGGTGTTCGACCTGGTGCGTGCCCTGAACTCATTGATCGATGCCGGTGGCCTGTCGAAGACCGATGCCGCCGGGGTGCGCGACACGTTTGAGAGGTTCGATCGCGTGCTCGGCATCCTGTCGCTCCGCCGGACGGAAGACGAACGGCCGCCGGTGCCCGTCGACGAGATCGAGCAGTTGATTGCCGCCCGCCGGGCGGCAAGGCTCGCGCGCAACTTCGGGGAGGCCGACCGCATCCGGCTGGACCTCGACGCGCGAGGGATAGCCCTCGAAGACACAGGGTCGGTGACACGGTGGAAGCGTAAATAAAGCAGCTATCAGCCATCAGCTGTCAGCTGTCAGCGTCATCATTCAGGACAATTCATGAACGCACCCGACATCAAGACCCCCTTGCCAGGCCCGAAGGCCAAGGCTCTGATCGATCGCGACAGAAAACATGTGTCACCGTCGTACACGCGCGATTATCCGTTCGTCATTGCCAGGGGGCTGGGGGCGGTCGTCGAAGACGTCGATGGAAACCGGTTCCTCGACTGTGCGGCCGGGATCGCGGTGAACTCGACGGGTGTGTCCCATCCCGACGTCGTGAAGGCCATCATCGAGCAGGCGCAGAAGTTCATTCACATGTCGGGCACCGACTTCTACTACGAGCCGCAGGTGCGGCTCGCGGAGGAGCTGGCGTCAATCGCGCCCATCGACGGGGACGTGCGAACCTTTTTCGCGAACTCGGGGACGGAAACGACCGAAGGCGCCGTCAAGCTGTCGCGGTATTACACGAAGCGTCAGGGCGTCATCGCGTTCCTCGGGGCGTTCCACGGGCGCTCGCTGGGCGCGCTTGCGCTGACCGCCAGCAAGGCGGTCCAGCGGCGCGGCTTCGGCCCCTTCATGCCCGGCGTCTATCACGCGCCGTATCCCGATCCGTATCGCGCGTCGAGTCCCGACCACGCCGCGGCGCAGAGCCTCTCGTTCATCGAGGACCAGCTCTTCACCCATCTCGTCTCTCCAGACGAGATCGCCGCCATCGTGGTCGAGCCCATCCAGGGCGAAGGAGGCTACATCGTCCCTCCTCCGGCGTTCCTGCAGAGCCTGCGGGAGCTCACGGCCAGGCACGGCATGCTGCTCGTGATCGACGAGGTGCAGTCGGGGATGGGTCGTACGGGAAGGATGTTCGCCTCGGAGCACTTCGGCCTGAAGGGCGACATCGTCAACATCGCAAAGGGAATCGCCTCCGGCCTGCCGCTTGGCGTGATGTGTGCGCGGGCAGACGTCATGAGCTGGCCCCCCGGGGCGCATGCGAGCACGTTCGGCGGGAATCCTGTGTCCTGCGCTGCGGCCAACGCCACGATCAAGCTGCTCAAGGATCAGCTGATCGCGAATGCTGCGAGCGTCGGCGAGCACCTGATGAACGGCATCCGCGAGCTCCAGAACAAGTTCGATATCGTCGGCGACGTCCGCGGCCGGGGCCTGATGATCGGGATCGAGCTCGTCCGGAACCGCACGACCAAGGAACGGGCCATCGAGGAGCGCAACGCGCTCGTGCAGGCAATGTTCAGGCGCGGCGTGCTCGTGCTCGGCGCCGGCAGAAACGCGCTGCGACTCGCGCCGCCGCTCGTGCTCACGAAGACCCAGGCCGACGACGTGTTGGCGGTGATGGACGAAGCGCTCGAAGAGGTGGCCTCGCCCGTCGGCGGGAGGTAGCGTTCAGCGGCGCTCCATTCGCCGGCGCAATTGGGGGCGGCGGCGGCACAGAACGTCGGACGAACGGGTTGGAAGCTGCCACATTTCGTCCACGACGATCACGACGATCACGACGATCACGACGATCACGACGACACGATGGCACGATGGCACGATGGTCGTCAGGTCAGGAGGATCGGTGGAGCAGCCTTTGCAACGTTGGCGAGGCTGCCAGTGACCGTCAAACGCCAAAGGCTTGGAATCCTCGGTGAAGCGCTCGCCGTCGAGGAGCTCGAGCGACGCGGGTACGCAGTTCTTGCGCGCCGATATCGCACGGCATGTGGCGAAATCGACGTCGTTGCGCAGGACGGCGACACGCTGGTGTTCATCGAGGTCAAGGCGCGGGCGACCGCGGAGTTCGGCACGGCGGCCGAAGCGGTCACGCGCTGGAAGCAGCGCCGTCTCGTCCGCATGGCCCGGGACTACCTCACGCGGGCCGGGATCACCGATCGCCCCTGCCGCTTCGACGTCGTCGCGATCGACGACGCCGAAACGTCGCCGCAGATTACGGTGTACCCGCATGCGTTCGACGCGGGTGGATAGCGTCGAGCTCCCGGGTCGCCTTGCCTGCCCGCTCGGCCGTGTGGTACGATCACGCTTCCAGAGGTGCGGCAGCTGTCGTAAGCGGGAATAACTCAGTGGTAGAGTGCGACCTTGCCAAGGTCGAAGTCGCGGGTTCGAATCCCGTTTCCCGCTCCAACCTTCGCGCTCGTTTCAGGCGAAGGTTGCCCGCCGTAGCCTTGGCGAAGGCGGGCCGACGCTGACGGTGGCGCTACGGCTGGCAAGCCATTCGTCCTAATCTCCTGGCTTCCATTCCAATTAGCAGGCTTCCGTGGTGGGGGGTGCACGCCAATAGGCAACGGTTGTCGCGAGGGCGGGTTCTTGTGTAGACTGATTATCTCGCCATGACACCTCGCATCTGCGTGTCCTCGTGTTGTCGCAGCGGGCTCCAGTAGCCCGGCTGACGAAATCTGTTTTCCGCATCAGCTTCGAGGGCGCCGTCGCCAAGTGGTAAGGCAGAGGTCTGCAAAACCTCCATCCCCGGTTCAAATCCGGGCGGCGCCTCCAATCCTAAGCCACACGAAAATCACGAGTTGCCGAATCGGCTGGCTTTGGCCCATCCGGCAATTTGGGAACACTTGGGAACAATTCGCGTTCGAGCGCTTCGATCGCCTTGCGGTGCGAGGCATCGACGACGTGCGTGTAGATGTTGAGAGTCGTCGAAATGCTGGAATGCCCGAGCTGCTCCTGCGCGATCTTGACCGGCACTCGCAGGTCGTTCAGGAGCGACGAGTGGATGTGGCGGAACTGATGCCACGTCACCCGTCCGAGTCCAGCCCGTTCCGCGGCTGGCTGCAACACATTGCGTAGCAGCTTGGACTCCCGCAGCGGTTTACCGCTGCGGTTCCCGAACAAGAGATCGTCGGCCGCGATCCGCGTCGCGCGAAGGCGATGCTCTCGGAGCCACAAGATCGATTGTGGACCGAGGGGAATCGTTCGCCGCGACTTCCGCGTCTTTGGAGATTGAAACTTCCCCTCGTACACGGATTCACGCACCGAGAGCGTTCCGATCTCGAGATCGAGACATTGCCAACGGACCGCGAGCAGTTCGCCAATTCTCAACCCCGTGAGCGCGATGAGTCTTGCCATCGTGCGGTACGGTTCGTCGAGTTGCTCCAGGAGCTTCGTGAAGTCCTCGGCGGTGAAGAGTACCGGCGCCTCTTTCAGTTCCTTCTCGGGGAACTTCACGCCCCGCGCAGGATTCGTCGAGAGGTAGCCGTACTCGACGGCCGTTTCGAGAATGCCTGAGAGCAGCGTCCAAGCGTTTCGGACCGTCTGCCACCCGAGCTGCCGCCGGAACCTGTCCGCGACCCACTGCTGGACGTCCTGCCGACCGATGTCGCGCAAGCGCCAGTCGCGCCAGTAGGGCAGCAGGTGTTTCGCGAGCACCGTTTTGTACCCGTGCTGGGTTGAGAGCTTCAGAGTCGGGAGCACGAGCGTCTTCCACTGCTCTTCGGCGAACGTCCCGAACAGCATCGAAGACTCCGGCCTGACGGTTCCCTGGTTGACGCCGCGCAGTTCCTCGTCCAACCGAACCTGCGCGTCCTTCCTCGTTGGCAGATCGGCAACGGAGCCGAGCACCACCGATCGAAGAATTCGTCCGACCTTTCCGTCCTCACACAACACGTCTTCTCTCCAGCGTGCGATCCACACCTTCCGCCGCTTGCCTCGTTTGAATACGCAACCTGTCTGATACCGTCGACGAGCCACGTCGACCTCCCTTCAAAAGGTGGCTCGCCCTGCTTTCTGGTACGCCCAAGGTACCCGCGCAGGGCGCGTCGGTCAACGCTTGCGTCGTGCGGTTCGGGTTGAGGCTCGTTTGGCGTCGACGTACGCGCGAAGATCGGTGCGGTCGAAGCGCAAGTACTTTCCGAGCTTCACGAATGGGAGGCGGTCGTCGGCGTCGTCGCGGGTGTGCTCGTACACCCAGGACACTGAGACGTTCAGGAAGCGCGCGGCGTCGTGGACGGTGAGGAGTTCATCTCCAATCGCAGGCGATGTATCTGCCTCCGAAGGGCGAGCGGGGAGATCGAGCGAGTGCATCGTAGCCATGTTCCACCTGACTGCATCGAAGGGGTTTCATCTCATGTGTGTGCTCTCGTAAGTGGTGTCGAGACGGGCTTGCGCGAATAAGCCGCCTGCGACGTCAGCGTCAATTCATGCCATGCGTGTCGGTCTAATGTGGTAAGAATTGACACAACGGTCTGACAAGCATATAGTCGATTTCGTGCCCCGTCAATGCCGGTGTTCGGGAGTCTGAGATGGCAATCGATCGTGAGGTTCTGGCACGCGAGCTTCGGGCCGCGAGAGAGAACCGTGGCATAAGCCAGCAAGCGGCGGCGCAACGCGCCGGCCTATCCAGGACGGTCATAGCGCAGATCGAGCTCGGGAACCGTCCGGTATCGCCGGACGAATTAGCGAAGCTGGCGTCGGTCTACCGGCGACCGGTGATCGACCTGTTGGGTGAACCGGTCGAGGAGGATGACGTCCTCTTGATCCTGCTGGACCTCGCCCCCGAGCTAGTCGAGGCGAAGTTCAAGAGCAACCTTCGGCGGTTCCTCGATCTGTGCCGAGAGGCGATGGCCCTCGAGAGCGCACTCGGTTGGTCTCCACGGCGTGGCCTTCCCCAATACGACGTTGCGGCACCTCGAAACGCCGCGGAGGCGATCGAGCAAGGGGAACGAGTTGCCGTTGAGGAGCGTCAGCGCCTGGGCCTAGGCGCAGGGTTGGCGATTGAGAACCTGTCGGCGATGGCAAATTCGCAGGGCGTTCGAACGTTTGCCGCGGATCTCCCGGACAACGTAACCGGAGTCGCGGTTCACCATCGTTCGATTCGGCCGGCGGTTCTCGTCAATCATCGGCACGCGGCCCCAGCTCGCCGATTCTCTATGGCGCACGAGTACGCGCACGCGCTGCTGGATCGAAAGGTCAGTGTGACGAAGCGCGAGAACTCAGACGAGCTGACCGAAAAGCGGGCGAACGCGTTCGCTGCCGCCTTCCTGATGCCCCGTCTCGGACTCGAAGACACGTTGGCGGCTCTCAGCAAGGGATTTCCGAGTAGGCGGACGCACGTCGTGTTCGACCTCGCCACCGGCGAAGCCGCTCGGGCCGAGGTGAGGTCGATGCCAGGATCGCAAGTGATCACGTACCAGGACATCTCCACCGTCGCTCGCAAATTCGGTGCTCCCTATGCCGCCGTCGTCTTTCGACTGCTCGGTCTCGGGACGATCGCCGAAGCGGACGCCAAGGATCTGCTCGACGACAAGCGTCGAGCGGCGGTGGAACGCTTCGAGGCGCTCTTCGGTGTCGAGCCGCAGGCGCGTCGTGCCCGGACCGCTGGCACCGCTGAGCCCTCAGAGGCGCTCGATCTGAAGGCCGAAATCGTCCACCTGGCCGTCGAGGCTTACCGCCGGCAGGTCATCAAGAAGGATCGCCTCGGCTCCCTCGCGGAGCGACTCAGCCTCCCTGAGCTGTCAGAAGCCAAGCTCCTCGAGCTCGCCGAAGCTGCCCGCTGAGGGCGACTGCTGTTCGTGCGGTGCTGACGCACCGGCTGTTTTGGTGACACGTCACCCCTTGCAGGGTTGCTGCTGGCGAACGCGGTTCGCGGTTGCGAACCGCCGCTCGCCGAAGAAGTTACGGAATCCCGGTTCCCCGCTGGGAACCGCAGTTCGAGACGGAGAAAGAGGTGAAACCGCTTCGCCCTCGCTCGCTCGGAACCAAGTTGACCGAGGTGGAGTACGCGCGCGTGGAGGCGGCTGCGCTCAAAGCCGGCGTCGGCCTGAGCGAGTGGTGCCGGCGCGCGGTCCTCGAGTTCGCCGAACGCGATGGCTCTCAACCGGCCGAGAAGGTCGTCCTCGCCGAACTCCTATCTCTTCGGTCGGTCCTCCTCAGCGTGGTGTTCCAGATGAGCAAGGGGCAAGCCGTGAGCGAAGAGGAAATGCGGCGGCTGATCGAGCGTGCGGATCGCGAGAAGCACAAGAAGGCAATGGCGCTCCTCGATGAGAGCGGGCGCGACGGAGAACAGCGGTAAGGCAAGCGAGGTGCGGCATGGCTGGCAAGCAGAGCTGGGCCGAGAAGCGGTGGTGGCGAGGGACGGTGTTCGATTGGATGGGCGTCTTGCTCCTCCTCTTGCTCATCTTCGTGGGTGCCTTCGTCAGCGTTCCTTTCCTGCTACTCCGCCACACGGTCTCAAGCGGCCTCCAGGACTACTACCTCGCGGTCTATCGTTCGACCTGTGCGAGCTGGGAGCGTCGCACCGCGGCGCTGCCGTACGTGCTGCAGTCCAACGGCGTACGCAGGCTCGCCTCCACCGGAGACGTGGTCGTGCTGCCGCCAGCGCCGAGCGGGAACCTGCGGCTCACGCTTTCAAAGGCCGCGATCGCCGGCGGGGCTAAAGGGCTGCAGTTCGTACGCGTATCTGCATGGCGGACGGATCCAGCCTGCGCGGAGCTGTCCAAGCAGATTCAGGCGAATGCGCTTGCCAACAGGCGAGGCATCCCTTGGTGGATGTTGTTACCGACAGCGGCTATTCCCGTTGCGGTCACCATCGGCTACGCGCGCCACCGCCGCAAAGCCAAGAAAATGCGTCGCGGGCAAACTCTGCGCGGGTCGGAATTGCTGAGCGCGGCGCAATTCAATCGGCTGACGCACGGTGACGGAGTCGGCTTCTCCACACGCGACACCGTCTCTGTTCCGCCGTTGCTGCTTGGACGGTCCGGACGCCAGGTCCTCCGAGTCCCTCGTCAGGACGAGAGCAGCCACTTCCTCCTGATGGGCGACACCGGGACCGGCAAGTCGTCGCTGATTCGACAGCTCCTCGAGCAGATCGCCGATCGAGGCGAGGTGGCGATCGTCTACGACCCGGCGCTCGAGTTCACGCCACAATTCTACGAGCCCAACCGCGGCGACCAGGTTCTGAATCCGCTCGACACGCGAATGCCGTATTGGTCGCCCGGAGATGAAGTGCAGCATAAGGCGGAGGCGCTTGCCTTCGCGAAGTCACTGTTTCCTGACGACCGGCGCGACAACCGCTTCTTCATCGAAGCCCCACGACGGGTGCTCGCGCGTCTGCTCTCGTTCAAGCCGACGGCCGCCGACATCGCACAGTGGCTTCAGACTCCCGCCGAGATCGACCGGCGTCTCGCCGGGACCGAACTCGCCGCGATGATCGACGCCAGCGCGCCATCCCAGCGTGCTGGCGTCCTCGCCTCCCTCAGCATGGTCGGCGAATCCTTTCAACTGATCCCAGATCGGGCGAAGACGAAGAGCAAGTGGAGTGCCTACGACTGGGCGCAGCATCGGAAGGGATGGCTGTTTCTCACCTCGACGCCTCATACACTCGATCGGCTTCGGCCTCTCATCAGCGTCTGGTTCGATCTGCTCCTGATGCGGCTGCTCGCTGGCGGAACGCCGGTCTGGGTCATTCTGGACGAGCTGCCGACGCTCAACAAGTTGCCGAAGCTTCCGGAAGCGCTCGCGGTGGCCCGGAAGCCGAACGTGCGTCTGGTGATTGGCCTTCAAGGACGCGCCCAGCTGGAGGCGCGTTATGACAAGGAAGCGGAGGCCATGCTGTCGCAGCCTGCGACGAAGGCGTTCCTGCGAACGAGCGAGCCCCGGGCGGCGGAATGGATCAGTAAAGCTCTCGGTGAAATCGAGTTCGAGCGTCTCAGAGAGTCGGTGAACCAGGACAAGGTGTTCGCCGGCTACAGGAGAAAGTCACACAACTTCTCGCTCGATCGCCAGGTGAAGCCGCTCGTGCTTCCATCGGAGATCATGGGCCTGAAGAATCTCACCGGCTACCTGAAATCCGGGAACCACATCGTCCGGATCCATTTCGAACCGAATCCGGTCCAGCCGCACCAGCCGGCATTCGTGCCTCGTCCGATGAAGGACGCCGAGCCACCGCAGAGAGACAAACTCGATCAGCTCATTGCCTCGGCTCTGCAAACGGGCCACGGTGAACGTCTTCTCGAGAGTGGCAAGGTTGCAGTGCTCAGCCACGCAGAATCGGCAGTCGGCGAGATTCCGTACTTTGACTGATGCTCACCATCTCGCGTCCGTTGAGTTCGGGCCAGGCGCAGAGGTATCACGCGGAGGAATTTTCCAGCCGCGCGCAGTCCTACTACGCGGAAGGCGATAACGTTCGCGGCGAGTGGCAAGGCCGCCTTGCTTCGGATCTCGGGCTGAAGGGCGAGGTGCGCGCGGACGACTTCGCGCGTATGTCTGAAGGCCGGCATCCACGCACCGGGGAGCAACTTGTCGAGCAGCGCCTTCCGCATGAGTACAAGACTGCAGACGGCAAGACTGTCAAGACTATGGGCCACAGAGCAGGATGGGATGCGACGTTTTCCGCGCCAAAGAGCGTGTCGCTGACCGCACTTGTCGGTGGCGACGAGAGGGTGAGAGAGGCGCATCGCGAGGCTGTTCGCGTCGCCGTGGACAAGATGGAGTCGTACGTCCAGGCACGAATGGGCGGCAACCGCGCTCCCGAGAACACACACAATTGGGCGGTAGCGAAGTTCGAGCACGACACGTCTCGTCCGGTCGACGGCTACGCCGCGCCGCAGCTGCACACCCATGCCGTCTTCTTCAACATGACGGAAACGCGTGATGGAGAATTCCGGGCGATTCAGTCGAAGGAACTCTATCGCTCCCAGCAGTACGGAACCGCTGTGTATCGATCCGAGCTTGCCTGGCGCGTCAAGGAGCTCGGTTACGAACTGGAGGTCGGGAAGAATGGCGCGCCCGAGATCAAGGGATATTCGCGCGAGTACCTGGAGGCGAACAGCCCTCGCAGCCAGCAAATTCAGGAGCATCTCAAGGAAGCCGGCCTGAGTGGCGCCGGTCCAGCGCAGATTGCCGCGCACCGGACTCGAGAGGAGAAGCTGCCGCTCGACCGCGACGACGTGAAGGCGCAGCACAGGGCTGTGGCTGAGGCCCATGGGGATCAGCCGAGCAGAATCGTGCGTGACGCCCGCGAACGAGGCCCTGCACAGACGCAAGACCCGGCCCGCCACGCGCACGCTGCCGTGACCTACGCTCGCGACAAGTGCTTCGAGCGCGAAGCGGTGGTCGATCAGCGGGAGCTGTTGAAGGAGGCGCTCAAGCACGCATCCGGGAAGGCTCCATCCGAGCACGTGTCGAGGGCGTTCGAGGAGCGCGTCAAGCGAGGCGATTTGACCAGCGTTGCGCGAGAGCGGCCCGGGTCCGCATCGAAGCAGTACACAACCCCGGCGACGATCGCCAACGAGCGGCGAAACATCGAGCACATGCGCCAGGGCCAGGACCGCTGCCGGCCGCTCGTGTCCGATCGAATCGCCGCCGAGGCGGCGCGGTCGGAGCGTCTGAATCCGTCGCAGCAGCGCGTTGTCAGAGAGACGCTGTCCAATCGCGATCGAGTCTTTGGCGTCCAGGGGATCGCCGGTTCTGGCAAAACTACGGCGCTGCGCGAGATCAGGGTCGCCGCGCAACGGGACGGGTACCAGGTCAAGGGTCTTGCTCCCACATCGCGCGCCGCGTCGCAACTCGAGGAGGCCGGAGTTTCGTCGACGACCCTTCAGCGTCACCTCGCGCAGCCCACGTCGGAGTCTCGAGGCCAGGGGCACCTGTACATGGTCGATGAATCGAGTCTCGTCAGCACGCGTCAGACCGGCGAGTTTCTCGATCGCCTCGGCCCGAACGACAGGGTGATCATGATCGGCGATACGCGCCAGCACCAGGCGATCGACGCGGGCTGCCCATTCGAGCAACTTCAGGACGCCGGCATGCGCACGGCGAAGCTCGATGAGATCGTTCGGCAGAAGGATCCCGAATTGAAGCAGGTCGTCAACGATCTGGCCCACGGTCGCGTGCGCGAGGCTGTTTCCGAGCTTGACCGCCAGGGTCGGGTTCATGAGATTCCGGATCGAAACCAGCGCTTCGAAACTATCGCCCGAGACTACGCCGAGAGCTCGGGCCGCACGCTCGTCGTCGCGCCCGACAACCAGAGCCGGCGAGAACTCAACGATCACATCAGGCAGGAGCTGAAGGATCGCGGTGTCGTCGGTCGTGAAGACCATAAAGCAACGGTGCTGGTTCCACGTCAGGACATGACCGGCGCCGATCGCGCGTGGGCCGCGCAGTATCGAGAAGGAGACGTGATTCGCTACACGAGGGGAAGTCACCAGCTTGGCGTCAAGCCCGGCGAGTACGCGACGGTGCGTGAGATTGATGCTCGGCAGAACACGTTGAAGGTCGAGCGCTCGGATGGGACGACGAAGGAGTACGACCCTCGACGGCTGCGAGGCGTCGCCGTCTACGAGAAGGCTGAGCGGAGCTTTTCGGAAGGCGACCGCGTCCAGATGACCGCGCCACACAAGGCCGCCGGCCTCGCAAACCGCGAGCTGGGCACGGTCGAGCGAGTCGACCCGTCTGGCCACATGAAGCTCCGAATGGATTCAGGTCGGGCGGCTACCGTCGCCGCTGACAAGCCGGCACACCTCGATCACGGGTACGCGGTGACGAGTCATTCGGCGCAGGGTGCAACGGCTGACAGGGTCATCGTTCACGCCGAGAGCGGGCAGTCGGCCGCCCTCGTGAACGAACGATTCGCCTACGTGGCCGGATCCCGCATGCGCGAAGGCCTCGACGTTTATACGGACAACTCTCAGGGGTTGACGTCGTCGCTTGCGCGTCAGTTCGACAAGACCGCAGCATTGCGCGGCACGGATGCTGTACCTCGCCAGGAGCATGGAGTGAACGGCCACGCTAAAGGTACGACTGGCCCGACCAGCCACATCGAACAGCAAGGCCAATCGGCGCAACCGTCGTCGACGGGTCAAGGACTGGGTCACGGTCGATGACATCGGTCGCGCTGTCGGCCGACCACACCGCGCTACGACGGATCGGGCGGCATGTACGAACGAACCAGCGTGCGAAGCTCCGCGCTGCAGGGATGGCAATGCGCGATGTGCTCATGCCAGGGATCGTCTAGCGAACGCGTGCGCGTGCCCAATTCCATCAAAATCCGATACGGTGGGCAGCCGACGCGCTCTGGGTTCGGATACGAGCGTGACAGGAGTTCGTCGAACGCCTTCTCAGGTCGAAGGTGCTGCAGCTTCTCTAATAACGCGCGGTTCGCAGATCCGGGCGGGAGGGTCGATACTTTCTCCCTGATCCAGGACCGAATCTTATCGATGGCGCTGGCGTAGATTTCGTCGACCTGTTCTGCGGTGAGCTGTCGGCGGAGGATCCGCTTTGGCACACCAGTCGTCCCAGAGTCGCGCCGCAACGGCCGTTGCCGCCGGGTGGAAAGAACGCGCGACTTCCTGTTCATAGGCTCCTCACGTCCCTCGTTACGAGGCTCAGTCTTCCTGGTCGCTCCGATAAATGCCAAAACGCAGGGCGCGCGGAGGGCGGGTCCAGGCCGCCGCAGGCGCCCGGAGGGCCGAAGCGCAGCGAAGGGCCTGGACGCGCCCGAGCACGCCTGTAAACTGGCGGTCCGGAGCGACCGTCACGTCTCGAGCTTGGGCTCACTTCACGTGGACGTCGCAGTACTTCACGTTCGGCCACGTGCCGATGCTCAACGTGTGTGGCCCTGTCTGCAACTGGTCCAACCTCAGTTTCACGTGCAAAGCGGCGGCGCCATCCTCCGCAGTCACGATGCCGGTATTCCCAACGCTCCGAGGTGAATCCGCTGCCGAACGGTACACAACCACCTGGTACTCGCCGGGAGGGAACTCCTTCTGCTCGAACAAGAGCCGCACATCGAGATT
>Ga0299914_10002649_pt1 | contig 12390 bp, 10 predicted proteins | sample RVTome_10_FD_201361 | JGI IMG/M metagenome (GOLD analysis project Ga0299914, IMG submission 201361) | Soil microbial communities from uranium-contaminated site in the Upper Colorado River Basin, Wyoming, United States - RVT153D57 (version 2) ... | reverse complement strand
GATCGAACCCGACCAGCAGGCCATCATCGACAAGCTCAGACCAACCAGGCACTAAAGCGTTTGACCCAACTCAGGACGCCCCCGCAGTCGACGGCTTCGACAGATGATCAAGCCACCTTCTACGAATCTATACGCAACCGGCCTCTCTGCACCGAGCGGGCTCCCCGCTTCAAGTCGATCTGACGTCAAACCTGACTCGTGCCACTTTCTGACGTGGGGGCGGGTGGCGGGGCTGTGACCTGGGCCGATGGTGTGGCTGTCTGGGTTTCGGGGTGACTAATTCGGTGGTTGGTAGCCTGCCGCGTGGCCTCGTTCATCCGGAAGGTGCCCACGGCATCGGGTGCGCGGGCGGTCCAGATCGTGCACAAGCGGGGCCGTCGTGTGGTCGGGATCGAGCACATCGGTTCCGCGCACGACGACGCCCAGTTGGCGGTGCTGATGGAGGTTGCTCGTCAACGTCTCCACGAAGGCCAACAAGAGCTTGAGCTGACGCCGCCGGCTGCGGCGTCGCAGGGTGTGGAGCAGTCAGCGTCGCCCGGGGCGCGGGTGACGGGCACACGCAGCCAGCTGTTGTGGGACGTCCTCACCTCTGCCTATGACCGGTTGGGGTTCGGCACCATCGGCGACGAGGCGTTCAGGTCGTTGGTGCTGGCCAGGATCGTCGAGCCGACGTCGAAGGCGGACACGATCCGGGTGCTGGATGAGGTCGGCGTGCCGGCGCCGGCGCTGCGGACGATCTTCCGGGCGCTGGCCCGCTGTGTTGAGCGTGACTACCGCAGCATCCTGGCGACCGCCTGTATGAGGCATTCGGCGTCGACGGCGGCGGGCCGGTTGTCGTTGGTGCTGTACGACTGCACGACCTTGTATTTCGAGACCGACACCGAAGATGAGCTGCGGCGGGTGGGGATGAGCAAGGAGCGCCGAGTGGATCCGCAGATCCAGGTCGGGGTGCGCCATGAGGCGCTGTGTGTTCGGAGGGAGGTGCAAGACCTCCCTCGCCTGTCTGTCGCAGGAGATGGGGTGAAGCTGAGGGCAGCCTGATCCGCGTGGGAGTGTTGCGGTTCGGGTGGCAAGCGGCCCTGACGAAGTCGGGACGTTCCAGCACTGCCAGATGGTGCGGGCCCGGCGAGCGAGTCGAGAAGGTATACGCAAGGAACCAGTGTGTGATCCCTCGTTAGGATTACCCGGCCCGAAACCTGGCGGATAGGGGCCGGTATCACGGCGCGGGCGGTGCTCATCCGATAGGCGCTGTCCCCGCTCGGGCGGGTGCCGCTCGCCTGGGCAGCCTGTTCTGTGAGTCTGCGTGCGGGACAGGGGCCGTCGGGGCTGAGCTGGGTGCCTCGCTCGATGACCGAGACACAGTGAACATGGGAACCGTGCCGGCTCGGCCCGCGATAGGCATCAACCGGTTGCTCACCGCGGGCAAGGTGCACTGCCCGCTGATCGGGCTGGCGCGGGGCGGAGTGGTCGTAGTACTCCGAGGACGGGAGAGCCGTTCACATGGGGAAGGGCCACAGCGAGGAACGCAGGATGGATATGGTCATGCCACAAGACGCGCCGGTGAATATCGGCGCCTGGTCAGGCACTCCCGCAGAGGCGGCTGACCGGGTAGTGGGGATTCAAACCAAACTGCACCGATGGGCGGTAGCCGACACTGGCCGCCGTTTTGATGATCTGTTCAATCTGGTCGCAGACCCGGCGTTCATGCTGACGGCATGGACTCGGGTGCGGAACAACACCGGGGCACGCAGCGCGGGTATCGACGGGCGTGTGGCGTCCGTGATCGAAGCCCTGCCTGGCGGGATCGAAGCATTCCTGAATGACCTGCGTGAGCAGGTCAGATCAAGGGCGTTCGTTCCGCTCCCGGTGCGGCGGGCGATGATCCCGAAAGCGAGTGGAAAGCTGCGCGCTTTGGGTATTCCCACTGTCGCTGACCGTGTGGTCCAGGCCGCTCTGAAGCTCGTGTTGGAGCCCATATTCGAGGCCGATTTCTCGTCTTCGAGCTACGGGTTCCGGCCCGGCCGCCGTGCTCACGACGCCATCGAGGATATCCGCATGCATGCCCACAATGGGTATGTTCGGGTGTTCGAGGGCGACATCCACGCGTGCTTTGACGAGATCTCGCACACTGCTCTGCTGGGCCGGGTGCGGGGTCGGATCAAGGACAAGCGGATCGTGGCATTGGTGCGAGCGTTCCTGAAAGCCGGAGTGCTCGCGGAAGACGGTTTCGTCCGCGACACTCCCGCCGGGACGCCGCAGGGCGGGATCCTTTCGCCTTTGCTGGCCAACATCGCCCTGAGCGTGATCGACGAGCATTTCGATGCGATGTGGGACGCGCAGGGCAGCACGGCCTCGGCACGATGGTGGCACCGCAAGAAGGGCGGCGCGTCTTATCGCCTCGTCCGCTACGCGGATGATTTCGTCGTGCTCGTCCACGGCACCGACTCGCACCTCCACGCGCTACGCGGCGAGGTCGAGGGCGTGCTGACGACGATGGGGCTGAGCCTGTCACTGGCCAAGACACACGCCGTCCACATCGACCAGGGATTCGACTTCCTCGGGTTCCGCATCCAGCGGCATACCCAGTGGGGAAGCAACCGGCGATACGTCTACTCCTACCCTTCGCAGAAAGCGATGCTCTCGGTGAAGGAGAAGATCAAGGCGCTCACCAACCGACAGATCACTGATCGCGACCCGATGCTCGTGATCCTGGCACTGAACCGGACCACGCGCGGGTGGGCGAACTACTTCCGCACGGGCGCATCTAAACGCGCGTTCCGCGACATCGACCACTACCTCTGGTGGCGGGCATGGCGCTGGCTGCGCGCGAAGCACCCGACACGGAACGCCCAATGGATCAAGCGGACCTACTACCAGGACGACCCCTGGTGGCCGTCCGCTTCGGGCTGGCTTCTCGATCATCCGGCACGCGTCCGCATCCAGCGGCACGCCTACCGTGGTGATCAGATTCCCACGCCCTGGTCCGCATAGCGATCATCCGTCGTTCCCCGGGGAGAGCCTGGTGCCGGGAAACTGGCACGCCAGGTTCGGAGGAGCGGCCAAGGGAAACGGACTCGCCGCAAGGCGGACACCGCGCCCTCGGCCGACTCCTACCTGCTGGTGGACCCGGGCGGGTTTCCGCTGGAGGTGCACTGTTTCGAGGGGAACACCGCCGAGACGAAGACGCTGATCCCGGTGCTGCGCTCGTTCCAGCAACGGCACGGGGTGACCGACATGGTCGTGGTCGCCGACGCCGGCATGTTGTCCGCGGCGAACCTGAACGACCTGGAGGATGCCGGGTTCTCGTTCATTGTCGGGTCGCGGATCACCAAGGCCCCCTACGATCTGGCCGAGCACTTCACCCGGCACGGGAACTACTTCACCGACGGGCAGATCCTCGAATCCACCCGCATCATGGGCACCGGGAGCAACGCCCGGCAGCGGCGGGTGGTCTACCAATGGTCGTTCAAACGGCAGAAACGGGACGACCGGGCGATCAACAAGATGGTCGAACGCGCTGAGAAGGTCGTCGACGGCACCCGGCCGGTGAAGAAGGACCGGTTCGTCAAGATCGACGGTGCCCAACGAGGCGTCGATTGGGACCTGGTCGAGCGGGCCCGCCAACTCGCCGGGCTCAAAGGCTATGTCAGCAACATCGGCACCGACACGATGAGCGGACAGGCTGTGATCAGCGCCTATCACGACTTGTGGCAAGTGGAGCGCTCGTTCCGGATGACCAAGAGTGATCTTCGTGCCCGACCGGTGTTTCATCACCAGCAAGACTCCATCGAAGCACACCTGACCATCGTGTTCGCCGCACTCGCGATCAGCCGCCACCTCCAAGACACGGCGAGCGTCTCGATCAAGAAACTCGTCCGCACCCTAAGGCCCCTGCGATCAGTAACCATCGACATCGCCGGTCACACCCTGACAGCCGAGCCCACCATCACCCCCGCCGCCCGCGACATCCTCAACGCTCTGCCACCGGGGTGACTAAACCGGCACGAGTCAGGCGCTTGTCGTTGGTCTGCTGGCATTCATTCTTCATCGTTTTAGGCTCGCCGATGTGCTTGCTCCTCTGCTCGGTCCGATCGCAGGATTTGGCAGGGCGGTTGCTTCCGCAGTGGTCATCGCCTTTGCAGCAGTCGCGATCGTGCCTTTATATGTGCCACTTCGAGTTCTGTTCTGGCTTTGCGCTCTCGAGTCTCAACCGCGGAGGGCTGCCCGAATCGAGACGGATCGAATGCTCGCCGAGGACACTCGCATGTCCGCGGGATCTCTTCGGACCGGCACGGATGGATCAACTTCCTTGCCAGCGATACCCGATGGGCCAATTACCCGACCGGCAGAAACCCTCACTGTGCGTCGACGCGAGGCACGCGTGAGCGGTGGGATCGATAAAGCCATACGGCTATACAAGCCACAAGCGGAGAGGGCACGGCGCCGGGGGTCAAGGCGCACCGCGGCAGGGGCCACAGCTCAAGAATCCACCAGCCATAGCTCAAGCATCTCCCGAAAGACGATTAATGATCAATAGATCGTGAATCCGGCCATCGCAATGGCGGCGCCGATGGGGCCGCCTATGACAGCTTGAGCCGGAGTGTGGCGTCGAAGGCGAATCCGGGGCTGGCTGCAGGTGAGCTTCGTGCTGGTCTGGTTCCGGGAACTGTGCGAAGTGGCGCTGACCGGTCGCGGGTTCGGGATTTCCCCGGCCACCGCTTACCAGTACCTAGACGAAGCTCTCGACTTGCTTGCCGCACAGGCGCCAGAGCTGACCGCGGCGCTGATGGCTAGCTGGCCGAGCACGGCCCTTGGCGGTCGCATGAACGCCTCGGCTCGTCCGGGCGTGCCGATCGGCTACCATTGTGAGCCGTGGCTCCGGATCACCGTCGCGGGCGACACCTCCTCTATCCATACAAGGAGGTCGAACATCTTCGTGATAGGCCTAGGCGCCACGAACTGGGGGCCGCTGGCACCGAGTCCGACCTCGCGCATCACCAACGGTTGGGCCAGCGGATTGTCCCCGCTTCGCATGGCACGAAGGTCGATGATGCAGTCCCCGACTCCGGCCCCCTGCAGCACGGCTTCGAGGCTACCCGCGGGGGGCGGCTGCGCCATCACGGCCCGCAACCGCCGACTGAAGGTACCCCCCTTCGGCTCCCACGCAATGAAACTCCCGGCGCCGAACGCGACGCCGATTGCCTGATAATAGATGTTCTCGCGATCGGCGAGGTGCCACCCTGCCCTAGCGGACAACTTGGACACATGACCGTTGTGAGCCCAGAAAGCTACGCGATCTGACTCGGTAATGGCACGCTGTGTGAGTAGGTTTTCAGCTAAGCATCGATCCCGATACTCCCAGGGTGTTGAATTCGCTTCGTTAGTGGCTTTGAGGCGTTCGTACTCGCCCCATTGTTCTATACTTCGCAGCAGTAGGTGGTCGGCGCTACCCATCGCCACGCAACCCTCAGCAGTTGATGACACAGCTTGCGTCATCGAGTTCCAGCGGCCAGCGGATACAGCGTGATCCTTGGTCTCCGTGGCGAGTTCTTGTACGGCCATTAACGCCGCTGACAACGGCTGGCCGACTGCTCTGACCAGGCCGTAGATGACGTCTTCTGGAGGTGGCCCGTCCATGTCCACTCCTCGGAGCAGGACGTCGCGGTCAGGACCGACCTCGCCGAGCCAATCAAACATGTCTAGCATCTCTTGATAGACCCATGGGTACATAAGACCGATCTGCTCCCGAGGCAGACCTCCATAATCTCTTAGGAGGCCGCTCACCAATCCAAGGTGTCCGACCCCCCGCTCCCATGCCAGGAGCATGCGGCCCGGCCGGCCAGACAACTCCCTTACGATGGCGCGCTTGATGCGCAAGGACTGACTGTCCCCGTGGGTCGGCTCCCCAAGTCCGACCACCTCGACGTCGCCGAGCAGCGTCATCAGTGGCCCCACGCAGGGCTCGCCGTCCTGCCAATCGAGAGGAACGGCGTATTGAGAGATGTCCCCCATTACTTTCACAATCGATAACCCCGTGGGGAAGTAAATTCCACGGTGGAGTCAAGCGGCAACCTTTCAGGGCTCTTCGAGGTTAACCGGGCAGGGCGGTCAACTTGGCTGACAGCCGCCGGCGTTGGCGGGTGCAGACCCAGGGTATGCGGTGTTGATGGTTGGATGGGATTGCGGAAGCCGAACGCGTCTCGGTCGACGTGCTTGGCCAGGTGGTTGTAGCCCTCGGACCGGGCGTTGCTGTGGCCGGTGGTGATGGCGGTGAGCACGGCCGGCCACCAGGTCTCAATGGTCTCGGCGAGCCGGTGGGCCTCGGGGAGGTCGCCTGGCGGCGGCCTGCGCGTAGAAGCGGCAGAGGCGGTGGGAGATAGCTTCGCGGTCGGCGCTGGTGGGCAGGGCGAGCAGGCGGCGGGAGGTCTTCCTTGACGGTGTAGGCGTGCAGCACTTCCAGGCCGGGGTCACCGGCGTCGATCAGGGCGTTCCACATCTGGGTGAACTCCTCACTTGTGTGGCGTTCGTAGCCGAGAAGCAGCCTCGCCGGGCGGCCCACTCGGGGTCCTTCTTGGGGCCCCGGAGGCCCCGGGCTGCGCGGATGGCGTGCTGGCGGACCTCGGTGAGCATCTGGTTACCGAGCGCCACGACGTGGAACTTGACCGCGACGATGACCGTGTCCGGTAGCGCGTCGCGTACGGCCTTGGCATACGAGGCGGACAGGTCGATCGTCACGTGGGTGACCTGCTCCTTCCATGAATCCGGTTGTGCCTTAGGCCATTCCCACGCTATTGGCGGTGCGTCCATCGATGTGCGCAAGTAGGCCGGCGGTTCCGGCAGCGTCCACAACGGCCGTGTGCCACCGGTCGTGCGCCACCCGCAACCGGCCGGTGGCCGGGTCCTGCCCCAGATCGGCTTGCCGCGGCGGGTCTCATCGATCCCGAGCACCGCGACCGGCGCCAGCTCCTGCTCGAGGACAGGGTGACGTGCGCGATGAACGCGGCGTGGGCGACCGGCCACGACACCCCCAACGGTGTGCTCGCTCTACCGGCCGCCGTTCAACCGGCCGTGGTAGCGGCCTGGATCCAGGGGCCACTGGGCCATCGAGAACGCATTGGACTGTGTCCGCGACGTCGTCTTCGGTCAGGATCGTCACCAGCTGCGGAGCTGGTCCGGACCGCACGTGATGGCCAGCCTGCGCAATATGGGCGATCAGCCTCCTGCGGCTGGCCGGCCACGCCAGCATCGCCGCCGCGTTACGTCATCACGGCACAGACCCGAATCGGCCCATCGACCTCATCCTCGCCGCATGAGCCCGACTTTGCCGAGGCCCTGCGCAGATATGGCGCGGGTAGGCCAGACCCGCCAACCGGTTCTTATACACGACATCCACCCGAAAGTCAAGACTGTTTCGCGTTGCGTATCTCACGTATTGTAATAGTGCGCGGGGGCGATTCCTGTGCTATGCAACGCCAAATTACAGAGGGGGTTTGTCATGGCTGACATTGACCTTGAGCGTCGGATAGCAACCTTGGAACTGAGGATCCTGTCCTTGCCCGGCCTTGGGCAATCACTGAGGGCTGACGAGGGTAACACCAACGGATGCACCAACTGCGACACCAACGGGTGCACCAACTGCCGAGCTACCGAGATGATGAACGTGCTCCTTCCGGGCGAAGACCGCCCGCTCACGAGCCGCGAGATCGTTAAGTTGCTCGCACAGGCCCGGGGGCAATGATCCACGCCTGTCATCACCCCGCTGGGCGACACGCTTGATAGCGCGGCACGCCCATTGGAGTTGAGAGCCAGTCGACATGACCGAACGTCAGGAACACGCGCGAGCCATGGCGGTCGATCTCATCACCGATTACATCATTCACTGCGGAGCCAGAAGGGGCAGCGGCCAAGACGCGGGGCCGGCGATCCTCGCCGCCAGTCTGTCCAGCGTCGCCCCCGATGCCAAGGATCTGTGCCTCCGTGCGCTCAAGCGTTGGCTGAATGACGTTCCGGACGCCTTCACGGGCGTAGGCGCGTTCGGGGGGCTTGGGGGGCTCCTTTCCGGGCTGCGGACCGCGACTGCGTTATCTCCTGCGGTTACGCCGGCGTACTCGGCCCTTTGTGCCCGCACCAACGAGTGGCTTACCCAGCAGCGTTGGCGGCATAGCAGCGTCACGTGGCCCGACTACGACCTCTTCTTCGGGCCGGCAGGGGTTGTCCGCGCTGGGCTTTCCGTTGACTGTCCTCCGGACATGGTCGTTCCCGCTCTGCGACATCTTATTGCCATGGCGGCGACCGAGGGCTTGTTAGCCTTCCGCGGTGGCCCCGAGATCGATCAGCGGAGTGCCTTCAACATCGGCCGGATCAACACGGGACTGGGCCACGGACTGACCGGGGTGGCCAGCGCTCTCAACCACGCCATCCGCGTGGCTGGCCAAGAGAACGCCCGGCCCGCCCTCCGGCGAATCTGTGAGTGGCTGGTCCAACAGACCTATGTCGACAAAACCGGCCTCGTGACCTGGCCCCCGGCCGGCCGGCTCCCGGAGGACGCCGATGTTACGCATCGGCGCCAAGCCTGGTGCTACGGCACGCCGGGGGTGTCGTGGACGCTCTGGGAGGCCGCCGACACGCTCGCCGACGATGCTATGCGCGAGCTGGCCGAGGAGGCGATGGTCAGCTTCTGTGACGTCTTCGACGAGAACCGCCTTGACCATGATGACGCCGGTGAGGATATTGCGGTCTGTCACGGAGCCGCTGGCATCCTCGCGATCGCCGACGCCTACGCGCGGCACACCACGGTGGCCACCGCACCGCTTCGCGACCGGATGCTTGACTACTTGATCGAGCGGGCAGCCCGGGTGCGAGACCACGGTCGGCGCGATATGTCGCTGCTCACGGGGGCGGGCGGCATGGCCGCCGTCGCATTGACGGCCACCGGGGCCGACCGGCAGTGGCTCCATCACATCGCGGTCCGCTGAGCCCACACCGATGCGCCCGCCACACGACCCCATCGCCGCTGACCTCGCTGGCCGCGTGGCGGAACGGCTCGCCACGAGAGACTTGTCGTGTCTGCCCGTCGGCTGGACCGTCGACGAGCTAACGGACCTCTTCGTTCAGGGCGGTATCGAGGCGCTCAGCCACGCCTCCCTGGCGAGTGAATGGGTGCAGCTCTGTGTCGACGCGACCCCGTCGGCCGCGAGCCAAGGACAATTGATGTCCGCCATCTCGGAGCTCGCAAACGAGCTGCTAGACACGGCGGTTGCCCAAAACTTCTTCTTTATGCAAAAGCCACCCGGCCTACTGCTGCGCTTTCAGGCCGCTGCGGAAAAGGCACCCCTGGAGGAGCGCCTCAATCGGGAGGTCGCGGATTGGCAGACTGACGGATTCGTCCGCGCCCACTGGCCCGCGGTGTACGAACCCGAGCACCGACTCTTCGGTGGCACCCAATCCATGGAGTATGTCCATGCCCTGTTCACGGTCGACAGCCTGTACTGGAGCGCGTTCCACGCGCGGAAGTCCGGGTACGGGGACGCCGGTGCAGGCGCGTGGTCGGCGTCACTTCGTATGCTCCGGTCAGTCTTCGATGGTCTGGGGATCCGCGGCTGGGAGGACTTGGGAGTCTGGGATGCCGTGCTTGATGACACCGGCCGCCGCTTAGATCTCGATCTCGTTGGGACCACGGGGTATCGCGATCTGACAGCCCAGGTGCGTCAGGCCTGGGCGGAGGCGGCGCCTAGCACTGGCAAGTTGGGCGAAGAGGACGCGCATCTGCAAGCCTGCGCGGAAGTTGCCCGACAACAGGCGGTCCGTTGGAAGGCCGGATACTTCGAAGCCCCTGGCGCGCGTATCGGTCCTCGGGAGGGCGCGGCGTACCTCACGATCTTCCACTGGAACCGCGCCGGGTTTTCGCCTGTGCAGCAAGGACTCGTCGCCGAGGCTTTGGCCTCGCGGCGCGAGCAAACCAATGGCTGAGGGCGACGATTGGGTGATCGTCCGCGTCAGCGCGGTGCCGGCCTCTTGGTGGACCGACGCGGCCAGCCCCGGGGTCTTTTCCCTGGTGCGGGACCTTGACGCGGCCGAGTCCGCGTTGCTCCATATCGGGCCGGCAGTGGCCGAGGCAATTGGCGAACGACTGGTGCCCAATGACGCCGCGAATGGCGACGAACGGGGACGGATGCTCACCGTCCGCCGTCGCCTCCATGGGGGCAGGCCCATCGATCAGGCGGAGTTGAGCGGTGTAGCGTCGGTTGCCCGACGCCTCGATGAACCAGCCTTGGCGGCTCGACTGGACCGGTGCGCGGAGCTGTTGGACAAGATGGCGGGCATCGAGGCTGAGCTGGATTGCAGACTGGCGGCCGAGAGGACTCGGCTCCTGGCTATCCCAGGCAGAATCGCGTCCGCATCGCCCTTTGCGACAGCAATCTTCGCGAGCGACGACCTGCCCGGTGAGTGCACTTTGAACAGGAAGAGTTGGCGGCGGTTCGCGCGAAGATGGGACCTGGTTTCCCGAGCCGCGGTCGTCGCGACACCTCGAGGGTGGTTCAGTCATGTGACGGTTCTCCGACCACGGGACAGCAGCGACCCGCCTCGTGTCGGCGACGGCGTCGGGGTGTGTTGGACCGAGAGCATCCGCGAACTCCGACGTTCGCTCATGCAACTGTCGATGATCGGTGAGTTCCCTGCGGTGGCGACGAACCCCCTTTCGTGGACCGAGGAAGGATATCGTTATGCCTTCGTCCTCGACCACCTCGACGAGCCATCATGCGTGGTCCTGCCCGAGACGGAGTACCTCGCTGCGCTGCTGCAAGCGGCGAAGCGACCCCTGACGCTGCCCGAGCTGTCCGCCTCCCTCGGCGTGACGAATGACCACGAGCGACAGTCACTAGGCGAGTACGTCGGCCAGTTGCTTCAGACCGGCATCTTGCAGGGATCCGCACCACCGCGCATGTCGATTCGTCGGGCCGACCCAGGTGGGCTAGCGCCGTCGCCCGAGAACGAGGTCACCGCAACGGGGGGGTGGGTCGATGTGTATCGAGACGGCTCAGCGGGCGTCCCCGAACAGATGATCAAGGACTTGCGGGAACGAACACGAGTGGCGCTGCGGTTCTTGGGCGGTGTGTCGACGCCATGGCGCAGCGGTTACGGGGGACCGCCCAACCGTTGGACGGTCGTCGATGTCCTCAAGGCGACGTTGGCCCGCACTCACCAGCAGCAAGGGACACCCGCCGCCGAAGATCCCGTCGCGCTTCCCCGATCCCTCACTCCGTCCGTAGCCGAGCTCGCCGCCTTCCTCGCGTCCCAACCGAAGGACGCCGATGTCATCGATCTTCCGCTTGATTTGGCTAGTGCCATCGGAGCCGATGACGCCACTGCGACGTGGCCAGTGGATTGTCTCCTCCGGGTGCCGGACCCGTCGGTGGCCGACCATGGTCCAGTTCTCGCCGAGGTCTGGCCGGCCGGGACGATCGACTCACGGTTCGCGGACGGCATGCGCGAGGTAGTCGGTGGGTTGCCCGGCCAAGCCGCGTACCGGGAATTCCTGCGCAGTATCGAGGATCTTACTGGCGTGAGGTTCGTTGAGATCACGGTCCCGCCGCTGTCCGACGCAGCCGACAACGCGGTCCGCCGACCTCGATACACGTCCGCCTGGACCGGCGATCCTGCGGCAGCGGCATATTTCGCAGGCGACATGATGCCCGAAGAGTACATACCGTTGCGCGACATCGAGCTTATCCGGGGGCCCAACGGATACCAATGCAACTTCGAGGGCCGTCGACTCTGGCCGTGCTACCACGCGACCAGGACGTTCTCGTCGCCGTGGGACAACGTCGCGCACACGCTCCTGTTGGGGTCCCCGTTGGCCTTCCCTAAGGAATTCCGTCGCCCCGACTTCCTCCTGAGCGGGCTCTGGGATACGGCCACGATGCCGCGTGTGGTATTGGATGGGGACGTCGTCCTGAGTCCGGCGCGATGGCGCCTTCCCAGTTCCACCTTCTGGGAGCCCGGCGCACCGTTCCGGGAGCGACTGCGGGCGCTCGAGCGCATGCGTGGGCACGTTGGTTTGCCGCGATGGGTGTTCGTCAGTGATCCGGAGGAGGGTGCTCGTACCGGGGTGGATCTGGAGAGCCTTGCGGCGCTCGAGCAGATCAACGCCCTCCTGAAGCATCAGACTTCGATTCTGGTGGTGGAAATGGTGCCGACGCCTGACGAGTTACTGCTGGCCGACCACACCCACTCCCCGGCGAGCCGCGTCACCTCCGAGTTTGTCCTTCGGTTCCCGGCCGATGGCGAGTTGGGAGAACTCGCCTCGCAGATCGCCCGCGGGCTCGGACAGTGACCGCATCGGGCGGCAGGGGGAGACCACACTCGTCGGTCGGATGGATCTATCGCACT
>Ga0299914_10002648_pt1 | contig 12395 bp, 9 predicted proteins | sample RVTome_10_FD_201361 | JGI IMG/M metagenome (GOLD analysis project Ga0299914, IMG submission 201361) | Soil microbial communities from uranium-contaminated site in the Upper Colorado River Basin, Wyoming, United States - RVT153D57 (version 2) ... | reverse complement strand
ACCGAGCAGGGATACGCCGTCGTCACCGAGCCCCTCCCGGCCGCCGTGCGGCGGCAGGTGGGATCGCGCTCGGCCGCGCTGCGCGATTCCGCGGAGCCGCCGCACTTTCTCAGGTGGCTGAAGGACGATCGCGTGCTGTTCGCCGGCGCCGATCAGCCGCCCGTCCCCTCGCGCTCCCGCGAGAAGACGCTCGTGCAGCGCACCGGCCAGCTGATGTACGAGCTGTCGCTGGTGTACCCCGAGATCTCGGGCACGGCGCCCGGGTGGAGCTGGGACTACACGCACGAAACCACGATTGACCGCCTGCCGTGCATCGGCCCGCACCGCAATTTCCCGAGGCACCTGTTTGCCCTCGGCCAGGGCCCCAGCGGCCTGGCCACCGCCTGGCTCGCCGCACGGATCCTGCTGCGGCACTATCGAGGGGAGCCGGACAAGGGCGACGATCTGTTCGGCTTCGCGCGGATTCTGTGACCGCGCTTCGGGCGGCAAGCGCTGCCTTTCGTTTTCGCCTCGAGTTCCAGTCACTTTTCCATTTTCCATCTACCATTGACCATCCGCGCGAAGCGCGGAAGTCAGTCCATCCCGAATATCCCCCTGAACGCCTGCTCGATCTCGGGATATCTGAAGTGATAGCCGTGCCGCTTCGCGACCGCGGGCAGCACGCGCTGGCCTGTGATGATGGAGTTACCGAACTCGCCCGCCACCAGCCGTACGGCGAACCCCGGCACGGGCACGAGGCTGGGGCGGCGCAGCGCGCGGCCGAGCGCCCGCGCGAACTGGCGGTTGGTCACCGGATGCGGCGCCGTGGCGTTCACCGGGCCCGAGACCTCCGGCGTCTGCACGATCCAGCGCACCAGCTCGATCCAGTCGAGGCGATGGATCCAGGACGTGTACTGACGACCGCTGCCGAGGCGCCCGCCGACGAAGAAACGGAATGGACGCATCATCTCCGGCAGCGCACCGCCCGTGCGCTCGAGCACGATGCCGGTGCGCAGATGCACCAGGCGGACCCCGGGCCGCGCGGCCGCGCGCGCTTCCCCTTCCCAGTCCTCCGCCATGTGGGAGAGGAAGTCCGTTCCCGCCGGCGATTCCTCGGTGAGCGGTTCGTCGCCGCTCGGACCGTAGTAGCCGATCGCGCTGCCGCCCACGAACACGGGCGGCGGCTTCAGGGCGCTCTTCAGGGCCGCCGCGAGGCTGCGCGCCGGGAGGATCCGGCTGTCGCGGAGCAGCGCCTTGCGCTGCGGGGTCCAGCGCTTCGACGCGAGCGACTCGCCCGCGAGATTGACGAGCGCGTCGGCGCCTTCGAGGGCAGAAGCCCACGGGCCCGACGTGCCGTCGGGCTTCCACCCGACCCGCGTCACGCCGGGCACGCCCGTCCCGGAGTCGTGGCGCGTGTCGCCCGCCATGAGGGATCGACTGAGCACGCGGACATCGTGCCCCTCTTCGGCGTACATCTCCGCCAGCGGAGCGCCGAGGAATCCCGTCCCCCCCGCAATGACGATTTTCATCGATCTCTCCCGCCACGTGCGCCGGTCTGGCGTCGCATCACCCGATCGGGCCCGCCGGGCCGGTCACCACCCGCGTCCACGGGAGGTTTGACGAGCAGCCCCACGCCGAAGTTTGCACTATAATCGCGGCCTCCCCCAGAAGTCCGGCGGTCATCCTGATGCGACAACTCCTTGCAGTCATCCTGTTCTGTTCGTTCCCGCTCCAGGCGTTCGCGCAGGACGGCCTCCTGCCGGTGCCCGGCAACGTCAACGCCGAGGGGGTCCCGCCGATCCCCGTGGCGCTCGCCGACGCGGTGAGCCCGTACGGCCAGTTCCGCAGCGCCCGGCTGCTCGCCTGGCATCCGTCCGAACGCCGCCTGCTCATCTCCACCACGTTCGGCAACGTGCCGCAGATTCACGAAGTCAGGGGCCCGGGCGCCGCGCGCACCCAGTTGACGTTCTACCGTGACGGCGTGACGGGCGGCGCGTGGTTCGCGCCGGACGGGCGCTCGTTCGTGTTCCGGAAGGATACCGCCGGCGGCGGCGAGGCGATGCAGCTGTTTCGCTACGATCCCGAGCGCGGCGCCGCGGTCCTGCTGACCGATGGCCGCTCGCGTCACGGCGAGCCGGTCTGGGCGAACACGCGCCCACGGATCGCGTACGACTCCACTCGTCGCGACGGCAGGAACCGCGACCTGTACGTCATGGATCCGTCGGAGCCGGCCTCCGCACGGTTGCTCGCCCAACTCGAGGGCAACTGGTTCCCGCTCGACTGGTCGCCTGACGACAACCGGCTGCTCGTCATGGAATCGGTCTCGAGCGCGTCGGAGACCTACCTCTGGAGCATGGACCCCGAGACCGGCGCGAAATCCGCCCTCACCTCCAGGGAAGACGGCGCGGTGCTGTGGATCCATGCCGAGTTCAGCGCCGACGGCCGCGCGATCTACGCGCTGGGCGATCGCGGAGGCGAAGTGCCGCGCCTCTGGCGCTACGACCTCGAGGGCCGGAGCTGGACCGCCTTCAGCCCGGACGGCGACGCGATCGAAGCCTTCGCCGTCGCTCCCGACGGCCGCCGTCTCGCCGTCGTCATCGACCGGGACGCGTCGAGCCGCCTGGCGATCCTGAATGCCGCGACGCGCCGGCCCGAACAGGTGCCGTCGCTCCCGCCCGGTGTCATTTCCAGCCTCGCGTGGCATCCGCGAACCGGCGAGCTGGCGGTCGCGTTCGCCGGCGCGCGCACCTTCAGCGACGTCTTGTCGCTGAGGCCCGGCGCGCGCGATTTCGAGCGCTGGACCGCGAGCGAGGTCGGCGGCGCCAGTCCCGCGTCGCTGTCCGAGGCCGAGACGATCCGCTGGAAGAGCTTCGATGGCCTCACGATTTCGGGCGTCCTGTACCGGCCGGCCGCGCGTTTCACGGGGCCGCGCCCGGTCATCATAAACATTCACGGGGGCCCCGAACTGCGCGAGCGCCCGCGCGCTCTCGGCCGCAGCAACTACTTCCGCCACGAGCTGGGCATCGCGCTGATCTATCCCAACGTCCGCGGCTCGATCGGCTTCGGCCGCACGTTCGAGAGCCTCGACGACGGCCGGAGGCGCGGTCACCCGGTGAAGGACATCGGCGCGCTGCTGGACTGGATCGCGGCGCAACCCGATCTCGACGAGCGGCGCGTCATGCTGACCGGGGCGAGCTACGGCGGCTATCTCACGCTCATGGCCGCCGCCGAGTACCACGACCGGATCCGGTGCGCGTTCGAAGGGTTCGGCATGTCCGATCTCCCCGCGTTCCTCGAGACCACCGACATGTCCCGCCGCGCCGACCGCAACGTCGAGTACGGCGATCCGTCCGATCCCGCCACGCGCGACTACCTCACCGGCCGCTCGCCGCTGACGCACGCCTCGAAGCTGACGATGCCGCTGTTCATCGCGCAGGGCGCCCGCGATACGCGCGTCCCGCTCGCCCAGGCCGACGCGCTCGTCGCCGCCGTCCGCCGCAACAACGCACCGCTCTGGTACGTCGTCTACACGGACGCCGGGCACATGCAGTTCACGACCGCGACGAACGACTACAACATGTATGCATGGGTGATGTTCGTCAAAGAATATCTGCTGAACTGATGCGGCCGTAGCCCGTGGCCCGTGGCCCGTAGTCCGTAGTCCGTAGTCCGTGGGCCGGGCGACCGCTGTCTCGGCGTGTAACCGACGAGCCCGGGGCCAGCAGAACCACCGACACGGGCTACGGGCCACGGACTACGGGCGAGGAGCTGTCGAGCCAGCTTCTCACTTCGTCCAGCACATCGGCCAGCTCGGATCGATGCCGCCGGAGCCGCTCCCGTGTGGTCGTGCGTGCGCGACGGAGCTGCAGCCAGGCGCGGACGGTCTCCAGCACGGCCGACTCCCGCTCGAGCGCGGCGAGAGAGGCCACGGCGAGAATCGGGAGCAGGATGCCGGCGGCGGTCGCGGCCATGCGGCCGCCGAGCTGCCAGGCGGCCGCGCAGAGCAGGGCGAGCCACGCGCCGTGGATCAGGAACCCCGCGATCACCTGCGCCGTGGCGATCACGTCGCGATCGCGCGCGGTGAGCCGGGCGGCCACGCCCGTCAGCCTGTACGGGACGACGAAGAGGATCAGTCCCGCGAGCGACACCGGGACGAGGACCACGGCAAGCGCCAGCTCGCGGATCGCGAAGCGGACGGCGTCCCCGGTGTCCACCCGCCAGTCCAGGTGCCGATCGCGCAGCCCGAACCGGCGCAGGCGCTGATCGTAGCGGCGCAGCCGAAGCAGCAGCGCGCCGTAGCGCGCGGGATCGCCCGCGCGCAGGCGTGCGATTCCCGCGGCGATGATCCGCCGGCGCGCCAGCCGCTCCTCCGGATCGATCGGCCGCTGCCGCGCGGCGGCGTAGAGCCGGTCCACGCGCTCGACGAGCGCCGCGTCGCCCTTCGGGTCGGCCTCCACCAGCAGGCAGCGCATGCGGTCGGCGATCCGGTCCGTCAGCGCGCGCACGGCGGATGGAAGCCCGGCGTCCGATTCGGGCAGCAGGTCGCGGCTGGAGAACGGTGCGCCGAAGACCACGGTCACGCGCGAGCGGAAGGTCGTCTTGCGATCGAAGTTCAGGCCGACGGGGACGAGCGCCACGGGGGCGCCCTGCTGTTCGGCGGCGAGCGCCATCCGCGCCGCGCCCGTCCTGAGCGGCTCGAGCCGGCCGGTCGAGTGGCTGATGCCCTCCGGGAAGAGGCAGACCGCGTCGCCGCCGCCGAGCGCGGCCGACACGGCCCGGAACATCTCCGCGTTGCGCGAGACGTCGGCGCCGGCATCGATCCGGCGGTAGACGGGGATCGCGCGTGCGCCGCGCAGGATCGGCCCGAGCGGCCCGTCGAAGAGCGGCGACTTGGCCAGGAAGCGCACGTCCCGTCCGGCGGTCGCCCACACGAGCGCCGGATCGAGCAGGGCGTTGGGGTGATTGGGCAGCAGCAGCGCCGCGCCATCCGCGGGCGCCGCGCCGATCCGGTCGATGCGGTAGAACGTCCGGCAGGCCGCCATCGCCAGCCACCGGATCGCCGGACTGGGCCGGGCGCTCATGACGAGACCGGCGTGACGCCCGCTTCGGCCGCGCGCGCGGCGCGCCGCCCGCCCTCGACGTCGACCAACGCGAGCAGCGCGCCGCCGACGATGAAGAAGACGAGGACGGCGAGGATGGCGTTGCGGCTCGATCCCGTCGCTTCGACCATCGACGCGAAGACGAGCGGACCGAGGATGCCCGCGTAGCGTTCGAAGACGCCGAAGAACGCGAAGAACTCCGAGGACTTGTGCCGCGGGATCATGCTCGCGAACATCGACCGGCTGAGCGCCTGCGTGCCCCCCTGCACCATGCCGACGAGGATCGCCAGCATGAAGAAGTGCGTCGCGGTCTGCATGAAGTAGCCGAGGACGGTGATTACCGTGTAGACCGCGAGGCCGGCGAACACGGCCGCCCTGGGGCCGACGCGGCCCGCCGCGTGCCCGAAGAGGAACGCGAACGGCACGCCCGTGAACTGCGTGATGAGCAGCGCCGTGATCATCGCGCTCTGGTCGATGCCGAGGGTCGTCCCGTAGATCGTGGCCATCCGGATGATCGTCTGGATGCCGTCGTTGTAGACGAGGAACGCCAGCAGCAGCATGAACGCCTGCTTGTACTGGCGAAGCTCGTGGAATGTCTCGAACAGCCGCTTCACTCCGGCGGCCACCGCGTTGGCGCGCCGCGACTCGTCGGGTTCGATCAGCCGCGGCGGCTCGGGGACCTTCAGGAACAGCGGGATCGAGAATACGAGCCACCACACGCCCACGCTCGCGAACGACAGGCGCACGGCCGTCCCGTCGTCGGGGATGCCGAAGAGCGCCGGCTGCTGGATCATCAGCAGGTTGACCGCGAGCAGCACGCCGCCGCCCAGGTATCCGATCGCGTAGCCTGCCGAGGACACGCGATCCAGCTCGGATTCGCCGACGAGGTGCGGCAGGAGCGACTCGTAGAAGACGATGCTGCCGGCCACGCCGACGTTGCCGATGACGAACAGCACGAGCGCCAGCACCCAGTCGCCGCGCACGATCCAGTACATCGCCAGCGTCGACCCGGCGCCGAGCGCGAGGAAAGCGGCGAGCATCTTCTTCTTGACCGCCGCGTAGTCGGCAATCGCGCCCAGCAGCGGCGCCACCAGCGCGACGATGACGATCGCGAGGGTCGTCGCCCAGGCGAAGCGGCTGGTGCGGTCGGTTTCGGGCAGATCCACGGCGACGACCGAGGCGAAGTAGATGGGAAAGACCGCGGCGATGATCGTCGTCTGGAACGCGGAGTTCGCCCAGTCGTACATGGCCCACGCGCGGAGGTCCGGCCGGCCGAGCCCGAGGCGTTCGAGCAGTGTCATCAGAAGGTCTTCCGCGCGACCCATTCCCTGAAGAGCGAGTCCACGACGGCGTAGCGGCCGCCGTCCTTCGCGAGGATGTCGTCGCGCACGAGCGCGCTGAGGGACGCCTGCACCGTCGACGTGCCGCTGAGGCGGTACCGGGCGCGCACGTCGGCCGAGAGCAGCTCGCGGCCGTCCTGGAGCACGGCGGCGCGCAGCGCGCCGCGCTGCGCGAGCGTGAGCCGCTGCCAGGTGCCCTCGAAGAGCGTGTCGTGCTCGCCGAGCAGGCGCTTCAGCGTCGCATGCAGGTCGTCGTGATCCACCGTCCTCCGCCCCGCCGCCTTCACATCGTCCCACACCTCGTGCGCGAGCCGCTGCACGTCGTACGGCAGGTTGCCGGCGAGATCGACGATCGCGCCGGCGAGCCCCTCGGCCGGCCTCATGCCGGTGGCGCGGAGCTTCGCGTCGATGAACGCGGCGAACCGATCGGCGGGGATCTTCTGGAGGCGCATCACGGGACCGGCCTTGTAGAACGGGCGGCTGCGGCCGAGCATGCGCTCCATAAGCGCCGGCTCCGAGCCGGAGAAGACGTAGCCGACCTCGCGCTGGTGCTGGACGGCCGCGCGCAAGGCGTGCTCGACGCTGCCCCCGTTGAAGGCGCCGATCGCCTGGAACTCGTCGAGCGCGATGGCCATGCGGCGCCGCCTCGTCCCGGTGATGCGGCCCGGCATCGCGAAGACTTCCTGCGCGAGGCGCGAGACGTCGCGGCCGCTGCGCACCGACGGGAAGGAGATGGCGAGCTCCCCCCGTCCCTGCGCTCCAGACTCCATGCGGACTTCGGGGCGGACCTCGTCGAGCAGCTCGCGCAGCCAGCCGCGCGCGCGATCCACGCGTGTTTCCACCGACACGAGCGCCCGGGCGTAGCCTTCGAGGAACGCGACGTACGAGCTGTAGCTGCTGACCGTCACCTCCACCGTCAAGGCGCCGCCGCGGGCCGACGAGTGGAGCGCCTGCCTGACGAGCGAGGACTTGCCGTAGCGCCGCGGCGAGATGAGGAAGACCTTCTGGCCATCGCGGAGGTCGCCGGTGAGCCGGTCGAGCTCGACCTCGCGATCCACGAACGCCGAGGCGGGCACGACCTCGCCGTAGACGAAGGGGTTGGTGGCCATCGGTGTCGGATGCCGCCGGGGGCGCCGGAGACGCCGCCGGCACTACGTGGAATCACGTAGCCGCTACGCAGTTTAGCGTAACGGCGGCACGGGCACAATGGCGTCCTCGCCCGGCAGGACCTGCCAGGCGGCCGATCCGCTCCACACCATCCGCTCCTGCGGCAGCCAGGCCGGCAGGCGCTGCCAGCCCGCCCCCCCGGGGAAGCCGCGGGAGGTGACGAGCACTTCGATCCCCCGCAGCGCCGCGGGGTCCGTGTCGCCGAAGCTGGCCCTGAAGACGAGGTTCTGCGGCGGCAGCGCGATATAGGTCGCCCGCCAGCGGCCGCCGCGCTCCACGCCGGGCAGGCTCGCGCGGGCGGGCGTGACGCCGCGGGGCATGAGGAACGTGACGATCAGGCCCGGCTCGCCCGGCACGACCGACACTTCCACCTCCGTGCCGGCCGCCAGCGGCCGCAGGATGAAGGAGCCGACGGCCGCGGGCGGCGGACCGAGCGGCGGCGTCCGCGTCCGGAAGACGAACGGCCCCGGCAGCCGCGTCCAGGGCAGGTTCCCGGGAAGCGGTCCGGAGGCCGGCATCCAGCCGCCCGGCGCCCCCTCGCCGAGATCGAGCCCCGGCTCCACGCCGGCCACCTCCCAGATCGCCTCCCCCCGCGCCGGCTGCAGCGCACGCACGCGGCGCCGCATGGGCTCGTCGAACGTGTACGCCGGCGCCACGTACGCCAGGGCGGCGACCACGGACGCCGCGAGCAGGAGTCCCGCCGTCATGAGCGACGGCCGCACGAGCGGCCGCCGCCGCGAGATGACACCGACGAGCGGCGGGACGATCATCACGCCGGCCAGGGCCATCAACGCGGCGTACGCGAACACGGGCGTGACGATCGGAAGCCGGCCGAAGACGGCGACCCCGAAGCGGAGCAAATCGAGCGTGTCGACCAGCCACAGGGAAGCAGAAACGGCGAGGATCAGGAGCGAGGCGAGCCGGATGCCCACCCCGCTCGCCGGCGGAACGATCGCCAGGAGCAGGCCGGCGGCGAGCAGCGGCACCGTCCACAAGTACACCGCGCCCGGCGCGAACCACAGCGCCCCGCCGGCCAGCAGGATCCAGAGCGGCAGCGCCACGCTCCAGGTCACGACCGGATGGCGGAGGCCGTGCACCCATCCCGGCAGCCACTGGCCGAGACGGGCGGCGCTCCAGCCAACGGCCGATCCCACGATCGCCATCAGCAGGAAGAGCCTGTCGGGGCGTGCGTACCAGGGGTGGTACACCTCGCGTACCGAGCGGAGCGCCCACGTCACGCCGACCATCGCCGCGACAACCAGCGCGGCGCCGAGGATCGTCCAGACGAACGTCAGCAGCAGCCGCCAGACGCCTCCCATCCGGATGGCCTCCCTCGACACGCGCAGCCAGCCGATCGCGCCCAGCAGCAGCGCGGCGCCGGTAATCAGCACCGAGACGATCGGCCCGTAGCTCGCCGCCATCCTGCCGCCGATATCGAAGTAGGTGGGTTCCGCCGTCGAGCGCCGCGTGATGTCCACCTGCTCCAGACGATCGACGATGGCGACGACGTTCTCGCCCGTTTCGCGGAGCGCGGCATCCGAGAAGCGCTCCGGCGTGTCGCGCGCCGTGTGGTAGGCGTAGCTGTCCCCCACGGCGCCGAAGTTGAGGCCGGGCACACCCAGCCGCTTGATGATGGAGAAGTCGGTGTCGTTCGGGAGCCGTTTGTAGATCTCGAGACCGAAGGATCCGCCGCTTGGATGGGGAGCGCCCTGCGCCCACGGCCGGAGGAGCCAGGCGTTCCCAGGCCCCGTCTCGAACAGCCAGACAGGCCGGGACGAGCCCACGGCCTCGAGGTTGAGGTAGGTCTGGAGCCGCCGCGAGACCTCCCGATCGCCGACGAGGGCGGCGGCGCCCATCAGGCCGGCCTCCTCGCCATCGGTGAGGAGCACCATCAGGCTCCAGCTGCGATTCGCCTCCGCCCCGAGCACGCGCGCCGCCTCCAGCGCCACCGCCACCCCGAAGGCGTCGTCAGCCGCGCCGGGCGCGTCGGGCGACGAGTCGTAGTGCGCGAGCAGCCCGACGGCCTCGTCGCGCGCGCCGCGGCGGACGGCGATGATGTTCGACACGCGCGCCGTCCGTCCGATCTCCGGCCGCCGCGCGTCCGCCTCCTGCACGCGGACGTCGAAGCCGAAGAGCCGGAGCTGGTCGATGATGTAGTCGCGCGCCCGGGCGTTGTCGGGCGTGCCGACGGTCCGGTTGCCGATCGTCCCGGCGAGCATGTTGACGTGCGCCCGGGCATTCCGCTCGTTGAAGAGCGCCGACGGGCGGGTACACCCGGCGATGGCCGCCAGCAGGACGAGGACCGCGATCGGGGTTCGCTCGCGCATCGCGGCACAGGTTATCAGCAAATCACGGTTCAGGGTTCCCTGGCGCAGGGACCTGAAGCCGTCCCGTGTACAGCGCCATGCCGACGACGGCGTCCACGCCGAGGGAGTTCAGGTACTCGACTTCCTCGAGCGTGGTGATGCCGCCGGCGGCGGTGACGCGGCGGGTGGTGGCGGCACGCACCGTCCTGATCGCCTCCATGTCCGTGCCCTGCATCAGCCCCTCACGATCGACGTGCGTGTACAGGAACTCGCCGACGAACGGCTCGAGGTGCGCCATGGCATCCGCGGCGGTGATCGGCAACCGCGTGCGCCAGCCGTGGATGACCACATGGCCCTCCTTGCTGTCGACGGCGGCGATCAGGCGCCCGACCCCGATCGCGGTCGCCATCTCGGACGCGATCGCGACGTTCACACCGTGCTCGGTGAAGAGCGCCGAGCCGAGGATCACCGCGCGCGCACCGCCGTCCAGCACGACGCGTGCGCGCTCGATGGTGCGGATGCCGCCGCCGACGCGGCAGGGGAGCCGCGCGCAGATGCGGGCGACCAGGCCGCCGTTGCCGCCGGCGCCTGTCGCCGCGTCGAGGTCGATCAGCTGCACGCGCGGGTAGCCGGCGAACCGCTCCACCCATGCGTCGATGTCGCTCGTGGCCAGGGCCAGCCGCTCGCCCTGGACGAGCTGCACGATGCGGCCGCCCTGGAGGTCGATTGAAGGAATCAGCATTCTGGTCGCAGCACCTGGTTTCCATTTACGTCTGCCATCGGGCCGGACTTTGCGACCGGCCTGCTACAGCCGGACCGGAATGCCGGCGCTCTGCAGGTGCGCCTTGAGATCGCTCACGGCGTGCTCGGCATAGTGAAAGACCGACGCCGCCAGCGCGGCGTCGGCGCGGCCAGCCGTGAACACCTCGACGAAGTGCGCGAACGAGCCCGCGCCTCCCGACGCGATGACCGGGATGTTCACGGCGCCAGACACGGCGGCAGTGAGCATGCAATCGAAGCCGGCCCGCGTGCCATCGCGATCGATCGACGTGAGGAGGATCTCGCCCGCGCCGCGGGACTCGGCTTCGCGCGCCCAGCTCACGGCGTCGAGTCCGGTGGGCGCGCTGCCGCTGCGCGCGAAGACCCTGTATTCGCCGTTTACGCTCTTGGCGTCGACGGCCACCACGACCGCCTGGCTGCCGTATCGCGCGGCGAGACGCGAGACGAGCGGCGGGTCGGCGATCGCCGCGCTGTTCAGGCTCACCTTGTCGGCCCCGGCATCGAGCGCCCGCGCGGCGTCATCCGCGGTCCGGATGCCGCCGCCGACGGCCAGCGGAATGAACAGCCGCGACGACACCTCGCGGATCGTCGAGGCCAGCGCGCGGCGGCCCTCGATGGTGGCCGTCACGTCGAGGATCACGATCTCGTCGATCCCGTCCTCGTTGTATCGGGCGGCGAGCGCCGCCGGATCGCCGGCGTGCCGCAAGCCTTCGAAGTTCATGCCCTTGACGACGGCGCCGTCGCGCACGTCGAGGCAGGCGATGATGCGGCGGGCGAGCATCAGTTGGACTCGCCTCGTGCCTGAGAGCCGGAACCAGCCGCTGGCGAGCCGGACCGCGCGTCCTGCCGAGGCCGCCCGATTCCGTCTGCGCGCGCCGCCGCGCGGCGGCGGTCCGACGCGGGCCGGAGTCCCGGGCGTCGGGCGGCGATCGCGACGAAATTGGCGAGCACGCGCAGCCCGGCCGGCCCGGACTTCTCCGGATGGAACTGGACGCCGAACACGTTGTCGCGTTCGACCGCCGCGGCGAAGGCCGTTCCGTACGTCGTGACCGCCACGCAGCCGTCCGTCACGGGCGCGGCGTACGAATGGGCGAAGTACGCGTACGTTCCCCCACGGACGCCCGACAGCAGCCGGGCAGGTCCGGCGGCGTCGAGCGTGTTCCAGCCGACGTGCGGCACCTTCTGCCCGGCGGGCAGCCGCGCGCACACGCCGCGGAACGCGCCGAGCCCCGGAACGCCTGGGGCCTCGTCGCTCCCCTCGAAGAGCCACTGCATCCCGAGGCAGATGCCGAGCAGCGGCCGCCCGGCGCGCACCGCGCCGGCGATGCCGTCGCGCCACCCGGCCTCGAGAACCGCGGTTGCCGCGAAGTGGCCCACACCGGGGATGACCACCGCGCCTGCGCCCTCGAGATCGCCCGGCGCCTGCGGCGTGAACAGCTCCGCTCCGGCGGCGGCGAACGCCTTGCGAACGGACGTCGGGTTCCCGGCGCCGTAATCGATGAGGGCGATGGCTCCACCCATCACAGCAGTCCTTTCGTGCTCGGCAGCAGGCGTGCGAGCTGCCGGTCCTTCGCGCAGGCCACGCGAAGCGCCCGCGCGAAGGCCTTGAAGACGGCCTCGACCTGATGATGGCTCGAGCGGCCGTAGAGCACCTTCACGTGCACGTTCGCGCGCGCGCCCTGCGCGAACCCGTCGAAGAAGTCGGCGACGAGCTCGGCCTGAAG
>Ga0299914_10002647_pt1 | contig 12396 bp, 22 predicted proteins | sample RVTome_10_FD_201361 | JGI IMG/M metagenome (GOLD analysis project Ga0299914, IMG submission 201361) | Soil microbial communities from uranium-contaminated site in the Upper Colorado River Basin, Wyoming, United States - RVT153D57 (version 2) ... | reverse complement strand
GAGAACTTCGACGAGCTCACCCTCGCCGGCATGTGCGCCGACCACGAAGCCGCAGCCCAGGCCGCCGCCGACCGCGTCCGTCACGTCGCCCACCTCATCGAAGGCGGCGCCCCCTGGACCGCCAACCACGCAGACACCGCACGCCGAGTACGCGACGCCCTCAACCCCGAGGAGCAGCGCCGCTGCCGCCGCTGCCAGTGCCCGGCCGGCGCACCCGACTGCACCCACTGCAACTGCTGCGACGTACCCGACCAGCCCAAGGACCCGTCGTGATCGCCCGCCTGACCGGCGCCCTCGCCGTCGCGCTGACCCGGCTCGCGTACCGCCTCGGCGTCCACGTCTACCTGTCCACCAGCTGCCTCCACCACGACCACCACTACTGCCAGAAGCACACCGGCAAGTCAGGCGCCAAGACGCCAGCCCGCTGCAAGTTCTGCACCACCGCCTGCGTCTGCCCCTGCCACACCGCCCTCAACCAGCAGGAGCAGCCATGATCACGCCCATCCGACTCGTCTGCGGCTGCGGCTGGGACGCCGTCCACAACTGCGCTGTCAACTGGTACACCGACAGCGCGCTCGAACGCGGCTCCATCTGGCGCGAGAACGCCACACAGGCCGAGCACCGGGTCCACGAAGTCGCCGCTGACTGGGTCATCTACGACGCGGTGGACAACCGGGTCGTGCCCACAAAGGTCGCGGCGATGAGGCGCATGGACTTCCTCGCCCGCTTCACCTGCGCCCAGCCCGCCTCCGCCTGACCCGCACCTGCCCCGCCGCACGAAGGAGCCCGCCGTGACCGACACCGCCGCAGACCCGCAGTCCTGGCCGTGCGCCGTGTGCGACAAGCCGTCGAAGACCCGCGTCCACCCCGGCTGCGAAGACCGCATGCGCACCAACCTCGAAGCCCTCCCCGGTTTGTACCGGCAGCTCGAGGACGCGCTCACCCCCGGCCGGCGAGGCGGCGACGGACGCACCGGAACCCGCACCCCGCCCCTCCCGTGCAGCCTCGACGCCGTAGACCTCCGAGCCCGAGGCGGTATCGAAGGAGTCGTCGGCGGCTGGGCTCGCGACCTCTGCGAACGCGAGCACTGGCCGATCCCCGAGTACCGTTCGGTGCAGGCCATCATCGACTGGGGGTGCAAAATCCTCCTCGTCAACCTGCCGGTCATCTGCGACGAACACCCCGCAGTCCGGGAACTCGCCGACGAACTCAGGGCCGTGCGCGCCCAGGCCGAACGTCTCATCACCGGCGAGAAGCCGCCCCGGAAAATCCCCGTCCAATGCAGCTGCGGCATCGTGCTCCGCATCACCGTCGACACCGAAGGCAAGCGGTGCCCCGGATGCGAAACCCAGTACGACCACGCCGACCTCTTCGACCTGCCGCTCGCACAGAGGGCCGCGGCCTAACCCTCCGGCAGCCTCAACGCGAGGTCGTGCGCGACACGGTCGGCCTCTACCGCCAGGTCGTCGCCCGGCTCACCCCACGCCAGCAGCAGGCCCACGACCTTCCGCAACTCGTCGACAGTCACCAACGGCAAGCGATCATCCATGCCGTGGACAACGACAAGGCCCGCACTCCGATACGTCGGGGTGCGGGCCTTTCGTGCGTCTGGGGTCAGGCGCTCAGACGCATCTGATCGCCATGCTCGAACGCGGAGATCAGGTCGGCGATCTCCGCGTACACCTGCTCCAACAGCGGGCGGTCATCCTCCGAGTAGACGGCGACCTTGTCGATCCGCGAGCCAGCCGGACCGGGAATCTTCTCTGGCCGTCGCCCGTGGACCTTGAAGTAGCGGTTGCTGACGCGAGAGCCGAAGCCGGACTGGAACTTCGCCACCGTCTTCGACTTATGTCCCTTCTCGGCGAGGAACGTCGCCGCGTACAGCGGCGTCTCTGACGGCTCCAGGGCCGGCCGTTCACCCATCGCACGAGCCAGGATGACCTTGCCTGTCGCCACCGCATAGGACTCCGGCAGCACCGGGCGCAGTATCGACAGGATCTCAGCCTGCTCCCGGTACGGCACCGGGCCAGCCGCGGCAGTGATCTCCAGCGTCTGCTGCACAGGGGCGGCCTCGTAGCGGCCGTGCTTACGCAGCGAGGGCAGTACGTCGCCGTACACCCAGGACTGGAACCGTGCAACCTGGTCGCGCACGGTCTCGTCATTGATCCGCTTCGCTTGGCGCTGACCGATCACGCGGTAGAAGCCTGGTTCCAGCAGGACGTGAACGCGCTGCTCGCCACCAGGGGTAGGAGCTGTCTCCCACCCCTGCTCATCCTCGGGGACGGTGCGCAGCATGTCCCGGGCGGAGTGGAACCCGAGGGCGCGCGCCACGCCGGAGGCGACGACCTTAAAGCTATCGCCGTCAGGCAGCAGCTCAACGGAGAACTCGCTGTTGGTGAACCGCTCGATACTCACGCCGCCTCCACGCGCAGAGTGGCGAGGGCTTCCTCGATGACGCGGATGAACTGGCCGGCGCCGTTCAGCTTCCACAGCGACGAATGCGTGAACAGGCCCGCCAACTCGGCAAACCCTGGCTTGCCCTCGGTGACTGCAGAGAGGGCTTCCTCGACGGCGAACACCTTTCGGTCCGTCTCGTGCCGCTCGATAACGGTCCGGGCGAAGGCCAGCACCTCGGCCGGGTCACGGTCGGGGGTCATGCGCAGGACGAACCCGCCGTCGTCCCGTCGGCCGAAGCTCAGGGACAAGTCACCGTCGCCGCTGCGGCGCACCTTCAGCTTGATGTCGTGCTCCGCCGCGAAGTGGCGGAGCTCCTTGCGGGCCGTGACGCCTTGCACATCGGGGGTGTCGGGCTGGGCGTTGATCGCGCTCATTGCTACGCTCATAGGTAGAGCGCTCCTTTCACGCAGATGGGATCTCTACTGCTCAGCGAGTTGCACCTCGCTGGACGACAGGGCCGGACGGTTGCACCCGTCCGGCCTTTCTGCTGCCGCGCCCACTACGTTAGACATTCGCTGGACATTCCGCAACGGGTTCGTGGACGAATGTAAAGCCGTGGTGCATCATTGGGGGCATGGAACTCGACTGGAAGGCACTGGCCAAGGAGGTACGGGAGTCGCGGCTGCAGCTTGGGCTCACGATGGAGTCCCTTGCGGAGAGGGCCGAGGTATCTCGGATGACTATCCACAGCCTTGAGCGCGGGGAGACGCGCGGTCGCATGCCTCCGTCCGTTCCCAAGATTGAGCATGCTCTGGGCTGGCCCTCTGGTCGAGCGACACGGATCCTGACCGGTGCCGATCAGGACCGCGCGGAACGGCGATCTCCAGAATTCACCCCTGAACTGGAGCGGTCGATCGCGCACGCAGCCATCGCGACGCGGGGCGATCTGACCGCTGCGCAAATCCAGGACCTCACCCGTCGGGTAGTCGAAGATCTCACCGCTCGGGGACTTCTGTAGCCCCGACGAGCACCTCGTCGAGGTACGCCTGCACCGGCTCGAACAGCCCGTAGGGCACGTAGTCGGGGATCTCGTCGTGCTTCACCCAGGCGACTGCGTCGAGCTCTTCCGGGTCCGCGACCGTGGCCTCGCCGGCCACCACCTCGCACGCCGTGTAGAACATCTCCCGCCCGGTCTTCGGGTGGACCCGCTGCCCGAGGAGCCGGTCGGCCTTCACTTCGAGCCCCGCCTCCTCGAGCGTCTCGCGCACCGCGGCCTCTTCCGGCGTCTCACCCTCCTCGATGCCGCCCGCGGGGAACTGCCACATCAGCTCACCCTCCTTGATCCGCCTGCGGACCATGAGCACACGGTTCCCGTCGACGATGATCGCGGCGGAGATGCCCGGCTTCGGGGTGGTCGTGTCGGTCATGCGAGCGCCTCCAAGATCGGCGGGAAGATGCGGTCAGACGGAATGAACTTGGTGAGCTGGTCGATCGGAACCCACACGACCTCAGCGTTTTCGATGGGATCCCGGTTCTCGGCCTCGCCCATCAGGTAGTCGGCGAGCGCGTATTCGGCGACCACGCCTGTGAGCGGGTGGACACGGGACCCGAGATGCTTCCGCACGGTGCAGCGGACCCCGGTTTCGGCGTGGGTCTCCTCGACAGCGACGACGGCTGGCGAGCGGCCCGGCTTCACCATCCCGGCCGGGAACTGCCAGGAGATCGATTCGTCCCCGCGGCGACACACGAGCAGCACCTCGCGTTCGCGCTGCACCACGGCGATAGCGACCCGCAGCGCCTGCGCGGTCACGGCCGCCGCGGGCCGCAGCCCGTCCCTGAACCTCAATCGCACCGACGCGTCAGCCCCTTGCAGCAGCGTGTCCAATGCCGCCTGGATCTCCGCGCGGGGCACGATCCCGGGCCGGCTGTGCCAAGTGGCGACCGTCCGCAGGCCGACACCGAGTCGGTCAGCGAACGCCTGATTCGTCATGCGGAGCGCGTCCTGCAGCTGGCTCGCTGCCTGGCCTGTCCACCTGCCGATGACGTCCACTCTCAGGCTCCAGCCGATCGGGTGCTGGGAAACGGCACTGCGGATGCACTGGGACGGCACCGCCACGACACCGTCAGGCCATTGGGCCGTAAGCCGCTGGCCGCGAGGCTCGAAGGCATGAAGAAATCCTCCCCATCAGCAGCGAGTTCAGGCCGTAGCGGAGCGCTGCTCGTCGATCTGGTCGGCGATCTTCCGTGCCCACTCGCGGCTGTACGGGGTGTGCTCCGCGATCGAGGTGAGAGGCACGCCGGCCGCGCGGGCATCAGCGACCAGCTCGTCGAGCTGTCGCCGGGCCTTCTCGTGCGCGGCAGTGGCTCTGTCGAGCTTCCGCAGCCAGGGCTGCCGTTCCTTCTCGTCGAGCCTCGCGGGCGTACCTGTCATGTCCGGAATGGTCTCATGTCGGACCGCCAACTGAATAGGCGCACCACCCTCAACATTCACTGCCAACAATGTTGCAGTCTTGGGCCGAGTCTGCTGTAGTGGAACTGCCAACGAACTTGGCAGTCGGCACTCGCCGGAAGGACACCGTCATGCCCGCTCAGAACACCCCGACCCTCACCGCCCAGGCCATCGGATACCGGATCATGCGGACGACCGAGATCGCGCCCGGCTGGTGGGGCAAGGCTGTTGAGGTCGGCGAGACCGTCAGCGCCACTGTCGCCCACAACTTCTGCCGCGAGCAGAACGCCGTGACGATGGACCTCGACCGCCGCAAGATGATCGAGTTCTACGCCGAGCCGATCTACGCGCCCCCCGCCCTGTCCGACGCCGACCGGGCCACCCACGAGGCCGCGTCCTACGTCCGCCGCACCGCCAAGGCTGCGGCGTGATGTCGTACACCCCGCTGTACGACCCGGACAGGGACGGCTCCGTGTTCGTCCCGCCGCTGCAGACGGCCATCGACCGGGCCCGTGAGGTTCTCGACGAGAAGGCCGCGGCGAACATCCACGACCGGGACGCGATGATCCGCGCCGCTGTCGGCCTCGAGCACGTCCTGCGCGACCTGCTCGCCGCGCTCGACGCCAAGGGCGGTGGCCAGTGACCGCCGCCGAAGCCCAGGCCGCCGCGCAGGCGCAGCTCGCCGAGCAGGCCCGCCGCGCCCAGGAAGCCGCCCGCGCCGCCCAGCAAGCGGCCGAGCAGGCCAAGTACCTCCGCGACTGCCAGCTCACCGCCCGCCGCTAGCCCCCTGACCGCCTCGGCGCGGACTCCATCCCCCGCCCCGCGCCGAGGCACCCCATCCATCCGCATGACCAACGGAAGGCACAGCCATGTCCCGCAACCGTGAAGAGATCACCGGCCAGGCCATCGACAGCGCCCTTGAGGCGCTCAAGGACTTGGCCGCCGGGAAGCCCGCCGGCCAGTCCGTGGCCGACGCGCACGCCGCCCTCGACCTGGCCGACGCCGTCGGCATCACCGCCGACGAGTACCGCCGCTACGAGCGCTAACCCCCGAACCGCCGCGGGCGGGTCACCGACCCCCGCGTCCCGCCCGCGGCACCCCACCCGGATTGACCACCCAAGGAGCACCGCCATGTCTGAGCAGACCCGCATCGCCTACCTCGCCGAGTACCGCGCCGCCCGTGCCGCCGGCGACTACGACCGCGCTCTCGAGATCGGCCTCGCCGCCATCGACATCGACAACGCCAACCCCGACGGCCCGCGCCTCATGGACGAGATCCGCGGCCTCCACCAGCCCGCCGCCGCCTGACGATCCGAGAGGACTCACCCCATGGCTACACCGAAGCTCACCGCCGGCGAGAAGGCGAAGCTCACCTGGCTGACCGTCCGTATGGCGAAGCGCGGCCTGGCCGACGACCGGCAGTACGGCGGACGCGTCGACCAGAGCGACCTGAAGCGCAAGTTCGAGCAGGTCCTCGACGGCGCCCGCAAGCGCGAAGAGAAGCAGGCCAAGCAGCGCTGACCGGCTGCCCGCGGTCCTCGTCCCGCACGAGGACCAAGGAGAACCGGCGCAGACCACTGACCACGACCGTCCGAAGGGCCGACCACCCATGAAGAAGCTGATCTGGATCCTGCTCGCCGTCGCTCTCTTGCTGCTCTTCCCGGGGCTCGGTAGCGCGATCGCCGCCATCGTCACGCCCGTCATCACCTGGATCGCCTCCCAGCCCGTGCTCCTCAGCTTCGGCCTCGGCGCCGCCGCCTGGCCCCACCTCACCCGCACCCTTCACACCGCCAAGACCGCCTAACCGCGCCCCATCCAGAAGGGACACCGATCACCGTGAGCAGCTGGTTCGAAGAGCGGCGCGCCGACAGGCGTGAGGACGCCGAAGAGCAGCGCAAGACCCGCGCGTTCGAGGCCGAGCTGCGCCGCGACGAACGCCGCAAGGACCGCGACGAGGCGCGGCAGGATAAGGCCCAAACCCGCCGCGACAAGGCGCTGCGCAAGCAGGCCCGCGCCGCCAAGCGGGAGAAGAACCTCACCCCCGGCAACGTGTACCGCAAGGGCACCCTGCTGCTCGTTGCCCTGTCCGCCCTCGCGGCGATCCCCGCGCAGGTTGCGTTCTTCGTCAAGAAGTCGCTCATGCTGCTGCCGGTGCCGTTCGCGCTCGAAGGCGCCGCGTGGGTCATGGCCGCCGGTGTCGCCTACGCCGACGAGCGGAAGCTCCCCGCCTGGGTGCGCTGGCTGCTCCGGGCGTTCTGCATGTCGGCCGCCGGGTTCGCCGCCCGCATCAACTACCTCCACGGCTCCGAGCAGGGCGCACTGGTTGGCTGGGGCCTGGCCGCGGTGACCATGCTCGGCCCGCTGTACTTCGAGGTGCGGCAGTGGGTCCTCACCCTGTCCGCGGCCATCACCAACCCGAAGCAGCGGCAGGAGGAGAAGGCCCGCCGCAAGCACGACCGTAAGCGCCGGCGCCAGCACCGCCGCGTCGCGAAGGTCGCCGACCGTCTCGTGTCCGCTGCGCCCTACGGCACCCTCAAGCCGGAGGACGCCTGGGCGCGGGCGTGGGTCATCGTGCACGGCAGCAGCGAATCGTGGATGACTCCGCAGCTCCACGCCGATGCGGTGAAGTCGGCTGCGGCTCTGGCAGCCGCACAGCAGCCCGTCGAGCTCGACGGCAAGGAGATCCGGGCGCGTATCTCCGCCCGGCTGAACGCCTCCGACTACATACTCCCGACGGCTACCGGCACACCCTTCAGCGTGACCAAGAGTGCGCAGGTCGTGACCGATCTCCCCCCGGCCTCCAAGACGTCCGAAAAGACCCCCGTCAAGGCGGCCCGCAGGCAGCCTCCGGCGCACCGCCGCAGCAAGGGTGACGCACTCCCGTTCCACCCCATTGCCAAGACCGTCGCGGCCGACACCGCCCGCAAGGTCACCGCCGTCAACGGCCACCACCACTGAGCCGGGAGGACCGCCACCATGAGCGTCGAGACCACCGCCAGCAGCGCACCCGATCCGGAGTGGGAGCGGCTTGTCGCCGGCTTCATCGGCGAGCAGCGGCAGGCGCCCGCCCCGCAGACTGTCGCCACCGCACCCGACCCCCTGGGTGATACCCCGCTGGTACCCGCCTGGACGCGTACCGGCGACGGCTGGAAGAACCGTGCCGCCGTCGGGCGCGTCAACTCCACCCGCAGCTTCCGCCGCTGGGTACGGCGCCAGGCCGGCGAGCACGGGCACGCGGCCCAAACCTTCCGCGGCCTGCGCCGCACCTTCCTGTGGATACAGGGCACCGAGGGCGCCCAAGTCACCGCCGCCCGCCACGAGGTGCAGCAGGCACAGCGCGACTACAAGACCGCCAAGTGGGCCCACGACAAGCGGCTCGTCCCCGGCAAGGAGAAGGACAAGCGCCGCAAGGAGATGGAAGGAGCCTTCGCCGACTCGGTGTCCGCCATGAGCAAGTACAAGTCGGCCCAGAAAGCCGCCCGCCTCATGCGCGCCGGACGTGGTGCCGCCGCTCTCGCCCCCATAGCTGCAGTCGAAGGCACCGGCTTCTACCTGGCCGGCGGAACCGGCGGCCTGCTGGCCACCGGCTCGGCACTCCTCGCCTTCGCGCTCATGGGCCGCCGCACCGCCGCGGGCGAGCTGTACACCGACCGCGACGCCAAAATCGGCGACGGGGTGAAGCCGGACGCGGAGGTCCTCGACAAGGCCATGCGCGAGGCCGGAATCTTGAAGGCCGATCACACGGTTGAGTTGCTCCTGCCCCCCGCTCTGGACGGCAAGGCGTGGGTGATGCCCGTCGCCCTGTCGGGTGGCCCGACGGTCGGCACAGTGCGCGCCCGCACCACCGAGCTGGCTGCAGCGTTCGGCGTGCCCACCTATCAGGTCGACGTGATCGACTCGGACGACGGCCGCGGCGACCGATTCACCCTGTGGGTGTCCACGGTCGACCCGTTCAGGAAGTTGTTCGTCTCTCCGCTGGTCGACAAGCCGGTGCAGGTCGACGCGTTCGGCCGGGGCGTCCTGATCGGCTACAACCGGCGCGACGAGCCCATCTATCTGAAGATGGGCCACGTCATGGCCCTGCTCGGGGGTGCGTCCCGGACGGGCAAGGGCATGCTCCTACGCAACCTGATCTGCGGTCTCGGTCTTGACCCGACCGTGAACCTGCGATTGGTCGCCGGAGCCAAGCCGGGCGAGCACGCCGGATACGCGCCGATCTGTGCCACGTTCTTCGGCCGGGACCCGTACAGGCTGATCGTCCTCCTCGAGGAGCTGCTGGAGGAGGGGAAACGGCGCGAGGACATCCTGATCGACCGCAAGAAGGCGAAGGCGTCCCAAAGGGACCTCGAAGAGTTCCCCCTCGAAGTCCTGATCATCGATGAGTACAAGCAGTACGCCGCGTCGACGGTGCTCGTCCCGGACCCGACCGCCCCGCACGACCCGGACAAGGGCCCGAAGATGGTGAAGGCAGCGGACCGGATCGCCCACCTTCTCGAAGAGCTGGCCGCGTTCGTCGCCGCGCTCAACATCACGATCCTGCTGTCGACGCAGGACCCGGACGCGAACACGATCCCGCGCGGCTTCAAGTCGAACTCGGTCGCCCGTATCGCGACGCGAACCATGTCGCCGGTGCAGACCAACGCGATCCTGAAGGACGGGGCGACCGGCGCCGGCATGCTCGCTCACGAGATCCCCAAGTCGCTGAAGGGTTCGGCGATCGTCGATATCGACGGCTACGAGGGGGAGATCATCCGCTCGTGCTTTATCGAGGACGAGAAGTACGACGGGGCTGAGGACATCATCGCGGCCGGTGCGGCGCTGCGGCACCAGGTGGGTCGGGCGCCTGGCCAGTTCGACGACCTGATCGAGTCGGCCCTTGTCGCCCGCACTGGTCTCACGTCGGTCGCGGGCGGCGCCGGTGGCTTCGGCCGGCCGAACCGGGTGAACGGCCCTTCCGATGAGGCCCATGTCAGCGTCCTTGACCACCTGGTCAAGGCCGTCTCGTCGACTGGCCGGGGCGAAGCGACCAAAGCCGAAGTGTTCGCCCACCTCGCCCGGATGGACGAGCAGTACGAGCGCGGAGCGGACGAGAGCGACGCCCAGTACGGATCCCGCGTCGGGAAGCTGCTTGCTGCCGCGCTGGCCGCTGACGGGGTCGACATCAAGACCGTGAAGGTCGATACGGCCGACGGTCGGGAGTCCCGCGGCTACCGTCTCGCCGACCTCCACAACGTCCGATAGGTCGCATTCGCACCCTGCCCGGTGTCCTGATTTGCACCTGTCTACACCCTGCCTGTGCCGTCGAAACCCTGCCCGACCCGGGCAGGGTCACGGCCCGACCCAGACCCACCCGGACACGGTCCCGGGCACCCCCTGACCTGCGAAGACACAAGCCACGGGCAGGGCCCCGGGCACGGTCAACACCCCCATGACGGTCACCAATAGGAGAATCCGATGCCCACCGAGAGCAACCCCGCCATCACCGCCATGACCGACGAAGCCGCAGCCGTCGAGGCTGAGCGCATCATCACCACCGCGTTCCGCGACCCCACCCCCGTCCCCTCGGTCGGCACCACCCCGCCCGTCCCGCAGCCCGGCCGGCCACCCATGAGCCAGAGCGCCACCGACGCCAGCATGCTCATGCTGTCCGCCAGCGTCCTCACCGTCGCCGTCGGCGGCAGCGCCTCGCTCATCATGTACGCCTCCGGATACGCCGACCCCGTCGTCTGCGCCATCGTCTTCGGCCTTCCCGTCGCGCTCGTCCTCGCCCTCGGACGCCTCGTCCGCCGCGCCAAAGACGCCCTGCCCGCCGAGCACCACCACCACTACAGCGCAACCGTCCACCAAGACCAGCGCAACGTCACCAGCCGCAGCAGCTGGCTGGGTAAGACCACCAACAACCTCTAAGGAGCCCCGCCATGGGATACGCCCACTACGAGATCTACCGGAACGGCGAGAAGATCGAAGCCGGATACGGCGTCGCAGCCGTCTGTGAAGAGGACGGCTGCGAGGAGCAGATTGACCGCGGCCTCGCCTACCTCTGCGGCGAATACCCCGGCGGCGACGAGCACGGATGCGGCGGCTACTACTGCGGCCGGCACCTGTTCATGAGTCTCGCGGAAGGAATCGGCGACCTGTGCGCGCGCTGCGTGGAAGTGGCCAACGCTCCGGTCGACGCCTGAACGGCCCCTACCTGCGACCCTGGCCTTCACCGGCCGGGGCCGTTTTGGTCGGCGCATCGCGCCGCGCCCCCATATGGCGGTACATTCACAGGCCCCCCACGCCGCCGCCAGAGAACCATCACGAGGGGAACGCCGTGAGCCACAACTACCCGGGCCCGAACCAGCCTCAACAGCCCTACCCCGGGCCCTACACAGGCGGCCCCGCCCCCTACCAGCCCCCACCCCCGCCGAAGAAGGGCCTGTCCAACTGGGCCATCGCGGGAATCACCGTCGGTGGGGCGTTCGCGTTCCTCATCCTCATGGGCGCGCTCATCAGCAGCGGAGACGACAGCGGCAGCACGGCGAGCAAGCCGAACACAGTGGCGCAGGCACCGAAAGACACGGCCAAGACGGACACGAAGCCGGCCGACAAGAAAGAGCAGCCCGCCAAGGCGAAGCCCGCCCCCGAAGCGCCAGTGAAGGTCACCGCGAAGAACACTACGTTCAAGCCCAGCGTCCTTCACGACGGCGGCGCATACACCAGCATTCAGGTGACGATCACCAACAACAGCGACGAGACGATCAGCAGCAACCCGCTGAACTTCACCATCACCGACACAGACGGCACGAAGCACGCGTCAGAACTCGCGGTCGACAAGAACCAGATCGACACCCTCGACATCGAGCCCGGCGAGAACATCACCGGAGTCATCACCGGCAAGGGCGACTTCACCGCCAAATACGTCACCTACACCGATGGCTGGTTCGGCGAAGGCATCCGCGGCAACGTCTCCTGACTCGCCGGCTGAGCCCGAACCATCCATCGAGATGTGCCCGCCGACTGCACCGGTTGCATCGTCGGGCGCATCCCGAACGCGGCGCACAAGCGCTCCAACTGCGTAACACATTCCTCGCGCGAATCCGCCTGGACGGTCACCACCAACCCCATAGCGGCAGTCTGTCGGATAGCCCACCCCTATTGCCGCTGAAACGGCAATAGCTTGACTCGATGATCTGGCCGAACGTACCGTATGACTCAATGGGACCTCCGTGACCGTTGAGGCGGCGCACACCGAGGTCCCAACCGCGTTCCTGGGGAGGTGACATGGCCCCCCAGCCCGCGCTCGTCAACGAAGAAGCCGCCGCCTACTGGGCAGGCCGGCCCGGCGTGACCATTCGCCGCTGGGCTCACGAAGGCCGCATCCGCCGATACGGAAACGGCCGCGGCAACGTCCGCTACAACGTGCACGAAATCCCCAAAGCCGTCCGCGACGAATGGACCCGCGAGCTCATCACCCCCGGCGAAGCGCCCGTACTTCCTGAAGGCGCACGCGCCGCCTGATCGTCCCGCCGCCGTGCCAACCCCCCGTCGTGGCGGCGGGACTTACC
>Ga0299914_10002646_pt1 | contig 12398 bp, 9 predicted proteins | sample RVTome_10_FD_201361 | JGI IMG/M metagenome (GOLD analysis project Ga0299914, IMG submission 201361) | Soil microbial communities from uranium-contaminated site in the Upper Colorado River Basin, Wyoming, United States - RVT153D57 (version 2) ... | reverse complement strand
CACGGCACTGACGAGCGCCGTCGCCACCCCGACCCTCGGACAACCCGGCCCGGTCACAATCGATGTCTCCATTGCGGACGTCGTGGTCCCGGCCGGAGGCACCAGCGATGCCCTAGTCGTCATCGACACCAACCGCGCCACCGAACTGGCGGACCTGACGCTCGTGTTCGACCTCAGCGCCCTCGCCGGGGTGGCCACCATCGACCCGGGCTCTGGGTTCACGTGCGACACCACCGGCGATCTGGTCACCTGCACGGAGCCCTTCCCGACGCCGATCGACGAGGATCCACTCTCGGTGCTTTCGCTGGAGGTCATCGCGGAGCCCGGCGCGGTCGCCGGCGACACCGGGACGCTCGGGGTCGAGGTGGCGGCGACCGGCGTGGCAGCGGCGGCGAGCAGCGCGACCGTGATCATCGGCGTCCCGGTCGACCTGGTCGGCACCGGCAGCGGGGCGGGCACCAGCGCCGCGATCGGGGATGCGGTGATGCTCCCGTGGGCGGTGCAGAACGCCGGTCCGGACCCGGCGCCAGGGGCAGCGTTGTTCCTCAGCGGCGCAGCCGGGCTCCAGCCGCAGGTCCGGCACAGCAACTGCGTCTACTACGGCAATGCCTTCTTCCCGGATCTGCCGGGCGGCAGCCTGTGCACGTTCGCGGTCACGCTCGAGCCGGGGACCGCCTACGAGTTCGGCACCCCGCCTGGGTTCCAGGTCCGCGAAGACGCCGCGGCGCCGGGCTTCCTGGTGATCAACGGGATCTGGATGACCCGCGAAGAGGGTGCCGCCATGGCCGCCCAGCTGGCCGCCGAGGGCCGGACCAGCGAACCGGGCACCGGACCGGAGCTGAGCCTGGTCGAGGTCGGCGGCGGGGCGCCGGCTCCGGCTGGCCCCGTGCCGGCCGCGGACCTGAACCCGGACAACAACTTCGTGATCTTCGAAGTGACGGTCGAGGGAGACAACCAGCCCGACTTCGGGGCGGTCGGCGGCCGGTTCAGCGGGGGGGCGGGCGACCTACTCACTGCGGACCTGGGCGTGATCAACGCCGGTCCGGCAATCGCCAGCAACGGCCAGTCCGGGGAACCGGTGAACTTCGTCCGGGTCACCGTTCCGGATGGTACGACCGCGGTGGAGGTGCCGAATGCCTGCGCGCCGGCCGCCGGCGAGGGATTCGACGGGGAACGGGCCGGCGCGCCCGGCGAGCCGGTCTACGTCTGCCAGGCCGGCCTGCTGCTGCCGGTCGGCGAGACCGAGTCGTTCCCGTTCGTGCTGCGGATCGACCGGGTGATCCCCGACGCCACCGGCCTGGTGGAGGTCAACCAGGCCGCTGGCCAGCCGACCAAGCCGGCGGACCGGAACCCGGACAATGATGTTGCGGAGATTCTCGTCAATGCCACCGGGGGTGGCGGCGGGACCGGGGGCGGGCTGCCCACCACCGGCACCGCCAGCTGGCTGGTGGTTGCGGCCGGCGGGCTGCTGATCTCGCTAGGCGCGATTATCGTACTGCTCGTCCGCCGGCGGCGGACCCAGTTCGTGGCCTGACCGCCCCCGGGCGCCGGCCAACCGGCGGGCCGGCGCCCGGGGGCGACTACTCCACGCCGCTACTGCACGCCGCTACTCCACGGTGACCGACTTGGCGAGGTTGCGTGGCTGGTCCACGTCATGGCCGCGGGTGGCGGCGATCTCGCACGCCAGCACCTGCAGCGGCACGGTGGTGACCAGCGGCGCCAGCAGCGTCGGGGTGGCCGGCACCCGGACCAGGTGGTCGGCGTACGGTACGACCGCGCCGTCCCCCTCCTCGGCGATCACGATCGTGCGGGCCCCGCGGGCCCGTACCTCCTGCAGATTCGACCCTACCTTGTCATGCAGCGCCCCCCGGCCGGCCGGTGACGGCACCACGCACACCACCGGCGTACCGGCATCGATCAGCGCGATCGGGCCGTGCTTGAGCTCACCGGCGGCGAACCCCTCGGCGTGCATGTAGGCCAGCTCCTTCAGCTTGAGCGCGCCCTCCAGTGCCACCGGATAGCCCACGTGCCGGCCGATGAACAGCACCGACCGGGCGCCCGCCAGCTCCCGGGCCAGCGCCCGGACCGGCTCCATGGTCTCCAGCACCGCCTCTACTTTGCCCGGCATGTCCTGCAGCTGGGCCACCACCGCGGCCACCTCGTCGGCGAACATCACCCCGCGTTCGTACGCCAGGTGCAGCCCGACCAGGTAGCAGGCGACCAGCTGGGTCAGGAACGCCTTGGTGGAGGCGACCGCGATCTCCGGCCCGGCGTGGGTGTAGAGCACCGCGTCGGACTCGCGCGGGATGGTGGATCCGTTGGTGTTGCAGATCGCCAGCACCCGGGCCTTCTGCTCCTTGGCGTGCCGCAGCGCCATCAGCGTGTCCATGGTCTCGCCGGACTGGGAGATCGCCAGCACCAGGGTGGAGCGGTCCAGCACCGGGTCGCGGTAGCGGAACTCGCTGGCCAGCTCCACCTCGCACGGGATCCGGGTCCAGTGCTCGATCGCATACTTCGCCACCAGCCCGGCGTGGTACGCGGTGCCGCAGGCGACCACGAAGACCTTGTCCACGTCCCGCAGGTCCTGCTCGCTCAGCCGGACCTCGTCCAGCGCGATTCCTCCGGTGGCGGTGAACCGCCCGCGCAGCGTGTCGGCGACCGCCCGCGGCTGCTCGGCGATCTCCTTGAGCATGAAGTAGTCGAACCCGCCCTTCTCGGCGGCCGAGGCGTCCCAGTCAATGCGGTATTCGCGGCCGGCCGCGGGCCGGCCGTCGAAGTCAGTGATCTCGATCGAGTCCGCGGTGATCGTCACCACCTGGTCCTGCCCCAGCTCGACCGCTTCCCGGGTGTGGGCAATGAACGCCGACACGTCGCTGGCCAGGTAGTGCTCGCCAGCGCCCCGGCCCACCACCAGCGGCGAGTCGCGGCGCGCCCCGACCACCACCCCGGGCGCTTGGTTGTCCACCGCCAGCAGGGTGAACGCCCCGGCCAGTCGCCGGCACACCCGGCGCATCGCCTCCGCCAGGTTTGAGGAGGGCGCCCCGCTCAACGGCCTGGCCGGATCAGGGGCGCGCTCCTCAAGCGCGGCGAGCTCCGCTGCGAGCAGGTGCGCCACGCACTCGGTGTCGGTGTCGCTGGCCAGCTCGACCCCGGCCGCCTCCAGCTCCGCCCGGAGGGTGGCGAAGTTCTCGATGATGCCGTTGTGGATGACCGCGATCCGGCCGTCGGTCGAGCGGTGCGGGTGGGCGTTGCGATCGGTCGGTCCGCCGTGGGTGGCCCACCGGGTGTGCCCGATCCCGGTGGCGCCGGTGGCGAGGCCGGCATCGGCGCCGGCCGCGGCCAGCTCGGCGACCGCCTTCTCCAGGTTGGCCAGCTTGCCGGCCCGCTTGCAGGCGACCAGCTCGGTGCCGTCGACAATCGCCACCCCGGCCGAGTCGTACCCCCGGTACTCCAGCCGGCGCAGCCCGTCCAGCACGATGCCCAGCGCCGGGCGGGTCCCGGCGTACCCCACGATTCCGCACATGGGCCGAGGGTACCCGACAACCGCTCATCCTAGCTGCGCGGATCCACCACTTTCGCTCAGCCAATCTGATCGGATCGCCGACGCCGGGACTCGAGCGATGCCTGGCTCGGCCGGCCGGGCAACCTGCCAGCCCGGGCGGCCCAGCACCCGGACGCGTGGCTGCGGCAGGTGCTGGTGCGCGCCCGGCTGGACGAGCGGCGCCGCCCATGGCGGCGCGAGCAGGCCTGGGCGCAGCCGCCCGAGCCGGTGCCGGCGCAGCCCGGGTCGGAGGCCGGGCTGGACCGGGTCATCCTGGCCGAGCTGGCGCTGCACCCGGACCTGGCCGCACCCTGACCGGAGCCCGGGACCCGGCTACCCGGCCTCGGCGGCGCGGATGACGGCGGCGAGCCGGTCGGCGGTGGCCCGGGCCAGCTCGACGGTCGGCGCCTCCACCATCACCCGGACCAGCGACTCGGTGCCGGACGGGCGCAGCAGCACCCGGCCGGCCTCGGCCAGCCGGGCCCCGGCGTCGGCCACCGCGTCGGCCACCGCCGGCAGCGAGGCGACCGCCAGCTTGTCGGCCACCGGCACGTTCACCAGTACCTGCGGCAGCCGGGTCACCACCGAGGCCAACTCCGCCAGCGACCGCCCGGTCGCGGCCACCCGGGCCATCAGGTGCAGGCCGGTCAGCACCCCATCGCCGGTGGTCGCGTAGGCCGGCAGCACCACGTGCCCGCTCTGCTCACCACCCAGCGCCAGCCCGGAGGCGCGCAGCTCCTCCAGCACATACCGATCACCGACCCGGGTCTCCACCAGCCCGATTCCGGCCGCGGTCAGCGCCAGCCGCAACCCCTGGTTGCTCATCACCGTCGCGACCACCGTGTCCTTGGTGAGGGTGCCGGCCTCCCGCATCGCCAGCGCCAGCACCGCCAGGATCTGGTCGCCGTCCACGGTGGCACCGGCGGCATCCACCGCCAGCACCCGATCGGCATCCCCGTCGAAGGCCAGCCCCAGGTCGGCCCGGCGGGCGGCAACCGCGGCGGCCAGCGGCGCCAGGTGGGTGGAGCCGCAACGGTCGTTGATGTTGACGCCATCGGGCTCCGCGTGGATCGCCACCACCTCGGCTCCACCCCGGCGGTAGATCTCCGGCGCGACCGCCGAAGCCGCCCCGTTCGCGCAGTCCACCACCACCCGCAGTCCGTCCAGCCGGTGCGGCGCCGATTCGGTCAGTTGGTCCGCGTACCGCTGCGCGCTGTCCGGCAGGTCGCTGACCCGGCCGACCCCGGCACCGGTCGGGCGCCGCCAGCCCGCGCCGGCGCGGACCTGTTGCTCGATCGCGTCCTCCAGGTGGTCGGGCAGCTTGTGCCCGCCGGCCGCGAACAGCTTGATCCCGTTGTCCGGCATCGGGTTGTGGGAGGCGGAGATCATCACTCCGAGATCGGCACGCTGGTCGGCGGTGAGCATCGCCACCGCCGGGGTCGGGAGCACTCCGACCCGGACTGCCCGGGCGCCGGCGCTGGCCAACCCGGCCACCACCGCCGCCTCCAGCATCTCGCCGCTGGCCCGCGGGTCCCGGCCGACCACGGCGGTGGGCGCCGAAGTGCCGGCCGCCGCACCGAACACCCGGGCGGCGGCGACCGCCACCGCCATCGCCAGCTCCGGCGTGAGGTCGGCGTTGGCCGTCCCGCGTACGCCGTCCGTACCGAACAGCCGGCGCGGGAGTCGCCCCGGGTCGGTGCGCCCACCGGCGCCGCCGCCCGCACCCGACCGCGGCAAGATCAGCGCTTCGAGTACTGCGGGGCCTTGCGGGCCTTCTTCAGCCCGTACTTCTTGCGCTCGATGACCCGGGCGTCCCGGGAGAGGAAGCCGGCCTTCTTCAGGCCCGGGCGGAAGTCGGGGTCCAGCTCGCAGAGCGCCCGGGCGATCGCCAGCCGGAGCGCGCCGGCCTGCCCGGTGGTGCCGCCACCGCGCAGGTTCGCCTGCACGTCGACCGCCTCCACCCGCTCGGTGAGCACCAGCGGATCCTTGATCAGCTGCTGATGCACCCGGCTCGGGAAGTAGTTCTCCAGCGGCCGGCCGTTGCAGACGATCGCCCCGGTGCCGGGCGCGATCCGGACCCGGACCACCGCCTCCTTGCGCCGGCCGACGGTCTGGATCAGCCCGCTGGCGGAACGGCGCGCCCGGGCGGTGCCGACCGGTGCCACCGGAGCCGGCTCGCTCGCCATCGTCGCCGGGCTGGGCCGGGCAGCGGCTTCCTCACCGAGCGCCTCGGTGAGTGCCTCGGCCAGCGCGCCGGTGGCCGGCCCGGGAGTCGTCTCGGTCATCGTGTCCCTCCGCCCGCGCTCACGCGGCCTGCTTGATCTCGAACGGCTCGGGCTGTTGCGCGGCGTGCGGGTGCGCTGGCCCGGCGTAGACCTTGAGCTTCCGGATCACCTTGCGGCTGAGCCGGTTGTGCGGCAGCATCCCCCGCACCGCCTTGTGCACCGCCCGCTCCGGGCGGGTGTTGAGCAGCACCCCATAGCCGATCTGGCGGAGCCCACCCGGATAGCCGGAGTGCCGGTATGCCAGCTTGTCGCGCCGCTTGTTGCCGGTCAGCGCGACCTTGCCGGCGTTGACCACGATCACGTAGTCGCCGGCGTCGACGTGCGGGGCGAAGATCGGCTTGTGCTTGCCGCGCAGCAACGTCGCGATCTGGGTGGCGAGCCGGCCCAGCACCACGTCGGTGGCGTCGATCACATACCACTGCCGGGTGAGGTCCCCGGGCTTCGGGCTGTACGTACGCACAGATCTACCTTGCTTCGGTCGGTTTGGATGCTCGTTCGATCGGTTCCGCGCGCGTCAGCCGCCCGCACAACAGCAGTGAAGGATACCCTGGCCGGCCGGGTCGGGTCAAAGCGGGGTGGCGCTGCCGCTCCGCGCGCCGTAACCTCCCCGGCATGGCGTTTGGTACGGCGGCGGCGCCGGTCTGGGGGCGGGTGCTGGCGGCCGGGCTGGGGGTTGGGGCGTTGGCCGGTGCCGGTCAGCTCGGGATCGCCTACGGCCTGGGGCTGGTCCGGTTCGCCCGGAGCTTCCCGGACGACGGCTCGTGGTCGGCCCAGCTGACCTGGGTCGCCTGGTTCGCAGCGCTGGCCACGCTGGCCGGGGCCGCCGTCGGCGCGCGGGCCGCCCACCGGCACCAGCTGACCCGCCAGCTCGGCGGGGCGATCCTGCTCGCCGCCAGCGGCGCGGTCGGCGCGGCGGTGGTCATCCCGCTCACCGCGCTGCCGGCTGACGGGGCCGTGCTGGTCGGCCGGACCGCCGCACTGCCCCCGCTGGAGGCGGCGCTCGCCGCCGGGCTGGGCCTGGTGGTCGGGATGCTGGCCGGGGTGGCGGTGCTGAGCGTCCGGCTGGTGGCCCTGAGCGTGGTCCTGCTGGTGGCGGTGGTCTGGCTGCTGGCGCTGCTGTCGGTGGCCCCGTCGCTGGCGCCGACCGCCGCCTTGCCGGAGGTCCGGCTGGGGGTGCTCGACCTACCGGCGTTGGGCGGTGCGCGGTCCACAGTGGCGGTGCTCAGCGCCCCGGTCCTGGCCCTGCTGATCTGCGGGGCGATCGCGGTGGCGGCCCGGTCGCGCGGGCTGTCGCCGCTGCTCACCGCGGTGTCGAGCACCGCGGCCCCGGGGCTGCTCGCGCTGGTCTATCTGATCGGCTCGCCCGGCACCGGGGACCGGACGGTGCAGGCCGCGCCGTACGCCGGGTCGCTGCTCGCGGTCGCCGCCGGGCTGCTGGTCTCGCTGGGGGTCGGGGTGGTCCGGCTGCCGTCCTCCGCCGGCACCGGCAGTGAGCTGGCCGACAGGTACCAGCTGCCGCCCTGGGACGGGGCCGACCCGCAGCGTCCCACCGCGGAGCTGCCGGCGCCGGCGGATCTGGCCCTCCCACCCCGCTCCACCGACCCACCCACCGCCGGCCGGTCACCCGTGCCGCCATCCCAGCCGAGTGAGCCGCTGACCCCGCCCCCGTTCCCGGCACCGCCAGCCGGGGCGGAGCCGGCACCGGCCATGCCCGCACCGCGCAGCGAGCCGCCGGCACCGGCCATGCCCGCACCGCGCAGCGAGCCGCCGGCACCGGCCGCACCCCCACCGGGCGGGCCGGGCCGGGCGCAGCCGCCGGGCCGGGCGCAGCCGCCGGCCGGGGCGGCATCGGGAGAGCCACCGGGCGGGCCGCCCGGTGCCGGGGCGGAGGTGGCGGCTCCGGCCGCCCCGGCGGCGGCCGGAGCGGCCGGCCCCGGCCGGTTGAAACTGCCCAAGCTACCCAGGCTGCCCCGGCCCCGCCGCCGGCCCGGGCCACCGGAGCCGCCCGAGCCGGCCGACCCGCTGGCGGCGTCCGGGGCGCCGGTCACCCCGGCCCCGGCACCCCGGGCCGCCCCGGCACCCGAGTCGCCCCACCCACCGGCTCCGAAACCGCGGCCCACGCCGGACCCGGACCCGGCGCCGCCGGCCGGCTCGGGCCGGCGGCGCGGCCGCCGGCGCCAGCCGGACCCGGACGAGCACCTGGACTGGATCAGCTCGCTGTCCGGGGAGGCCGACCCGGACGCGCCCGAGCCGGGACGGCGCCGGCTGCGCCGCGACCGCGACCCGCTCGCGCCATAGCCCGCTCGCGCCATGACCTGCCCTGACCCGCTCGCGCCATGACCCGCTGACGCCATCGCAGCAATCGAGGTTGGGGATGGGTTTGGTGGTCCGGACCACCAAACCCATCCCCGACCTCGCCGGCCCCGACCGCTAGGGCAGCGTGGGCAGGAAAGTGGGCGCCCGGCGGACCTGGGTGGCCTGCTCGAACGCGTACCCGATCGCGACCAGCGTGGGCTCGCTGAACCGGCTGCCGAAGAACGACACGCCCAGCGGCAGCTCGCCGCGCGCGTACCCGGCCGGCACCGTGAGGTTCGGGTAGCCGGAGATCGCCCCCGGGCTCGAGGAGGAGACGAAGCCGGTGAAGTCGTCACCGTTCTCCAGGTCGGTCAGCCAGGGTGCGTTGTTGGTGGGTGCCACGATCGCGTCCAGGTCGTGCGCGGCGACCGTCTGATCGATGGCTGCCCGGGCGCCGTTGGTGGCGGTCGCCCGCAGGGCCAGATACTCCGGGTCGGTCAGATCCCCGTCGGTGGCCTCGGCCAGTTCGAAGATCTCCTGCTCGAAGAACGGCATCTCGAGGTCAGCGTTGTCGAGGTTGAACTGGATCAACCCGGCCAGGTCACCCGGGTGCTTGCCCGGCGTGGCCGCCAGGTAGGCGTTCAGGTCGTGCTTGAACTCCACCAGCAGCGCCGGGAACTGCGCGGCCAGGGCGTCGTTCAAACCTGGCAGCGTGATGTCGTCCACGATCACCGCGCCCTGCGCCTGCAGCGCCGCCACCGCCTCGTCCAGCACCGCTTCGACCTCCGGGTTGGCCGCGGTCGGCTCCCGCCAGACGCCGATCCGCTTGCCGGCCAGCGCCCCCGGGTCCAGCGCGGCCAGGTAGTCGCGGTCCACGAAGTCGGCCGCGTCCCCGGTGGCCGGGTCGCGCGGGTCGACTCCCTGGATCACCGAGAGCACCGCCGCCGCGTCGGTCAGGTTGCGGGTGATCGGCCCAGCGGTGTCCTGCTCGGCCGAGATCGGCACGATGCCGGACCGGCTCACCAGGCCGAGCGTCGGCTTGATCCCGACCGTGCTGTTGGCACTGGCCGGGCAGACGATCGAGCCGTTGGTCTCGGTGCCGATGGTGACCGTGGACAGGTGGGCGGAGACCGCCACCGCCGACCCGCTGCTGGAGCCGCACGGGTTACGGTCCAGCACGTACGGGTTGTTGGCCTGCCCGCCGCGGGCGCTCCACCCGCTGGAGGAGTTGAGCGAACGGAAGTTCGCCCACTCCGACAGGTTCGCCTTGCCCAGGATCACCGCCCCGGCGTCCCGCAGCCGCTCGACCAGGAACGCATCCCGGTCCGGGCGGGCCTTCAGCAACGCGAACGATCCAGCCGTCGTGTGCAGCCGGTCGTCGGTGTCGATGTTGTCCTTCAGCAGCACCGGGATGCCCTCCAGCGGGCTGCGCGGGCCGTGGAACAGCCGGTGCAGGTCACTGAGGATGGCGTCCCGCCGGGCGTGCGGGCTGGTCTCGATAACCGCGTTCAGCCGGGGGTTGAGCGTGCGGATCCGGTTCAGGTAGAAGTGAGTCAGCTGAGTGGAGGTCAGCTTCTGCTGGTCCATCGCGTCCTGCAGGTCCAGCACCGTGGCCTGTTCCAGGTCGATGCCGCGTAACCTAGGGTCACTGGTTGGACTCCCGGTGGGGGTGGCCGTCGCCGGTGGCGCCCCGGTCAGCACCAGGCCGGCAACGAGCGCCGCGGCCAAGCACCAGCGAAGTGTACGCATCGCGTACCTCCAATCTCTCATAGGACTAGGTGGTTTATACGCCCGGCACGGGTCACCCGCCACCCGGGCGGGTTTCGACCGCGGTCAAGGCGCCCGCCGCCAGGCGGGGCGGGTGGATAGCGAGGCGGGCATGCGACGGTGGACACGGTGGCGATGGCGAAGGGGTACGGTCTGGACGCTCGCGGTGCTCACCGGCTCACTCACGGTAGTGGCGATCCGGAGCGCCCCGGGCGGCGTACCGCTCCAGCTGATCGACCCGGTGGCCCGGTTCTTGCTGGCGGTCGCGGTGATCCTGCTGGTGTGCCACCTGCTGGGCGCTGCCCTGGCGGCGCTTCGCCAGCCCCGGGTGGTGGGGGAGATCCTGGGTGGACTGCTGCTCGGGCCGTCGGTGCTGGGGGTGGTGTGGGCGTCCGGACGGGACTGGCTGTTCCCGGCCGAGGTGGTCACCGTGGTCCGGCTGGCCGCCGAGCTCGGCCTGGTGGTGTTCATGTTCCTGCTCGGCTGCGAGCTACCGCTGCGGCAGGTCCGCCAGCGACGAGCGGCGGTGACCTGGGTGGTCGCCGGGGCGACCGGGTTGCCGCTGCTGGCCGGTGCCGGGGTGGCATGGGCCGGCCACGAGCTGATCGCCGGCCCGGCGCATCCCGCGCCGCTGCACGTCATCTTCTTCGGGCTGGCGATGTCGATCACCGCGGTACCGGTGCTCGCCCGGATTCTGGCCGATCTCCGGCTGGCCGGCACTCCGGTGGGGACGCTGGCGCTGACCTGTGCCGCCGCCGGGGACGGGGTGAGCTGGGCCGCCCTGGCCATCCTGTTCGGACTGTCCGGGGCCGGCGGCGACCCGGTGGTGACGATCGCCCTGGCGGTGGCCCTGGTCGCCGCGACGGTCGGGATCGTCCGGCCGGTCCTGGCCGCGCTGATCCGGCGCTGGGAGGCCAGCGCCGCCTCGCTGCTGCCGGTGCTGGTGGCCGGGCTGCTGGGCTTCGCCGGGGTGGCCCAGCTGGTCGGGCTCCACCCAGTGCTCGGCGGGTTCCTGTTCGGACTGGTGATGCCCCGCGAGTCGGTGGTGGCGGCCCAGGTCGAGGGTCACCTGCGCGGGTTCGCGGTGACCATCCTGCTGCCGCTGTTCTTCGCCGCGATCGGCCTGCACACCAGCATCGGCACGGTCGGCGGCTCGGCCCCCGCCTGGTGGCTGCTGGTCGCGGTGCTGCTGGTCGCGGTCGGCGGCAAGCTGGTCGGGGGCGCCGGCGCGGCCCGGCTGGCCGGCCTACCCGGCCGGGACGCGCTGCTGGTCGGGGCGCTGCTGAACTGCCGGGGGGTGACCGAGCTGGTGGTGGCGGCCGCCGGATTCCAGCTGCTGCTGGTCAGCCCGCTCGGGTTGACGCTGCTGGTGTTGATGGCGCTGGTCACCACCGCGCTAACCGGGCCGCTGGTGCGGCTGGTCGGCCCGGCGAGCGGGATCACCGGTCAGACCGCGGTGGACTACCGGACCCGGGCCAGCGGGGCGCCGGCCACCCGGGTGGTGACGTCCACCCGGGCCGGGCGCAGCCCGTAGGTCCGGGTGAACCGGTCCAGCGCGCGGTCGACCTGCTGCCGGACGGTGCCGAGATCGACCTGCCGGTCCACGTCCAGCCGGATCCACAGCTCGGGCCGGGGAGCGGTGCCGGTGACCGACACCGCCGCGTTCCGCACCCCCGGGCTGCGGGCCAGATCCCGCTCCAGCCCGCGCCCGACCACCGGGCCGCGCACCCGGGTGTGGCCGGGCCGCTGGTTGGCCAGCCGCAGCTCCCGCAGCTGCGGGCCGCCACCCCGGCGCAGCTCGGCCAGGAGCAGGATCAGCCCGAGCACCGCCACCACCGCTCCGAGCAGCCCGAGCCCGATCAATCCCCACGGGTCGAGATCCCGCCACCAGTCCACCAGGTCCGGCCACAGCAGCGATGCCTCGGCGTCGGTTCCGGGCAGCCAGTCCCGGCTGACCAGCACGCCGACCACTCCGGCGGCGAGCAGCACCAGCCCAACCACCGTCCACAGCACCCGGTTGGCGGTGTCGGTCACGCGACCCTCCGCTTCTGGACCACGGTGACGTCGATCCCGTTGCGTTGGCCAGCGAGTCGCGCCAGCTCCGCGCGTACCGCGGCCTCCACCTGCGGCCGGGCGTCCGGGTCGCCGACCGCGGTCACGTACGGTCGCCAGCTGCCGCGCCGGCTGCGCAGCCGGACCGAAGCGGTGGCCACCCCGGGCTGCTCGCCGGCCACTCCGGCGAGCGCCCGCTCAGCCGACCGGCGCTGCACGTGCCAGCCCGCCACTCCCGGCACCGGCAGCCGGGTTGGCCGCCACCGGCGCAACTGCAGGAACAGCACCAGCAGGCCGAGCAGCCCCAGCGAGATGGCGACCACCAGGACGGTGCCGTCCGAGAACTGGGTGCTGGTCAGGGTCTCGTACCACTCCGGCCGGTCGATAACCAGCCGCCGGTCCAGCCCGGCCGCCACCGCCTCGCCGACCGCCAGGACGCCGACGGCGAGCAGCCCGAG
>Ga0299914_10002645_pt1 | contig 12403 bp, 8 predicted proteins | sample RVTome_10_FD_201361 | JGI IMG/M metagenome (GOLD analysis project Ga0299914, IMG submission 201361) | Soil microbial communities from uranium-contaminated site in the Upper Colorado River Basin, Wyoming, United States - RVT153D57 (version 2) ... | reverse complement strand
TCGGCGACGAGCGCCGGACTCCCTGGCCCTTGGGCCGCGAACGCCGGTTCGACCAACGAGGGCTCGGCCGCGACGGGGTCCATCCGGTCGCACGAAGCACATGGAATGACGACGGCCAGGATGATACCCCATCTGCTGCGTGGCATTGGACGACCCCCTTTGGTGGACCGGATAATCATTGACGAGTCGCGCAATATCCGCGCCACGATCGTTCTGGGTTCGCTCGGCCGAGAAACCGTGGCGTGAACAGGGCGCTCGGCCCCTGATCCATGGCAGTGACCCGAGGGCCGACGGTCGAATGCATCCGCCCCTGGCAGTCACTGAGAGCTGATCTGTCGCACGATGGAGGCACCGCTCGCCGGCACCTGCGCCACATTGCTGTGGGACGCCGACCGAGTTGGTCGGTGGTCAGGCCGAGGCCGAGAGCCAGCTTCTGGAGGGCCGTCGCCGAGAATCCCCCTCCCAACCTTCCACCCCCGCTCGGCATCCCATATTATGACAATTGCCTATAGGCGCACGTCATCACCCAGGAGCGGCCGTGGATACCGAACGCCATCTTCCGTTGAACCCCCGCGTGCTCGCGCTGCTCGTCGCCCTGCTCGAGGGGCCGACGCACGGCTACGCCTTGAAGACGGCCGTCGAGGAGGGCTCGGACCACACGGTCACGATGGATCCGGGGTCGCTGTACCGGCACCTGTCGCGCCTCGAGGAAGACGGGCTGGTGGCGGAAGTGCCCACGCCGCGCGACGAGGCGCCTGGTGATCCGCGCCGACGCTTCTACGGCCTGACGCCGCTCGGACGTGCGGTTCTCGCCGCGGAGACGCGGCGGCTGCGGTCGCTGCTGCCGGGTGCGAAGCGCCTGCGAGGGTTGGAGAGCGGATGACGCGGCGACCGACGGGGCGGCAGGGAGGCCGGCGCGAAGGGCGGGCGACTCGGGCAGCGCGGGCGTACCGGCGGCTGCTCGGCTTGTATCCGCCCGAGCATCGGGCGCGGTACGGACCTCCGATGGAAGAAGTGTTCGAGCGCTCCTGGCACGCGGCCCGCCGCGCCGGGAGCCTGGCCGTGGCGCGACTGGTGGTGCGCACCGCGTGGGATCTGATCACGAGCGTTCCGGCCTTGTGGTGGCGCCGCCTGCGCCGCCGCTCGGAGCGCCGACCCGAGGGCGTGGGAACGAGGACGACGACGATGACGACGATGATGGGGACGACGCGAGCGATCGGAACGACGGGAACGATCGGGACGATGTTCGAGGATCTCGGGACGGACGTGCGTCACGCAACGCGCGGCCTGCGGCGCAATCCGGGCTTCGCCGTGGTGGCGCTGCTGATTCTGGGCGTCGGGATCGGCGCGAATACGGCGCTGTTCTCGCTGCTGCACCCTGTCATCCTCGCGCCGCTTCCCTTCGACGAGGGCGATCGTGCGGTGCTGGTCCTCAACGCGCCCCGGCCCGGCACGCGCTTCGTCGGCATCTCCGACCCCCTCTTCGACGAGATCGCGCGCGGTCCCAACCCCTTCGAGGCGGTGACCGCCTTCAGCCCCACCGAGCTGAACGTCGGAGGCGACGACCTTCCCGAGCGCGTGCCCGCGATGGTTGTCTCGGGCGACTACTTCGCGGTGGCGGGGGTGACGCCTCTGGTCGGCCGTACGCTCCTGCCGTCCGACGCCGTCCCGGGTGACGACGAGGCCGTCGTGATCTCCGAAGGGCTGTGGGAACGCCGCTTCGGGCGCGATCCGTCGCTCGTGGGCCGGACCATCCGGGTAGGCGACCGGCCCCGGACGGTCGTGGGCATCGTGCCCACCGAATACCGATTCTTCGGGGATGCCGACGTGTGGGTGCCCCTGGCCGTTCGCCCGGAGGTTCTCGCGAGCCCGGGCGCGGCGTTCAACAACAACCGCGTAGCCGCTGCGCTGCTGCCGCCCGGGCGCACGCTCAGCGAAGTGGAGCGCGCGCTCGATCCCGTCGCCATGCGCCTGCGCGAGCGCTTTCCCGACGCCGCCGGGCCCGAGCAGGGCCTCACGCTCGTGGACTACCGCGAATGGCAGATCGCGGGCGTGCGCACCGGGCTCCTGATCCTGGCGGCGGCCGTGGGGCTCGTGCTGCTGGTCGCGTGCGCGAACCTGGCCAACCTCCTGCTCGTCCGAAACGAGTCGCGGCGCGGCGAGCTCGCGGTGCGCGAAGCGCTCGGCGCGGGCCGCATACGCATCCTCCGTCAACTGATGGCGGAGAGCCTGGTGCTCGGCCTGTGCGGCTCGGCGCTCGGTGTTCTGCTCGGGCGTGGCGCGCTCACCCTCATGCGTCCGCTGATCCCGGCCGAGCTCGGGCTCCCCGAGCAGGTGCCGCTCAGCACGCCGATCCTGCTCTTCTCGCTGGCGGTGGGCGTCGGCACCGGGCTCCTCTTCGGCATCGTGCCCGCGCTGGCTCGCTCGGGCCGGCGGGTGCGCGCGTCGCTCGGCACGCGGGGCGGCGAAGCACGCAGCGGCCTGCGCCGTGCCCTGGTGACCGGACAGGTCGCGGTCACGGCGGTGCTGCTCGTCGGCGCCGGATTGCTGGTCCGCTCGCTCGATCGGCTCGACTCCGTCGACCCGGGCTTCAGCGCACAGGATCGGTGGACGCTGGACCTGGTCGCGCCCGCCTCGGCGTATCCGGATGATGCCTCGGTGAACGCCTTCGCGCGCTCCTTGGTGGACCGGGCGACGGAGCTGAACGGCGTGACGGGCGCCGCCGTCGGTCAGCGCCTACCGCTGCGCGGCGCCTCGAACTGGGGCTACACCGTCGAAGGCCAGCCCGACGCCGGCGTGCGCGTCGCGGACTACAACCTCGTCGGCCCGGGCTACTTCGCCGCCCTGGAGATCCCGCTCCTGCGTGGCCGCGACTTCCGCTGGGAGGACGTACGCCCGGGCGCGCCGGCCATCGTGAGCGAGTCGATGGCCGAGCGGCTCTGGCCCGGAGAAGACCCGGTCGGACGCCGCATCAACGTCGACATCGAGGAGCCGACCTGGCGGGAGGTTATCGGGGTGGTCGGCGACGTCCGCAACCGATCGCTGTCGGCCGAGCCCGGCGATCTCATGTACTTCCCACCGGTCGATCTGCCCTTCGCGAGCCCCTACCACCTCGCGCTCCTCGTAGTCGCTCCCGGCCAGCCCGCACCGGGCGTCGGGATGCGCGGGGCGCTGGCGTCCGTCGACGGCAGCATTCCGCCGGGCGATGTCGAGCCGCTCTCTCGCCTCCTGACGGCATCAGAGGCACGGCGACGCTTTCTGATGGCGCTGCTCTCTTCGTTCGCCGGGATCGCGCTCGCGCTCGCCATGGTGGGACTGTATGGCGTCGTGGCCTACAGCGTCGCGCGGCGTAGTCGCGAGCTCGGCCTGCGCATGGCGCTCGGAGCCGCGCCGGCTCGCGTGCGCCGCCTCGTCCTTCGGCAGGGCGCCGCAATGGTGGCGATCGGCCTCGTGAGCGGCTTGGTCGCGGCCGCCCTGCTCGGCCGCTTCGTCCGCGCCTTCCTGTACGACGTGGAGGCCACCGACCCCGTCACCTACGTGCTGGTCGGCGTCTCGCTCGGGGCCGTCGCGCTGCTGGCCGTGTTGGTGCCGGCCAGGCGCGCGACGCGGCTGGATCCGGCTGCGACGTTGAAGGCGGATTAGGGGGTGGGGCGGACAAGAAATAAGGTTCAGGCGATAACCTTATTTGTGCGACGGCGAGAGATAACGTAGGACTCGTCAAGAATCGGAGCCCCTCTTGTCGCTTTGCATTTCTGCGAATAATACGCCATGGAACATCGCATCAACGCCACCGACCTGGCGCGGGGACTGGGAGGCGTCCTGCGCAGGTCCGCTACCGGGGCGACAGCTTCGTCATCGAGAAGGACGGCGAGCCCACGCGAGCGCTGGTCGCCTGATCATTCCTCGCGAAGCGCCCCCATCGGATCGACCGACGAAGCGCGCCGGGCGGGCAGCCACGACGCCAGCAGCGCCACCAGAACGAGGAGCAGCGAGGCGAGCAGGTACAGATGCGGCTCGAAGGGGCGAAGGTCCACAACGCCCGCGGCGAGCGCGCGGCCGAGCAGGACCGCCGCCCCGAAGCCCAGCACGAGCCCGACCGCCGTCAGGCGTAGCCCCTCGCCGACCACCGCGCGGATCACCCGGCCGCGGCCGGCGCCGAGTGCGAGCTGCACCCCGATCTCGCGGCGGCGCTGCACGACCGACTGGGCCATGATGCCGTACAGCCCGAGCATCGACAGGAAGAGCGCCATGGCGGCGAAGACGACGAACAGCAGCGTCGTGAAGCGCTCCCGCCCCATCTCTGCTTCGATGCGGCGCTCGATGGGCATGACCTCCCAGACGGGCTGATCGGCGTCCACGGCCCATACCGCCTCGCGCACGGCGGGCGCGAGGGCGAGAGGATCGCCGGCGGTGCGCACGGCAAGCGACGCGAAGTGCTCCGGTCTCTGAAGGACGCTCATGTACACGAGCGCGTCGGGCTCGGCGCCCAGGCGGATCCGCACGTCTTCGACGATGCCGACGATCGTGGCCGTCTCCAGCTCCTCGGTGAAGTAGAAGCCGTGGCCGATGGGATCGTCGGCTCCGAAGAAGCGCCGGGCCGCAGTGCGGCTGATGACCGCCACGGGTGTCGTGTCGAGGCGATCGCTCGGCTGAAGCGGCCTGCCGGCCACGAGCGGAATGCCGAGGACGTCGAAGTAGCCGGGGCTGACGGACAGGAGGCCCATGCGGGGCGCGCGCTCGGCCTCGTCGAGCCCCTGACCGTCGAGCAGGAAGGGAGCCTGGTCGGGGCTGTTGGCGAACGGCAGCGCGTCGGAGGTCGCGGCACCCCGCGTGCCGGGAATCGACCCGACGCGTTGAAGGAGGCCCTCCAGGAACGCAACCACCTCCTCGTCGGTCCGGTACTTGTTGTCCGGAAGACGGAACTCGAGCGTGAGCAGGTCTTGCCGCTCGAACCCCAGATCCTGGCTCAGGACGCGGCGCGTGGTGGCCTCGAGGAGTCCAGCGCCCACCAGCAGCGCCAGCGCGAGCGTGACCTGCGTCACGACCATGGTCGACCGGAGCCGCCCGGCGCCCGGCCCGGCGGACGCGCCTCGCTCGGCCTGACGCATGGCGGACGCGACTTCGGTGCGGGCGGCGAACCACGCGGGCACGAGCCCGAGCACGGCGCCGGTCACGAGCGCGACCGCCACGCCGAACAGGAGCACGCGGCCGTCGACGCCCACATCGAACGCGGTGCCGTACGAGGGGTTCAACGCGACGAGGCCGGCCACGCCCACGTGCGCCACGCCCAGGCCGAGCGCTCCTCCGGCCGACGCCACGAGCAGGCTCTCCACGAGCATCTGGGCCGCCAGACGTCCTCGCGTTCCTCCGAGCGCGGCGCGCACCGCGAGCTCGCGCACACGGCTGCCGGCGCGAGCGAGTTGAAGCGATGCGACGTTGGCGCAGGCGATGAGCAGAAGCGTACCAACGGCCGCAAGCAGGATCACGAGGAGCGGGCGCTGCGGACCCGCGAAGATGTCGGCGAGCGGCTCGGCCCAAGCACCCCGGCCGCGGTTCGTGTCGGCGTGCTCCTCAGCGAGGCGGGCTGCCAGCGCGCTCAGCTCCTCCCTCGCGCGATCGAGAGTCACGCCGTCGGCCATACGCGCCATCGCCTGAAACGAGCGCGAGCTCCGGTCGAAATTCCGCGGAGCCGTGTGGAGCGAGATCAGCGCTTCGGGCGTGTCCCATATTTCGCGGAAGCCGATGGGCATGACGCCCACGATGGTGTGCGGCTCGTTGTTCAGCACCACGACCTGGCCCAGCACCCCGGGCTCGGTCCCGAACCGCCGCTCCCAGAACCCGTGCGTGAGAACGGCCACCCGCGGACCGCCCGGCTCGTCTTCTCCGGGCAGCAGCGCGCGCCCGAGCACGGGCTCGATGCCCGTCAGGGCGAAATAGGAAGCGCTCACGAACATGCCGCGGATACGCTCCGGCTCACCGTCGCCGGTCACCGCCACGCTGTTCGGCACGATGATCGCGACCTCCTCGAGGCTGGTCGCGTGGCGCTGCCAGTCGCGGAAGTTCTCCCAAGCGATGGCGCTCGGTTCGCCGGTGGTGGTCGTCTCCCCCACCATCAGGACCTCGGACGGGTCCTCGTAGGGGAGGGTGTTGAGGAGCACGCCGTTCATCACGCTGAAGATGGCCGTGCTCGCTCCGATGCCGAGCGCCAGGGTGCCCACGGACAATGCCGTGAATCCCGGCCGCGCCGCGAGCCTTCTCACCGACTGCCGGAGCTCCGTTGCCAACGTTCCCATCGCAACGATCATCCCCCCACCTCCATGAAACGCGTGAAACGGTCGTGCAGCCCGTGCCGCCGCGTCGCGGCCGGTGAGCTTCAGCAACGCGACGAGCTCGCGGCCAAGCACGCGTAGGGCCGCCGAGCTTCCGCCACGCCGCCGCGCCTCGCGACGCAGGTCGAGGAACACGCGGTGCAGCTCCTCGCCGTGTTCTCGTCGCAGCCGACTCGGTAGCAGCAGGTGCGTCAGGGCGCGGTGGAGCCGGGCGCCGAGCGTCCGCCGCTCGTTCATGGGCCGGCTGACCAGATGCTCATGGTGACCCGGGGGGGCGGATGGTCATGCGTCGCGAGGGCGGGTCGGCGACGCCCACAGTGCCTTGGTCCGAGCCTGGGCGAGGGCACGCTCCAGGCGCTCCACCTCCGCCCGTGCCACGGCGCGGCCGAAGGGCGTGATTTTGTAGTAGCGGCGACGTGCGTCGGCATCCGCGAGGTCCGCCGGCGGGTCGGACTCCCGTACCATGCCCGTGTCGAGCATACGGGGAAGCGCGCCGTAGAGCGTGCTCGCCGTCAGCTCCACCTCGCCGCCAGTGCGCTCGCGCACGTCCTGGATCACGGCGTAGCCGTGCAGCGTGCGATCGATCAGCGACAGCAGGATCTGGTAGACCGGCACCGAGAGCGGCAGGTGCTGCCGGACGGCTTCGTCCACGGTCCCTCCGAGAGGCTAGTACGAGTGACGGTATACCGTAGCACGGTATAGTGAGGCGGCGCAAGAGGCCGGACGCCCGATTCGGCTATCGCCGCGCCCCACGCGCCCCCGCATGGTTCGGGTCCTCTTCCACCCGATCCCCCTGGCGGACCATGGAGCCGATCCTACCCGGCCTCGAGCCCTCGCCGGCCGTCCTCGTGGACGAGCGCGGCCGTCCCGACTTCCGCGACGTGTTCGGCGCGCTCGCCCGCCGGTCCGTCGACATCGCCACCGCCGTGCGGCGGGTGCGCTTGAGCACGCTCGACCTCGACGAGGCCGAGCTCGACCGGACCGAGAGCCTGCGCGTGCTCGTTACCGAGCTCAACGCGCTCACCCTCGGCTCCGAGGCGCGCCTCATCCAGGCCGACGCGCGTCGGGCGCCGCGCGTGTCGCTCTTCCGGTCGCTTCTCGAGGACGGCCGCCTCGAGGTCCGCTCGGCACCGCTGGGGGGTTGGGCGCCCGACTTTTCCGTGTTCTCAACGGCCGACGGACCGCTAGCCGTGCTCATCGGGCAGCACTGGTTCGAGCGCCCGTATCCGCACCGCGGGCCCGCGATAAGCACGCTGCATTTCGAGGACGCCGCCCGTCGCGCGGCCCGTCGCCACGCGGAGCTCTGGGATCGCGCCCACGACGTGGGCCCGGCCGTCTGGAATATCCTGTCGAAGGCGGAGCGCAGCGCGCGGGCGCTGAGGGCCCCGACTGGTTGACACGTCTCCGGGCCGGCGGCTTATTTATGCCCCACCTCGCGCGACGCGCGGGGCAGGTCCGGCGTAGCTCAGTTGGTAGAGCAGCTGGCTGTTAACCAGCGGGTCACAGGTTCGAGTCCTGTCGCCGGAGTACCCCCAGGGAGAAGAGGCCGCGACGACGTGTCGCGGCCTCGTTTTTTTTCGCCTGAACGCGAGTCACTCCGTCCGCAGCATTCTCACCGGATCCACCGCCGTCGCCCTCCGCGCCGGGATCCAGTGCGCCAGCGCCGCCACGGCCGCCAGCACCCCGAAGGCTCCCACGAAGCTGACCGGGTCGAACACACCGACGTAGAGTGCCGCCGACAGCACCCGCCCGCCCAGGGCCGCCAGCGCGGCTCCGAGGAGCCCGCCCACCGCGACCATCAGCATCCCCCGCTTCAAAACCAGCGCCACCACCTCACCGCTCCGGGCGCCGAGCGCCTTGCGGATACCGATCTCGCGCAGCCGGCGGCTCACCGAGTAGCCGATCACGCCGTACAGGCCGACCGCGGCCATGAGGAGGGCGAGGGCGCCGAACGCGCCGATCAGCCACGCGCCGGCGCGCACGGGGAAGATCCGGATCTCGGCCTGGTCCCACAGGGTGCCGGTGTCGAGGAAGACGAGCTCGGGTTCGAGGGCGCGCAGCTCGCGCTCGAGGCGGGGCACCATGGGCGCGGCGTCGCTCTCGGTCCGCACCATCAGGGTGCCGAACGAGCTCTCCTTCGGCTGCGGCAGGTGCAGATATGGCTTCGGGTCCTCGCCGGGCGTGTCGACGCGGTAGTCCTCGACGACGCCGACGATGCGCCAGGGCTCGCCGCCCCAGTCCCGGCGAAACTCCCGCCCGACGGCGTCCTGGGCACCGCTCGCCGAAGGCGACTCGTCGGGCCAGTACCGCTCGGCCATGGCCTGCGTCACGACGGTGACCCTGAGACCCTGGTCGCGGTCCGTCTCGAGGATCGGCCGGCCCGCCACGATCTCGAGGCCGAGGACGTCGAAGTACCCCTCGTCCACGTACGCGCCGTCCATCCGGTACGGCCGGTCGTCGGCCGACGCCTGATGGCCGTCGATGAACAGACTGAAGCCGTTGTTGTTCAGGGAGAGGGGGATGCGGCTGGCGAGCCCCGCAGCCGCCACGCCCGGCACCGCCGCGAGTCGTGCGCGAGCGGATTCGAGGAATGCGCCGCCCTCGGCTCGATCGTAGCCGACCATGTCGAAGGACAGGTCCAGGTGGGCGACGCGCCGGGCGTCGTATCCCAGGTCGATCCGGCCCGCGGCAGCGACGCTCCGCACCATGAGCGCGCCCCCGACGAGCAGCACGACGGAGACGGCGACCTGGGCCACGACCAGCGCGTCCCTCAGCTCGACTCGTCGGCCCCGGCGCCCCTCGCCCGCCGCAGTGTCCTTGAGCGCCGGCACCAGGTCCGGCCGGGACGCGCGGAGTGCCGGCAGGAGCCCGAAGACGACGCCAGTGACGGCGGCGACGACGAACGTGAACAGCATCACCCGCCAGTCGGGCGAGATGTCCATGCCCAGATCGATCGGCAGCGGCGGCTGGAAGCGGCCGACGAGGGCGGTGAGCCAGACGGACAGCAGCATCGCCGCGGTGCCGCCCAGGAGCGCGAGGATCATGCTCTCGGTGAGAAGCTGGCGCACCAGCCGGCCCCGCCCGGCGCCCATGGCCGTGCGGATGGCGAGCTCGCGGCTCCGGGACGCGCCACGCGCCAGCATCAGGTTGGCCAGGTTCGCGCACGCCACGAGAAGGACCAGCCCGACCGCGCCGAGAAGGACCCACCCCACCGGCGCGAGCGTGCGGTCGAAGTCCGGATTGATCGATACGTCGTTCGTGGCCAACACCTCTACGCGCTCGCTCTCGTTCGTCTCCGGGTACTCGACCGCCAGCCGGGCGGCGATCCCCTCGATCTCGGCCCGCACCTGGCCCACCTCGACGCCCGGCTCCATGCGCCCCCTGATCCACAGAAAGTGCCGCGCTCGGTGCTCCAGCCAGGAGTCTCCGCGGATGGGCCCGTTGACGCGGTGGCTGCCGAGGGGATCCACCGTCTCCACCATCGACAGCGGCACCCACATCTGGGGCGTCACCGCCGGCATCATCCCCCCGAAGCTCTCCGGCGCCACCCCCACCACCGTGAAGACGGTCCCGTTCAGCCGCACCGTGCGCCCGATCGCGCCCGGATCGCCGCCGAAGCGGCTCTCCCAGAACGGGTGGCTGAGGACCGCCACCGGCCCCGCATCGAGGGCGGCGAACTCGTCGGGGCTGAAGGCGCGGCCGAGGGCGGGCTGGACGCCCAGGACCTCGAAGTACTCCTCGGAGATCAGCTCGCCCACCACGAGCTCCGTGCTCCCCTCGATGGACAGCGTGGCGAAGAAGTTCGTGTAGGCGATCAGCCCCGCCAGCGTTTCCGACCGGACCCGGTAGTCGACGAAGTTGGGGTACGAGTTCGAATTGTGGGCCGACGAGGTGGCCGTGTGCCCGTAGATATCGACCAGCTCGGAGGGGTTCTCCACCGGGAGAGGTCGGAGCAGGACGGCGTTGACCAGGCTGAAGATCGTGGCGTTGACGCCGATGCCCAGGGCGATCGTGACGACCGCGACCGCGGTGAAGGCGGGGGACTTACGGACGCCCCGGAGGGCGTAGCGGAGATCTCGGAGGAGCTCGTCCATTCTCCAGGCCGCTCGCTGTCATGGGAGGTGCAACGGCGGGAAGTGCCGTGTTGTCCTTCAGTCGCTGGCTTTCCTCTTCGCCGTGAACGGCGCCGCGCCCATCTCGGCCATGTACGCCTCGCCGACCATCTCGTCGCCGTCGACATCGGCCTCCATCTCGACCTCGAACCACTGCCCCTGCACGCTCACGTGCATCACGAAGAACAGGATGCCGTCCTCATAGATCCCTTCGCTGAGCATGGCGCCTTCGATCTCGGGCATGTCCGGCATGCTCGCGCTCCCCGTCACCTCGTCGCCGTTCTGCTGAAAGACGAAGTCGACGTCGATGATGCCCTGGGGCGACGTCACGCTGAAGATCCACTCGCCGGCCACGCTGTCCTGGGCCGCAACGGACGTGGCGGTCAGGGCGGCGACGGCGAGCGCCAGGCACAGGTTCTTGGAGCGTCGGAGCATGGGGCACCTCGTGAGCGGCGGTCGGTTGGGTCGGCCGGTTCGGCAGGGTGGAACGATCATGGTACAGCCCGGGGCCAGAGTAGGATCCGGCAGGGGGTGGGACAAGCTGCGGCGTGAGCCCGACGGGTCAGTCTCTCCCGATCGCCCAGACGTCGACACGGTTCAAGTCGATGTACGGTACGGCCACCCGTTCACGGCGCGTATCGATCCCGATGTCCGCCGGCGGGCCTGCAACCCGGACGAGTGGCCGGACCGCCCGACCCGGCTCGAGAATGTGCAGAGTCGTATCGTCCTGGCTCGCGATCACCACCACGCCGTCCATGATCTCGATGCCGTCGAACCGGCCGCCCGTGAGCGTCGCGACGTCGCTGAGCTCACCGCTGACGGGGTCCCAGGCCCGCAGCATGGTCTCGCCCTCCCACGGTGCGAGCAGGAAGGCCGAGCGCGCGCTGTCCCAGGTGATGCCATTCGGCGGCCCCGTTCGCTCGTCCTCGATGGCGACCTCGGCACGCCCATCGGCTCGCACGCGATACACGCGGCCAAGTCCCGTATCGGTGACGTAGAGAAGGCTGTCGGGGCCCATGGCGATGTCGTTCAGGAACCCCGGCTCGTGCGAGGTGAAGTCGATGAACGCCGCGTGCTGGCCCGTCCGCGACATGAAACCATGGATGCCATCCACGTCTGCGACCCAGAGCGTGTCGCCGCGGATGAACATGCCGCGAGGCATGTGAAGCGGGGCTTGGGCGGTACCTGTCATGAAGCGGAGCGTCTCGACGGCGCCATCCTCGGCCGAAACTCGAGAAATGAAGCCGTTTGCGTCCCGCTCGTCGTCAGCCGCTTCCCCGAAATTGGCGACGAAGTAGACGTCCTGATCCGGGTCGTAGCGGACCGCTTCGGGACCAGCCAGGCCGGATACGGAAAAGAGGAGGTCCGTGGTGTCCTGCTGCACCCCCGTGTCCTCGACCGGCGCACCGGCCGTGCAGGCGGAGAGGGCGGCGATCAGGCAAGTCGTGCCGCAAGCGGCCAGCGTTTTCGTCACGGGCACCGGCTGGGTGAGTCGCTCATCGTATGCCATGGGCTCAATTCGATGTAGAAGAACGGGCTCGCCGCAGCGCCCGAGACCGCCCGTACACGGTGTTCTTGCAGCGGCCCCAATAGGCGTTTATGGTGCTGGGCGCTACATGATACGATGGCGCAGGCTCGTTACTTACAAGACGTGCCTATGGGAGATTCATCTTTAGTGCAGGAGAGATGATGACCCTGGAGCTCTCAAGACCGCAGCGTGACCAACGAGGGATGAGGCCCGGCGGACGAGCACACTTGACGGGCCACGGACCGCCACCCTATATAGAGAACGATCTAAATAGCATACGATCTACCTCATGATGGGGCGGACACCACCGTGCGCATCACCTATTCGACCGCCACCGTGCTGTGCGCCCTCGCGCGTGGGCACGGCTACGGCTTCGAGATCCTCGATGTAACGGGGCTCCCAGCGGGCACAGTGTATCCCATTCTGCGCCGGCT
>Ga0299914_10002644_pt1 | contig 12403 bp, 11 predicted proteins | sample RVTome_10_FD_201361 | JGI IMG/M metagenome (GOLD analysis project Ga0299914, IMG submission 201361) | Soil microbial communities from uranium-contaminated site in the Upper Colorado River Basin, Wyoming, United States - RVT153D57 (version 2) ... | reverse complement strand
TTTTTCGGCGAGCTGGCGGTTGGTCTTTATGGGTGCGTGGTCCGTGAAGTCGGACGGGCAGGGAAGGATGGCCATGAGGTTTGGAGCTTGCGCAGTTGTCGGTAAGTGCCGCCGCGGGAGCGGGACGCACAGGGTATCTGGTGAATGACAGCGGGATTTCAAGTATTTTTCACAGTTAATGCGGCGCGGGGGGCTATCTTCCGCTCGCGGAGCGACGCGGGCGCGCATCGATTCGCGCCAGGCGCGACGGAGTCGAGGGGTCGGGGACGGCCGCCGCCGTGGTCCAGCCGAGATGGGGCAGGGTGACGGACCGCTTGCCGGCGAGATCGGTGCGGCAGACGACGAGCCCTTTCTCCTCGATAAAAGCGAGCATGCGCCGGGCGCGGCCGGTCGAGCTGGTGCCGTAGAGCGCGGCGAGGGTGGCATCGTCCGGGCAAGCTTCGCCCCGGCGTGCGGCGCAGGCGAGGGCGAGGAAGGGCGCGAGCATCTCATCGGGAAGGCAGGCGCCGAGCGCGATCGCTTCCTTCCACGCCTCCGGGTCGCCGATGCCGGCGCGGGCGAGCGCGACGCGCCGGGCGAAGGCGGCCATGTCGAGCGCGGCGGCGACGCCGCGCATCCGGCAACGCAGCTGGAAGTCCTGGAACAGGGACGCCGGCGGCTGCGAGGCGCCTTCCGCGACGAGCTCCGCGAGGACTTCGGCGATGACGGCCTCCTGCTGCTCCGGGCCGGCGACCGGCGCCGTCGGCACGTTGGGCAAAGTCGGGGCGGCCAGGCTGCGGATGATGTCGGCGGCGGGCACCGGCGCGGGCGGAGCCGGCGGCGGCGCTTCGTCCGTCGCGGGCGCGAACAGCAGGTCCTCCATCCCGGCCGCCGTCGACAAAGGGAGGGGCACGAGCGTCGGGCTTGCGCTCCTGGCGGCGGTCGTGACCGCGCCGATGCAGATGCTGACCGGGCGCCGAGAGATAGCGGGGCCGAGCGCGAGGAACCGGCCGCGCTCGAGGTCGCGAATCACCTCGGCCTGGCGGCGCTCCATGCCGAGCAGGTCGGCGGCGCGCTGCATGTCGATGTCGAGGAAGGTGCGGCCCATCAGGAAATTCGAGGCTTCGGCGGCGACATTCTTGGCGAGCTTGGCGAGCCGCTGAGTCGCGATGACGCCGGCGAGGCCGCGCTTTCGGCCGCGGCACATGAGGTTGGTCATCGCGCCCAGCGACGCGCGCCGGGCCTCGTCGGAAACCTCGCCGGCGCCGGCGGGGGCGAACACCTGCGCCTCGTCCACCACGACGAGAGCCGGATACCAATGCTCGCGCGGCGCATCGAACAGGGCGCCGAGCAAGGCGGCGGCGCAGCGCATCTGGCCGTCCAACTCGAGTCCTTCGAGGTTGAGGACGACCGAGGCGCGATGCTCGCGGATGCGCGCGCCGATCCGCGCGACGTCGGCCAGGCTGTATTCGGCGGCCTCGATCGTCACATGGCCGAAGGCGTCGGAAAGCGAGACGAAATCACCCTCGGGGTCGATCACCACCTGCTGGACGAGCCCGGCGCTGCCCTCGAGCAGGCGGCGCAGCAGATGGGACTTGCCCGAGCCCGAATTGCCCTGGACGAGCAGCCGGGTGGCGAGCAGCTCCTCGAGGTCCATGTGGACCGGATTGCCGCTGCCGTCGGCGCCCATGTCGATTCTGGCCGTCATGGCAGGGCTTTGGCCGATGGCGACGGGTGGCGGCAAGCCGGTTGAGGTGAATGCGCGGCATCGACGATCGGGGCAGCAGATTCCGTGCCAGCGATGGAACCTGGGTCCGGCCCCTAATTGGCAGCCTGGGCGGCAAGAAGCGCATTCAGCTCCGGGTTCCGGTAGAGCAATGCGACCGAATCCCGAATGATCTTCAAACCGTTCGCGCCCGACGTAAAGACGACGACTCCAAGCCGGCGTTCAGGGACGAAGAAGGCGAGCGCGCGTTCGCCCCAGTCGCCGCCGGTGTGCATCATCACGGTCTCCTCTCCGTTGTCGAAGACGTGCCAGCCAAGGCCGAAGCCGACCCGCTCGGGACAGAGGTCGGGTGCGATGCGTTCCGGCGGGCAGGCTTGCGCAACCTGATTCTCTTCGATCCGCTGTCGCGCCAAGGCGAGTTCCGGCGTCGATCCCCGAGCCGTCATGGCGCTTAGAACGAAGCGGGCATAGTCGCCGATGGTCGTGTGCAAATTGTCGGCGGCACTCCATGTTTCGCTGACGTCGGGAAGCCGGCGGGATCCGTCAGGCCCCTGAACCATGGCGACTCGGCCTTCGAACCAGGGCCGCGAAGTGAACGCAGTGCGGCTCATGCCCGAGGGCGCGAAGACCGTCTCGCGGACCAGCTCTTCGAACGGTCGGCCGAGCTTTCGTTCGGCAAAACGGGCAACATAGTCGTAGCCTTCCCCGGAATATTGGCTTCGGCTGCCCGGAACATAGTCGATTCTGAGGACGCCGTCGGTCTCGTAGCGCCAGTTCGTGGGAAACCCCAAGCGATGGGACAAAGCGAGGCGAGGCGTAAACTGGACATGCCAGGGATTGTCGGCGACGTCCGGATCGACCCAATGATCGGACATGCTTTCGTCGAGACTGATCTCCCCGGCCGATGCGAGACGCAAGATCGTCTCCCCCGTGATTGGCTTGGTCAGCGACGCGATATTGAAGAGCGTCTCCGGCGTGGCGGGAACGCCCGGGCTCTGCTCTCCGTAAACGGCGGTCCATGCAATGTCCCCGTCGGCAATGTAGGCGATCGCTGCTGCCGGGACGTCATATTCCCTCAACCAGCGAGGGGCTTGCCGATCCAGATCGGCAAGCAGCTGAGCGGCGGTCGCTGCGGCTGGGCGCGACTCCGCCTCCATGCCGCTGGCAAGGGGCTCGGCCTGCACCTGTGTACCCAATCCAAGCAGGACAGCGCCTGCTGCGATACCGATCCTGCTGCCGATCATCGAAATCTCCCCTCATGTGTATTACACACATAATACACACACGAAGATATTGTTCAACCTCGGGCGATACATTGGCGACAATTCCCAATATTTGGCGGGATGTCATCGAGAGGCCCGCAGAGGCGCAGCGGCTATTTGACCCAACACGTTGAAAAGCAGGGATTTCGATGATTTGGCACGGGTCGTGCTGAGGGGCATGCATCCAGGCGGGAGTTGGCCCGCCGCGCCAAAGGAGTAGATCGATGCAAAGCGCCCAGACCTGGCTCATCGCCCGTGACGATACCTTCCTGGGCATCTGCGAAGGCCTGGGCGAAGATTTCGGGATCAATCCGCTGTGGCTGAGACTCGGCTTTGCCGTCTCGCTGCTGTGGAACCCGGTTGCGGTGATCGCCGCCTATTTCGGCGCGGGCGTCGTCGTGCTGGTCTCCCGGCTGATCGCTCCGAATCCGCGCCTGGCCGTTGCGGCCGGGCCGGCCGATGCGAGCGACGAAGACCAAGCCGTTGCGGAGCATGAGTCGGCGACGGACAACGACAATTCGGATGCGGAGGATCTGGCGGTCGCCGCGTAGAATTCTACCAGCCGGACCAGCCCACCCCAAAACGCCTGAAGGGGAGGGCTGTCAGGGGTCCCGAACCTTCATCGCTTGCGGACGAACTCTGCGCGCAGGACCAGGCCCTTGATGCCCTCATATCTGCAGTCGATCTCCTGAGGATCGCCGGTGAGGCGGATCGACTTGATGAGGGTGCCGCGCTTCAGGGTCTGGCCGGCACCCTTTACCTCCAGGTCCTTGATCAGGGTGACCTGGTCGCCGTCGGCGAGGAGGTTGCCGACCGCGTCGCGCACCTCGACCTGGCCCGCGCTCGCCTGCCGGCGGGCCAGCTCGGCGGCGGGAATCCATTCGCCGCTGTCCTCGTCAAAGACGTAATCGTCGTCCTGCAATTCCTTACTCCCTGGTCTCGTATGGCGCCCCGATCAGGGCGTCAGCAGGCCGTGCTTCTTCTTGCCGGCGGAAATGCGCACGTCGCAGGTGACGGCGATCGGCACGTCCTCGTCCACCTTGCGGCCGTCGATGCGCGCGCCGCCCTGGGCGATGAGGCGGCGTGCCTCGTTTTTCGAGGCGGCGAGGCCGAGGCCGACCAGGGCCTCGACCAGAGTGGTGCCGCCTTCGACCTTCAATGTCGGCAGCGCCTCGCCGGCCGCGCCTTCCTCGAAGGTGCGGCGGGCCGTCTCGCCGGCCCCGATCGCCGCCTCGTCGCCATGGGCCATGGCGGTGGCGGCGTCGGCGAGGATCTTCTTGGCATCGTTGATCTCGGCGCCCTCCAGACGCTCGAGCCGGGCGATCTCGTCCAGCGGCAGATCGGTGAACCGGCGCAGGAACCGACCCACGTCGGCGTCCTGGACGTTGCGCCAGAACTGCCAGTAATCGTAAGGACTGAGCTGGTCGGCGTTGAGCCAGACCGCGCCTTTCTCGGTCTTGCCCATCTTGCCGCCGTCGGCGGTGGTGAGGAGCGGCGTGGTCAGGCCGTAGAGCTGGGTGCCGTCGATCCGGCGGGCGAGCTCAATGCCGTTGACGATATTGCCCCACTGGTCGGAGCCGCCGAGCTGCAGCCGGCAGGCGGCGCGGCGCGACAGCTCCAGATAGTCATAGGCCTGGAGGATCATGTAGTTGAACTCGAGGAAGGTCATCGGCTGCTCGCGCTCGAGCCGGATGCGGACGCTGTCGAAGGTCAGCATCCGGTTGATCGTGAAATGCGGGCCGATGTCGCGCAGGAACGGGATATAGCCGAGCTTCGACAGCCAATCGTCATTGTCGACCATGACCGCATCGGTCGGGCCGTCGCCGAAGGTAAGGTAGCGTTCGAAGACGCGACGAATCGAGGCGATATTGGCCCGGATCGTCTCCTCGGTGAGCAGCTTGCGGCTCTCGTCCTTGCCGGTCGGGTCGCCGACCTTGGTCGTGCCGCCGCCCATCAGAACGATCGGCTTGTGGCCGGCCTGCTGGAGGCGGCGGAGCATCATGATCTGCACGAGGCTGCCGACGTGGAGCGACGGCGCGGTGGCGTCGAAGCCGATATAACCCGGCACGATCTCGCGCGCCGCCAGCGTATCGAGGCCCGCGGCGTCGGTGACCTGGTGGATGTAGCCGCGCTCGTCGAGCAGGCGGAGGAGATCGGACTGGTAGGCGGTCATGGTCCGGGCCGTGTAGCCGGAGCCAATTCCGGCGTCATCCCCCGGCCTCGAAGCAGCGATGACTGAGCCGCGACCTCGGCTCTCGACAGGCCGAATTGCTCGAGACTGTAGCGGTGGCCGCGATGGCCCTTCGCGTCCGCCAGATAGGCCTGCATGCGGACCTGCACCTCCGCGGGGAGATCGAAACCCAGGAAATCGTAGATTCGCCGGATCTCGCCGCGCCAGTCGCGGCTCATCGCTTCGTAGGTGATCTGGAGGCGGGGGACTACGGGGCGGGAAGCCAGCGTTTCGGCGGCGATCTCTTCGCGCAGGCGCGTCTTGCGCAACCATTCGCGGCCGATCCAGGCGGGATCGGCGGCATCGGACTGGATGCGCATCTGGTTCCAGACCAGGGAGGCGGCCGAGGGCACGGCTTCGGCCGGGTCGCGGTGCAGGCAGACGAAGCGTGCATCGGGAAACGCCGCGAGCAAAGCGGGGAGATCCTGCATGAACTGGGGCGCCTTGAGCACCCTCGGCCGGCCGGGCGGATCGCCGCGAAACCAGGCGTTGGTCTGCAGCAAGGCCCGAAAGTCGCAATAGAGCGGCGCCCGATCGGCTTGTTCCCACCATCGCGCGAAGGTCGGCACCCGCCACTGCGCCTCAAATTGCGCGCTGCCGAAGGCGAAGCTGAACAGCCCGAACTCCTCCTCCGGCGCGCCGGGGCCGGTCGGGTGGATGCGGGCGACCTCCGGATTGAGGCGCCGGAGCAGAGCGAGCATCGCGCGCGCTCGCCATCGCCGGCTGTCGCGGCCGCCGGGGCGCTGTGCGAACGGGACGGGGATCAGCGATTCGTGCATCCGCGTGTGCGCCAGCCGGGGATCGCAGGCGAGCAGGCGCTGGAGGCGCGTCGTCCCCGACCGCATCTGGCCGAGGATCACGATCGGGGAGGGGACCGGAAGCTCGAGGATTTCGGGGTGCGTCCGCCACAGCGCAGCGGCGCGCATCCGCGCCCGAAGCATCATGACGATCTGCCCGTGGGCCATGGACAGGCCGAGCGGATTGAGTGCGGCTTCTTCGCGCAGCGAGCCCAGCAGGCGGTCTAGCGGCTCGCGCCAGCTATCGCGGTCGCCGAAATCCGCGCTGCGCGGCCTGCTCCGCGCCGCGGCGAGGAGCGCCTCGGCTTCGAGCCGGGGGGTGGGCAGGATGCCGGCGCGCCACGCCGCGCTCAGCGCCCTGCTGATCCGCGCTACGTTCGGGAGCGGGGGTGCCGGCCGCACTCAGCTCTTGCGGCTCAGCGTCCGCATCGCGTCGTCGAGGCCGGCGAGGGTCAGCGGATACATGCGGTCCTGCATCAGCTCGCGGACGATCTGGATCGATCCGGTATAGGACCAGTGTTGCTCCGGCACCGGGTTGAGCCACACCGCGGCCGGGTAGGTGGTCACCATCCGCTTGAGCCAGACCGCGCCGGCCTCGTCGTTGAAATGCTCGACCGAGCCGCCGCCATGGGTGATCTCGTAGGGGCTCATCGAAGCGTCGCCGACCAGCACGAGCTTGTAGTCGTGACCGAACTTGTGGAGCACGTCCCAGGTCGGCGTGCGTTCCTCGAAGCGGCGGCGATTGTCCTTCCACACCGCCTCGTAGGGGCAGTTGTGGAAATAGAAGAATTCGAGATTCTTGAACTCGGCCGTCGCGGCCGAGAACAATTCCTCGGTGAGCTTGATGTGCGGATCCATCGAGCCGCCGACATCGAGGAAGAGGAGCAATTTGACCGCATTGTGCCGCTCGGGCCGCATGCGGATATCGAGCCAGCCCTTGCGCGCGGTGCCGTCGATCGTCCCGTCGAGGTCGAGCTCCTCGGCCGCACCCTCGCGGGCGAAGCGACGCAGACGTCGCAATGCCACCTTGATGTTGCGGGTGCCGAGCTCGACCGAGCTGTCGAGGTTGCGAAATTCGCGCTTGTCCCACACCTTGATCGCGCTGCGGTTGCGCCCGCCGTCCTGACCGATCCGCACGCCTTCCGGATTGTAGCCATAGGCGCCGAAGGGCGAGGTGCCCGCGGTGCCAATCCACTTGCTGCCGCCCTGGTGGCGCTCCTTCTGCTCCTCGAGCCGCTTCTTCAGCGTCTCCATGATCTCTTCCCACGAGCCGAGCGCCCTGATCTCCTCCATCTGCTCGGGGGTGAGATAGAGCTCGGCGACCTTGCGCAGCCATTCCTCCGGAACCGGGGCGGCCTCGGTGCCGTAATCGGCCTCCAGTCCCTTGAAGACCTTGCCGAACACCCGGTCGAACCGGTCGAGCAGGCCTTCATCCTTCACGAAGGTGGCGCGGGCGAGGAAATAGAATTCCTCCGGGCTTGCGGCGATGACGTCGGCATCGAGCGCTTCGAGCAGGGTCAGGTGCTCCTTCAGCGAGGCGGGGATGCCCGCGGCGCGAAGCTCGTCGACGAAGGAGAAGAACATGGCGCCGGTCTAGCCCGGCGGGAAAGCGCGCGCCACCTTGATCGATGGCGCGCTAAATGAGATGCAACGCATACAAAATTGGGAGACGGGGATGCTTACGCTCTACAGTTTCGGCCCCGGGGCCAATTCGCTCAAGCCCCTGCTGACGCTCTACGAGAAAGAGCTGGCCTTCGAGGGCGTGCGCTTGAACCCGGCGAAGTTCGAGCATCACGAGGACTGGTTCAAGGCGATCAACCCGAACGGCCAGGTGCCTGCCCTTGTCGACGACGGCAAGGTGATCACCGAATCGACCGTGATCTGCGAATATCTGGAAGACGAATATCCGACCGACGTGAAGCTGCGCCCCGCCGACAGCTACGGCAAGGCGCAGATGCGGATCTGGACCAAGTGGGTCGACGAATATTTCTGCTGGTGCGTCTCGACGATCGGCTGGGAGCGGATGGTGAGCGGGATGGCGCGGGCACTCACCGATGAGGAATTCGAGGAGAAAGTGAAGCGGATTCCGATCCCGGAGCAGCAGACCAAATGGCGCAACGCCCGCAACGGCTTCCCCCAGGCGGTGCTCGACGAGGAGATGCGCAAGATCGGCGTATCGGTGCGCAGGCTCGAGGCGCGGCTGGCGGAGAGCGAGTGGCTGGTCGGCGACGATTACACGCTCGCCGACATCTGCAACTTCGCCATCGCCAACGGCATGCAGTTCGGCTTTGCCGACCTGGTCAACGAGGGGGATACGCCCAACCTCGTGCGCTGGATCGGGAGGATCAACGAGCGGCCGGCAACGAAGCGGATGTTCGCGGAAGTGCCGATGGAGCGGCTCGAGCCGCAGAAGGCCGAGGCCTGATTCCAACGGAATGAACTTCGGCCGGCCCGGGGATCGGCGGGTGAATATTTCGTGCGCCTTTCGATGGGCGGCGAGGCAGGCTGGACCCCGGCCTTCGCCGGGGAACAAGAGAGCAGGAGGGAATAAAGAGCTGGACCTCGGCCTGCGCCGGGGCAGGCACTGCGCCGTCGGCGCGGTGCCTGGTTAACGCCCTTTCAACCAATCAGGGGTAGCCCAGCCCGAGGCAACAAGAACAACGAGGGATGAGCGGTGGCAAGTTCGGCCGTCGAAAGAACTGACGGCGCGGCGATCAACGAGGTCGCGCGCAATTGCGGGTCGCTGGCCATCGAGTGCAGCGACGTCGCCGGCTACGTCGCCGGCGTCAATGAGCGCATCTCCGCAAATCTCAAGGTGCTGGATTCGCTCGAGGAAGTGACGACGCGGCTGCTCGCGGACCAGGCCCGCGTGTCCGATTCGACCGACGAGGCGCGGGTTCTGGCCGAGCAGGCGCGCGGCAAGCTCGACCAGGGCCGGGGCGCGATCGAGGACACGATCCGCATCTTCTCCGGCCTCACCGACCTCGTCGTCCAGCTCGGCGACCGGATGGCCGGCTTCGCCGAGGCGATGGCCAAGGTCCGCAGCGTTTCCGCCAGTATCGAGACGATCGCCAACAAGACCAACATGCTCGCCCTCAACGCGACCATCGAGGCGGCGCGGGCCGGCGAGGCGGGGCGCTCCTTCGCCGTTGTCGCGGCCGAGGTGAAGAAGCTCGCCCACGACACACGGGCGGCGACCAGCGAGATCGGCGGCACCATCGCTTCGCTGACTCGCGAGGCCGAGGCTGTGACCTCCGAGATCAAGGTAGGCGTCGAGAAGAGCCGGGTTGCCCAGTCGAGCTTCTCGCGGATCAACGAAACGGTCCGCGACGTCGCCGACATCGTCGCTTTGGTCGACCGCCAGACCGACGGCATCGCCCAGGCGACCAGCCTGATCGAGCAGAGCGTCGACAGCGTGAAAAGCGGCCTATCCAGCTTCGCCGCCGACGCGCGGGCCAATGGCGGCGAATTGAGGACGACTCGCGAGCGGCTGACCCGGCTCGAGCTGCGCTCCAACGAAATGCTGGACCTGCTGGCGAGCTGCGGCGTGCGGATCGACGACACGCCGTTCATCGAATTCGCCAAAGCGGGCATGGCCGAGGTCCGGACCGTCGTCGAGCGCGGCATCGCGCGCGGCGAGGTCGACATGGAGTCGGTGTTCGACACGAACTACGTGCCGATGCCCGGCACCAATCCGACCCAGCACGAGACCCGCTTCTGCGACTTCGCCGACATGCACGTCCGGCCGATCCTCGACCGGGCGATGAGCGAGGAGCCGCGGCTGATCGCCTGCGCGATCACCGACATCAACGGCTATCTGCCGACGCACATCACCGCGCGGTCGCAGCCGCAGAGCGACGATCCCGAGTGGAACGCCGAATATTGCCGCAACCGGCGCAACTTCCTCGACGACATCACCCGCCGGGCCATCGCCAGCGACAAGGAAGCGATGCTCGCCACCTACGGCATGGAACTCGGCAACGGACGCTATCTGCCGGTCAAGAACGTGTTCGTGCCGCTCTATTTCGGCGGCCGCCGCTGGGGGAATTTCGAGCTGGCGTACCGGGACGAGTAGGCTCGCTCCCCTCCCAGCAAGGGAGGGGCTGGGGGTGGGTAGACCCGAGGAGGCTCGATGCCTCCGAGGGGCTTGAACGTCCTCGCGGGCATCGAGCCCGCTCGACCGTACCCACCCCTCCATCCCCTCCCTTGCAGGGAGGGGGACCCTATGCCCCTCGTCGCGTCATGAACGCCAGCCGCTCGAACAGCATCACGTCCTGCTCGTTCTTGAGCAACGCGCCGTGGAGCGGGGGGATGGCCTTGGCGGGATCGCGGGACTGGAGGATCTCCAAAGGCATGTCCTCGTGGAGGAGGAGCTTCAACCAATCGATCAGCTCGCTGGTCGAGGGCTTCTTCTTGAGGCCCGGCACGTCGCGGACCTGGTAGAAGATGTCCATCGCCTTCTGGACCAGCATGGTCTGGATGCCGGGGAAATGGACGTCGATGATCGCCTGCATCGTCTCCCGGTCGGGGAACTTGATGTAGTGGAAGAAGCAGCGGCGCAGGAAAGCGTCGGGCAGCTCCTTCTCGTTGTTGGAGGTGATGACGACGATAGGCCGTTCCTGGGCAACGATCGTCTCGTGCGTCTCGTAGACGTGGAACTCCATCCGATCGAGCTCCTGAAGGAGGTCGTTCGGAAACTCGATGTCGGCCTTGTCGATCTCGTCGATCAGCAGGACGGGAAGCTCCGGGCTGGTGAACGCCTCCCACAATTTGCCGCGCTTGATGTAGTTGGAGATCTCGTGGACGCGCGGGTCGCCGAGCTGGCCGTCGCGCAGCCGCGCCACCGCGTCATATTCGTAGAGGCCCTGATGGGCCTTGGTGGTCGACTTGATGTGCCATTCGATCAGAGGCGCGCCGATCGCCTCGGCGATCTCGTGGGCGAGGACGGTCTTGCCGGTGCCGGGCTCGCCCTTGACCAGCAGGGGCCGCCGCAGCTTGACGGCAGCGTTGACCGCGACCTTGAGATCCTCGGTCGCGACATAGTTGCTGGTGCCCTCGAAGCGCATTCCCGGCCCTTCACGTTAACGTCAGCTGCGGCATAGGGATCGCGGTGCAGCCGTGCAAGTTGCGGCCGGGGCCGCCGTGCCGCGCCGGAGAGGTACCGGGTCCGTAATGTCCCTAACCCTTCCTTTACCACATTCATGTAGGACGTGGCGTTCCAGAAAGGAAAATCGCCATGCAGGTTTCTCGTACCGTCAAGCCGGTCCTTCCGGCCCAGGCCAAGCCCGCGATCGCTTCGCTTCCCGAAGGCGCGGCTCCCGAGGCGGCGCCGACATCGCAGCCCGGCGCTTCGCACGGCTCGAGGCCCGACAAGTCTGCCGAGCTCCCCGAGTGGAAAGCGGCACGCAATGCCTGGCAGGACGGCCGCAGCGAGATGACGTCGGCCGAATGGCTCTCCGCGCGCACGGCCTGGATGGAGCAGCGCGACATCGCGCTCGGCAAGATTGTGGCGCCCGAGCCTGAAATCATCGAGCCGCCGGTCGTCGAAATCGAGCCGCCGGTCGTGGAAGAGACCGAAGCTCTCGAACCACCGGTCGTCGCCGACGGCGATGAGCCCGCACCTGTGGACACTCCGGACCTCCTGATGCCCGACATTTCGCAGCCCATCGACTATTTGCCTGAATTGATCGACCTCCTTGCCGAGGCCGAGCCGCAGGAGCTTCCGGGCGAAGGCGAGGTCTGATCCGCGCTTTCCGGCGTATCGCCGGCCCGCCCGATACTCACTGGCCGGGGCGCATCGATCGCCTCGGCCAGCTTCTGTGCGGCACCCCGCATCAGGGCTCATTTCGCCCGGCGCCAGGGGCAGGGCGCCGGCGTCTTCAGTCCAGCAGCGTCACCTTGTCGCCGAGCCTGACCTGCCCCTGACGCGCCGCGGTAGCGTAGATTCCGATCCGGTTGTCGAACCGCTGTGCGACGGTGCGCATCACCGTCGCATCGCGCTCGCCGGTGTCGGGATCGATGGTGATGAAGGCGCAGCGGGGAATTCCGTCGGTGACGAGCAGCTCCGCCGAATCTGGATATCCGCCGAAGCCGAGGCGCCGGTCGGCCCATCGACTCTCCGGGACGTCGCTTTCGATGATGATATTGATGCGGAAGCGCCGCCGATCGACCGGCGCGCCGTGCGCCGCGTCTATGGCGTCATGGGTGGCGGTGGTCGCAATCGAGACCGGCATGGCGTCATGGGTGCCTCGCCCAAGCTGGAACAGGCCGAGGGCGCAACCGGCCCCGGCTGAGAGGTTCGCCAGCAGGCCTGGATCTCGTAGCTCCATCCATCGCCCGTCCGGACCGCGGACGTCGACCGGCGAAATCTTCAGGTCGGCCGGGTCGCGGAAGCGCGGCGCGAAGCGCA
>Ga0299914_10002642_pt1 | contig 12404 bp, 9 predicted proteins | sample RVTome_10_FD_201361 | JGI IMG/M metagenome (GOLD analysis project Ga0299914, IMG submission 201361) | Soil microbial communities from uranium-contaminated site in the Upper Colorado River Basin, Wyoming, United States - RVT153D57 (version 2) ... | reverse complement strand
GCTCCGGGCTATTCTGTGGTGATCACTCCCCAGCCCCTCAGCACAGACGCACAACTCGATCTGTCGTTGGAGCTGCCATCGGGTTGGGTTCTAACAGAGGGAGATGCCGAGACGTCCGGACGAGATGTGAGTCTTCAAACAGTCCTCGATCGGCAGCTCGAGCTTCGGGCTCAGCCTGATGATCGACCGGGTGTGAGCGGATTGTGGGCTCGGCTTGTTCGGATGTGGAAGGAACCGGTTCTGTGAAACTGAGCGAGTACGCTCAGATTTTCTGGCGACGCTGGCTTTCCATCGCAATCATGGTGCTGGTTGCCGTGAGTGCAGCGACCGCTTTTACCTTCACTCAGACTCCCGTTTACCGCGCTTCCATGAAGATCGTCGTCGGGCAGGGGGAGGGTGTCTTCCGTGCGGAGTTCGGTGGCGCGGTAGACGAGTTCACCCAGACTATGAGCGACCTTCTCGAGAGCGATGTCATTGCCAGGACCGTCATTGAGAATTTGGACCTCGAAACGTCGCCGGCCGAGTTCCTCGGCAATCTAAACGTCGGGACGAAGCCGTCCACTGCCGTCCTGGATGTTTCCTACGACGACACGTCACGCGGGCGAGGTCGAGAGGTCTTGCAGGAGTTGGGAGACGTGTTCACCCAACTAGTGAGAGAAAACCTCGCAGGATCGAATGAGGAGGCGGGCGCGTCGCGTATCACGGCGAGCATCTTCGATCCCGCTCACTCCGAAGCCGACCCGGTTTCACCTCGACCTTTGCTCAACCTCACCGCGGCCGGTGCGATTGGTCTGGTGCTCGGACTCCTATTCGCGCTGACCCGAGAACACTTCGATGATCGTCTGCGCGGCATCGAGGAGGTCGAGCAAGTCTTCGGCGAAAAGAACACGTCTACTCTTCCGCCCAACTTCTTGGGCGACCTTTCACCGGGCCCCTCTGTGACTGGAACCAGCGACCGGAAACGAAGGAGTCGCGTCGATCCGGTTCTGGCCGAGCTCATGACGGACAGGTTGCGCTCGGATCTCCTCTGGCCCTGGGAGGGAGACGATCCCAGAACCATCGTGATAACGAGCGCGCGCGCCGAGGAAGGCAAAACCACGCTCGCTGCAAATTTGTCCATAGCGATCGCAAGGGCGGGGCACGACGTGATCCTCCTCGAGGCCGACCTGCGTCGCCCCCGCCTCCATGAGTATTTGAAGCTGCCCACGGGGCCGTCCTCCAGCCTGGACATGGTGTTAAGTGGGCACCGGTCAGTCGATGAAGCGTTGATGTCGATCCCCATCAAGTGGGTCGCACCACAGTCGCTCGCATCAGAGGGAGTGGTAAGAAGCACGACAGCGACGACTCGAGTCCGTCGTAACTCAGGGAGTCTTCGCGCCATCCTCGCTATGCCGGGCCAGGCGGTGGAAACCAGCTTTTCGACAAGCGCGGTCGCCGAGTTGCTCGGCGAACTCCACGAGCGCGCGCCGATCGTGGTTATCGACACCCCGCCGCTGTTGAGCATCACCGACGGATACCCCTTCATTCTGCAGGCCGACGTCGTGGTTGCGACCATTCGCAACGGCCAGTCGACAGTGGCCTCGACGCAGGAGTTGCGACACGTCTATGGCCGTCTCGGTGTACGAGACCGTGTGAAGACCGTCGTGACGGAGATAGACCCCCCGTTCGACGTTGCGTACGGTTATGTAGCTCCACCCCAGAGTCGGGCGGCCGGGAAGAGCGCATCTCGTGCCAGCAGCGGTTTGATCCGCGTCAGAACTTCTCAGGGCGAGGGCGAATCGATGGTGACTCGCCCGGCAAGCAAGGTCCTCGGGACCGACGACGAAACGGACTCGTCAGATATTGAGTCCAATGCACCAGCCTCCGAGTAATCGGTTCAACCATCTTGAAGATTCTTTTTGTGACCCCGGTTCCACCACTACTCACGAAACCGCGCCCTTACTTCTTCATCAAGAACCTGGTGGACGCGGGTCACGAGGTTAGCCTCGCAATGCAGGTTCGGAGCGACGAGGAGTGGGCCGCATTGGTGGATGCACCGGGCTGGTCGGACCTGCAACCCCATCTAAAGTCAATACATCGCACCGTCGTCCCGTTCACCGAATCGGTAGTTCGATGCGCGGCGAGCCTGCCCACGAGGTCGCCCTTGAGAGTGGCCTATTGCCGTTCCCAGCCATTCCGGGCGATGGTTATGTCGGTGGTGGAGCGCGAGCGGATCGATCTCTTGCACGTCGACCGAGAACGTCTGGCTCCTCTATTTGCCGACGCCACCGTCCCCTCGGTTCTCGACGCGACCGACTGCCTGTCCTCGTACCTGAAGGCAGTGCTTCACAAGGGATCCGCGCTTGATCGGCTGGTGTCCGCGTTCGAGCTTGTGAAGATGCCGGGTTTCGAGCGAACGATGAGTTCCGGTTACCAGACTTGCCTGGTCACCACTAACGGGGACGCCGGCGACCTCCGAAGGATCGGGATCGAGGGGACGCTCGAGGTCGTCCCTAATGGAGTGGACGACAGATACCTTTCGGCAGCCCCTCGACCCGAGCCGGGCCGCGTCACCTTCGTCGGCAATATGGGCTACGCCCCGAACGTCGAGGGCATGCGGTGGTTCAGCAAAGAGGTGTGGCCGCTGGTCAGGCAACGGTCGAGGCAGAGCCGCCTGGTGGTGGTGGGGCTCGATCCCGTGGCTTCGATAAAAACGCTCCATTCGCCTCCGGAGATAACAGTGACGGGCACCGTTGATGACGTACTGCCGTGGCTGCAGGCAACCGAGGTCTTCGTGTCTCCTTTGAGGATTGGAGGCGGATTCCCGAACAAGCTCGCCGAAGCCATGGCGCTGGGAGTGCCTGCGGTTGCAACGAGCGCGGCCGCGGCCGGTATACCCGAGGCGCGACACGGCCAGCATCTGCTCCTCGCCGATTCACCCGCCGACTTCACCGGCTGCGTGGGACGGCTTCTCGAGGACTCCGGGCTTCGGTCGACCCTCTCGGACAATGCTCGCCGTTTGATGCGAGCCCACTATCGCTGGCCCGATGTGGTGGGGCGCCTGATGGACGTCTACGCGCGCGCCGTGGCCCGGGGACCGGCGAATTGAGCCCGGACCTGACACCGGGGAGCTCCGAGCCGGGACTGGCGAACAGAGCGGCCAAAGGCGCCGTCTGGCAGATCTCGTCGTTCGGGCTATCGAAACTCGTGGTTCTCGGAACGACGATCGTTCTCGCCCGCCTTCTTACGCCGCGCGAGTTCGGGCTCTTTGCCGTTGCACTCATCTTCATCACATACAGCGAGAACCTGACCGACCTCGGCGTCGCTCAGGCGCTCATTTATTTGCCGCGCGCAAAGAGATACGAGAACGCAGCCCTTACCGTCTCGATTCTGACTTCGTTGACTTTGGCGAGCGTCGTTTACCTGGCTGCATCGCTGATAGCTTCCTTCCTTCGGGTCGACGAAGCCACGCCGCTGGTACAGGTACTGTCGATGTCGCTGTTCCTCCGAGGAACGGGCAATCTTCCCGACGCCCTCCTTCGAAAGGAGCTCCGGTTCAGGCGCCGGGTAATCGCCGAGGGAGCGCGCGCCGTGACGATGGGGATCGTGTCCATCTCCTTGGCGGTGAGTGGTGCCGGCGTGTGGGCGATCGTGTGGGGCTACGTGGCCGGCGATCTGGCCTGGAATCTCGTCTCGTGGGGCTTATCGGACTGCCGGCCGACATGGGACTTCTGGCGCCCGGATACCCGGTCGATGAAAGAGCTCGTATCCTTCGGTGCCCCGGCCGCCGGCCAGCAGGTTCTGCAATCGTTGGTGCAAGACATCGACTATCTGATCGTCGGCCGAGCCCTTGGCTCCGTCTCTCTGGGGTACTACACGATGGCCTTTCGCGTCCCTCAGTCGACCATCGTGCCGGTGTTCTGGGCCGTTTCGGCGGTGTCTTTCCCCTCCTATGCGAAGGTGCACGACGACAAGGCGAGATTGCGGCGGGGATACCTGCGGCAGATGCGCGTTCTCGCGGCGGCGGGGCTGGGTGCCGGAGCGGGGCTCGCGGTGCTTGCTCCGTTGATCGTCGACGTCCTCCTGGGCCCCCGTTGGACGCCGAGCATCGTGGTCCTTCAGATTCTTGCTTTCTACGCGGCGCTGCGCGGTTTCGCGTCTGGGATCGTTGAGCTCTACAAAGGGATCGGACGGCCGCGCGCTGCACTTGCTCTGTCGGCTTTTCGCCTCTGCATCGTAGTCCCAAGCGTGCTCGTTGGGCTCCGATGGGGTATCGCCGGCGTCGCGTGGGCGCAAACTCTCACGACTCTCGTCGTTGCTTTGATCATGCAACGGATGGTCGGGAAAACGTTGAGCTTCCCCGCGACCGCGCAGATTCGCCAGCTGATCCCCGGTATCGTTCTGGGCGCCGGCGTGGCCGTGGGAGCGAGCGCTGCCTATTTGGTCCCTGCGCCGGATCTGGCGCAGCTCCTGATCGGTCTTGGCGCCGGAGGTGTGCTCGGCGTTGCGAGCCTGTGGTTCTTCGACCGGAGCTTCGTGACGGAGATGCGTGGGCTGTTTGCCCGGCAACGCGACGAACGGGAGGTGGCTCTGTGAACACCGCCGCCTCAACCTCGGCATTCTCGGCGTTGGGCCACCTCTATACGCCGGCGACTCGCGACACTCCGCGCACCGCGGTTATCGAGGCCGGGGTCTCGTGGAGTCTGAAAGCTGCAGCGACCAGTGAGGCCGACGTGATCGTGTGGGGCCGGCTTCCGATGCCCCCGCAGACCCCGCTGCTCTCGATGAGTGCTTCGGCGCTGAAGCGCGAGTTTGTGCTCGCCAGGTCTCGAGTTCGAGGTCTGGACTCGTTGCACATCGTCGGCGTCCACCGTCTCGAGCCCCCGAGTTGGCGTGGGGGAATGGTCCGAAACGCCCTTCGCCACGCGACGCTCGGAGGTGCGATTCTCGAGCTGAGCCGGGTCGGACGCACGCACAGAGTCTTGGACGAGGTCATCGAGGCGGCGGGCGCTCAGCCTGCCGAGGGGGCGAAGCTGCGGCCGAGCTACGAGGGTTCGGCGCTCGGGGCTATCCGGCTGGAGCCGGGCGTTCCGGCAATTCTGCGGGTCGCGGCAGAGGACAGCCCGGCTGGACCGCAGACGGCGGCGGACGCGCTGCGTGCGCTGGAGAAAGCGGACCTGGACTCGATCCCCCGGTTGTTCGATTCCGATGTCACGTGCGGCGCGGCCTGGACCACCGAGACCCTCCTCAGTGGGCGGAGGCCGAAGTCCCTGACCGAGGATCTTTCCCACCAGGTTGCGCGACTGTGCGCGCGATTCCCGTCGTCCGAGTCGCCCGCGACCTCGCTCAGAGATCGACTCGCACTCATCGGAGCGCGGATACCGAAGTGGTCGGCAACCTTGAGGCAGCTCGTTGTGTCAACCGACGAAGTGGTGGCGGGCTCCCCATCCGTTCTGCAGCACGGGGATCTGTGGACGGGAAATCTTCTGGTCTCCCAGGGCCGTCTGAGCGGCCTCGTCGACTGGGATGGGTGGCATCCGGCAGGTCTTCCCGGTGTCGACCTTCTTCACCTACTGATCGCCGAGCAGCGAATGGACAACCTCGGTTCGCACGGTCACGTGTGGTCCACCAGGCCATGGGAGTCCTCACGATTTAGGCTGGTGAGTGAGGGTTACTGGCGCACTCTCGGCCTTCATCCATCACCCAGATATCTCTTCGCGCTGGGGGTCGATTGGTGGGCGTCCCGCATCGCCAACTATCTCTCCAAGGCGCCGTACCTGACGAGTGACAAGCGGTGGGTCGTGGACAACGTGGACGCTGTGTTGCACCAAATCGAGCGTGACCTTTGACCATTCTCTGCTATCACGAGGTGGCGCCCGACTGGAAGTCGCCGCTGTGCGTGACGCCTGCTGCGTTCTCGAGGCATCTCGATTGGCTGATGGGGCATCGCAGGGTCTTGTCGCTGGCCGCAGCCGAGCAGGCGCTCACAAGAGATCAACGGTTGCCCGCTTCGTGCACTGCAATCACCTTCGACGATGGCTGTCGGGGGCTCTACGATCACGCCTTCCCCCTGCTGAAGAGGGTCGGGGCACCCGCAGCAGTCTTTCTCGTAGCCGATGCAGTGGCCAATAGCGAGCGGCCAATCGGGTGGTACGACGCGGCCGACCTCGCTCCGACCGACGTCGTGTATTCGCTTACGCCGGATCAGGTTCTCGAGATGCAAGATGCGGGAGTGACCTTTGGCGCGCACGGCTACACCCATCTCGACTTGACGGCACTATCGGTCAAGGAATGCACGGCGGAGCTAAAGAGGAGCAGAGAGTACCTGGAGGATCTGCTCGGCGATCCGGTGACGAGGCTTGCTTATCCGCGTGGACGACACAACTCCTCGGTCCGGGAGGCCGCCCGCAGAGCAGGTTTTCTCACGGGCTACGCGTTGCCGATCAGCCGCGAACCTGGGGGAAGGATGGCGATTCCCAGAGTCGGCGTTTACGCGGGGAATTCGACGTGGGCGGTTCGCATCAAGTCGTCCAAGCGATACCTCGACCTGCGCACCCATCCGGTAATGGGCCGCCTTGGGGGTAGCTCATGGCGAACGGAGCCCGCCCTGGATGACCCCAGGCCGACCCCGTGATGGATTTCGACATCGTCACCCGGGAGAGCGAGATCGGTGACCTGATCGAACCGTGGACCCAACTTGCCACGAGCGCGGGACGGCCGTACTGCCTGCCGCAATGGGGCTTGAGTTGGTGGCACAACCTGGCGCCCGCGCGGGCCGAGCTTCGTATCGTCGTCGCCCGCGATGGAGCGGCGGTGACCGGGGTTGCGCCCTTCTTCGCAACCAGATCCAGAGCCGGGCTAACCACCTTTCGGCTACTGGCCCAGGGACTCGCGATGCCGGTTGAACCGGTGGCCGAACACGCCGCGAAGCCGGATGTCGCTCGCTCCTTTGCGGCGGGACTCGCAGGCTGCAGCCCCGGCCCCGATTTCGTCGTGTTCGAGGGTCTGGCGGATCGGTCGTGGCCGCGCCTGCTGGCCGATTCATGGCCTCAAACGCGGCCCCTCGTGCACGACGACTACATCCGCCGGGCGCCGGCGGTCAGTCGCCTGGACGAAAGTCTGAAGGCGTGGCTCGGCACTCGCAGTTCGAACTTCAGGCAACAGATTCGGCGCAACCAGCGCAGGCTGGAATCGCTCGACGTGACTATCCATCGATCGACCGTGGACTCGGACACCACGAGTGAAATCGATGCGTTCTGCAGGCTTCATCACTCAAGGTGGCGAGACCGAGGAGGTTCAGGAGTTCTCACGGAGGCAGTTGAGCGCATGTTGCGCGACAGCGCGCCGGAGCTTCTCGCGCGCGACGCGCTGAGGCTGTGGTTCATTCGCAGCGGCGACGAGGTGATCAGCTCACAGCTATTCCTCCGGGCGGGAGGCACGCTGTCGTACTGGCTGGGGGGTTTCGATGATGCGTGGGCCAAGTACCAGCCCGCTCAGGTGACCCTGCTTGCAGCGGTGGAAGGCGCGATTGCCGATGGAGATCGCCACATAGACCTCGGCTACGGAGAGCAGCTCTACAAGAGCCGTTTCGCGGACTCGATGACAACCCTGGAGTGGTCGACCGTCGTCACGAGAGGTTCGGGCTATGCAAAGAGACGGGCGGCCATCGCACCCCGGTGGACAAGAAGGGCCGTCTCGGAGCGAGTTCCCCAGAACCTAAAGACGAAGATCAACGAAAGACTCGCGTCCCTTCGCCGCTAGGTGTCCCGCCTGCCTTTTCTGACCAGCGCGAGAGTTTCTTTCGCCAGCTTGCGCCCGTGGGTCTGCGCGAGTTGGTCGGTCCACCCGATTGGATTGTTGCCAAACCTCTGGAGCGCAAGGAGCATTCGGTGCTCGGTGGCCCACTCGGCCTTCCACGCGGCTTGATCGCCGAGAAACTCGTAGCTCGCCAGGCCGATCTGAAACGACCGCCTCAGCATCTCTTGACGAATCAGCTGACCGGGACCAAACGCGTGGTAGTCGCGGTCGAACCCCGTTTTGAGGAGATAGTGAATCCCGCCGGCCTCGAGACAGAAGTCGAACGCGATCGCTCGATTGCCCTGACGCAGGAACCCCAGACGAAGCCAACCTCTGTCCGCGGCCCAGCCGGCAACGTCTCTGTAGAACCGCTGCGTTGGCTCCGAGGACGCGATGGCGCTCTTCCGGTCGCCTTTCCACCCCGACGCCTCGACCTCGAATCCCTCGTCTAGAAAGCCGACAGCCGCTGCGTTCTCCTCTACGGAGAACATCAACTCGCCCTGTGCCTCGAGTTTTCTTCGGCGTCGCCGGAGCTCCGAGAGGAACTTCTTCCTCAATCTTTGTTCGTAGGCGTCCCAGCCCTCGTGGAGCTCAACGTAAGGAGCGCGCGCGATGGTTCTGGTGATGAGTCCTCTCTGGTTGCGTTCTGAGGCGTTCAACGCCACCTGCCCCAGAGCCGAGGCCTCGTCCACGAACCGCAGTTCGAGTCTGCGAACGGCCGAGGCGACGGCCTCCGCCCACAGAGCCTGCAATGCTACGGGGGTCTCGGCGAGCCAGGTGTATTCGGGCGTGTGCCAGTTTGATGTCGACGACACGAGCCCGCGCCGCCGCCGCAACGCTGCAATTGCAACCAACCGACCCTCCGAGCGCGCGGTGAGGATCCACAGGGGTTGACTCGAGAAACTGCCGTTCCAGATTCGTATCCATCCGCTGTAGTGAAAGGGTGCGGCCCCCGATGACTCCGCGAGCTCGTCCCACTCGGCGGCGAGACGCTCGGTCAGTGATTCCGATGCGACGACTATGGATTCGTCAGGCATGACTCATAGAGATCGATCAGCCGGCTTCGGAAGGCAGGCCACGAAAACTCGGTCTCGGCTCTGCGCCTTGCGGCCTCGCCCATGCGCATACGAAGATCTCGATCCGAAAAGAGCCTCCGGAGAGACTCGGCAAGAAGGTGAGGTGAGCGCGGTGGAACGAGCAGGCCTTCGACTCCATCCGTGATCGTCTCGGGTATTCCGCCAACCCTGGTCGCGAGGACGGGGACGCCTGATGCCATCGCCTCGAGCACGACCAGTGGATGTCCTTCCGAGTGAGAGGGGAGGACAACGGTCCCGGCTGATGTCAGCGCGTCCTTGACCTGCGCGCCTGACATCTCTCCACGCAATGAGGAGCCGTATCCAGCAGCTTCATATTGCCTACGAATGTAGTCGGCTTCGTCGGCTCCCCTTTGATTGGCGCCTCCAATGACAAGCAACTTGCCTGGAGGAAGATCGAGTTCTCGAACCGCATCGAGAAGATCCAATACCCCCTTGCCAACACCGAGAGCACCCGCGTAGACAACTTGCTGCTCGTCTCGACTTTCGCTCCGGCCGTAGCCGTCCACATCGATGCCATTGGGGAGGACCTCGAGGCGCGCCCGGCGCATCCACGGTGACAACCCACTTTGACCTGCAACCGACACGAGCACTACGAGTGATGTCAATCGATCCAAGAGTCCGAGCAGAAGTCGTTGCGTGCGAGTTGGATCGAAGCCTTCATATGGTCCGCTATTGGTAAGTCCGGTGTGCGCGTGCACGATGACGCGCGAGCCGGTCAACTTTGCAGCCAGACCGAGCGCGGTAACTCGTAAGAGCGGGAGCGTAGGAAGAAGAGCAGTCTGCAGATGTGTGAGTTTGGACCTCCGCGCCGCCCTCGCGACGCGAACGACGTCGAGGAGTGCCCGCCGGACGGTCAACAAGGTGAAAGAACCCCCCTTCCAGCTCGCTTGTCGGGTCGTATTCAGAAGGCTTACGTCGAAGGATTCCCGCAGAACCGTGTCTTCGCTGAGCCTCGTGGCAAAGGAAGAGATCCCCCCGTGAGCCGGCCAAGCGTCCGCGACGATGAGCACCCGGGGTTTGACTCTTGCGTCTGCATTGATAGGTCGCGTCATCGAGGGTCTGCCATGATAACGACGATGTCCCGAGCATTCAGCGGAGTCGGAAGGCGCAACAGCCGCATCCTCGCCTTGCTCACCGCCGCATTCGTCCTGCTCGCCGCCGTGTTGGGCCTCCTTTCGGCTGCGGATCCGGCGATCGGGTTGATTTTGATGGGCGTCGTCGTAGTTGCACCGCTTTTCATTCTGTGGCCGAAGTCAGTGCCCCACCTCTTGGTTGTGAGCATCTTTTTTGGAGAGGCGATTGCACTAGGCGAGGGTTTGACGTTGGGGCGAGCGACTGCGCCGATTGCCGCTGTCGGCCTGATCGTTCACCTGTTGGACAAGGGTTTCGTCTTGCTGAGATCAAAGCTACTCGCATGGGGAGTGGGAGGTTACTTTCTGATCGCGATCGCGAGTCTCCTGTGGACACAGAGTCTGGAGGGCACCACGTTCGCGTTGACTTCGCTTGGTATCGGATTGATCTACATCCTGTCCTTTGCCGTGCTACTCGAGACCGAAAGCGATCTCAGAAGGATTCTCGCAACCGTAACCGTGAGCGCGGGACTCCTGGGATCATGGTGGATCTGGAGTTACCTCTCAGGGATCGATCGATTCGAGAATCCAGCCGGGGATCCCAACTTCTTCGCCGTCTACCAGATCCTGGCCATCCCACTGTGCATTGCCCTGGCATCTCATTGCAAAGACCAGGCACTGGTCGCGCTTCTCTACCTCGCGACGGCGATCATGGCCATTTCGGTTGTGGCATCCATCTCGCGCGGGGGGCTGCTTGCGCTCGCGACGACCGCAATCGTGGCCGTCTTGCTTCCCGTTGGAGGCCTGTTCTCGTCGCGCTCACAGAAGAAAGCGGTGGTAGCGACGGGACTGATTGTCCTCGTCGCGTGTGCTCCGGTCGTGTGGGCGGATTTCAATGATCGCTTTCAGTCCGAGTACGGGCGGCTGGGCCTATGGAGGTCGGCGTTGTACGCGTACGAGCAGCAACCGCTGACAGGTTTGGGATTCGGTGCGTACAACGAACTGAGCTTTCAACTCCTCGCGGAGACTCCGGGTGCGCTACTCGAGGAGCACACACAGGAATCGCTAATCGAGGGACGGCAGGTTCACAACGCCTACCTCGAGGTTCTTGCGGAGATGGGAATCGTGGGCGTGCTGTTCTTCCTGCTGCTCCTGGCGGGGATCCCAGTCGAGCTTCGACGGGCGGCGCGGCTCGCTGGACCTTCTCCTTTACTTAGATCAACCTGCGGCGCTCTCATCTGTGGAGCGGTGGGGTTCGTCGTTGCATCCGTGTTCCTGTCGTCCAACAACAATCGGGCCCTGTGGTTCTTGGTCGGAATGACACTGGCTCTCGGAACGATGGCGAAACGTCTGACGGAGCAAGAGCTAGAACCGGAAGGTGTCTAGCACTGCTCGATGTCGAGCACCCGGAACTTGTTCCAGGGCAGGTCGGCCAGACTGCCACCCTCGGGGGTATTCGCCAGACCCCAAGCGTCGTAGCCGCGGTTCAGATCCGCCTCTCCTCGGAAGGCGACCGACCCACCGGTGTCAACGAGGTAGGCGCCGTACTCCTGGAGTGCCGTGGCAATGACCTTTTTCCACTTCGGCCATGACGTGCCCTGTACATCGAAGTTCGGATCGAGCTGCATGCGCGCGCCCTCTGGAATCGCGTCGGGGTCGTCGTATTTCCCGTCCGTCCACGCCGCCGGGCATGCGATGAATCCCATTCGAGTGAAGGGGGTGGTGAATGCCAGCGCGTGATCGATTCTTCCCTGGGCGATTTCCTCCGGCCGCACGACTCCACCCATCAGGGCAACGCTGCTGGCGACCGCGCCTCCGCAACGCTGACCCGGCTGGCACATCGCGCCCCATCCGGTGGGGCTGGTCGTATACCGGCTTCCCGCGGTCCAATTACCGCTTGCATCCACAACCGAGTCGTACATATCGAGCTCGCTGTTCGCCGCATCGTCGAACACGGCCAGGTGATGGTCGGACCCCGTGGTGGGCTGGGCGTACCTGGGGATGCGGTGCGAGACGTCCACGCTGCAGCCCCACTTGAGGCAGGTGATGAACCTCAACGTGGATAGGGGACTCGCGTAGGCGACGGCCACGCCCCACTTGTCGGTGTTGGCGAAGTTGGCGGTCGAGGCGTACGGCACCACGCCCTTGCTGATCATGTCCGGTGAGTTCGGGTCTGATGGCGCGTTCTGGGCGATCGGTTGGTTCCAAAAGCTCGAAGAAGCATACAGACGAGGAAACGGTGCCGTCCGCGCCGGCGTCGCCACCGTCGACGTCGAGCTGGTGACAACAGAACCCTGAGAATCGATCGCCTTCACGACGTACGTGTAGGTGCTCGAGGGCCACAGCGCGCGGTCCCTGTAGACACCGGTGGGTGAGGAAGCAACGTTGTCGATGGTACGACCGTCCCTGACGATCGCGACTCGAGTCGTGTTCGAGGGAAACGCCCACTGCAGAGCGACGG
>Ga0299914_10002641_pt1 | contig 12405 bp, 11 predicted proteins | sample RVTome_10_FD_201361 | JGI IMG/M metagenome (GOLD analysis project Ga0299914, IMG submission 201361) | Soil microbial communities from uranium-contaminated site in the Upper Colorado River Basin, Wyoming, United States - RVT153D57 (version 2) ... | reverse complement strand
GGCGTAGACCTCGTCGTCGAACCACGACGAGCTGCGGAATTCCAGCGCCACCGGAAAGTCGGCGGGAAGGCCCGCCAGGAATCCCACGAGCAGCGGGACGTCCTTCTTGAGGTAGGGCGGGAGCTGGACCAGGGTCGGCCCCAGCCGCTCGCCCAGCGCGCGCGAGGTGTCGGCCAGGTAAGCGATCTCCTCGCCCGTGTCCGCCAGCTTCTTCTGATGCGTGATCTTGCGGGAGGCCTTGAGAACGAACCGGAAGCCGTCCGGAACCTGGTCCGTCCAGCCCGTCAGCAGCTTCCGCGTGGGCATGCGGTAGAACGTGTTGTTGATCTCGACCGCCGGGAAGCGCTGAGCGTAGAACGCCAGCATGCCCGAGTCCGGCAGGTCCGCGGGATAGAAGCTCCCCTTCCACTCCTTGTACGAGAAGCCGCTCGTGCCGGGCCAGAGCTTCATCGGGGTCGAATGCGGATGACGACCATGCGGGGGCAACCTCACCCGCCGGGGATGGGGTGTCCAGGGGATACTTTGTACTGTGAAGTACTTGACGCGTACAAGAACTTCCCGTAGGATCGAACCATGCCGCCGGCAGCGAAGGCCCCCGCCCGATCCATCCTCGTCCTGGCGCTCGGGATCGGGATCCTGGGGGATATCTTCCTGCGCGTCACGCCCGCCGGCGCGGGGGCCTCCCTGTGGATCCTCGCGCTGGCGGCCGCGGCGATCGTCCGGCGGCCCGGCATCGCCGCGCTGGGGCACCCGTATCCGACCACCCCGCTGGTGATCGCGGCCGCCTTCGGGCTGGGGTTCGCGTGGCGCGACTCCCCCGGGATCCAGGCGCTGTTCGGGGCCGCCGCGTTCGTGGCCGGCGCCACGGCGTTCCTCGACCGGCCCGCGCGCGCGGGCGTCGCCTCGCATGCCATCGCCCCCAGCGCAGCGGCGGCGAGCGCGGCGCTGGCGATGCCGCTGGTCCTGGCGCGGGCGCGAGGCCGCGATCGCGTCGCGGCCCGGCGGGGGCTCCGCATCGCCACCGCCGGCGCGCTCCTGGCCGCGCTCCCCCTGATCGTCTTCGGCAGCCTGTTCGCCGCCGCCGACCCGCTGTTCGCCCGCTACGCCGGCGATCTCGTCGAGAGCCTGGACGAGGCCGCCCGGCATGGGGCGTGGATCCTGGCGTCGGCGTGGCTGGTGGCCGGGCTCCTCGCCGGGCTGGCGCTGGCCCGCTTGCCGGCCGATCTCGAGCTCCGTTCCCCGCGGCCGGCGATCGGCGACGCGCTGGTCGTCGCGCTCGCGCTCGTGCTGGCGCTGTTCGCGGCCTTCCTCGCCGTCCAGGCCCGCGCGCTGGTGGGCGGGCAGGCATTCGTCGAGGCCCAGGTGGGGCTGAGCTATGCCGCCTACGCCCGGCAGGGGTTCTTCCAGCTCCTCGCCTGCGCGGCCATCGCCCTGCCGCTGCTCCTCGGCGTCGACTGGGCCGTGGGCCCATTCCATCCGCGGCGGCGGCGGGCGGTCGTCCTGTGCCTCGCGCTGGTCGCCATGGTCCTGGCCGTGCTCGCCTCGGCGGCGCGCCGGATGGCTCTGTACGTGGCGGCGTACGGGCTGACCGAGCTCCGCGTCTACGCCTCGGCGATCATGGTCTGGCTCGCGCTCGCGTTCGTCGCCTTCGCCGTCGCCGCCGCACGGGGTTCGCGCGACCGGTTTTCCCTGCACGCACTCGCGGCGGCCGGCGGCTGCGTCCTCGCGCTCGGCGTTCTCGATCCGCCGGCGGCGATCGTGCGCTACAACCTCGGCAGAGCGGATCGGTCGGAGTCGGGGTTCGACGCCCGCTACGCGAGCTCGTTGGGCGCCGATGCGGTCCCCGAGCTCCTCGACGGGTTGGCCGGCCTGCCGGGCGCAGCCCGATGCGAGCTCGCGCGCGCCCTGCTGGCGCGGTGGCGTGAGGCCGGCGACCCGGACTGGAGGAGCTTCAACCTCTCGCGCTCCCGGGCCCGCGCCGAGCTCGCCGCCTCGGCCGGGATGCTGGCAGCGACCGCCCGCGAGTGCGGATCAGGCGCCGGGGCTCCGCGACCACGGATGCACCCGGCCCACGACGAAATCGCTGGCGTGGAGCTCGAGCGATCGCAGCACGCCATCGGAGATCTCGGTGTTGGTGAGCCAGCGCGAGATGCCCTCGTCGATGACGAACCCGAGCACGACCTGCCGGTAGCGGATGGCGCCGTACCTGGCGAACTCGTCCCGGTAGCGCTTCCGCACGACGGGTGAGCGGGCGGCCGAGGGCAGGACGTGCACGAGCCGACAGACACCCGTCTCCCCTTCCTCGACCGCTGCCTTCTGCAGAACGCGCGCGACCGCGTGCAATCCCGCCAGCGCGTCTTCGCGCATCCAGGCGATCGTGGGGTCCGGTCGACCGCGCTCGCGCAGCGTCGCCTCGAGGGCGGACTCCAGCCACTGGGGGTCTCCGTAATCGCAGGCCAGCGGCGCGATCCGACCCGGCATCCCCGCGGCCTCGGTCGCGAGCATATGCAAGCGCTGTGGGTCCCGCGCGACGACAGTGACCTCGGCGCCACGGCCGGCGAGCGTCGTGCAGGCCCAGCGCAGCATCCCCGTCCCGCCGATCACGAGCGCGTGCTGGCGCTCGCGTATCACGCCTGCCCTCGCCAGGCGTAGAGAACCACCGCCACCGCGACGGCGAGGTTGAGGCTCGAGACGCCCGCGCGCATGGGGATCGAGACGCGGGTGCGCGCGCGCCCCAGGATCGGCTCGCCGAGCCCGTGGCGCTCGCTCCCGAACGCCAGCAGGGCGCGCGGCGGCAGCGCGCCTCGGTCCAGCGGCTCGCCGCCCGGATCCACCGCCACCAGTGCGCGCTCCGTTTCGGGGAGGGCGTCGATCCGCGCGACGGGCAGCGCGTACTGGAGCCCGGCGGCGCCGCGGATCGCCGCCGGGTCCCAGGGATCGCGCCCGCCGACGGCGAGGAGCCCCGCGGCTCCCGCGGCGGCGGCCGCCCGGATGGCGGCGCCCAGGTTCCCGGCGTGCCGCGGCTCGACGAGAGCCACCGCCGGCGCCGGGCCCGCGCCGCCGAGCGCGTCCCCCGCCGTCCATGCCCGCCGCCGCGCGATCGCCACCACTCCGGTCGCGGGCGGCCGCGGGACGAGCCGCGCCAGCTCCTCGGCGCTGACGATGTCGGTGATCGCGGCGGGCAGGCGCTCGGCCAGGTCGGGCGCCAGCGAGCTGGTCAGCTTCGACACCAGATCCGGCGCCACGGCCGCCGCCTCGACGATCTCCGCGCCGAACCGCAGCGCGTGTTTGAGGGCGTGAAACCCTTCGAGCACGGCGAGATCGGAATCGCTGCGCGCGCGCTGGAATCGCTCTGCCCTGGTAGCGTCGCTCATCCGCGGACGTTAGTCCGCCGCGTCTGTTTCTGACAGACCCCATCGCTCCGCAGGCCCTACAATCAGCGAGAACTTCCACAGGAGGTACGGACATGGACGATTCCATACTCGCGATCGTCGCCTTCGCCGTGGCGGCGGTCATCGTGATCGCGCTGGCCTGGGTCCTCTGGACGCGAACCCGCTCGCGGCGCCTGAAGGAGAGCTTCGGACCGGAGTACGACCGGGTGGTATCGAAGGCCGGACGGTCCGAGGGGGAGAAGCGGCTCGACGAACGCCGCAAACGGGTCGAGAAGTACGACCTGCATCCCCTTTCGGCGGATGACCGCGTGCGCTTCGTGCGCCGCTGGGACGAAGTCCAGGCGCGGTTCGTGGACGACCCCGAGGCCGCCGTTTCCGACGCCCAGCATCTGGTCGACGAGGTGATGCAGGCGCGCGGCTATCCGGTCGGCGACATCAAGCGCCAGCAGGAGGATGTCTCGGTGGAAAACCCGGGTGTGGTCGACCACTACCGTCGCGCGCGGGATATCGCCCTTCGCAACCAGGCGGGAGAGGCGTCCACGGAGGATCTGCGCCTGGCGATGCAGCACTATCGCGCCCTGTTCGAGTCCCTGCTCGAGGGCGGCGGCGCGCGGGCGGACGTACGTCCGCGGAAGGAGGCCCATGTCCGCTGACGAGAGGGTCATCGACGAACAGCGTGTCACCCGCGACGATGGGGTGGTCGACGATCGGCGTGTCACCCGCGACGATGGCGGCCAAGGGAGCGTCGCGGTCATCGAAGCCGACGAGGTCGAGGATCTGCGCGACCGCTGGATCGCGATCCAGTCGGCCTTCATCGACGAGCCGCGGCGCTCGGTGGCCGAAGCGGATCGTCTGGTCGGCGACGTCACCGACCGGATCGTGCGCAGCTTCGAGGACGAGCGCGCCCGCCTGGAGGAGGTGTGGGAATCGGGCGAGGACATCACCACCGAGGACTTGCGCGTGACCCTCCAGCGCTACCGGGCGTTCTTCGACCGGCTGCTGACGATCTGACGTTCTCGCCGACTGCGACGGCCGGCTGAAACCGACGGCCCGCTGACGATCGGGACGTCTCCGACGTCCCACACCCCGGTCTGCTATACTGGTGGGAGAGGGACCTTCGCGACCAGTATCTCGGGCCGGGTGCCATGACCCCAACCTTGCGTAGTCAAACGACTGCGCTGCTGCTCGAGACGGTCGATGGCGATGCGAATACGGTCGACCGTCTCTTTCCCATCGTGTACGAGGAGCTCCGCGGCATCGCCCGGCGCCAGCTCGTCGGCGAGCGGGTGGGTCACACCCTGCAGACGACGGCGCTGGTACACGAAGCGTACGTGCGGCTGGTTGATGACGACCGGGTCAGTCGCCGAGGACGGGCGTACTTCTTCGCGTCGGCCGCACGCGCGATGCGGCAGATCCTGGTCGACCATGCCCGCAGGCGCGGGGCGGCGAAGCGGGGTGGCGGCGCTCAGCCGGACACCTTGCGGGAGGATCGCGGCGGAGCCGACGCTTTCGCCGAGGAGCTGATCGATCTCGATCAAGCGCTCGAGCGGCTCGCCGAACTCGACCCACGGCACGCCAAGGTGGTGGAGTGCCGCTACTTCGGCGGAATGACGGTCGAGGAGACCGCGATCGCACTCGGTGTCTCGCCTCGAACAGTCCGCTACGACTGGGCCCTGGCCAAAGCTTGGCTTCACAAGTTCCTCAAAGCGACGGGCGAGCCGTGATCGATCCCCGGCAGTGGGAACGGGTGGAGCGCCTGTTTCGCATTGCGCTGGACACCCCGGCGTCGGAGCGCGCAAGCCTGCTTTCCACTGCCGCCGAGGAGGAGGCGGTCCGTACCGAGGTTGAGCTTCTCCTCGCCAGCCACGAGACGGCGGGCGATTTCCTTGAAGGCATGGACTCGCGTCACATCGAGGAGCTCCTGGAACCCGCCGAGTCCGAGCTGGTCGCCGGAGACCGGGTTGGTCCCTACCGGATCGTCGACTCGCTGGGGAGCGGCGGCATGGGAGTGGTCTACCGAGCGCTAGATCCGCGACTGGACCGGACACTCGCCCTAAAGCTCTTGCGACCCGGCATGACGGATCCGGTCTCGACGCTCCGGCTCGCACAGGAGGCCCGCGCCGCTTCCGCGCTCGACAATCCCCACATCGCCAGCGTTTACGAACTGGGAGCGACCGAGGACGGGATCTCGTATATCGCGATGGCGTACATCGAAGGCGAGACCCTGGAGCAGCGGCTGCGAGCCGGACCGCTCTCCGTCGACGAGGCGAGCGCGATCGCCACCCAGGTCGCCGACGGTCTCGCCGCCGCCCACCAGCGTGGCATCGTCCACCGGGACATCAAGCCGAGCAACCTCATCGTGACCCCGGACGGAACTGTCAAGATCGTCGATTTCGGGATCGCCCGAGCGGACGAGCCCCGACTCACCCGGACGGGCCTGAAGATCGGATCGCTCGCGTATATGAGCCCGGAACTGCTGGCCGGCGAGCCGGCGCATCCGCGAAGCGACGTATGGGCGTTTGGAGTCGTTCTTTACGAGATGCTGACCGGGCACCGGCCGCGGCCGGGAGATCCTCGTCCGCTGCCTCCGGGGGAAGGCGCTCCTAAGATCCCCGAGTGGATCGAACGGATTCTCTCCCGGTGCCTCGCGCCTGATCCCGCGAGTCGGTACCCGGACGCTTCCGCGCTTCTCGCCGAGCTCCGACAGGGTGCTGGGGTGGCTCCCTCTCGACCACGCCGCCGTGCCACGGCTGCCACCCTCGCGGTGACCGGCCTGGTGGCCATCGCCGCCGGCCTCGGGATCGCCCTGCGGGGACTGGACCGCACCCCGGAGCAGCCCTCCGCAATGCCGCCTGCCTCCCTCGCTTCCGCCGACCTGACCCGGCTGGCGGTGCTCCCGCTCGCCAACCTGACCGCCGACTCCACCGCCGACATGTTCGCCGACGGCATGACCGAGCAAGTGACCGACCGCCTCTCCCAGTTCGCCGGGTTGCGGGTCATCGCGCGCTCCTCCGTGCTTCGGTTCGGCGATCGCGAGGCGTCCCCCGCGGAGATCGGAGCGACGTTCGGAGTCGACTACCTGCTCGAGGGCACCGTCCGGGCTGTGGGTGACAGCCTCCAGACGTCGGTCCAGCTCGTCGAAGCGAGCAGTGGCGAAATCCGCTGGTCGCGGTCGTTCGCGTCGACCGCCACGGACGCGCCGGAGATCCAGACCGCGATCCTGACCGGCGTGGCCGACGCGCTCGGCATCGACCGGGTAGTCCGCTACACCGAACCCGGGACGGATGACCGCGAAGCCTACCTGGCGTACTTCGAAGGCCGCTACCAGTGGAACCGGCGGACGCCCGAGGGGATGCGCCGTGGCAAGGAGCTCATCGAGCGCGCGCTGGAGCTGGATCCGACCTGGGGCCGCGCCTGGGTCGGCCTGGCCGACGCCTACGTCACGATGGGCGGCTACGGGATGCTTCCGTCTTCGGAGGCGTATCCGAGGGCCCGCGCCGCCGCCGAGCGCGCGCTCGCCCTCGACGAAGCCGACGCCGGCGCGCATGCCGTGCTCGGCTCGGTCTTCACCGGCCACTACTACGACTGGGATCCCGCGGAACGCCACTACCGGCGCGCAATCCAGCTCGGCCCGACCGACCCGAACGCGTTCTACTGGTACTCCGAGCACCTGGCGTTCATGGGTCGCTTCGACGAGGCGATCGCGATGTCTCGACGCGGGGCCGACCTCGATCCACTGTCGCCGGTCGCCCGCGCGGACGAGGGTCGGGCGCTTTATTACGCCAGGCGCTACGACGCGGCCATCGACGTCTTCGACGAAGTATTGGCGCTCGGTCCCGATTTCGTCGCCGGCCTCTATAAGGGGCTCGCGCTCGCCGAGAGCGCGCGGCTGGACGAAGCGGTGGTCGTCCTCGAAACCGCGCAGGCGACCTTCGGCTCGATTCCCACGATGAACGCGCTCCTGGCCTACGTGCACGGACGAGCGGGACGAGACGAGGACGCCCGCCGCGTCCTGGCCGACCTCCACCAGGGATACCAGCGGGGCACGGTGCAGGCGGTGGACGTCGCCGCTGTCCACCTCGGCCTGGGCGAGTTCGAGCTGGCGCTCGACTGGATGGAGCGGGCGTACGACGACCGCAACTGGCAGATGGCGTTCCTCGCGGTCGAGCCGATCTTCGATCCGCTCCGGGACCATCCCCGGTTCCAGGCGCTGATCGAGCGCCTGGATTTCCCGCCCAGCGCCCTGCACGGCGGAGAGCGGGCAGCTCAGGGCGTGACCTTGAGGATGCGACCGCCCGCAAAATCGCTGACGTAGAACGAGCCGTCGGGGGCGAACCGGATTCCAGCGGGTGTGTTCAAGCCCGAGAGCAGCGTCTCCTCGCCACCGCCCGCCAGTCGGACGACCGCACCGGTGTTGGGCGCGAAGTCGCCCATGAATCCCGTCGCGTACTCGAGGACCACCAGGTTCCCCGCCGGGTCGAGCGTCAGGTCGACCGCGCTGGTGAGGCCTTCGTGGAGGATCGAGACGTTGCCCGAGAGATCGATTGCGTAAACGCGGGCTGCGCCCTCGACGAAGGGGAAGCCGGGAAACGCGGTGACGAGGAACCGCGAGCCGTCGAAGACGATCCCCGTCGGAACCGCCTGCATGATGGGCGGGCCCACACCGGTGTCGTTGGCGATGCCCGGTAGCGTCGCGAACACGCTGAGCGCGGCTGTCTCGACTTCAAACTGGATTACCGCGTTGGCCGACGCGTCTACAATGAAGATGTCCATGTCCGGGGATGGGCCGTGGGTCATGTTGTAGATGTTCGTCTGTCCCGTTCCGGTTGGGTCCTCGGCGAGGACGAACGCCCCGATATCGAGGACGCCGACGAAGTCCATCGTGAGCGGTGGGTCTCCAGGCGTGAAACCAGAGAGGTCGACGACGAGCAGGTTCCCTTCGGGAGACGACTCTCCCAACCCCTGGGCCCCCAGGAGAAGATCCTCCCCCACGGGACCACCCGCAAAGAGGAGATGATGAACGCCTTCGGGGTTTCCCTGGACGATGTTGGAAGGGAGGCCCTCCAGAACCGGGTGGACCTGGCCGCCTGGGGTGAGGACCGAGATCCGACCGTCGTCGGCTCCTGTTCCTTGCTCGGCGATCCATAGCCGTCCAGACGCGTCGAGCTCGATGCCCTGGGGCGCGAGGAGACCGGTGGCGATCACCTCGACAGTGGGCATCATCGGCCCCGGATCGATGGGGTCCATCGGCCCGCCGTTATCGTCGTTACAGGCGGAAACAAGCAGCGTTACGATCAGGGGGAAGGCTTGCGGTCCACTCTGCAAATGCATGGGTCCTCCGGGCTCAGGTGTTTGCGTTCCTTCACGTAGTCCCTGCGTTTTTTCGCTCCCCAGGCGGCAATCCCACGGTCGGATTCGTGCGTGGCGGCGGGTGTCGGTGCCTTTCCCCGCGAGGGGGACGACTCTACGTTTCTCCCGTGATTCCTCTCGATCTGATCCTCCGCCTCCACGAAGAGCGCTTCGGCGAGCGCCCGCGCGCGATCGAGGCCGTGGCGGGGGATGGCTCGCAGCGCACGTACCACCGCCTATTCGCCCGCGACGGTTCGTCCACAATCGGCGCCTTCGGCCCGGAACCCGACGAGAACCGCGCCTTCCTTTCGTTTTCGCGCGCGTTCCGCGGGATCGGCCTGCCGGTCCCGGAGATCCTCGCCGTCGACGAGCCGGCCGGCGTGTGGCTGGCCGAGGATCTCGGGGAGACGACCCTGTTCACGTTTCTCGACGCGGCGCGCGCGCGGGAGCCCGGACCATTTCCGGCCTCGGCCCTTCCGATCTACCGGCGCGTCCTCGAGATCCTGCCGCGCTTCCAGGTCGAGGGCGACGCGGCCGTCGATTACTCGGTCGCCCATCCCCACTCCGCCTTCGACCGGCAGTCGATCCTGTGGGACCTCAACTACTTCAAGTACCATTTCCTCAAGCTGGCCCACGTCCCGTTCCACGAAGGGCGGATGGAGCGTGATTTCGAGCGGCTGATCGGCTCGCTGCTCGAAGCCCCGCGGGAGTTCTTCCTGTATCGCGATTTCCAGTCGCGGAACATCATGCTGCGGGACGGCGAGCCCTGGTTCATCGATTACCAGGGCGGTCGGCGCGGCGCGCTCCAGTACGACGTGGCTTCGCTCCTCTACGATGCGAAAGCCGCCCTGCCTGAGTCCGTGCGGGCCGAGCTTCTCGACGGCTACCTGGATGCACTGGAACAGCGCGTGGACGTCGACCGCGACGCGTTCCTGGCCCACTATCGCGGCTACGTCCTCGTCCGCATCATGCAGGCGATGGGCGCGTACGGCTACCGCGGCTTCTTCGAGCGCAAGCCCCGCTTCCTCCAGAGCGTCCCCTATGCGGCGACCAACATCCGCCGGCTGCTCGCGCAGGGTCTGCCCGTCTCTCTCCCCGAGCTCGAGCGGGCGTTCGAGCGGATCGTGGAGGAGTGGGCCACGCCGCCGACGGGGGACGCGGAGGCCGGCGGCCTCACCGTTCACGTCCATAGCTTCAGCTACCGGCGGGGCTACCCAGAGGACGTCGGCGGGCACGGTGGCGGGTTCGTCTTCGACTGCCGGGCGTTGCCGAACCCGGGCCGGCTGGAGGAATACCGCACGTCGACCGGGAAGGCCGAAACGGTAGCGCGGTTCCTGGAAGCCGAGCCCGGGTTCGGACCATTCTGGGACAGCGTCCGGACCCTGGTCGACGCGCAGGTCGACGTCTATCGCCAGCGCGGGTTCACGAGCCTGTCGATCGCGTTCGGCTGCACCGGCGGCCAGCATCGTTCCGTCTATCTGGCCGAGAAGCTGGGCCGCCATCTCGAGGCGAGCTACCCGGACACGCGGGTGCGGATCGCACACCGCGAGGAGACGTTCTGGCCGGCGGCGGAGGCCGACCAGGAGACGACGGCCGCCGCGACGTGGATGCCATGATCCTGGCGGCCGGGCGGGGGACCCGCCTCGGGCCGCTGGGAGAGACGACGCCCAAGCCGCTCCTCGAAGTCGGGGGGCAGACGCTCCTCGAACGCGTCGCCCGCCGGCTCGTGGAAGCCGGCGCCGAGCGGCTGATCGTCAACGTTCACCATCACGCCGCGCAAATCGAGCGCCACCTCGCCGAGCTCGACCTGGATGTGGAGGTCGTCATCTCGCGGGAGGAGGAGATGCCGTTGGAGACCGGCGGCGGCGTCCTGCACGCCGCCGCGCATTTCCGGAAGGCTGGGCCGTTCCTGCTTCACAACGCCGACGTGATCTCGGAAATCGACCTGCCCCGGCTGCTCGCCGCCCAGCGCGGCAGCGGCGCGCTCGCCACCCTGGCGGTCCACGCGCGCGAGACGTCGCGGTTTCTCCTGTTCGACGAGGACGGGCTCTTGGGATGGGAGAACGTCGCCAGCGGGAAATCCCGGTCGGTGCGGGAGCCCCGCGGGGCCGTACGCCGCTTCGCGTTCGCGGGGATCCACGCGGTGGACCCCGGCTTCCTGGATCTCTTGGAGGAGCGAGGGGTGTTCTCGATCATCGAGCCCTACCTGCGGCTGAGCGCGGCGGGTAAGCGGATCGCGCCCCACGACGTGACGGGCGACCGGTGGATGGAGATCGGCACCCCCGAGCGGCTCGAGGCCGCGCGCCGAGCGATGGAAACCGGCGGCGCGGAATAGCGTCGCGATGGGGCTCTCCTGGATCGACGCCCTCGCGCTGCTCGCGGTCGGCGCGATCGCCGGCGCGATCAACGTGCTCGCGGGCGGCGGCTCGTTCCTCTCGCTCCCCCTCCTCATCTTCCTGGGACTGCCACCCAGCGTGGCCAACGGCACGAACCGGATCGCGATCCTGGTCCAGAACATGGGCGCGGTGTGGCGGTTCCGCAGCCACGGCCTCGTGGATCGCTCATGGATCCCGCTCGTCGCGGCCCCTGCCATCGGCGGCGCCGTCCTCGGCACGTGGGGCGCGATCGAGATCGGCGAGGAGGCGTTTCGCCGCGTTCTCGGCGTGCTCATGGTCGCAGCCACGCTGTGGATCCTGTGGGACCCGCTCGCGAGACGCCCGCGCGTTGCCGCGATCCAGCCCGGAGGATCGATCACCACCGACGGGGTGGGGCGGCGGGTGGGCCTGGCGGCGGCGTTCTTCGCGGTGGGAGTGTACGGCGGGTTCGTCCAGGCCGGGGTCGGGTTCCTGCTCGCCGCCGTCGCGATGGGGGCCGGACTCGATCTCGTGCGCGGCAACGCGCTCAAGGTCCTCGTCGTGCTCATCCTCACCCCGGTCAGCCTGGCGCTGTTCGCGTGGAGCGGGAAGGTCGACTGGGCATTCGGGATGCCGCTGGCGGTGGGGCACCTGCTGGGCGCGCTCGCCGGGGTGCGCCTGACCGTTCTCAAGGGGCACGTATGGATCAGGCGGTTCCTCACCGTCACGGTGATCGCGTTCGCGATCAAGCTGTGGATCGCGCCGTGAGCGATCGCGCGCCCGCGCCTCCGGCGGTCCGGTTCACGGGCGTGCGAAAATCGTTCGGGGACACCGTCGCCGTGGACGGAGCGACCTTCGACGTGGCTGCGGGGGAGTTCTTCTCGATCCTAGGCCCCTCCGGCTGCGGCAAGACGACGACCCTGCGCCTCCTGGCCGGCTTCGAGCGGCTGGACGAGGGCCGGATCCTGGTCGACGGGGAGCGCATCGACGACCGGCCGCCGTGGGAGCGGCCGCTGGCGATGGTCTTCCAGAGCTATGCCCTGTTCCCGCACCTGTCGGTGGCCAAGAACGTCGCCTTCGGCCTCGAGCGCAGGAAGCTGCCACGGGCGGAGATCGAGGAGCGCGTGCGCTCCGCCCTCACGCTCGTGCGGCTCGACCCCGAGACGTTCGCCCGCCGCTCCCCGCGCCAGCTCTCCGGCGGGCAGCGGCAGCGAGTCGCCCTGGCGCGCGCGCTGGTGCTCGAGCCGCCCGTGCTGCTGCTCGACGAGCCCCTGGGCGCGCTCGACCGGAAGCTCCGTAAGCAGATGCAG
>Ga0299914_10002640_pt1 | contig 12405 bp, 11 predicted proteins | sample RVTome_10_FD_201361 | JGI IMG/M metagenome (GOLD analysis project Ga0299914, IMG submission 201361) | Soil microbial communities from uranium-contaminated site in the Upper Colorado River Basin, Wyoming, United States - RVT153D57 (version 2) ... | reverse complement strand
ACACACGTCGCTCAGCGACGCTGGGAACCCTGGGTTTGCTCGATCAGCACTCCTCGTTGACCTCAGACGGGATCTCGTAGTCGAACGTGACGTCGACTGTCGCCGCTCCCTCGTCTGGCCATGTCTGTTCCAGTCCGGTCAACCCACCGGTGACCCTGTTCCCATCTATGACAACTGGAGCCTCGGCGAGATCGATCTCCTCGAACGTCTCCGAGTCGTGGGTGAACCAGGAGCCATCCGCCCGGTTCTGAGCCCCACCCTCGAATTGCTCCAGGCCGGCCGAGCCCTGTCGCGAGTGGAACACATTGAAGTCGATCCGCTCGAACTCGCTTCCGTCGGTCATATCGAGACCTGAGCTGTAGCTGACTTCCACCTCGAGGCCGGAGCTACCGCCAAGAAATCCGAGCAGCGAGATATCGCGTGGATCTGGATCGGAACCAAAAGAGAACGGCTCACACGAGTAGACATCGACGTTGTCGAAAGACTCACCATCCGCGGTGAACGAGCCGATACCAGCTCCAGCCAGTGGGAAGCCACCGTCATCGCCGCCGTCCCCGGCGGTTGCACCATCGTCACTCGGCAGATCGCCAGCGGCCACTGTCGGCGAGCCCTCACAGACCACTTCGAAGTCGACTGTGTAATTGCTTTCGAAGTCCACGAACACCGCAGACCCTGACGCAGTCGTGTCCTCGATGGTCCATGACATCGTCCCCCCGGCCGCCTCTTCGGGGGTCGCGATCTCGATGTCGAGATCGTTGAGCCTGATCTCGAAACCCGGGGCATCTCGCTCCGTCGCCTCCCAATCATCTGGAGGGAGGTCCATCGTGAACGTGCCCGGTTGACCATCTTCGCCGAGAATGAGCTCACCAGAGTCGTCAACGGCGTAGCCGATCGCATAGAACCGCCCGGAGCCGAAGAAATCGGGAGAGCACTGCTCGAACGTGAGATCGTCAACTCCCTCGACGGGCGAGTAAGTGATGTCGTCGAGGTCGTATGTCGTGGACTCTCCATCGATGGTGATAACAGCCATGCGCTCACCGGGCTCGTTTTCGGCGGCCGTGGGGGTGTCCTGGGCCTGCTCCTGGTCGGACGCGGCCGTCGTCTCGGTTCCGCCTGCGTCTGTCTCCGACGACTCTCCAACACTCGATGGGGACGATCCACCTCCCCCGCCCCCGCACGAAACCAACACGAGCGCCGTCATCGCCAGCACTGACATCAGTCGACTACCTACCCAACCCATAACTCGCTCCTTGCACTCGGTGCACTGCGCATAGGCGGTGAGATCGCACCAAACAGATGACCTCTCAACGTCCTACGCAAGAAGGAAGAGAGATGAGCCCGGAGCCTGACACGAAGCCGGACAACCCCTCTTCCGCCCTCAGTGGAACTTACGGAGGTCGAGGCTGGGTCGTAATACTCAAAACGGGTCTCGCCACTACTCATTTGGCGAGGCTGTGCTCGATTTCGAAGCCAGGCGAACGGCTCTAGAAGGGCTCGATCCAGAAACGCCCGACAGCCACGAAAGCAGATGCGAGGGCGAATACGGTGTTGGCGTACATGGGTTGCGGCTCTTTGCGACGCGCATGCGTGAAGATCGCGCCCACGGCAATCACGAAGAGCCCGGTGGCGGCCAGAGGGGTGAGGATCACCGCTACGTCGATTACGGGGGCACCACCAGGCCAACAGCCGCCAAGACGCCCATCAAGCCGATGAACTTGACGGTTCCCGCCGAGTAGTCGTTGGTCCACCCCATGCGCGGTCTGCGGTCAAAGCCTCGTGAGAGCGACCGAGCTTGCCCAGCCCGCTGAACAGGTAGATGGCCGCCAGAATCCCCGCTACAACCCAAAGTGCATTATTCACGAAAGTCGTCAGTCCTATCGGACCTGAACATCGGGGCAACGACACTTCACTCCCGGGGAGCTATCACTGCCTGACTCTGGGTAGTCCTCGAAACCAACTTCCCATCGCCATCGCTGGCATCTGTCTGAGTCACGATGATCGTGCGCCCGGCGTGCACTGGCGTCGCTGTGAACTCGATCATGCCGCTGGTGACGGGGCGAAAGAAGTTGGTCTTCGACTCGATCGTGGAGGTGGCGGCGCCTTGCGGGAGGTTCAGGAAGACACAAAGCGCTCCAACCGAGTCAGCCACCGCCATCAGGTAGCCGCCGTGGATCATCCCACCCGCCGTGCAGTGCTCCGGCTTCCAGACCCCGGTTGCTTCGACCCGCTCGGCGCTCCCGGAGACGATCGCAACGTCGAGCATGTCAGAGAACGGCATCTGGGAGTGGGCCAATGCGGTGAGATCAGGCGAGTTCATTCCAAGCAGCGTAGATCTGAGTTGACATATTCTTATATGCGAATATATTACAGGTGGTCATGGCCCGAGCAGCCACCAACACCGACGCTTTCAACGCCGTGGCTGAGCCGCGGCGTCGACAGATCGTCGACCTGATCGGTGACGGTGAGCTCTCGGTCAACGACATCGTGGACGCAATGCCGATCTCCCAGCCCCAGGTCTCCAAGCATCTCAAGGTGCTCAAAGAAGTTGGGTTGGTGACCTCGAGGACCGATGGCCGACGGCGGCTCTATCGGCTCGAGGCCTCGGCGCTTCGGCCCATCTACGACTGGGTAAGCGAGTTCGAGCGACTTTGGAACGAACGACTCGACCGACTCGACAACTACCTCGACGAGGTACAACGAAAGGAATATCGATGAAGACATCCATCGACCGCACCGGTTCCGCCATCATCTCGCTCCCCACCGAGCATGAGATCAAGATCGAGCGCAAGTTCAACGCCCCCGCGGAGCTGGTGTTCGACGTCTGGACGACGGCTGCGCACGTTCGCAACTGGTGGGGGTACCCCGAGCACGAGATGACCGACTGCTCGATCGACCTGCGTGTCGGGGGGACTTACCGATTCGCCGCGCAGGTACCCGACTTCGGCGAAGTCGCCTTCCACGGCGTCTACAAAGAGATCGAGTGCCCCGGCCTGCTGGTGGCCACAGAGATTTACGAAGCGTTCCCGGAGAAAGAGGCCGTCAACACGCTCACTCTCGAGGAGGCGGAAGGCGTGACGACGATGACCATCGTCTCTTCCTACCCCGATCGGCCGACCAGAGACGCCGTCATCGAGTCGGGCATGGAGCATGGCCTTCAGGTCAGCCTCGATCGCGCGGAGGCGATCCTCGTCTCATTGCAAGAAGCCGAGGATGAGTCCTGATGGTCGACATGAGGTTGGAGGTCGTGGTGCTCCCGGTGTCAGACGTGGATCGGGCCAAGGCTTTCTACGAGGAGATCGGGTTCCACCTCGACGTGGATCATCAGGCGGGAGACGAGTTCCGGGTGGTGCAGTTCACACCACCCGGCTCCGACTGCTCGATCACCTTCGGTGTCGGGCTCGGGGAGATGACGGCATCGCCTATCAAGGGCATCCATCTCTGTGTGGCCGACATCGAGGAGGCGGTGGCCGATCTGGAGGAGCGAGGCATCGACGTAGCTCCAATCCGCCACATGGGCGCCAGCGGGTGGGAGGATGGTCCGGATCCCGAGCGTCGCAAATATGGGAGTTACTCCTTCTTCGACGATCCGGATGACAACGGCTGGGTCCTCCAGGAGGTTGGCTCCCAGACCTCACGCGAGGAACGCCACGACGATTGAGGCGGCCCAAGGCAGTCTCAGCAGGTGACGTCGAGGCTCACGTTGATTGGCTCACCTGAGGAGGTCATCTCGCCGGTATAGCTGAACCCGTTGCTATGGATCTCGTCGGCCTCGCCCGAACCGGTGCCTTGGTACTCCTCACCATCGAGGTATGCGCTGAAGTTGATTCCGCCGTCACCCCGATCGATGAACTGCACCCAATCTCCGGACGCTGTGCTCTCGCTGGTCTGGAAGGCGACCCAGACCGGAAAACTCCCGCCAATGTCACACGTAGTCCAGTCGTTCTTCTCCCACGTGTAGGTCGTGTCTCCGACGATCAAAGTCGCTACAGCAGAGTCGGATACGCCGGCTCCTGGCTCGAAGGCCTCCTCGTCGATGTCGGCTAATCCACCGACGTCGGGGATCGCACCGCAAGCCGAAATTGTCAACGCCACTAGCACGGCCAACGTCACTCGGCTCACCTTCGCTCCTTCGTTGAGCCAGCCAACTACTTGCAGACCACCTCGAACATGCCTGTCTCAGTTCCCGAGGCGGTGCCGGTCCCCTGCTGTTGGACTGCGAAGGTGGCCGATCCCGTGGCCTGCCCACCTGAAAGCTCCCATTGGTCGACCGACCCGGAACCAGCCTCGACCGAGGCGATGTACCTCGTCCCTGCCCCATGGTCGTCGACGATCACGTTCGGTGGCTGCAGACCCTCGGCCTCCCACTCAGGCACCGGGATCCCGAAGTTGATCTGCACGTCGGCATCGGGTCCCCCGGCCTGAACCGGTGTGTCGTCAGCACCTACGGCGAAGGAGCCGAAGATCAGGTTGTCGAGACTGTTGCATCCATTTAGGGGATCGGGCGGAACCTCGAACGTCTCACCGCCGATGGTCACGATTGCGTAGTTGCCCGAGGTGTCCCCGCCCGAGTCGCTTTCACCGGACGTTGGCTGCGTCGCGGAGCCTGAGGTGTCGTCTAGGCCGCCATCCGATCCGTTCTCGCCACCGGTCCCTCCGCATGCGGCCACGATCAAGAGCAGGCCGGCAAACAGAGCCAACACCTTTCTGATTCACAACCTCCTCGCCGAGAGAAAAGCCTCACTGCGTCGATCTGATACAGAACCTAGGCTCACGACGGTCTCAGAGTTCTACTCATAAGGCTCTTCGTCACTACTCATTGGTTGGCCCGCCACCGCCCAGTACCACGCCGAGCAGCTCCCGAAGTTCCTCCCGGCTCCCTATGGCCAGCTTTCGGTAAACCGATCGCAGATGGTTGTCCACGGTGCGGACCGATATGAATCGAGTGTCCGCGATGTCGGATGAGCTGAGACCGTCAGCCGCATCTACGGCCACCTCAGCCTCGCGCGCCGTGATCAGGTTGGGTCGGGCTCGAAGCGCTGGCGTGTCCGAGCCCTCACACAACGACTCGCAGGCAGCCGACAACAGCACCCAGAGAGCAGTGTTGGAATCGTCGTGGCCTCGCTGAGCCGCCTGCGACCACGCTTCGGCGGCGAGAAGGGCGGCACCCATATCAGCAAAGGCCGACGCCACGGCAGCCAGTCGATCGGCATCCTCGGCAACCAGGGCCTCGGCGTGCTCGCGCATGCTCTCGACCAGATGGGCACCACGCATGGGAGGTACCCGACGCAGATCCTCCAGCACCATCTGGCCTCGGCCAAGTCGAACTACGTCATGGAAACAAAAGGCTCCCCACACGAAGTGCTCGTACGAGACGGCGTGGCGGCCACCCGAGACGAGGATCTCGACGGCGGCATCCACGTCCCCACGAGCCACACTGGCCCATGCCCTCCCCCGGTCCACCCAGACGGTGAGACGCGGAGCGGGTGTTGGTAGAACGAGCTCCTCGAGTGCTTCTTCCGCCGCCGCGTCGCCCATCTGCCCGAGCTCGAGGGCCAGCGACCCCCTCGCCTGAGCCTCGAGACCGAACGGGTCGGCCTCGGCATAGAGGTCCAGCGCATTACGCGCTACGTCCGCCGACCGGCGGTGCCGGCCGAACGGATCGAGGGTGATGCTGAGGGCCGAGAGCCACGTGGTCCGTATCGCCACCCCAGACCCATCTGCGGCCGAACGGGCCTGGGCCAGCTCCAGGGCAGCCTGGAGCCTTCCTGCATTCAACAAGCTCTGCATGTGCATGATCTCGATTTGGTCGCGGGCGAACGGCAGATGGTCCCGCACACCCTCGGCCAGGCCTACGGCGGGTCCGATGAGATCGTCGAGACCGACGCAGTCGCCGGTCATGGCCTGAGCGACTGTGAGCGTCGCATACGCCGCAGCTTTGGCTACGTCACCCGAACCGTCGTCGCTCAAAACGGCGTTCGAAGCGGAGACGGCGTCACCAAAGTCACCCCGAATCGCCGAGATCATCGCCCGCTCGTTATTGAGGCGAGCCCGAACCTGATCGTCGGTGATGGCGTCGGCTACTTCTGCGAGAAGATCGCGCGCCTCGGCGATCCGGCCGAGACCGAAACCGAGATTCTGGGCCCTCACGGAGGCGATCTCGCCGAGCAGTGATCGGTCTTGGGGATCCCGGCCAGCGAGTACGTCTTCGGCCTCGGCGAAACGCTGCTGGTAGCTGAGAGCGCGGCCCAGCAACAGTGCAGCGCGGTCGTCCTCGGTGCCGAGGGGTCGCACCAACTCCTCGGCCAGACGGGGGTCGTGTCGCACCAGTGCCTCCGTCGCCCCGGCCAAGGCCAGGTCGTGATCCAACGAGTCTCCGGAGGCACGCTGCCAGACGGCGACACGAAGGGAGTCCGATGTCTCCGATTCAGAAATGCTGGCTTCCACGAGCCGATGGTGGGTAGAGCGGAGACGCCGTACATCGAGGTTGGACTGCAGGATCTCCCCATAAAGCGGATGGGCTGGAATTATCGCGGGTCGACCGCCCACCTCCTCGATCGTGGCAACCAGCCCCCTCTCTTCCAGGTCCGGGAGGACGTCGGCAAGTACTCGGCCGAACGTGTCCACTGGGAGCGGAGCACCCACCGCAACGAGCTCCATCGCCGAACGCAGTTCTTGGGACAGAGCGTCGAGCCGGGAGGCAACGAGATCGCCGAGCCGTGCCGACTCCGCCAGGGGGCCGGCCCGATGCCATGAACCGTCGTCTTCGCGGGTCAACGCCCGACCCACCGCCCCCTCGATCAACTCGTGGAGCACCAGCGGGTTGCCTGCGGCAAGACGCCACAACTCCTCTTCGAGCCCATCGTCAATGGTCCCGAGCCGGGCCTCGGCCACAGAGCGGGAGGTCGCTCGGTCCAATGGTTCCAAATCGATCCGCTCGATGACACCGTTGGTCCACAGGTCGACGAGATCTGACGCCATCGACTCGCCACTACGGGCGGTGATGCCGATGGTGGCCGCTCCGGACGACACAACACTGATCAGAAACGCCAGGGACTCCCGGTCGAGCAGATGGGCATCGTCGACCGCCAGGACGAGCCCACGGTGGGATCGCCTCTCGTCCAGAGCGTCCAGCGCCTCGCGGAGCATGACGAGACGGTCGCTGGTCGGAGCGCCGCGGAGCAGTTCGATGAACGGAGCGAAGGGAATCACCTTCGTCGACTCGGCGGCGACCGCACGGACCAGCGACATCCCGCTCCGCTCTGCCCGATCGCCCAGCTCATGGAGAAGGCGACTCTTGCCCACCCCGGCGGTGCCCAGGAGTGCTATGCCCGTACCAGACTCGACCAGCCCCACGGCATGGTCCAGATCGGGCTCGCGCCCAATCAGAGGCCATTCCACGTGGGTAAAGCTACGTGCCAGAGGGAGGCCCGGGTCGGGGAAAGTGACAATCCCTGATTTTCTTCTAAGCCTCTCGAGGCCCGATCCACCCGTATAGACCCAGCAGGCCCTCGCGGCCGCCGGCTATCCCGAGACCCGAGTACAGACGGTGGAGGTGGTTCTCAACCGTCCGCCGCGAAAGGAAGGTCTCCTCGGCGATCTCGGCATTCGACTGTCCATCCAAGACGCGCGATACGATCTCCAGCTGTCGCTCTGACACGGGCCATGGGATCGATTCCAGGTTCCCCACCACCGGTCTCACTTCCCTTGCTGTCATCAGGCGGACACCCAGACACTGAATCGGGTTCGCAGGATCTGTACCCCTGATTGCACTCTCGATGCCATAGACGGGGGCGCCTGCGCTCCACCACATCCGAGCGCTGGCCCAAAGCTCGTCGGGCGACGAGGCTCGGGCGTACCGTCCGGCGAGCACTGCCAATCCGGCTCCCCTGGTGATCACCAGATGCTCGATGTCCGCGATCACATCGTCCCCGTGGCCGAGGCGGATGGCGTCGACTAGAGCGGACAGTCCCCAGAACCGGTGCCCCATCGATATGGCCTCCCTCCCCACCTCGACGAGACGCTTGCCTGCGGTGGGCTCGTCGTCACCCCAGGCCAGCCAGGCGTCGACTCTCTCGTCCATGATCCGGTCTATCTCGGCAACGCCAGGCTCGTGAACGTGAGCCGGCTGGTCGTCCACCGGGACCATCCCGAGCTGGGCCCGGCGCAGATCGGCCACGATCCGCGCTTGTGCCAGGTTGCCCAACGGGTCGAACTGCTCCAGGCCCGATACGGCAGAGTCCGCCAACTCGCTGGCCTCGCTCAAAGAGAGCCAGGCATCGGCCAGCACCGCCTCGATCGTCAGCCACGAACCGATGAGAGTACGGTCCTCGAAAGCCGCTGCCCTGGCCTGGGCCGCACTGAAGCGACCCTCGGCGAGCTCCACCATGACCCGACTCATCTCGAGTTGCTCCAGCAGGAACGCTCCTACATCCTCGTCCCTTGCTATTGCCCGACCCCGTTCGTAAGTCTCATCGGAGGTGGCGGTGGAGAGGGTGAGGGCTTCACCGAGCTGGGTGGCCGAGAGGGCGAGCAGCCGTGTGTTGAAATCGGCCGACGGGTTGACGGCTCGCGCCGCACCGAGAAGGGCATCCATGTCGCCGACCAGACCCGAGAGAACCATCAGCTCCATTGCCAGCCGATTGCGGTGCTCGGGCTGGGTCAGAGATCCCATACCTTCTTTGAGGAAGTTGATGGCGTCAGTGAACCGACGCTCCCCATATGCGATTCCCTGTGACGTCCCCGAGAGAAACTCGGTGAGGGCGGCTTCCTCGAGCCCGACAGGGATCTCCGTCGTCGGCGTCTCGCCGAGGAATCGGGCCGCCTGGGCCCGGAGCACGCGGAGTCCGGGGTCGTCGGGTACCAAAGAGGTGAGCCTCGCGACGCCTTCGAAGTCTCCCCAGGAGAGAGCGACTTCACCAGCCGTACGCACATTCTCGATCGGTGGCACAACCCCAGCACCGAGGGCCTTCCTCACGACCGCGGCAACGTCTCTCGCCTCGGATGAGTCGTTGAGGCCTTTCACGAGCCGACGAGCGTTGGCCCGCTGTCCCTCATGGGTGAGAGTCGCCCGGGACACCGAACCCATCAACGGGTGGGAGACCTGGACACGGTCTCCCATTCGACGGACCAATCCGGCATCGTCGAGCTGTTCGAGAAGGGTCTCATCATCCCCCGCCAGAGCGATACGGGCCGATGTCGTCTCGGCGTACGCGATCGCATCGAAGAGACGTCTCTGATCTCGAGACAGTCGAGCGAGTCTTCGCTCCATGAGGCTCAACAGACGATCCGACCTCGCCCCTGACTGCAGGACTGCTTTGAGCTCGGTGTCCTCGCGGGCCCGCAGCTCGGCTGCGATGGCGGTGACATAAAGGGGATATCCCAGGCTGACGGCCGTGATCTCATCGACGTCCTCCTCCGTCATGGCCTGCCCGAGAAGCACCTCCATCAGCTCACCAACCTGGTTACGAACGAGAGGCTCGACTTCGATTCGGCTGTCGGGCCAGCGCGCCCAGACCGAGGTGATATCTGCCGAGACCGACTCACCTGACGTGATGGCGAGGGCCAGCGCTACGTCCGAGGCGTGAGCAAGGCCACTCACGAGTCCGGCACTCTGGCTGTCGAGGAGGTGGACATCGTCCACCACGACCATGGCCCGCTCGTCGCCCTGTGTCAGCATCGAGACGACCCTGGCGAGGGTCTCGGTGTCGGAGTCACCCATGTCGACGCGCAGCGCCATCGTGAGTGCGCCGAACGGCACCTGGTTCAGGCCATGGGTGCCCCGCAGCTCGTGAACCTGTCCGCCTCGACGTTTCCAGTCGGCGGCCAGGAAATCACACAGCGCCGTCTTGCCGACGCCTGAGGGGCCGGCCAGCACAACGACACCGCGCTCGGAGAGGGCGAAGCCGGCTCGACGAAGGTCGTCGCCACGACCGATCAGGGCTGACCGCATCCCACGAAACCTACGGGATCGGGTGTGACTGGTGCCGGCTGCCTTCGTCGCAACAGACCAATAGCCAGGTCCCTTCACTGGACTATCGATGGCTGCGGCAGTTCGCCCGATCGAAACGACTGGATCACTGATTGCTACTCCCAGGTTGGGTTCCGCGCGCTCTTACACCTGTACGAGCGGAACGTGGCCACGCCGCCTATTTCGGACTCCCTTCCCTGGTGTTAGCGACATTTAGGTCCTGTAGACAAGCGAGGACTTACCTTCGTTGATGTGAAGCTGTTGATTGCGTTCGTCGTCCTGGTCCTCGCCGGATGCTCGGCTAACAGCGCCGACCCTTCAACGACCTTGGTGGACGGAACTATCGGCTCAACGGTTGGGCCGGCTCCAACTACATCCAACCCACAGGCGGACTCACCGAAGTTTGGGAACCCGCCGGCGATCTCCGACGGCCCACCCACGACGGAGGTCGAAGCAGCCATCGATCGTCTCCTGACCGGCCTCTACACACCCGACTGGGACATCGAGGCCATCGGGGATCTAGCCGACCTTGGGGACGTTCGAACCGCTTGGCTCCTGGCCGATCTCATGAGGTTCTATCAGACCGGCCTCGCGGACGCGGAACTCGTCTCTGCCTTCTCTCGACTGACAGACGCCGACCAGGACTCGAGCGAGGTCTCCTTCGTATGGGCGATGAACCATCTCATTGCCTGGGATCTTCCGGCATGGGCCGGGTACGCCGACGCGAAGAGAGCGATCTACATCCCGGTCGAGGAGCTCTGGCAGCGGTTCTTCGACGAAAGTATCGACCTGGACTGGCGTCTGGTCACCTGGGGTGGCGTCCTCGCCGATCAGCGGCCGCTCGATGACAACTCCCCTTGCAGCTGCATCCCGGCCCTCGACCACCCCGTTACGACCGACGCCACTGGTGGCGACTGGTATGCCGCCGACCGAATCGTCTTCGGAGTCGTGGTCAGCGACGAGGCCATCGCTCTACCAAAGCATCAGATGGAGGTCCACGAAATGGTGAATCTCACGTTGGGAGGGCGGGAGTTGGGAATCCCATACTGCACCCTGTGCGCCTCGGCTCAGGCCTACTACGTGGACGATGTCCCAGGAGTCGACCGGGTTGTGCTCAGGACATCAGGGCTGCTCAAGCGGTCCAACAAGCTGATGTACGACCTCACCACCGGGAGTGCCATCGACACCTTCACGGGCAGCGCCCTGACCGGGCCACTCGCCGCGGATGGCGTCACACTCGAGCAAGTGTCCGTCGTTGCCGCCACTTGGGGCGACTGGAAAGAGGCCCATCCCGACACGCGGATCCTCGCCCAGGACGGAGGCATAGGTCGTAGCTACCAGGACGACCCACTCGGTGCTCGCGACGATGGCGGACCGATTTTCCCCGTCGGGCCTGTCGATCTTCGACTGCCAGTGCAGGAAGAAGTCGTCGGCGTGATCTCCCCCGATGATACGCCCGTGGCGTTCCCTCTCAACACAACCACCGCAGCCCTCGCCGATGGACCCATCGAATACGAGGGTCTGACCGTCCGCCTCGAAGACTCGATTCGGGTCTACGACTCGGCAGGCCAAGAGGTAGTCAGCCACGGGGCCTTCTGGTTCGCCTGGAGCCAATTCCATCCGAACACAATCGTCTGGGACCCGGTCGGATCCTGAAGTCCTGAAGCGCTAGTCGAAGAAGATGACCACGAAACAGAGGATGGCGGTGAGAGCCACCATGGCTCGAGCATGCCCTGTTCGGACTCGTTTCAGAGCACCTCAGCTCAGAGCGAGCTCGCCGTCCTCGACCATCACCTTGACCGAGTCGCCCTCGCCGTAGCGACCCTCGAGAATCGAAGTGGCGATCTGGTCGGCGAGATCCTTCTGCAGCACTCGCTTCAAAGGACGCGCGCCGTATACCGGGTCGTAACCCCGCTTCGCGAGGAGGTCGAGCGCATCGTCGGTGATCGCCAGTTCGATGCCGCGAGCCTCCAGCCGTTGTCGGAGCGAGCCCATCTGGATCTCGACTATCTCACGAAGATCTTCGGGACTGAGTTTGTCGAAGACGATGACGTCGTCGATGCGGTTGAGGAACTCGGGTCGAAACTCTTCACGCACTGCTTTCATCACCCGGTCCCGCACCACCTCACCGGGAAGGTCGGGATCGATGAACTGCGAGCCCAGATTCGATGTCATGACCATCACGACGTTGGTGAAGTCGACCGTCCGTCCCTGACCATCGGTGAGCCGACCATCGTCCAGAACCTGGAGGAGCACGTTGAACACCTCGGGATGTGCCTTCTCGATCTCATCGAGCAAGACAACGGAATAGGGACGACGGCGCACCACTTCGGTGAGCTGGCCGCCTTCGTCATAACCGACATAGCCCGGAGGGGCGCCGATGAGACGACTCACGGAATGCCTCTCCATGTACTCCGACATGTCGATGCGCACCATCG
>Ga0299914_10002639_pt1 | contig 12406 bp, 11 predicted proteins | sample RVTome_10_FD_201361 | JGI IMG/M metagenome (GOLD analysis project Ga0299914, IMG submission 201361) | Soil microbial communities from uranium-contaminated site in the Upper Colorado River Basin, Wyoming, United States - RVT153D57 (version 2) ... | reverse complement strand
GCTTGAACAGCACCCAGGCGGCGAGGCCCTCGCTCTCGCCGCGCAACAGGTCGCGCGCCCTGTAGATCAGGTCGTCGTAGTCGAACTGGACGCGCAGCGCCTTCGCCCGCGCGAAGTCCCGCAGGATCGCGCCGCCGAGATGCAGCAGCGCCGCGGTCGCCTGCGCCGTGACGGCCGTACGTCGCCGTTCGAGCACCGCCAGAAGCCGCGCCGCCTCCCGCCCGAGAACCGGCAACGCTGCCGGATGCTGCGCCGCCGCCGATTTGTCGAGCAGGTTGGCGTAGACCTCGAGCTTGCCGGTCAGGAAAACGCGGCAGTACATATCGAACCGACTGGCCCGCGCCGGCGCCTCCTCGGCGAGCCAGCCGGCGAGCAGCTCGCCGCGCGGCCGATAGGTCTTCGTGCCGCCGAGCAGCGCGGCGGCGGCCGCCTTAAGCCCGCCGGCGTCGAACGCGCCATCGCGACAGGCTTCGGCGACGATATGTTCCGGCGTAACGCCGGACGCCGCACCGAGCGCGCTATAGACAGGATCCGCTGCCGATGTGGCCGGCCCATCCTCGCCGATGAGCCAGCGCAGGCGGCCGCGCTGCATCAGCAGGGCGTGCAGCAGCTCGGAAAAACGGTCTTCCTGCAGATGCGCGGTGAGCGTCGCGAGCGCATCGCGGCTTTCGGTATCGGCGAAGGCGGCGGCCAGCGCATCGTCGCGCGCCGCCGTCAGCAGCTCGGCGGCGCTGCGCTCGTCCATCACCTGGAAATGCGGCGGGACGCCCGCTTCGATCGGGAAGCGGCCGAGCAACGATTCGCAGAAGCTGTGGATCGTCTGGATCTTCAAGCCGCCCGCCACGTCGAGAACTTGGGCGAACAGCCGCCGAGCCACTGCGACCGTCGCATCGTCGGGCGGCGTCCCGGTCAAGGCCGCGAGCTTGTCGCGAAGCTCCGCATCGCTCGCCGTCGCCCAGTCGCCGAGGCTGCGGTTGACGCGGTTCGCCATTTCCGCCGCCGCCGCCTTGGTGAAGGTGAGACACAGGAGCTTGTGCGGCGGCGTCCCCGACAACAGCAGGCGCAGCACCCGGTCGGTCAGCACCTTGGTCTTGCCGCTGCCCGCCGATGCGCCCACCCAGACGCTGGCCGCCGGGTCGGAGGCGCGGCGTTGTACCGCGTCGGGATCGATAACGCCCGGCGCCGGTGCATCCCGCGTCATGTGTCGCTTCCGGAAACGCCGAGCCATTCGCGGAGCCGCGCCAGATGGTCGTATTCCGGATAGGACGGCGGCCAGTCCGGCTCCGGCGTCGAGACGTAGGGCGTCGCCGGGTCGTCGAACGCCGCGATTAGGCGAAGCAGCTTGTCGCGCGCTTCTGCCGCCAGCCCCGAGATGTCGTCGCCGAGCTCGAGGATGGTGCCCGGCGGCTCGCCTCCGGACAGACGCCAATGCGCCAGCCGCTCGACCGGTGCGGCGGCGACGTCCGCGAACCCGCCGGCTTCGGCGATCACCGCTTCGAGCGGAAGCTGCGGCGCAAAGCCGGCTTCGATCTGCCGGGCGCTCGGCACGGTGCCGGTCTTGTAATCGACGATCGACAGGCGGCCATGCACCGAGCGGTCGATGCGGTCGGCATGCGCCGACAGCGTGAACGGTCCCGCCGGCGCCGCGATCTCGTATTTTCCGGATACCTCCGTTCGGCTGATCGCGGTCATGGCGCGCGCTTCCTGCTCGCGGTCGACGAACCAGGACGCGATGCGCGCGAAGCGCGGCCACCAGAAGGCGCGGACCGCCGGCCGATCGATGGTCTCAGCGAACACCTCGCGGCCGATCGCGAGCAGCCGGTCGAGCGCGTCCGCCGGCAGCGGGCCAGGGCAGGCGCGGAGGAAGCGGTCGAGCGCAGCGTGGATGATCGTCCCGCGGTCCGCCGCGCCGGGATCGGATTCGAGCGGATCGAGCGGCCGGAGGCGCAGGATCTCCCGTGCGTAAATACTGTAGGGATCGCGCATCCAGGTCTCGATCCGGGTGACCGAGAGGCGGCGCGGCCGCGCCGCGACGGGCGGGCACGGGGCGGGCGGTTCGCCCGGACGGTGCCCATCGACGGCGAGCAGTCCCCGCTGCAGGCCAAGCCACGACGTATCCGGCGCGAAGTCGTCCGCCAGGCCGCATCCCTTGAGCACGGTCTCCAATCGCAGCAGCCAGCGCGACGGCACGGTCGGCGTGCCGTCGGTCTTCTCGGCCCGCGTCAGGACGACCTCCCGCGCGGCGGCGAGCTGCACGAAATCATGGGCCGCGAGGCCGATCCGCCGCTCCGGCAGCGGCAGGCCGAATTTCCCCTGCATCGGCCGGCTCATCCAGGGGTCGGGCGCGGGATCGCCCGGCCAGACGCCCTCATTGAGGCCGCCCAGAACGACCAGGTCGGCTTGCTGCAGCCGCGCTTCGAGCGGGCCCCAGATATGCAGGCGCGGATGCCGGCCATAGCGCGGGCGAACCGCCTGGCCGGCCATCAGCGCCTCCAGCATGTCGGGATAGCTGGCGGGCGGGATGGGCGGCAGCGCATCGCCGGCGCGCAGCAATCCGTTCAGGAATTCGGCAAGCGCTTCGCCGGCTTCTTCCGACCACAGCCGCACCGGACCCGTCTCGTCTGCGCTTGCGGCGAAGGCTTCGGCGCCGCGGATATGCGCCTCGACAATGGCAGTGAAGGCGACGGTCGGCTCGCGCCAGAGCGCCGCCATCGGCTCCAGCGCCGCCGCCAGCGCATCGATCAGGCGGTTCATCTCGGCCGCCGCGTCGGCATCCGGACGGTCTGCTGCCCGATCTGCCGCCATCGCCGCTTGCACCGCGTGACGCAGCCCGTCGATCCCGGCCGCCGGCTTCGGCCCGCGCAGCACCCAGCGCTCAAGCAGGCGCGCGGCGCGGCGCAACATCGTCGGCGCCATCCCTGCAGCCGCGAGCGGATGCTTGGCAAGCGACAGCAGCGAGACCGGCGCAAAGCCCTCCGCCACCACCTCGGCCACCTGCCGGAAGAAGACGCCCGGCACCGTGCGGTCAAGCGGCATGCCGGCGGAATCGTCGATTTCGATATCCCAACGGCCGAGCGACGCGGCGACGCGGCGCGCAAGGCGACGGTCCGGCGTCACCAGCGCTGCCGTCTTACCGTCAGACTCCAGCGCGTGGCGCAGCAGCAGGGCAATCACCTCGCCCTCCTCCTTGTCGCCGGCGCAGACGATGCGGGTCAGCGAGGCGCCGTCATCCGCGCTGCGCAGCGCTTTGCGTGCAGCTTTCACGAGTCCGCCGAGCGCCTGCCAGCGGTCCGTCGTCTCCGCCGGACGCAACGCTTCGGCGAGCAGCGCCGTCCGTGCGTCTGCGGCGGCGTGTCGGTAATCGCCGGCCAACGGCCAGTCGCGCACGTCCGCGCGATCGATCTCCAGCCGGTCGAGCAGCCGGGCCATGCCGTATTGCGGATGCGTCTGGTCCTGCCGGATCGCATCCCAGGTCGCTGCATCCGCGTGGCGATCGAGCCCCGGCAGCACGACCCGGCCCCGCGGCAGGCGGGCAACGACGGCGAACAGGTCCGCCGTCGCCGGCACGCTGCCGGTCGATCCTGCGGCGATCACAGGGCCCGGCGGCGGCTTGCGTTCCCACGCCTCCGCAAGACCTTGCAACAGGAGATTGCGGCGCTGGGCCGGGTCCAGGCAGCCCTCCGCCGCCGGTACCGCCGGCCAATCCCGGGTCACCAGCTGCAGGAAATCGAGCGTGTCCTGCCAGTGTTGCGCCAGCTCGAGCGGCACGAGGGTCGCGAGCGCATCGAAGGACAGGCGCTCCGTCTGCACCCGGTCGATCAGCCTCGCCAGCTCGCCGGCAAGGCGCACCGCGTGGTCGGGCGTCATTTCCGCCCGCCCGTCCGCGTCGCGTGTTGCATTCCATGCGAGGATGAGTCGGGCCAGCAGCAGCAGGCGCCGCGGCTCCGCGATCGCCGGCGGCAAGTCGGCGCGCTCGATGCCGAGCGCTTCGCCGAAGGACGCGATGTCCGGCTCGACATCGCCGATCGCCCGCATGCGGGGTAACAGCAACGGCCGGCCGCCGGTGACCCGGAGAAACGCCTCGCGCAAGGCGCGGCAGGCGCGCCGCGTCGGCAGCAGGATCGTGTAGCGTGCGAGCGTAAGCGGCGCGCCGTCGCATTCGGCGAGCACGCCAGCCGCCAGCGCGTCGACGAAGGCCGCGCCCGGCGGGATGGTGTAGAGGCCGTTCTCAGCCGTCACGTTCGCGCTTGCGTGCCTCCTGCCCAAACTTCTTCGGTCCGCGCCAGATCGTCCGGCGTGCCGACATGATACCACGCGGCATCGTGCTCGATGCCGAACAGGCGGCCTGCCGCCTGCGCCGCATCGTACAGCAGGTTGAGCGAAAACGGGCCGTCCGCAGCGCCTTCGAACAGCCGCGGGTGAAGAATCTGCACGCCGGCGAACAGGAAGGGCGCGGCTTCGCTCTTCTCGCGACGGCGCAGCCGGCCGCCTGAATCGCGGTGATAGTCGCCGGCGCCCGAATAGCCGGTCGCCCGACCGACCGGCTGGAGTAGCAGCAGCGCGTCCATCCGCGCGTCGTCCCAGGCGGCGGCGAGACGCGCGAGCGCCGGCACCGGCCCATCCGTCCATACCGCATCACTGTTGACGACGAAAAAGGGGCGGCCGCCTAAATGCGGCAAGGCGCGGCGCACGCCGCCGCCGGTCTCCAGCCGCTCCGGCTCATGCGAGAGGACGATGCCCTCGCGTCCGGCGAGGTGCCGGTGGATGACCTCGGCGAAATAATGCGTGTTGACGACGGTTCGCCGGACCCCTGCCGCGGCGACGCGGTCGAGCGCCCAGTCGAGCAACGGCCGGCCGGCGAGCGCCACCATCGGCTTCGGCCGGTCGTCGGTCAGCGGGCGCATGCGGACGCCGAGCCCGGCGGCAAGCACCATCGCGGTGTCGATCGTCATCCCGCCCCCTTCGCCGTCGGGGTGACGCGGGTTCCCGGCGGCAGCTCGCGATCGAGCCATGCCCGGAGATCCGCGAGCGCAGGATGGCCGAGATCGCCTTCGAGCCAGCGCCAGACGCGCGCGATGTGCTTGAGGTAGATCGGCTTGCCGTCGCGGCGGTCGAGCCGGGTGAAGATGCCGACGATCTTGGCGCTGCGCTGCGCGCCGAGGATCGCGTACGAAGCAAGGAATGCGTCGCGGTCGATCGCCGGGAAGGCGTCGAGATAGCGCGCGATCATTCGCGCGGCGAGATCGGCCGGCACGTCGCGCCGCGCGTCTTCGAGCAGCGACACCAGGTCGTAGGTTGCCGGCCCGATCACCGCGTCCTGGAAATCGAGCAGCCCGCAGGCGGCGATCCCGTCGCGGCCCGGCAGCAGCATCAGGTTGTCCACGTGGTAGTCGCGCAGGACGAAGGTCTCCATCACGGCGCGCGCGGTCGAGAAGGTCTCGCGCCATCGGTCGATATAGTCCTCGCGCAGTGCCGGCGGGGTCGGCGCGCCGCGCACCGCCGGCAGGTACCAGTCGACCAGCAGCGCCGCCTCGTTCAGGAGCCGCTCGTCGTCATAGGAAGGCAGCGCCGCCGCCATCGGCTTCTCGAAACGGCGATGCAGCGCGACCAGCAGGTCGGTCGCCAGCGCATACAACACCGCCTCGTCGCCGCCGGATGCGAGCACCCGCGTGTATGTCTCGTCACCCAGGTCTTCGAGCAGCAGGAGCCCGGCTTCTTCGTCGGCCGCGTAGACGTCCGGCGCGCTGAAGCCGAGCTGCCGCAGCAGGCGCGCGGCACGGACAAAGGGCCGGACGTTTTCCTGCGGCGGCGGGGCGTCCATCAGCATCGCGCTGCCGCCGTTGCCGACCAGCCGGACGTAATGCCGGAAGGAGGCGTCGTCGGCAAGCGGGCGTCGCTCAGCGCCGGCCCAGCCGTGCCGGGCAAGGAACCCGTCGATGATCTGCGGCCGCTCAGCCATCGCCGTCCGCTCCCAGCGCCGTGCGCAGCGGCGCCAATCGGTCTTTCCAGGACGGGCCGGCGACAAGCGTGATGCGCCGCTCCGAGGCGCCGCCGCCGGGCGGCATATCGAAACGGACGTCCAGCCGGTCCAGAGGCAGCAGGCGGCCGAGCCGCTCCGGCCATTCGATCAGCGTGATGCCGTCGGCGAACGCCTCCTCGATGCCGAGCTCCCAGGCGTCCTCCGGGTCGTCGATGCGGTAGAGATCGAAGTGATGGATCGTGCGGCCGTCGCCCGCCGCATAGCTCTGCACCAAGGTGAAGGTCGGGCTCGGCACTTCCTCCGCCGGTCCGGCGAGGGCCCGGACGAAGCCGCGCGCGAAGGCGGTCTTGCCGCTGCCGAGATCGCCCGCCAGCGCCAGCACGTCCCCGGTGCGGGCAGCACGCGCCACAGCCGCGGCGATGCGCGCCGTCGCCGCCTCGTCGCGGGCGATCACCGCGAAACGCGCCTTCCTGTCCCGCCCCTGCCGCATGGCCGCATATCTAGCATCGAGAGCGGGAGGTGCGGAAGCGGTCGCGGTCAATACCGGTAATGTTCGGGCTTGTAGGGACCATTCGCCTCGATGCCGAGGTAGTCCGCCTGCGCCTTCGACAGCTTGGTGAGCTTCACACCGAGCCGGCCGAGATGCAGCGACGCCACTTTCTCGTCGAGATGCTTCGGCAGGACGTAAACCTTCTTCTCGTAACTCTTCGCGTTGTTCCACAGCTCGATCTGCGCCAGCACCTGGTTGGTGAAAGAGGCCGACATAACGAAACTCGGATGCCCCGTCGCGCAGCCGAGGTTCACGAGCCGGCCCTCGGCCAGCACGATCAGCCGCTTGCCGTCCGGGAACTCGACCTCGTCGACCTGCGGCTTGACGTTGTGCCATTTGTAGTTCCGCAGCGCGGCGATCTGGATCTCGGAATCGAAATGGCCGATGTTGCAGACGATCGCACGGTCGTGCATCTCGCGCATGTGGTCGAGCGTGATGACGTCGACGTTGCCGGTCGCGGTGACGAAGATGTCGCCTTGCGGCGCCGCGTCCTCCATCGTCGTGACCTGGTAGCCTTCCATCGCCGCCTGCAAGGCGCAGATCGGGTCGACCTCGGTCACCATGACGCGGGCGCCCTGGTTGCGCAGGCTCGCCGCCGAGCCCTTGCCGACGTCGCCGAAGCCGCAGACCACCGCGACCTTACCCGCGAGCATGACGTCGGTCGCGCGCTTGATGCCGTCGACCAGGCTTTCGCGACAGCCGTACAAATTATCGAACTTCGACTTGGTGACGGAGTCGTTGACGTTGATCGCAGGGACCGCGAGCTGGCCCTTCTTCGCCATTTCGTAGAGACGATGCACGCCGGTCGTCGTTTCCTCGGAGATGCCGCGCACGTCCGCCAGCAGCTTCGGGTACTTGTCGTGCATCAGCTTGGTCAGGTCGCCACCGTCGTCGAGGATCATGTTCGGGCGCCAGCCGTGCGGCCCTTCGATGGTCATCTCGATGCACCACCAGAATTCCTCTTCCGTCATGCCCTTCCAGGCAAAGACAGGAACCCCGGTCGCCGCGATCGCCGCCGCTGCGTGGTCCTGGGTCGAGAAGATGTTGCAGGACGACCAGCGCACCTCCGCGCCGAGCGCAGTCAGGGTCTCGATCAGCACCGCCGTCTGGATCGTCATGTGCAGACAGCCGGCGATCCGCGCGCCGTTCAGCGGCTTCTTGGCGCCGAACTCGCTGCGCAGCGCCATGAGGCCGGGCATCTCCGTCTCGGCGATGGCGATTTCCTTGCGGCCCCAGTCGGCCAGCTTGATGTCGGCTACCTTGAAATCCTGAGTGGCTGTCATATCCCCGCTTCCATGATGTTCCGGCAGCGTGCCGATGTCATCGAACCCTGCCGGCCAAAACCGGTCGCCGGGGTATAACAGCGGTCTGTGGCAGCGGCAAGGCAGGCCGTGGTCTTAGCGCTCGACCCTTACGATCGGATAAAAGGCGACGAAGTCCTTGATATTCGAAGCTTCCGGCTTGGGCGTGCGATAGGTCCAAGCAGCGTTTTCGGCAGCCTGCCCGTCCGCTTCGACGGTGTAATAGCTTGCAGTCCCCTTCCATCCGCACACCGTCGCGTGGTCGGTCGGACGGAAATACCGCCAGTCCAGGGCGTCCGGCGGAAAATAGACGTTGCCTTCGACGATCTCCACGTCGTCGCTTTCCGCAATCACCGCACCGTTGAATACCGCGCGTGCCATAGGCGCCCCTCCTTCTTGTTCAGCCTTCGTCGAAGCCGCCGCCCACCAGCGCGGCAATCGCGTCAGCCGCCGCCGCTTCATCCGGGCCGATCACGACGAGCGTGACGACGCTGCCGGTCACCGCGGCCAGCATCATCAGTCCCATGATCGAATCCCCCGACACGGTATTGCCATCCTTGGACACCGTCACCTTCGATTTGAAGGAGCCGACGAGCTTGACGAATTTGGCGGCGGCCCTGGCGTGCAGGCCGCGCTCGTTGACGATCTCAAGAGCGCGTTCGATCATCCGCCTTCGCCGCGGCTTCGCCGTTCTGTTCGGCAAGCAGATTGGACGCGACATTGATGTATTTGCGCCCGGCCTCCTGTGCGCTGGCGACCGCATCGGCGAGACTGCGGCTGCTGCGGATCGACGCCAGGCGGATCAGCATCGGCAGGTTCACGCCGGCGACGACTTCGACATGCGCCTGGTCCATCACCGAGAGCGCCAGGTTCGACGGCGTGCCGCCGAACATGTCGGTCAGCACCGCGACGCCCGCGCCGGTATCCACCTTGGCGACGCTGTCGAGGATGTCGCGACGGCGGCGCTCCATGTCGTCGTCCGCGCCGATGCAGACGGCACACAGGTTCTGCTGCGGCCCGACGATGTGCTCCAGCGCGGCGATGAACTCCTCCGCCAGGCGGCCATGGCTGACGACGACGATCCCGATCATGCGCGCGCTCCCAATGAATCCCCCATTCGCGGTCTCTACAGCATATCCCGCCCACCGCCGCCGTGTATGTCGCGGTGGTGGAGCCGGACGCGCCAATGGCGGGCGAGCAGCCAGTCGTTCAGCTTCCGCGCCACAAAGACCGATCGGTGTCGCCCACCAGTGCAACCGACGGCTATGGTCAAGTAGCTCTTGCCTTCCTGCTCATAGCGCGGGAGCAGAATTTCGAGCATTCCTGTCAGGCTGTCAAAGAAAGCGTGGAAATCAACGTCTCCCGTTATCGCCTTCTGGACCGCCTCGTCCTCGCCGGTGAGCGGCCGAAGCTCCGGGTCGTAGTGCGGATTCTTGAGGAACCGGACGTCGAAGACGAGATCGGACTCGCGCGGGACGCCCTCGCGGAAGGCGAAGGAGGTGACGAACAGGCTGAGGCCGTGGCTCGCCTCGGGGGCAAAATACTCGCCCAGGGTCTCCTTCAGCTCCCACGGGGACTTACCGGTCGTGTCGATCACCACGTCGGCGCGCGCCCGCAGCCGCGCCAGCAGGCGCCGCTCGAGCTGGATCATGTCCGGCACCGCCTTGGTGGAATCCAGCGGATGGCGCCGCCGCGTCTCGGCATAGCGGCGCAGCAGCACGTCGTCGTCGCAGTCGAGGAAGACGGTGCGGACATCGTAGCCCGCTTCCCGCGCCAGGCGGTCGAGTTCGTCGAGCACCGGGTCGACGCCGAAATCCCGCGTCCGGATGTCGACGCCGATGGCGAGCGGGCGCGGGATGGCGACGCCCGCCTCGCCGCCCTGCGCCGGGCGGGCAAAGCCGGCGAGCAGCGAGAGCGGCAGGTTGTCGACCGCCTCGTAGCCCATGTCCTCGAAGCTTTTCAGCGCGGTCGTCCGCCCGGCGCCGGACATGCCGGTCACCAGGATGACGCGCTGCGCGGGCGGGCCCGCATCGGCCGCTTCGGCAGTCCTTTCCGCGGTCACCGCTCGATCTCCCCTGGTGCGAGGCGCAGCGCCAGGCGCAGCTTGGCGGGCGCGGATGCCTCGAAAGGAGCCAGACACATCACCGGTATTGCGACACCCAATAGCACCGTTTCCGCCGCCTTGGGAAGGCGATCCACCTCATCCTGCGGGGTTAGCTCGACGACGAGCCGGAGCGGCGACGGCCCGGCATGGCCCAGGCGGACAATGCCGACGCCCCGCACTTCCAGGCGCCCGGCGATCGCCGCAGGCGCCTCGGCCACCACATCCGGGCCGCGCCGCGAGAGCACGACCCGGTCATCAGCGACCAGCACAGCGCCGCCGTCGATCAGCCGCAGCGCCAGGTCAGACTTGCCGCTGCCCGACGTGCCACGCAGCAACACCACCGAGCCATCGATCGCCACGGCCGTGGCGTGAACGGTCTCCATATGAAAAAGCCTGGGACCGGCCGGGTCCGATGTCAATGCGACCGGCGGAAAGGTTAACGGCCCGGCGGGCTATTGCACCGGAAGCCGGACGGTGAAGCGGGCGCCCAGCACCTTCTTCGCGCCGTCCTTCGGGGCGTCCTTCGCGGTGTCGGGGGCATAGCGGTTCACCGCCCGGATTGTGCCGCGGTGCGCCTCGACGATCTGCTTCGAGATCGAGAGCCCGAGGCCGGAATGGGTGCCGAACTTCTCGCCCTTGGGGCGCTCGGTATAGAAGCGGTCGAAGATGGCGGTCATCTTCGATTCCGGGATGCCCGGTCCGTCGTCCTCGACCACGACCTCGACATACCCGTTGGTGCGCGACGCCTTCAGCCGTATGGTGCCGTCGGGCGGGCTGAAGCTCTGCGCGTTGGCGATCAGGTTGCGCATGACCTGGACCAGTCGATCCTCGACGCCGGAGACGTGCAGATTCGCGCCCTTGGCGACGTCGACCTTGAGCGACGGCCCGTTCCCCGGCCGCGTGGTCTCGTACATGTCGGACAGCGCCTGTACCATGCGGCCGATATCGACGGGCTCGGCCTCGGCGCGGCTCAGTTCCGCGTCCAGGCGGGACGCGTTCGAGATATCGGTGATCAGCCGGTCGAGCCGCTGTACGTCTTCCTGGATCACGCCCATCAGGCGCTGCAGCTGCTGCGGGTCGCGCACCCGGGCGGCGGTCTCGACGGCGCTGCGCAGCGAGGTCAGCGGGTTCTTGATCTCGTGGCTGACGTCGGCGGCGAAGCGCTCGATCGCGTCCATCCTCATGTGCAGCGCATCCGTCATCTCGCGCAGCACGCCGGACAGCTCGCCGATCTCGTCGCCGCGCTCGGTGAAGTCGGGGATCTGCTGCGATTGCGGCCGGTAGCCGCGGCGGATGCGCTCGGCGGCGGCGGCCAGCCGCAGCACAGGCTGCGCGATCGTCTGCGCGAGGTAGAGCGACAGCAGAATGGTCACCAGCATGGCGCCGGCGAAGACGCCGAGCACGGTCAGCCGGATCGCGCGCACCGACGCCTCGATCTCGATCCCGTCCTTGGACAGCAGCAGGACGCCGATGACCTGGCGGTAGCGCTGCACGGGGATTGCCACGGTCAGCACGTAACCGCTCGTGCCGCCGGCGCGCACCACGCCGATGATCTCGCCCGAGAAGGCGCGCTGGACCTCCGGATAATCGTCGGAGCGCTGGTCGGCTCGCTCCTGGTAGGGCTCGAGCTTCTCGCCGTAGGACAGCCAGCCGACGGCGAAATCGATGGAATCGATCAGCCAGTCGAGCAGCCAGTTGGATTCGCGCGGCGGCGGCAGCTCCTGGACCTGCACGACCCAGCGCCCGCCGAGCAGCCGGCTGCTGTCGGCCACCATCTCGCCGGTATTGAGGAACAGCCGCGAGCGGATGCGCGAGGCGGCGCTGAGCCGGCGCACGATGTGGCGGGCCGGCTCGAGGTCGATGAACTGCCCGCCGGTGGGCGTGATCTCGATCGCGCTTTCGCCGATTGCGCCGGCGATCATCTCGCCCTGGCTGCGCAGGGATTCGAGGTCGCCGTCGATCAGGCTATCGCGGTAGGGCCCGACGTAGAGCAGGCCGCCGATCGGGATGAGCAAAGCGACAACGTTGACGGCGAGGATGCGGCGGGTGAGCGGCGAGACGACGCGCCGGACCGGCGCCGCAGCCTTCGGCTCTTCGTCGTCGGGGCTGCGCTCCTTCATCCTGCCCATGGCGAAGCGCGCCAGAATGCTCGACCGGTGCAGACCCTTGCGGATCGCGCTCAGCGCAGCCTCATGCTCCATTCCGGCTCAGTCCCCGGCCCGTGGATGCTAGTGGGTACTAGGTCTCGCTATACCGATAGCCCACGCCGTACAACGTCTCAATCTGTGAAAAACTGTCGTCGACCTGCCGGAATTTCTTGCGCAGACGCTTGATATGGCTGTCGATCGTCCGGTCGTCGACATAGATGCTCTCGCCATAGGCCGCGTCCATCAGCTGGTCGCGGCTCTTCACGTGGCCCGGCCGCGAGGCCAGCGCCTTGAGCAGCAGGAACTCGGTCACCGTCAGCTGCA
>Ga0299914_10002638_pt1 | contig 12410 bp, 3 predicted proteins | sample RVTome_10_FD_201361 | JGI IMG/M metagenome (GOLD analysis project Ga0299914, IMG submission 201361) | Soil microbial communities from uranium-contaminated site in the Upper Colorado River Basin, Wyoming, United States - RVT153D57 (version 2) ... | reverse complement strand
CCGACTCAGTGAAAAGCGACCGGATCACGCTCGGCGTGTCGACCGAGATCCAAATCCACCGTTAGTCAGACACTCCCGTCTGGCGGGGCGTAGGGCCTTGACCTGGGCATTCGTGCTCTAAGGAGCGCGGATGTGCGCACACTAAGCGGTCGCCCTTGGGCTTGAAACGTGGCCGCTACGTGCGCACAGTGAAGACGGCGTCCGGGCGACGGCGGTGCAGATCGTGCTCTCCTCGGGCAGGCAGCATGACCGCGTGCGTCGAGCACCGGCTTCGGGCTCACATATCACTGCAACCATCGTGCGAGCGTGGCGCTTGTCTTGTTATCCAAGGGACGATCCGAGGATGAGGCGGTCACCCTGTCCGTGTACTGTCACGTGGGCGCATGTTGTGGTAAACGTCGTCGGTGGACTTAGGGATCAACACGACCTCGCTGTGGTCCAGCCTATGATCAGATCGCAACAGCCGGCTGCGCAAACCCTTGGCGACCTGTGCGACGTATCGCTCGGTCGGAACAGAGTTGCGCAAGAAGCCGACGCCGATCCTGAGTTCCGAGTCGTCCGGGCCGCGGATGTGGGTACCGACTTGACACCTTGGCGTGATTTGCCTCCTTCCACTCCTCGCAAGCGGAGCTCTGTCGAAGTCGCACCCGGTGACATCGTGGGAAGCATCTCCGGCCCGCATGGACGATGGGTTGTCGTTCCGGATGGGTACGGTCCCGCATTCGCCAGCGATCACACCGTGGTGCTCCGCAAGCGTCGCAACGTAAGCATGTGGTATCTCTGCGGCTTTCTCAGGTCCACGCACGGCAAGACGTTTATCAGCGCAACAGTACATGGAACTGTGATATCGCGCATATCGCCCGATGCGCTAAAGCAGATTCTGATACCACCGTGCCCATTGGACACATCATATGTCGATCACGTATTCAGGAACTTTCACGGTGAGCTTAGGCGGATCGAGTTTGAGATTGAAGGATTACGAAACCGCCCAAATCAAGTCTATGAAGGCGATGTCCGGGGTAAGACTATTGCGCGGCTGGATGCCCTTCAGGGCATCACTGCATCGATACATGCAATGACTAACCTAAGCGACCCATTTTGGATTGCCCAGAACTCCTTTCCGTACCCCATTGCTCGCACGCTTCGTGCTATACAGCGGACATCATCACCTCGAGAGAGATATCACGAGATTGTTCATGAGGGACTGGAAACCGTATCAGCTATTCTTACTGCCATCTGTGCGGCTGTTGCGAGAAAACGGCATCTAGCAAACGGTCGCCGAGTTAAGAATTGGGTCAATGCAGTCCGGCGTGGTGGCGCAACCATCGGCACTCGGCACGCGATGGTGTTGCAGGTTGCAGCCGGCCTGATATCTGCAGGGCACGCCGAGGATATCGGAGGGCTCGGTCGAGCACTCGGGAGCACCGACGCGCCGGCGGTTGTACTGATGGACAAGTTACTTAAGGAACGGAATCGAATTCATGGTGATCACCCGAAGACTGACGTTCAGTTCCAGCAGCGCTTGACAGAATCTGAAGGTGACCTACGGCAGTTACTCGAGTCTCTCAGCTTCCTGGCGCGTTGGGAGGTTATGTATGCGGAGTCCGTTGAGCCATTAGAGAGCGAGGATGGCTCTACTCGCTATTCTGCCACGTTTCGTGTGCTTCGGGGAGACAATCCTGACTGGGAGTTCGTCATACATGATTCAGAGTTCCCAATATACCCTCGCCGGGTTTACGCTCTCGTGGACGGTCAACAGCTTATTGAGTTATACCCTTATCTGCTTGTCCAACATTGCCCATTGTGCGGCGCAATGGAGGTCTATTATCCAAATTCATTTGAAGGTAGCAATGTGCATCTAAATTCCATCGATCGCGGGCATCCGCAGAATGATTCGGGTGATCGCTTGCTGCGGGATCTACGAAGGGAGTTGGCGGCTCTTGTATAGGGGCTGACGGCTAAGTCGCTCCGCTCTTTTCGGTGCTATGCTACGGGTGCGCAATGATTACTGAAGCAATCGATGCGCTTGATCCGGCATCATGAAAGGGGACGTGGGTCCAGATCGGTACAGGTCTCCGGTATGCTAAGACGGTATTGACGGTCTTACTGCCATTCCGGCGCGCGACCTGGAGGAGTGCCGATCTACCACGGCTACCCAATCGGACGGAGCTTCGGTTTACGGATTCCAGCTTGGGATGCTGAGGTAGAGGCGCGTTTCATTGAACCACTGCTGATGCAGCGGCGAAGGTGTCCGCCGGCATAGGCCGGCGGAACCGCCAGGTGATAGCAATCGGCCGTTCGCCACGGTTCTCCACATAGAAGGCCTGTCCTAGGCACAAGAACGGCGCCGCTCCGGAGACGCAGCGTCCTCCCGCAAGAGCGGCGATATCACAGACCGGACGGCGGCCTTCCCCGAGCGGATAAGCAGCAACGATTCAGCGCGCCGGCCAAGATCCGGTCACGTAACCAGTGCGCTTCGGACTCGGCGAGATCCAGGACGCGGGGAGCTCCCGCGGGAAGCCACCGGTACGGGCGGGGTGGATCGGATGCCATACGCCGGCGGCTGCGCGCCGGCTCCTATGCATCAAAGTTGCGGCGATCTCCACGACCGGACTTTCGCCGGCAGGCGAAGTCGTGGTCTATGAACAGAGATCACCTGATGAAGAGTGCCCCTCCACGTACGACGTAATCGGGCCAGACTCGCCAACGGCCTATCAAAGGCCCAGCCATTGTTCCCCTCGCCGGTCGCGGCCAGCCTCGCTCCGGGCCACCAATTTCCTCCACTTGGAGCGACGTCGGTCAGCTTCACGACCTATCACCGACAGTGCGAGTGGCGCAAGAAGCATTGGCCGCGGGGGTGTCATGTACATGCGGGGCGAACGTCGCTCACGCGGCTCGACTGCCCCCAAGGTCAGGTTCACCGCGCGGTTATCTCCCGACTCGATGGCCGAAAGGAAGTCGACCATCACACGGGCTTCGTCTGATTCGACGGCAAACGCCCGAAGGTAGCTCACGTCGACTGCACCGAGGCCAAGCAGCGCCAACCCGAGCTGACGGCGAAGGAGGCCGCCATCTCGTGGACAGCTAGTCTCCAAGAATTCCTGCAAGAAGTCGATGACAACTTGATCTGCGAACTTGGCCAACAAGATCACCGAGCTAGCCGCTAGGCGGGGCTGAACAGCGTGGCTGGCTTCAACGCTCGCACGTGCCCAGTCGCAGATCGCTTGACGGGTGAGTTCGCTACGAATGTTCGGAGCGATGACCCCGTACTGCATCGCTAGCAAGTGAACGTCTTCGTACAGAGCCCCGGTGTCCTTCAACGCGGACCGGAGACGAGTCACACGCTTTGCCGTTAACTGAAAGGTGGACAGATAGTCGAGAATCTGTCGGGCTGAACCTGGGAAGCTAGCCACATGTGCTGGTGCATGCGCCACGAGCGTCTGGTCGCGCAGGACTCGCGATGCCGTGTAGTACCTTCTTAGCACCCGTTCCCAAGCTCTGGGGCGAGGTGTAAGCTTGAGATGACGCTTTAGGCGCTCGGAGAACTCTTTCTTGTCCACGTGACCGCCATCTTTACCGAGGCGGTCGATATCCCCCAGATAGTCATTCTCATCCTTCATATAGTCAGTCGCAAAATCGACGCGATTGATAATGCGAGTTTTCGATGCATTCGGATACAGGCCAACCTTTTCGAGCGCGCTTTGCGCGCGAGCGACCGCTGTATAGCCGTCAGCCAGCGACGAAACTCCTATGACGATGTCGTCCATGTAGCGGCTATATCGGCGAGCTCCTCCCTCGGAGGAAAACTCCTCATCGACAGGCTGCAGAAAGGAATGAGCGATGATACGACTGCAGTCGAAGCTCTCTTGGGGTAACCCGCCAACCGGCGAAACGCGGTATTCAGGAAGAGGAGCGAACTCTCGTAACATATGGCTAAGCAAACGCACGACATCAACGCCGAGTCGTGTATGAGCCAACAAGTGGTCCAGAGCTGCATCAAGATGGACACTTGGGAAGAAATTGCTCACGTCCGTTTCGACCAACCACTCGTAGTTCTCCGTAATCGCCCACAACTGACCGTTCCGAGCGAGCCACGCCCGGAACCAACCACTTTCAGGTTCTCGGTCATCCGGGGAATTCTTCGAGTCGGCCCTGCCGAATCTGCTCCATCCTGGCATCACTTGAAGCAGATCGACCTCAGCCCTCGCGACTACGTTGCGATACAGCAACAGGTCGCGAGTCGAGAGGAACGCCAAGGGGCGGGTCAACCCCAGAGACTTCGCGCTACGAATTACTTCGGGCGCCTGCGCGCGATACGTACCGAGGACAACATCATTGTGTAAGGCGTTCAGTGACTCGTCCAAGCGGTACTCGAAAGGCAACCACTCAAGCGGGTCGGCCGCCAAGAAGAACTGCTGGACCCTCGGAGCTCGGACATCCCTTCGAATCCTCTTCCAATGCCCCTTCAGCAGAGCAGGATCAGTTACGTCTCCGATACCCAGGCGCTTACCACCAGCTCCAGATACGGCCACCTAAGTCTCCCGTTCCGAACCGACGGCAATCAGACGGTTTCAGACTCTAGCCCTGACGTTGCTGTATCGGTCTGATCTTGTGGGGTGACACGGCTGTGAATCACAGATGTCCTGTCCTACATGGCCTCAGGTTGGCCGTAGGCCGAAGTGTCTGACCGGGAGAGTCCGTCTCGGATCGGATCAGGCGACACGCCAACGCGTGGTCTGGCCCGCCACACCCAGATCCGTGATGACCCACCGCATTGGATCACGGCAACCAGCCAACACTTCGTGCCATTGCGATCGGCCCGCCGTAGGGACGAGGACAGGCGCTACATTCCCGAGGGCCGTGACCGAATTGTCACAGGCCAAACCTGCCTACGCCCGTCATGTGCCCGGGGCCAATGACAGGATGTCAGCAGAGGGACGACAGGTATCGGCAACCTGAGCAGGGGGTGATCCGAGGCGTGCGTCCGGACAGCAAGCGATGGGTCGAGGTTACGCCGTCGGAGTACGACCACGAACGGGGCGGGCTGGCGGCTGTGCGGGAGGCCCTTCCGGACACCGACCCCTACCGCGCGTGGAGCAACTTCACCTTCACCTCGGGTGACGGACGCCTCTACGAGGTCGACCTGCTCGTCATCGGCAAGGGTGGCCTGCACCTGATTGAGCTCAAGCACTGGCACGGCACCATCAGAGGCGACGGTCAGACGTGGTGGCGTGGCGCTCACCCGATCGACAATCCGCGCCTCCTGGCCGATGCCAAGGCCAAGCGGCTCAAGTCGCTGCTCTCAGAGGTGGCCCACAGCGAGGGAATCAAGGTCCGTGTCCCGTTCATCAGCGCCTCGGTCCTGCTCCACGCCCCAGGCGTCAAGGTCGATCTGAGCGCCCAAGGCATTCACGGGGTCTACCGTCTCGACGACCAAGGCCCTCCGAACCTCCCGCCCGTGGTGGCGGAACTCCTGACCATCGCGCCTCAAGGTCTGCGCCAAGCGATCGACCACACGCGCTCGAAGCAGCTGGCCAAGCTCATCGAAGCTGCCGGCATTCGGAGGAGCGTCCGGCACCGCCAGGTCGGCTCGCTGCTACTGGAAGAGAACCCCATCGCGGAAGGCCCCGGATGGCAGGACTACCTCGGGCGGCATACGACGCTCGACGGTGTTGTCCGGCGCGTACGCTTCTACCTCGTCCAGCGGGATGCCGCCAGCGACGAGCGCGCGACCATCCTGCGCGCAGCTCGCCGCGAGTTCGCGGCGCTCGAGTCGGTGCAGCATCCCGGAGTAGCCAAGGCGCTCGACTTCGTCGACCATGAACGAGGTCCCGCCGTCATCTTCGAGCACGACCCGGAAGAGATACGCCTCGACCAGTTTCTCGACCGTCAGGGGGACGATCTCTCGATCGAGGCCCGGCTCGACATCGTCAGTACCCTCGCTTCGACCCTCCGGTACTCGCATGGGCGCCGGCTAGTCCACCGCAGGCTCAGCCCTCGTTCTGTCTACGTCCGCCCAGCCGCGGGCAATCGCTACGGGATCCGCGTCCGCGACTGGCAGACCTCTGGTCGGACGTCGACTCAGGGCACACACGTCTCGGGGACCCGCCACCTCGACGCCCTGACCGACGTCGAGGCCGCCCCGTACCTGGCGCCCGACGGCATCACGAACCCGGACGCTGACGGGGTCTTGCTCGATGTTTTCAGCCTGGGGTCGATCGCCTACTTTGTCTTCACCGGCTCGCCACCCGCCCGCAGCACCGACGACCTGATCGCCCGACTTGCTCGTGACGGTGGCTTGGACGTGGTCGCAGATCTCGACGGTGCCCCACAAGAAATGGTCGATCTGGTCTTCGAAGCGACCCAGGGCGACGTCGATCTGCGTACTTCGAGTGCTGCTGAGTTCGCTCGGGGCGTCGACCGCTTGCTCGACGAGCTCACGCGCCCTGCAGAACCCACGGAGCGAATCGACCCGCTGGACGCCGGCCCAACAGACCTACTCGGCACGTCCGACATGCCGCACCGCTTCATAGTCATCGAGAAGCTCGGAAAGGGCTCCACTGCCCAAGCACTGCTTGTCGAAGACCAGTCCGTTGACCCGCCCCGGCAGGCAGTCCTGAAAGTAGCGCTCGACGAAACTCGCCGCGACCGGCTGGAGGCCGAAGCCGAGGTCCTGGAAACCGTACGCAACCAACGCATCGCCGCGCTCATCGACGGCCCGATGCAGATCGGTGGCCGGACCGCCCTACTCATCGAGGACGCCGGGCGAGAGCCACTCGACGAGCTGCTCCGCCGCGAAGGACGACTTTCCATCGACCTGCTCGAACGCTGGGGCACGGACCTACTGAAGATCCTGGAGGCTCTTGACGACGCAGGGGTCAACCACCGCGACATCAAGCCGGCGAATCTCGCGCACCGTCCACTGAACCAGAAGACGAAGGCTCATCATCTGACGCTGTTCGACTTCTCGCTGGCACGCGCACCTCTCGAGGAGACCAAGCTCGGCACACCTGCCTACCTCGACCCGTTCTTCGACCCCGTCCATCGGCCCCGCTGGGACACCGCGGCCGAACGGTACGCCGCCGCCGTCACGCTGTATGAGATGGCTACCGGCGCACTTCCCAGCTATGGCGGCGAGGCGAATCCCGCAGTCGTCAAAGACGACGTCAGCCTCGATCTCGACCTGTTCGAACCGGAGCTCGCCGACAAACTGGCGGAGTTCTTCGCCACTGCGCTCGCCCGCGAACCCAAGGCACGCCACGACAGCGTCGACTCGATGGCCCGAGACTGGGCAGCCATCTTCTCGGAGGTTCCCGAGGCCGCTGCTGACCGCGGCGCGGGCGAACCGCTGGCGCTCGATGAGCGCGATCGGCTCGCCGAGACCGCGAGCGTCGACACCGCGTTGCATCTGTCCGGCCTTACTCCGCGCGCGGTGAGCGCACTCACCCGCATCGGCATCGGGACGGTCGGTGACCTGCTCGCCCGTCCGCCGTTCGAGATCACCCGCCTAGCCGGTGTGTCCGAGGCGACCAGGAAGGAGGTACGGCGCCGAGCCAAGTTGTGGCGTCAACGACTCGGGCCGACAGAGCAGGTTGAGGCTGCCGTCACCGGAGTCGCGATGCCGGCCTCTGAGGGCACCAGCGTTGACACCATACTCGACCTGCTGGTCCCGAGCAGGAACAGCAGCACCTTCGCGCAAGCGCCCGCAATACGGCTGCTGCTCGGCATGACCGGTCCCGACGGCGGACAGACCATGCGGTGGCCCACCCAGGCCAAGGTCGCTGACCAGCTCGGGGTCACAAGTGGCCGTGTTGCCCAGATCGTCGGCGAACAGCGGCGCCGCTGGGCCAAGATCCCTGCTTTGACCGAAGTCCGCGACCAGGTCGTGGAGCTGATCGACGACCTCGGCGGCGTCGCCGGAGCGGAGGAGATCGCCCTCGGCCTGCTGGGCCTCCGTGGCTCCACCGCTCCGGACGGCCAACGGCTGGCAGCTGGGCTCGGCCTGGTTCGGGCCGCAGTCGAGGTGGAGCTTGAGCAGGGTGGGGACTCGCGGCTCGACATGCGTCGCACGCACAACAGGATCCTGCTGGCCCGCGAGCCCGAGGAAGCCGACGCCGCTCCCGCCGCGACAACCCTCGACTACGCGGTCGCGCTCGGATCGGCCGCCGATGCATTGGCCACCGAGGACCCGCTCCCCTCGGTCACCCGAGCTGCAGAACGCCTCCGGGGAGTACAAGTTCCCGAGGGGCTCGCACCGCTCACTCCCGACAGAGTCGCCCGGGTCGCGGTCACCGCCTCGAAGGCGGCGGCAGTCACATCGCGCGGCGAGTTCTACCCGGTTGGCATGGCACCGGAGCAGGCGCTACGCCACATGGCAGGCACGTTGTCCGGGCTGCGCCATCCGCTGACCGCCGAACAGCTCAAGGCCAAGGTTCGCGCCCGCTATCCCGAGGCGGCCCCCATGCCCGACCCGCCCGAGCTGGATCGGCTGGTCGAGGCCGCTGGCCTTCCGCTGCGTTCCCAGGACGGCACGTACGTCCCACGCACGGCACAAACCTTCACCGGCCTGTCCGGCACGATCAGCCGAGTGACGGCGACCCGGGCGGGCGAGGGCGCCCGCTCAGCCGAACTCCAGGCCATCGACGCCCGGCTACAGGCGAGCTTGAAGCAGCACAGCTTCCTCACCCTCGCTGTCGACCGGTCCCGGTTGGGCGACGCCACCCGGGCGCTGAGCCGGCAGTTCGATTTGGCTGTCCTCGACGTAGCTGCCGACCTGCTGACCGAGATGCGGCGTGTTGCGGAAGCCCACGACGTCGACTGGTCGTTGGTGTTGCGCTCGGATCGGCCGGATGCGCCTGCCGGTGACGCCGCGAATCTCCGCCGGCTCATCGCTCGCGCCGCACCCGCAGTCGAGCTGCGAATGACTGACGCCGAGAGCCCCCTGCTGCTCGTGGAAGCCGAGCCGCTCGCCCGGTACGGCCGATTGGCCGAGCTCGAGTCCCTCGCGGATCCGGCAACAGACCGCCCGGCCGCACGCTGGCTGCTCGTCCCGGCGGTCGGTGAGGGCCACCTGCCCCACCTTGACACCCATCCTGCACCCACGACTGGCGGCTGGCTCACGCTCTCCCGCTCGTGGATAGATCTCAGTCTCGCCGACACCACCGGGAGAGCCTCGTGACCATATCGTCTGCCGAACTGTTGAAGGACCTCCAGCAGCAGGCTCGGTTGCTCGAGGATGACCTTCGCGAGCAGGTGGGACGCCTGCCGGAGCTGGCGGCCCGGCTTCGGGCCGACCACGCTGAAGCCACCCGGGCGGAGCGAACCGCCGAGTCGTGGACGGCCTGGCTGGACGCGCAGGTCACGCAGGCCGCAGCATCGTGGATCCTGGGCTGCGTCTTCGTGCGATTCTGCGAGGACAACGACCTCACCGATCGCCGCTGGATCGCCGGAGTCAACGACGCTCGCGGTGACGGCCTGGCCCGCGCGGTGGATGCGCAGGCTGCCTGGATCCAGGCGAACCCGCGCGAGAACGACCGTGGCTGGCTGCGCGAGGCGTTCAGCTGGCTGCGCGGCACCCGGGCCGGTTTGTCGCTGTTCCCCGAGACCGACTTCGTGTGGTGGTGGGATCTGCCCGCCGATGCAGCCGAGCGCCTGATCGGCTTCTTCCGCCGCCGGGGTGGCGAAGGGGACCTCACGCACCGGTTCGACTCGCCCGACTGGGATACCCGCTTCCTGGGCGACCTCTACCAGGACCTGTCCGAAGCAGCACGAAAACGGCACGCGCTGCTACAGACTCCGGAGTTTGTCGAGGAGTTCATTCTCGACCTCACGCTCGACCCCGCGCTGGACCGGTTCGGCCTGGACGGCTTCCGGATGATCGACCCTGCCTGCGGATCGGGGCACTTCCTGCTCGGTGCGTTCCAACGCTTGCTCACCGCCTGGACTGAGCGTGAGCCCGGGCTGGAGGCACGACAGCGGGTGCAACGAGCCCTGGACTCAGTGCACGGCGTCGACATCAACGCTGGCGCCACCGCCATTGCCAAGTTCCGCCTGACCGTCGCCGCCCTGCGAGCCGCCCAGGCCAGCGGTCTGGACACCGCGGATGCCCCCGGCTTCACGCTGCACGTCGCCACCGGCGACTCGCTCATCTGGGGCTCAGGACGTGGACGGCAGTTACACGCCGACCTCATTGGCGGCGAGGTCTTCATCGATGACCACCGGTATGCCTGGGAGGACATCGACGACCACCCCGGGATGCTGAAGCGCGGCAGCTACCACGCCGTGGTTGCTAACCCGCCCTACATCACCGTCAAGGACAAGGCAGCAAACCAGGCATACCGCGACATCTACAAGACATGCCACCGTCAGTACGCGATGTCAGTGCCGTTCGCCGAGCTGCTCTTCGCCCTAGCTGTCCGCGATGACGACACCCCGGGTTTGGTCGGGCAAATCACCTCCAACTCCTTCATGAAGCGGGAGTTCGGCAAGAAGCTCATCGAAGACTTCTTCACTGGAATCGATCTCACACACGTGATCGACACTTCAGGTGCCTACATCCCTGGGCACGGGACGCCGACCGTCATCTTGGTTGGCAACCGCCGGCGCCCGAAGACCGAGACCGTGCGAGCGGTGCTGGGCATCCGCGGCGAGCCCTCTGCACCCGCCGTGCCGTCGAAGGGCTACGTCTGGCGGTCCATCGTCGAGAACATCGACACCCCTGGCACTCAAACCGAATACGTCACCGTCGCGGACCTTCCACGCGAGCGGCTAGCAGCACACCCCTGGTCCCTCTCGGGTGGCGGAGCGGATGACCTGCTGGCCGCGATCGAGGCCGCGCCCGACCGTCTGGCGAGATCGATCACAGAGATTGGGTTCGGCGCGGTCACGCGTGAGGACTTGGCCTATATGGTCGGAGCTGGAACGCTCCGTCGAGCGGCTGTTCCGTCCATATACGAGAAGCTGCTTGTCGAAGGTGAGTTCCTTCGCGACTACTCCGGTGCGGAAATGGCCATTTGTAGCTTGTGGCCGTATGCGCCGAATACCCTAGAGGCAACACTGGATCGTGCTGTCGAGCGCCTCCTCTGGCCCTACCGGACACAGCTATCAGAGCGCGTCGCCTACGGCTCGACCCAGCTCGAACGCGGACTCCAATGGTTCGAATATTCCATGTTTTTCCGCGATCGATACCGCGCTCCACTGTCGATTGCGTTTGCGTTCGTGGCGACGCATAACCACTTTGTGCTGGATCGAGGCGGGAAGGTCTTCAAGCAGTCGGCGCCGGTGATCAAGCTGCCGCAGGGGGCGAGCGAGGATGATCATCTGCGGCTGCTCGGGCTGCTGAACGCCTCGACGGGGTGCTTCTGGCTCAAACAGGCCTGCCACGACAAGGGTGGGGGTGGCATCGGGGGTGGTCTAGCCACCGAAGACTGGGAGCACTTCTACGAGTTCACCGGCACCAAGTTGCTGGAGTTCCCGCTGCCGGACGGTGCGCCGCTGGAGCGGGCACGATGTCTCGACTCGCTGGCGACGGAGTTGTCAGCGACGACCCCCAATGCAATCGCGGACTCCGGCGTGCCGACGAGGAATGCATTGGCCGCGGCGCGAAAACGCTGGGAGTCCATCCGGGCCGAGATGATCGCCGTACAGGAAGAATTGGACTGGGAGGTGTACCGGCTCTACGGGGTGCTCGATGACGACGTCACGTACGCGGAAGATGATCTGCCCGGCCTCGCGCTCGGCGAGCGGGCATTCGAGATCGTGCTTGCCCGTAAGGCTGCCGCCGGCGAAGTTGAGACGCAGTGGTTCACCCGGCATCGATCGACGCCGCTTACGGAGGTTCCGGCACACCGGCCGGCCGCCTATCGGGACCTGGTGGTGCGCCGGATCGAGATGATCGAGTCGCATCCGTTGCTGCATCTGATCGAGCGTCCGGAGTGCAAACGCCGCTGGGCCAGCCGAACGTGGGAGGACATGCAGCGCGAGGCTCTCACCGACTGGATTCTCGACCGGCTCGAAGCCGCCGAACTGTGGCGGGATGAGCATGGGCCGCGCGTCCTGTCGGTAGCCCAGCTTGCCGACCTGGTGCGAACCGATTCCGACCTCCGCGACGTGCTGGCGCTGCTCACCGGCAGGCCGGAACTCGACCTCACCGCCGAGCTGAGCCGCATCTTGAAGGACGAGGCGGTGCCGTACCTGGCGGCGCACCGCTACAAGGAATCCGGGCTGCGCAAGCGTGCCGAGTGGGAGCGCACCTGGGACCTGCAGCGCCGCGAGGACGCCGGTGAGCAGGTGGGCGAGATCCCAGTGCCGCCGAAGTACGGCACCGGCGACTTCCGCACCACCGCGATCTGGCGGCACCGCGGCAAGCTCGACGTGCCCAAGGAGCGGTTCATCTCCTACCCCGGGGCGGG
>Ga0299914_10002637_pt1 | contig 12411 bp, 9 predicted proteins | sample RVTome_10_FD_201361 | JGI IMG/M metagenome (GOLD analysis project Ga0299914, IMG submission 201361) | Soil microbial communities from uranium-contaminated site in the Upper Colorado River Basin, Wyoming, United States - RVT153D57 (version 2) ... | reverse complement strand
AGCCAGCGATCCGGTGATGAGGTCGCGGATATCGCGGTCATTGCGACGCCCGGTGCCACACTGCCGCACGCTCCGGAATCGATCCGGCTGACGCAGCACGACGCATCGGCGGAAGCCGAACTCCGCGGTTCAGTCGCCGACGGCGACATTGATGGACTGCTCCACATCGATGCTACCGCGTCCGCGCAACTGCTCGTACGCCGGGAACGCGCATGGATAGGCAGCCTGCGCACATCGCTCGACGACGCTCACCGCAGCGCGGTGCTGCAACGCGAGAACATCCGGCCCGAAGCGTTTGCCAGCGCACTCAGCCCGACAGACTTCACGGTCGTGATTCACGACGATGCGGACGGAACGCGATCGCGCGGCAGCAGGTTCGCGTTCGTGGTCATCGTCTCACTCATGCTCATGAGCATCTTCACGGGGATGGGTTACATCTTCGCGAGCATCACCGGCGAGAAACAGATCCGGGTCACCGAGCAGGTCATGTCGGCAATCCCTGCCCAGAACTGGATCGATGGCAAGATCGTCGGCATCACGGTAGTGAGCATCGTCAGTGTGCTGAGCACGGTGGGCGGGTTCGTGCTTCTGTTCTTCCTGCTGCGTGTCGCCGGTGTGTCCGTGCCGGTGCCGGGCGTCGCCGGCGACCCTGTCATGCTGCTGATCATCACGCTGTTCGCGGTGCTCGGCCTGCTCCTCTGGCTCTCGTTCCTTGCCGGGATCGCTGCGATGATCGACGACCCGCACACATCGACGCGAGGATCGTGGTTGATGCTGCCCGTCATGGCGTCCGGCCTGGCGTTCCTCGCCCTCAACAATCCCGACAGCGGACTGATCCGCACGCTCGCACTGCTGCCGCCGACCGCTCCGAGCGTCATGCCCGCGAGGATGCTGCTCACCGACGTTCCGGTCGCCGAGACAATGCTTGCGCTTGCGCTGCTGATCGGCGCCGTGCTCGCGCTCCGCATTGCAGCAGCCCGCGTATTCAGGCTGGCGATGCTGATGTATGGCAAGGAGCCGACGTGGGCGGAAGTGCGGCGCTGGGTGATGAGTCCGTAGCAGGTCTTATGCGACGTGGCGATCCCGGTGCTTCGCGATCGTGCCATCCTCCAGATTGTAATCCGGCAGCGATTCGGCTTTATCTGCCACGAGCTCATCGACCATCGCTGCGAACGTGCGAACTGCGTTCTCCGTCCGGATCACAAGCTGCGGATCGGGGATGTGGGGCAGCAGGTACGCGTTGACGAGCGAGTCGCGCGGGCTGAGGCGCAGCGCCGTGTGCCAGAGGAAAGTGGAGCCGAGCGGGACACGATGATCATCGCCGTCCTGCCAGCACAACTGCCGTGCTACAGACGTGGCGAAGTGCAGCGCGCCGTGACTGAACATGACGAGGCCGCGCTCCATCTGTGCGAGCCGTGCGGGCGTGACGTCGGCAGCGACGACCGCGTTGAGCGTGTCGGCGAGGAAGCGGTAGGTGATGCGATCGAAAGCGGGCTGGAGCCGCAGGCCGTCCAGGGCGGCGTGCTGCCAGCAGAAGGCGACATCGATGCCGACCTCCACGCGCACATGCTCGACGATCGTTGCTTCGCCATCACGCGTTCGGCGCGCTGCATCGGCATTGATGATCGGATGAATCAGTGCGTCGGCAACGACATGCGTGAGCCAGCCATGTGCGAACGCGCGTTCCGGTTCGGTGCTCGCCGAGCGGAACAGTACGCGCTGCACTTCACCCGTCCGCTGCGTGTGCACCAGGTGAGCGAGCGTCGTAGTGCCGCCAGGGAAGTTGCCCATGTCCGGGGCGAGACTGCCATGCAGGAACGCATTGACGGACGCCGGGTCATCGAGGTCGAATGGCGGAGACGCAAGACCGCGCCAGCGTTCGATCGTCTGGCGGGCGAGCAGCAGATGCAGAGCGGGCTGAGGCATCAGGCGACCGAGGTTCGAGTCATTCGCCGCAGCAGCGTTGCCGCGATGCTGTGTGCGGCGCCGGGTGTGCCGGCACCGTGCGCGCGCCACGTGTACCCGCCAAGTACCGCGGGGTCATGCATCAGGTTCCGAAGCGCGGCCGTGACATCATCCGCGGTTGGCGCGGCAATGGCTGCGCCGCGCGCCGTCAGGTACTGCACGTTCGCATCTTCGTGACCGGGTATCGGCCGGGTCAGGACGAGCGGCCGACCGACGGCGAGTGCCTCGCTGCACGTCAGGCCGCCCGGCTTGGTGACCACCACGTCGGCAGCCGCGATCCACGTCGCGACGTCATCGACATAGCCCAGCACCTGGAGCCGATCGCCCGCGTCGAGGCGCAGCAGGTTCGCGCGGGCGGCACCGTTGCGACCGCAGACCGCAACGACATGCAGATCGGCAATGCCGCTGACGAGCGCAGCACGGGCACTGTCCTCGACGCCGATGCCGAGCCCGCCACCCATGACGAGCGCGATCCTGCCCGTGAGCGGCAGGCTGAGCACTGCGCGGGCATGCGCCTGCGGGGTGCGGTCGGCGAACTCTGGTCCGACAGGGATGCCGGTCGCCACGACGCGAGCGGACGGCAGTCGCGCGTAAAGGTCGCGGGCCATGTCCGGGGTAGCGACGAAGTACTGGTTGATGCGCGGCCGCACCCAGTAGCGGTGCAGTGTGAAGTCAGTGACTACGCTCGCGAACGGCGGCGCGTTCGCGCGGCCGGCAGCGAGCTGGCCGGGCAAGAAGTGCGTGCACACGCAGACACTCCAGCGCTCCGCCGTGAGCAGGCGCTCGAACTCGCGGAACATGAGTCGCCGGGCGATCGACCCCCAGCGGGCCTCATCGACCCGCCCGTCGGAACGCCGATACACCTCGCCCCAGACACCAGGCGCACGCGACGCGAGCAGCTCGAAGCCGCCGCCGTATGCCGTTCGTACCCATCGTGGTGCGAGGTCCAGCACATCGACATGCACGACCCGCGCGCAGCCGGCCGACTCGAACGCGGAGTGAAGCGCGCGGCCGGCGCTGACGTGCCCCGTGCCGGCCGAGGCGGAGACGATCAGGGCGCTGGGTGCGATCATGGGTGAAATCTCGGCCGACGTCGTAACGGCCGCAGCCGTGCCATGTAACGATCACCGCGCCTGCTTGCTTCAGGATCGCAACCGGAGTAGCGTCTGCGCCGATTCCACGGGGAGGGACGTGTCTCACATCGTGTTCGCGCTGTTTCTGGCAGCCGCCGCAACGGCGTTTGCGCTGCTCGAGATCCAGATCGAGGGTGCCGCGGGCTGGGCCGCAGGCCTGCCCACGTGGCGCCGCGAAAACCGCTGGACCCGCCTCCTGCTCGGCGGCCGGCCGCTCACCGGCTATCACCTGTACTGCCACATCTTCGTGCTGGCCGTCGTGCACCTGCCGTTCGGGCTCGGTCTCGTGCCCTGGACAGTGCGCGGTGAAGCGCGGGCCGTCGCATTCCTGATGCTGTTCTGGATCCTCGAGGACTTCCTGTGGTTCGTGCTCAATCCGCGCTACGGCGTGCGCGGGTTCCGGAAGGAGCGCGCCGCCTGGCACGCCAGTGCGTGGTGGTGGATCATGCCGCGGGAATACTGGATCTTCCTGCCGGTGAGCGTGGCGCTGTACGTGTGGAGTTACTGACAATCGTCACGAGCTGCGACGTCCGGCCGAGTGCTATCCCTGTCGCAGCGCCGCAGCCGGATCCGAAGCGGCCGCCCGCCGGCCTGGCAGCCAGGCAGCGACAACCGCAATCGAGAGCATCAGGAGCGCGATCTGCGCGAACGTCAGCGCATCGAACGGCTCCACCCCATACAGCATCCCGGCCAGGAAGCGGGTCAGCCCGGCGGCGCCGAGCAGCCCGACCGCGACACCGGCGAGGCCGAGTGTCAAGCCCTGGCGGACGACCATGCCGGTCACGTCACGCGGACGTGCGCCGAGGGCGAGTCGCACGCCGATCTCATGGCCGCGCTGCCGGGTGGTGTAGCTGATCAGACCGTACACGCCGATCGCGGACAGCACCAGCGCGACGAGCGAGAAGATTCCCAGCAGCGCGAGGTGGAAGCGTCGCTCGACGAGCGTTTCGCCGACGAGCGCCTCGACCGTCTCGGCATGGTAAATGGACTGCTGCGGGTCCACGTCCCAGACTGCCTCGCGCATTGCGGCCACGACCGGCACCGGTTCGCCGCGCGTGCGCGCGATGAACGTGAGGCCGGCCGTTCCGGACTGGAGGTACGGAATGAACAGCTCGGCGCGCGGCGTGCTCTCGAGCGAGAACGGCAGCACGTCGCCGACGACGCCGACGATCTCGCGCGTGCGATCCGGTCCCATCACACCGATCGTCACGCGTTGGCCGATCGGATCCTCGCTGGCGAACCAGCGCCGCGCCGCGGTTTCGTTGATCACGGCGACCAGCGGCGTATCGCCGCGGTCGTACGCAGTGAACGCGCGGCCCGCGACAACCGGGATACCCACCACATCGAAGTATCCGGGCGAGGCGATGTTCGTGTTGATGCGCGGGGCCTGCCCGCCGGCCGCCACCGGACGTCCTTCGATGTCGAGTGTGGCCGCCGGATCCACCTGTGTCGGATGGAACGGCAGCGCGCTGACATAGGCGACCGCGTCGACGCCGGGCAGCGCGGCGAACCGTGCCTCGAGCTCCTGCACGCGCTGGATGCGCGCGGCCGCCGTGGGCACGCGGTCATACAGGAATACCTGTACCGTGGCGAGACGCTCCGTCTCGAATCCCGGATCGTTGCGCAGCAGTGTGACGAAGCTGCGCATCAGCAGACCGGCGCCAATCAGGAGCATGAGTGCGAGTGCGACCTCGGTGACGACCAGCGTCGAGCGCAATCTTTGACGTGCGCGGTCACCGCCAACACTGCCGCGGCCGCCAGCGCGCAGTGCGCCGAGCACGTCCGGTCGCGAGAAACGCAACGCCGGCGCGATGCCGAACAGGAACGCCGTGAACAGCGTGACCGCCGCTCCGAAACCAAGCACGCGTCCGTCCATTGCGATCTGGTCGGCGCGCGGCAGACCGGCCGGCGCGAGCAGCGCAATTCCGCGCGTCCCCGCCCATGCCAATGCCAGCCCGGCTGTACCTCCCAGCAACGCGAGCACCAGACTCTCCGCCGACAGCTGGCGCATCAGCCGGAACCGACCCGCCCCCAGCGCCGCGCGAACGCCCAGCTCCTGCGACCGCTCCTGCGCACGCGCCAGCAACAGACTCGCGACATTCGCGCACGCAATCAGCAGCAGCAGCCCGACCGCGCCCAGAAGCACGAGCACCGGCGTGCGCACCTCGCCCAGCACCTGATCGGCAAGCGGAATCACGGCCGTACCCGTCGTCGCATTCGTAGCCGGATACTCCGCGCCGAGCTGCGCGGCCACGCGACTCATGTCAGCGGACGCCTGCGCTACCGTCACGCCCGGTGCGAGCCGCGCGACCCCGTACATGTACCCAGCCGACCGATCGTCACGCTCCCATGACTGGAACTGCTTGGGTGTCCACATGTGACGGTCGGGATTTGGATGCTCGAGGCCGCGCGGCAGTACGCCCACGACCGTCGCGGGGCGCCAGTCCAGCTCGATCGTTCGCCCGACTACGCCGGGATCTCCGCCGAACTCCGTCTGCCACAGTTGGTGTGATATGAGGACGACCGTGCCGGCGTCCGCCAGGTGCTCCTCCGGCAGGAAGCCGCGACCCAGCGCAGGCTGCACGCCGAGTACCTCGACGAACCCCTCCGTCACCGCCCACGCCTGCACCGGCTCGGGCGGACCATCACCCGTCAGATCGAACCCCCACGGCTCCGCCAGCGCCATCGCCGAGAACGCGGACGCTCGCTCCTGCCACTCGAGGAAGTTGCCCGGCGAGATCTCGCGTCGACTCTCCACCTGTTCCAGGTCACGCTCCCACAGCGTGACGATCCGGTCGATGTCGTCATACGGCAGCGGGCGCAACAGCACATGATCGGCCGCGCTGAAGATCGCCGCGTTCGCACCTATGCCCACGGCCAGTGTCGCAATCGCGATCAGCGCGAAGCCCGGTCTTCGGAGCAGCTGCCGTAGACCGTGTCCGAAGTCCTGCACGAAGTCGACTACGTACTCGCGTCGCTCCATCGTCCGCTCCCGTCGCTGATCACTCTCCCAGCACACCATGCGCGTGCGCTCCACTTCGCCGAACCGCCGCACTGCCTCCTCCCATGCAGCCGCCGGCGTATGACCCGCACGCTCCAGCTCCGCCGCGCGCATCGCCAGATGAAACTCGATCTCCTCGTCCACGTCACGCCGGAGGCGACGCGGGCCACGCCGGACGTGCCGCAACGGGTCACGTGCACCGGAGTCGTCCATCGTCATCTCGTCGCCGGACTCAGCACGGCAAACACCGCCGCCGCATACGCCTTCCAGCTCTCCGTTTCCAGCTTCAGCCGCCGTCGCCCCTCCGTGGTCAACCGGTAGAACCGCGCACGCTTGCCGTTCTCCGCATGACCCCATTGCGAGTCCAGCCAGCCGCGCTCCTGCATCCGATGCAGCGCCTGATACAGCGCGCCGTCCTCGATCGACAGCAGTCCGCCCGACCGCTCCACGATCTCCGCGACGATCGCATACCCGTGCAGTGCGCCGCCAGCCAGCGTCTGAAGGATCAGCACGTGCAGCGTGCCGCGCAGCAGTTGTCGGGTCGGCTCGGTCATGATACCCCGGTTACATCAGGTTCTTAGGCAATATGCTACGGTGCCGCGACGCCGTCAACAGTTCTGCGCAGCACGCGGCCCGGCGGGACTCGGGGCGCGCGTGAGGGTCGCGGTTGCCATCGACTTTCGGTACACCGGGGACTAGGTTGCCTCGCTCACAGGTCTCGATCAACCGCTGGAACGCAGATTAGGCATGGCCAGGTTTCAGGGCATTGACTACTACGATGTCGACTCGCTGCTGAGCGAGGACGAGCGCATGGTGCGCGATACCGTGCGCGCGTGGGTCGACGACAATCTGATGCCGATCATCGAGAGCGCGTATATCGAGCGGCGCTTTCCGAAGCAGATCATACCGCAGCTCGCGGAGCTGGGGGTTTACGGCGCGAACCTGCCCGAGGAATACGGGTGTGCGGGACTGAACAACGTCGCGTACGGTCTGATCATGCAGGAGCTGGAGCGCGGCGATTCGGGCATCCGCTCGTTCGCGTCCGTGCAGGGCGCGCTGTGCATGTACCCGATCTACGCGTTCGGCAGCGAAGAACAGCGGAAGAAGTATCTGCCGGGTATGGCGAAGGGTGAGATCATCGGCTGCTTCGGCCTCACCGAGCCGGACTTCGGCTCCAATCCGTCGGGAATGATCACGACGGCGCGCGAGGACGACGGCGGCTGGGTGATCAATGGCGCGAAGATGTGGATCACGAACGGGTCGATGGCGGACATCGCGATCATCTGGGCGAAGACGGGTGCCATAGACGATGCGAAGTCGATCCGTGGCTTCATCGTGCCGACTGACACTGCGGGATTCTCGGCGAAGGACCAGAAGGGCAAGCTGTCGCTGCTCGCGTCCGACACGAGCGAGCTGGTGCTCCAGGATGTGCGTGTGAGCGGGGACGCGCTGCTGCCGGAGTCCGGCGGACTGAAGAGCCCGCTGATGTGCCTCACGCAGGCGCGATACGGCATTGCGTGGGGTGCGCTCGGCGCCGCGACGGCGTGCTTCGATGAGGCCGTACGGTATGCGAAGGAGCGCGTGATGTTCGACACCGTGATCGGCGCCAAGCAGATCCAGCAGGTGCGCCTGGCCGACATGCTGACGAAGATCACGCAGGCGCAGCTGATCTGTCTCCAGCTCGGCCGCCTCAAGGACAACGGCACGATGCGGCCACAGCAGGTGTCACTCGCGAAGCGCGCGAACTGCGACATGGCCACCGACATCGCACGCGAAGCACGCAGGCTGCTCGGCGCGAACGGCATCCTCGTCGAATACTCCGCCATGCGCCACATGGCCAACCTCGAGTCCGTCTACACCTACGAGGGCACGCACGACATCCACGGCCTCATCCTCGGCCAGGACATCACCGGGCTCAGCGCCTACTGAACCGTGCTGCGGCGCTGATGCATGAAGGGGAGGAGCGGCATCGCGCCGCTCCTCCCCTTCATTGCATGGACTGCGTCAGTTTCGGCCGCCGCGTCCCTGCTCGGAACCGCTCCTGCCTCGCTGGGTCTTGTCCTGCTGCGTCTTGTCCTGCTGGCCCGTGCGGCCCGTCTCCGTGCGTCCACCCTGCTCGCTCTGGCCGGGCTGATTCTGTCCGGGCTTTCCCTGCTGCGCCGGCTTCCCCTGGCGGCTCGGGTCCGGCTGGCCGGTCTGGCCGCTCCGGCCGCCCTGCTCGGGAGTGCGCTCGTCCGGACGATCGCCCTGCTTCTTCTGAGCCATACGATACCTCCTGCTGGGTGAGTGTAGCAGATTCGCAGATTCGCACTGATCGTGCCAGATCGGGTGCGACAACGGCCGGCGCGCGACTGTGTACGCGTTCTGCGACGTGGCGCCCGCGTCCGGTCCGCCGGCGGAATCACGGGGCACATCGCTTGCACCGTGAGTGCACTGTTCGCGCAGGAGATAACGCTGGCACGCAGGGGGCAATATGAAAGCACGAGAGATCATGACAGCCGAGGTCGAGTGTGTGACGCGGCAGGATAGCCTGTCACGCGCAGCGCAGATCATGCGCGACGCCGACATCGGTGCCGTGCCCGTGGTCGATGATCGTCAGTCCATGAAGCTCGTCGGCGTGATCACCGATCGCGACATCGCGATCCGTCACGTTGCCGGCGACAACGCCGCGGAGTGCACCGTCGGTGACCACATGACGAGCGACCGTCTGTACACCGTGCGTCCTGATGACGACGTGGATGACGTGCTGCGCACGATGAAGGCGGAACAGGTGCGCCGGATTCCCGTCACCGAAGACGATCGCATCGTCGGCATCATCGCGCAGGCTGACATCGCGATAGACGGCGAGAGCGACCGGGAGACCGGTGACATGGTAGAGAAAATCAGCGAGCCGGGGCGGCGCTGAGAGGCGAAGCCCTGCACGCGGCCGGGCCGCGAGAGACGCAGTAGCGTCCCGGCCTCGACGTCGAATCGGCTCGAAACGACACAAGGGGGATGGGGGGATTTCGGGGATTACTTCGTGGGGGCGCGGCTCGACGGAAATCCGGACGGTCGTGGGTGTGGTCAACCTGTAGCGACACAGGGGCGTCTGCCCGGAATTGCACATCGCGACGCGTGCTCGGTCGGATCCGGCCGACAACGCGCCAAACGCCGGAGTGGTACGGGGGGAGTCCGTTGACACTCCTGCGGAATTCGGGTAAATTTCAGCACTGAAATCGCCCCGCCGGCCGACGGTTTTCGTCCGACCTGCGGGGCTGCTCTGTCGGCTGCGCCCATAGCTCAATTGGATAGAGCACCTGACTTCGGATCAGGAGGTTTCAGGTTCGAGTCCTGATGGGCGCATTCCCGTTCGCGAGGTTTGGGCGGCGCTGTACACCCGTTGCTCGAACAGTCCTCGGCGCTTCGCGCCTGCGGAACTCGCAACGGGCGCACAGCGCCGCCCAAACCTACTCACTTGTTGGCGTGGGGTAGGGGAAGGGGGCAGGGACAGGTTGCTGTTTGACAATTCGGGAAGCGAGTGTGGATCGCGGGCGCTTGGCGCGCGAGGAAAGTCCGAGCTCCGCAGGGCAGGGTGCCGGCTAACGGCCGGGCGTCGCGAGGCGACGGAAAGTGCAACAGAGAAGAGACCGCCGATGGCCGTCGCGAGATGGCACAGGCAAGGGTGAAACGGCGGTGTAAGAGACCACCGCGCTCCTGGCGACAGCGGGCGGCATGGCAAACCCCACCTGGAGCAAGGCCAAATATGGGACGAGGCGCGGCCCGCGCCGTCGGAGTCCCGGGTAGGCTGCTGGAGGCGGCGGGCAACCGTCGTCGTAGAGAAATGATCCACCTCCGTCACCGCGCGCGAGCGTGGTTGTCACGGAGACAGAACTCGGCTTATTCGCTTCCCGTATGTTCGTCATCGCTTTGCAGCGATGAACCGCGCGCCCGTAGCTCAGCTGGATAGAGCGCATCCCTCCGGAGGATGAGGCCAGTGGTTCGAATCCACTCGGGCGCATTCCGCTACCGCGCATGCAGCGACGGCATCCCGATCGCCGTCAATCGGCCGCGGCCCCACGCGCGCCGACGATGTCGCTGCGGCACGCAGCGAAGACTCAGGACACTAGCTGCCGCTGCTACTGCTGTTGCTTCCAACGCTTCCGCCGTGAGCGTTTCGCCTGTCACCTGGCCGGCGAATAAGCTGGCCGCGCGCCTGAGACGGCCGGCGCCAATCGCGGAACCATCCCGACATCGGTACCGTCCAACTCCCGACAGCGCTCCCGCCGATCTCACAGTATTGTGTTGGCATAGCTGACCCTCGACCCTGGAGATGGCATGGCAACAGTACTCAGTGAGCGCACCCGCAGCAGCGGCATCGCACCGAAGCAGACGATGAAGGCGGCGGTCGCACGCGCGTTCGGCGCACCGCTCAGCATCGAGGAAGTCCCTGTGCCGGAGGTGGTGCCGGGCAGTGTGCTCGTGCGAGTGAAGGCGTCCGGCGTCTGTCACACGGACCTGCACGCGGTAGATGGCGACTGGCCGGTCAAGCCGATCATGCCGCTGATCCCGGGGCATGAGGGCGTCGGCATCGTCGCGGCGGTGGGCAAAGGCGTGACGCACGTGAAGGAAGGCGATCGCGTCGGTGTGCCTTGGCTTTACTCCGCGTGCGGCTGCTGCACGCACTGTACGACCGGCTGGGAGACGCTGTGCGAGCTCCAGCAGAACACCGGCTACGGCGTGAATGGCGCATACGCCGAGTACGTGCTGGCGGACCCCGCGTACGTCGGACACCTGCCCGCAGGCCTCGACTTCGCGGCCGCTGCGCCGATCCTCTGCGCGGGCGTCACGGTGTACAAGGGGCTGAAGGAGACGGAGGTCCGGCCGGGGCAGTGGGTCGTCATCTCCGGCGTCGGTGGGCTTGGTCACCTCGCCGTTCAGTACGCCAAGGCGATGGGCATGAACGTCATCGCGGTCGACGTCGCCGACTCGAAGGTCGAGCTCGCGACGCGGCTCGGTGCGGACCTCGCGATCAATGCACGCAACGAAGACGCAGTCGCACGCGTGCAGAAGGAGGTCGGCGGTGCGCATGGCGTGCTGGTCACGGCCGTGTCGCCGGCTGCATTCTCGCAGGCCGTTGCACTGCTGCGCCGTGGCGGAACGATGGCGCTGTGCGGCCTGCCGCCCGGCGAGTTCCCACTGCCGATCTTCGATGTGGTGCTGACGCGCAAGACGATCCGCGGCTCGATCGTCGGCACGCGCGCGGACCTCGCCGAATGCCTGCAGTTCGCCGCCGACGGCAAGGTCAAAGCGACTTACTCCGTCGACAGGCTCGAGAACATCAATGCGATCTTCGATCGGCTGCGCGCTGGCACGGTCGACGGCCGCATCGTGATGGAGATCTGAGCTGAAACGAGCGGGAGTCGGGCGCCCGGGCCCCCGGCTCCCGACCGGCCCGCACGCGCGGTGTACACCGCTCATCGGCCTCATCCGGCCGTCCCCGCTGCCTGGCTCGTGCCCGGCTCGGAGACCGCCGGGTGGTGCCGTTTGATGTGCGCGTCGGCGGGAAGGGGCGGATCCGTTTCGGCAGGGAGAACACCCACTTGCGGACAGGCAGCGGCGGCAGGATTCGGTCGGTGAGTGGGCGGCCACCTCCGCCATGCGGCGGGCGTTGCAGGACGGACAGACGCCGCGGCCCTCGCAGGAGAAGGCGACGAGGCGCTCACCGGGAGAGGGAGCAGGGTTGCGCCGGATCGGGCGCCAGTAACAAAGTGAGTAACACACCGACCCCTCGCAGGGCTCGCCGGCCCGGCTCCGAGGACGGAAGAACCGCGCAGTTCCGCGGAGGTCGGTGCGGGTCGGCCCGGAGAGGAAGCCTCCGGAGGATGAGGCCAGTGGTTCGAATCCACTCGGGCGCACTTCGTAACCTGCGGCCACACCGTCCCTTAGCGGTGTGGCCGTTTTCGTTGTGGGTGGTCGGGTACCAATCGCGGGTACCAAACGACGCCTGCGGCTTTTCGGATCAGGTTGGCAGCCCGCTTTCAGGTATGGTGCCGATCGGAGTCACATTCACCTGATCGGGAAGATGCAATTCCATAGCGACAACGATTCCGTCGACATCATCCTGCTGGCGCCGTCCCGCGCCCGCGTCGGCGAGCGTGTGCCGATCACGATCGTGCTTCGCAACGGGCAGTCACGAACCGTCGGACTGGCGACCGTCGGCCCCGACATGGCCTTCGACATCATCGTATCGCGCGCTGACGTGGTGGTCTGGCAACGTCTCCACGGGCAGACGATCGCGCTGGCCCTGCAGGTGAGGATGCTGCAGCCGGGTGA
>Ga0299914_10002636_pt1 | contig 12413 bp, 12 predicted proteins | sample RVTome_10_FD_201361 | JGI IMG/M metagenome (GOLD analysis project Ga0299914, IMG submission 201361) | Soil microbial communities from uranium-contaminated site in the Upper Colorado River Basin, Wyoming, United States - RVT153D57 (version 2) ... | reverse complement strand
TTGGTGACCTTCGCAGGTGGACGAGGCTTTGTCTCCTACCGGGACCTCGAGGACGCAGATGCCGAGCGATCTGGACCCTCGTCCCGGAGGCCCATGGTCGCTACCAGGCGCAACCCGAGATCATTGGATCGACTGGAAGACCCGCGGGCACGACCATGCGCCAGGGTTGCACGCGGCACTGCTGGAGAACGGGTTCACCGCCAGCGAGCCCGAGTCAATCATGCTGGGCGAGGCGCGGCTACTCGCTGCCGACGTTCCGCTCCCCGAGGGAGTGGCACTGCGACGCATCTCCGAGGAGGCGGACGTACGTGCGATGAGCGCGATGAGCGACGGAGGCGTTCGGCGACCCGGTGTCCGAGGAAATGGTGAACGCCCTTCTGCGACGACTGTCCTTCGAGGACGGTATGGAGTTGTGGGTCGCCGAGGCTGCTGGGCGCATGGTCAGCGCCGGACGGCTGGAGCCGGTGCCCGGCACCGATTTCGCTGGAATCTGAGGCGGCGCCACCCGCGCGGACTGGCGCGGTCGTGGGGTCTACCGGGCACTGACAGCCGTTCGGGCTCGATCAGCGTTGGAGATGGGCAAGACGCTCATCCACAGCGACTCGACTGAGTACCCATGGACGCGATAACTCGCCGGCTTGGGGCGCTTCTCTGGATCACCGGTGGTTCGCCGCGCAGACGAAGTTGCCTGCCACGTACTGGATAGAACCTCCTGCACCCCCGACCGTCCCGGCGGCGATCTCCAAATCTTCAGTCACGCTCTGGTCGGGGGTAGAGGAGGCTATCGAGGGTCGGTGAACCCTCAGGTGGTGGTGAGTTGGTAGCCGGCCTGCTCGACTGCCTGCCGTACGGCGTCGTCGCTGACTGAGTTCTCGCTGGTGAGCGTGACTCCACCGGTGGCGAGATCCACATCGACGTCGATGATGCCCGGAATCTGTTCGACGTGGCTGGTGACCTTGCCTGCGCAGCTTCCGCAGGTCATGCCGGTGACGAGATAAGTGCGGTTGGTTGCCATGGAGAGAACCTTTCGTTCGATGGGTGCCAGGCAACGCCTGGATGGAGCAGGGTCTTCTGTGATGCCGGACGACCTGTGTGGTTGTCCGGCATCACCGAAGCCGTGGGTCAGGCATTTGCCTGCTCGTGCTGGGACGCTTTGGTGGCGGTACCCGTGCCGATCTGCGTATCGCTGTTCGCCGCCCGGAAGCCGCGCAACCGAAGGCTGTTGGAGACCACGAACACCGAGGAGAACGCCATCGCGGCGCCCGCAAGCATTGGGTTCAGTAGTCCAGCCGCTGCCAGGGGCAGAGCGGCGACGTTGTAGGCGAAGGCCCAGAACAGATTGCCTTTGATGGTGCCGAGAGTCCGCCGGGAGAGCCGGATCGCGTCGGCTGTCGCGCGGAGGTCGCCGCGGACCAGGGTGAGGTCGGAGGCCTCGATGGCCACGTCGGTGCCGGTGCCCATGGCCAGTCCGAGGTCGGCTTGGGCAAGTGCGGCGGCGTCGTTCACGCCATCGCCGACCATGGCCACGGTTTTGCCCTGCTCTTGCAGTCGCTTGATGACGTCGACCTTGTCGGCGGGCATGACCTCAGCGATGACCGTCTCCGCTCCGGGGTCGATGCCCACGGTCTTGGCGACAGCCTCGGCGACGGTGGCGTTGTCGCCGGTGAGTAGCACCGGAGTCAGGCCAAGGTCGCGTAGTTGGGCGATCGCGTCGGCCGAGGTGGGCTTGATCGCGTCAGCCACGACAAGGACACCGCGGGCACGGCCGTCCCAGCCGACCGCGACGGCGGTCTGGCCCTTCTCGGCCGCGGCAGCCATCGCGGCCTCCAGTTCGGAGGTCAGGTGCTGGGACCACTCGGCGAGCAGCCGGGGACGGCCGACGAGAACTGCGTGGGTCGTGTCATCGTCGGCGACGATGCCCTGCACACCGAGGCCTTCGAGACTGGCGAAGTCCTCGACCGCCGGCAGGTCACCCACCCGTTCGGTTGCTCCCTTGGCGATGGCCTTGGCGATCGGGTGCTCCGAGGCGCTTTCCAGGGCACCTGCCAGGCGGAGCAGCTGGTCGGTGTCCTCCCCGTCGGCCGTGACCGTGTCGATCAGGGTCATCCGTCCCGTAGTGACGGTGCCGGTCTTGTCGAGCACAACAGTGTCGACGCGCCGGGTGGACTCCAGCACCTCGGGGCCCTTGATCAGGATGCCCAGCTGCGCGCCGCGGCCGGTGCCCACCATCAGCGCGGTCGGCGTGGCAAGCCCGAGGGCACAGGGGCAGGCGATGATCAGCACGGCCACGGCAGCGGTGAACGCGGCGGCGATGCCGCCACCGGTGCCGGTCCAGAACCCGAACGTCGCCGCGGCGAGGGTGATGACAATCGGAACGAAAATGCCGGAGATGCGATCGGCCAGTCGCTGCGCCTCGGCCTTGCCGTTCTGGGCGTCCTCGACCAGTTTGGCCATCTGTGCCAGCTGCGTGTCGGCGCCCACCCGGGTTGCCTCGATGACGAGCCGGCCGCCCGCATTGACGGTAGCGCCGACGACGTCGTCACCGGGGCCAACCTCGACGGGTACGGATTCGCCCGTGACCATGGAGGCGTCGATGGCGGAGGAGCCTTCGAGGATCTGGCCGTCGGTGGCGATCTTCTCCCCGGGGCGGACGACGAACCGGTCACCGACGACCAACTGGTCGACGCTGATGCGTTCCTCCCGGCCGTCGTGCGCCAGGACCGAGACTTCCTTGGCGCCGAGCTCCAGTAGTGTCCGCAACGCGGCGCCGGCGCGACGCTTGGACCGGGCCTCGAAGTAGCGTCCGGCGAGGATGAAGGTGGTCACGCCGGCGGCGGCTTCGAGGTAGATGTTGCCGGAACCGTCGGTGCGGGCGATGGTGAACTCGAAGGGGTGCGTCATGCCGGGGGTGCCTGCGGTGCCGAAGAACAGCGCGTAGATGGACCAGCCGAGGGCCGCGAGGGTTCCCATGGAGATGAGCGTGTCCATGGTCGAGGTCGCGTGCTTGAGGTTGGTCCAGGCCGCCTGGTGAAACGGCCATGCGCCCCACACCACCACCGGCGCTGCCAGCGTGAGCGAGAGCCACTGCCAGTAGGTGAACTGCAGGGCAGGGATCATCGCCATCGCGATCACAGGGACACTCAGGACGGTGGAGACGATGAGCCGCTGGCGCAGCGGCCGGACCGGATCATCCTCGCCGCCAGAGTCCGCACCCGTCTCGGGCGTGTCATTGGCAGCCTTGGGCTGCGGCAGCTTGGCGGTGTAGCCGGCCTGTTCCACAGTCTCGACCAGCGCCGTTGGTTCGATACCCGCCTCGTAGGTGACCTTCGCCTTTTCGGTGGCGTAGTTGACCGTCGCGGTGACGCCGTCGAGCTTGTTGAGCTTGCGCTCGATCCGGTTGGCACAGGAGGCGCAGGTCATGCCGCCGATCGCGAGTTCGACCTGGTTGCCAGCATTGGCCGGGGGTGTGACGTCGTTGAGGGCACTCATCGCCTCTTCCTTTCCCACCGAGCGCTATTCGTTGTCGGTGGCGTGATCAGTTGTGGTCGTGGTCGCCGTGTCCGCCGGATTCCTTGGTCCCCGGCGCCGGAGTTTCGCTGCTGATAGGTGCCTGAGTCGGCTCGGCCGGTCCGGTCGACTCTGCTCCCGAGCTGGAGCCAGGGGCCTGCACGGTGAACTCGGCGGTGCGAACCACGCCGTGGTGCTTGAAGTCCAGGTGGAGGCGGTACGTGCCGGCCGAGGGTGCGGTGGCGAAGAAGGTGACATCGGGGCCCGGCTCGGTGGCGCCATCGCCCGGTTCACCGTCGGGATGGACATGCAGGTAGGCCAGGTCTCCGGCACGCAGCGCCACAAGATGGCCGTACGCCGCGAGATACGGTTGAAGGTCGGTGACCGGGTCGCCATCCCGGCTGACGGTCAGGGTGACCTCGGACGACTCGCCCGGAGTGAGCTGCCCGTCCAGGGTCACGGTGTAGTCGTCGACCTGCGCGGTCTGGTTGACGGGTGGGAGCGGTTGCGGATCGTAGTCTCCGGCAACCGAGACGTCGCCCCCGAGGGTCATGGCTTCGCCGTGGCCGGCGGGCTGGAAGTCGGCAAAGAACCGCCACACACCCGGCGTCAGGTCCAGCTTGGTGCGCCAGGTGTCCGAATCGTCAAGGGTCGGGTGGACGTGCTGGAAGCCTGTCATGTCCCGTCGGACCGCGATGAAGTGCAGGTCCTTGTCATGGGTCGGCTCATACTCGGTGACCGGCTGCCCGTGAGGTCCTGTTACCTGGAACGTCATGGTCGTGCGACCGCTGTCCAAAATGGTCGATCCCAGGGCCAGGGTGTAGCCGTGCTCGGAGATCATCAGCCCCCCGGGCTGACGGCTGGCCTCGCGGCCGTGGTTGCCGTGGCCGGGTTCGTCTGTCATGTCATGTCCCGATGAGTGATCTGCGTTCTCAATGCCGTGCCCGATGGGCCCAACGGCGTTGCCGACGCCGAAGGAGATCGTGAGTGCCGCACCGAGGATCATGATGAATCCGCCGAGCTTGAGGGGGGTGGTCATGGGTAATGGCCTCCTTGGTACCCCTTACGGGTATCGATGCAGCGGGATTTCTGGGGTAGCGATGCAGGGCGGTCAGGATCGAATCAGGCGGGCGATGGCCTCGGATGCTTCCTTGACCTTCTCGTCGGCCTCCGGCCCGCCGGCGGCCGCAGCTCGCAGGACGCAGTGGCCGAGGTGTTCTTCCAACAGTCCGAGTGAGACTGATTGAAGAGCCTTCGTCATGGCGGAGACCTGCGTGAGGATGTCGATGCAGTACTTCTCTTCCTCGACCATCCGCTGCAGGCCGCGAGCCTGGCCCTCGATGCGACGCAAGCGCTTGAGGTAGTCGTCCTTGCGATGCATGTAGCCGTGCTCGGTGGTGTGCTCGTGGTTGTCCATCTCATTCATTCCTTCCGCGGGGAGCCAGTCGTCCGGCACTTCGAAGAATACATTACCCCCGTGAGGTATCCGCGACTTGCACAATACACCATACCCCCCTATGGTACATGATGACCTTGGATGTTGACAGAGTCACGGCCACGCCGTGGCCGACAACCGAGGGATAGGACGGGGCGCTGTGGGGAAAGGATACCCGGGGTAGTGGCAGTCGGTGATGTGGCGCGCTGGCCACATCCCCTCTTCGACGACGAGCCAGTCCGACTCGAACACTGGAGCAACGCGACCGACCACGCGCCGGTCGCGGCTCGTACCGTGCTGGCCGACCTTGTCGCCGAGGATGCGCCAAGCGCGTGCCAGAGCGTTCCAACGTTCTGGTCGGATCAATACGACCGCAAGCTGATGTCGGTGGGGCTGCCACACCTCGGTGAGGAGTCCGCTGTCATCGACGGCCGGATCGCTGATGGCCGATTCGTCGTCGGCTTCGGCAGACGCGGACGTCTGGTCGGGGCGGTCGGGGTGGACAGCGCCAGGAGCCTCGCGACGTACCGACGACACATCGCTCGCCGCGGCCCATGGCCATTGCCAGCGAACTCACCGCCAGCAGGACGGACACAACGCGCGCAAAACGTCGGCCAGGCATGACCTGCCGTCACCCTTCGATAACTCTCACAGAGGAGGACCACCTATGACCGATCACCCGACCTCGACAGCACACGGGGCCGACCAGCCGCGGCCGGTCACCATCAAAACCGTCGACAACGGCCCCCTGCAGGTGAAGGGCCCGGTGCGGCTCGTCGACCACGACGGCACCAGCTACGACGTCGGCAGAACAGCCTTCCTGTGCCGCTGCGGCGGCTCCCGTAACAAGCCCTTCTGCGACGGCACCCACGCAAAGGTGGCCTTCGCCGCCAGTCAGCGCGCCGCCGCTCCTGACGGGAGCGAGGGCGACTAGGCCGGGCTAACCCGGCGTCCCGGCAAGTCGGGAATACCGTGGCCCTTTGTCGTCTTGCAAATACCCCCTACCAGTATGGAGTAAGTGATGTCTACCTCATCCGAAACTCAGGGCACTGCCACTCGGTGGTGGGCCCTGGCTCTGATCGCCACCGCACAGTTCATGGTCATCATGGACACGTCCATCATCGGCGTCGCCCTACCCCAGATGCAGGCCGACCTCGGATTCACCCAACACAACCTTTCCTGGGTCTTCAACGCCTACGTCGTCGCCTTCGGCGGCCTCCTGCTGCTCGGCGGAAGGCTGTCCGACCTCTTCGGCGCCCGACGACTGTTCGCCACCGGCTGGTTCGTCCTGCTAGTCGGCTCCCTCGTCGCTGGCCTCGCCGGCAACGTCGGCGTCGAGCTCACCGGCCGCGCCATGCAAGGCGTCGGTGCCGCGCTCATCGCCCCGTCGGCACTGACCCTGCTGATGATGCTGTTCGGGGCCAACCCGAAGGAGCTCACCAAGGCTCTCGCTCTCTACGGTGCGGCGGCCCCTGCCGGCGGCACAGCAGGCGTGTTCCTGGGCGGCGTCATCACCGAGTACGTCTCCTGGCCATGGGTGTTCTACATCAACATCCCGATCGCGGTGATCGCCCTCATCGGCACTCGGGCACTGATGCCAGCTGGCGCGATGGGCGGCCGCGGGTCGGTGGACTTCGTCGGTGCCCTCACCGTCACCCTCGGCCTGGCTGCCGCGGTGTACGGGATCGTGAGGGCTCCCGAGGCCGGCTGGGGCTCCGGCGAGACCTGGCTCGCCCTGGGCATCGCCGCGGTCCTGCTGGTCACCTTCGTGGTCTCTCAGGCGGTCAGTCGCGCACCGCTGATGCGGCTGTCGATCTTCCGCACTCCTAACCTCAGTGGCGCGAACCTCGCGCAGGTGCTGCTGGGCGGCGCATGGATCCCGATGTGGTTCTTCCTCAACCTCTACCTGCAGCAGGTGCTCGGATACACCGCGTTCCCTTCCGGTGCAGCCCTGCTGCCGATGACGGTACTGATCATGATCGGGATGATCGTGCTTGCGCCGCGAGTGATGGCCCGTTTCGGACCAAAGGTGCCCATTGTCGCTGGCCTCGTGATTCTTGGCCTCGGTCTGGGGTGGCTGTCCCTGATCCGCGCGGACGGAAACTTCTGGGCTGACGTCCTCCCGGCATCGCTGGTGGCAGCGCTCGGCATGTCTTTGGCCTTCATCCCCTCCCTGGGTACCGCGATCTCCGCCGCGCGGCCTGAGGAAGGTGGGCTGGCCGCAGGCATCGTCAACACCAGCTATCAGGTCGGATCCGCCCTCGGTTTGGCCGCGATGACCGCAGTCGCGGCAGCCTACGGCGCGGACCAGCTCGGTAACGCCCCTGTGTTGACCGATGGATTCTCTGCCGCGTTCCTGGGCGCTGGCGGCATTGCCCTGGCCGGAGCCATCTTCGCGCTCATCACGCTCAGGACCCCACCAGTCGCCGCTGAGCCGACCCCCGCCGAATCTGGCGTGGACGCAGCAGTTCGCTGAGCCCGATGGCTTTTCGGATGAGCCGGCGGGCGGGAGACCGTCCGCCGGACTCCGCCATACAAGGAGCACCACATGACCCGTAGCTCTGGCCTCCGCAACCGCCTTGTCGCCGCAGCCCGTACACCGATGGTGCGCGCCATCGTCCGATGTCTGATCGGTTGTGCCTTCACGGCATCGACGACCCGGCTCGACTCCCCGGGTAACACGCAGCCATGCAAGTGCAGGGTCCGGACATCGCACAGCCACGGACATTCAAATCGCGCTGGTTCACCGTGTGGTCCAGCCTGAGGAATGCTCGCAACTACCGGAGGTAGGCCGTAGACCAGGGCCCGGCCGCGGTGCCAATCAGAATGGTGTCTATCTCCGCCCCGTCGAAATGTGTCTCCCCAGCGGGTACGTAGAGGAAGGAACCGGAAGGGAACTCCCCGGCTCGATCGGGCTCGAACTTGTCCCCGTATGCGAGTCGCAAAGATCCAGTGACGACGTGCAGATGCGCGTCGGCGCTATGGGAATGGGGCTGATCCCACACCCCAGCTGGGATGAAGAACGCGTAGGTAAACATGACACCTGGCTCGCGCGTGCCTACGAGAGTCGCGGACTTGGTGCCATCGGGGTTCGTGTGCTCCCACTCGATCGAATCGGGCGATAACGACAAAGCGGTTTTTGAGAAGATCATGCAATCACAGTACGAAAGCGTCGGCCACGACGCTGGCGGATATCGGACACCTAGTCAGCTCTTGTTCATGTGTCAGCTGGCAGTCTCTCGGCATCGCACCCCGTTGCACGGGCCGTCCACCCGGAACGGACCGGGCTATTCGACCACCTCCGCCATCGCTGGCGCCAAGTCCGCGTCCGCTCAGCGCCGGCGACCGTGGCCCTGCCGGTCACATGGATCTCAGGAATGCCGCTATTGCTGCCCAAGGCCGAGTACCACGGCACTTGGCACAGCGCGCGACTCGTCACGCTGCACCTTGGTGACCGCGTACGGTAGTGCCGCATCGCGTCGAGTTCGGCGCGCCATATCTCAAGTACCTTCGCCGGGGACTCGATCACGGAGCCGATCTGCGGTGCGGGCAGGTAGGCGTACTGCTCCCAGTCGTCGAGTGACCAGTGCACCGGCAGTTCCACTATCGTGCCGTGGCCGGTGTCGATCCGGTATGGACGGTCGTCGCCCATCATCGAGGAGTCGTATCGCAGGCCGTGCTCGGCGACGAGCTCGGCGGTCTGCCACGTGGTCTCCCACAGCGCCGCCCGGTGACCGCTGATCTCGATGCCCTGGCCGGCGAAGACGGCCAGGGCCCGGTCGAAGTCGGCTCGCTCCTCTGCGGGGGTCATGGCGGTGGGCGGGCGATGGCTGTAGGAGTGGTGGGCGACCTCGTGCGCGGCGTTGTTCGAGCCTGCCGGGCAAGCGCGCTGAAAGAACCCTTCAGTCCACTGGGCGAAGTGCATGGCCCGTTAAGTCCGTTGAGCGGACTGAAAGCGTCTTTCAGCTCCGAGTCGTCTCAGCAGCAGACTTCGAGGTAGGCCTGCAGGTCGGCGAGCGCCTGCCGCATACCGCCGGAATCCGCCCGATAGAAGATGACCTTGCCTTCCCGGCGAGCTGTCACGATGCCGCCTCGGCGCAGGAGCGAAAGCTGCTGCGACGCGGTCGACTGTCCCAGCCCGGCACGCGTGGCCACCTCGCCGACCGACAGCTCCGCACCGTCGAAGAACAGCTGCATGATCCGCTGCCGTGTCGGGCTGGCCAAGGCCTTCAGGAAGTCATGCGTCGCAGGCTTCAACGCCGCCTGGCAGGCGTCACCGACCTCGGCTGCTACCGGTTCCGGCATCGATCGACCTCCTGGCGACAAGTCTAACGGTACCCATAATTCGACATTTCGCGAAATGACGATATGTTGTGGTCATGACTTCTTCGAACAACGTGATCATCGTCGGCGGCGGGCAGTCCGGCCTCACCGCCGCACTCGCCGCATCGCGAGCCGGGCTATACCCGGTCGTCCTCGAGGCCGGAGACCGCCCGTCGGGGACCTGGCCGCGGTACTACGACAGCCTCAGGCTGTTCTCGCCATGGCAGTTCAGCTCGCTGCCCGGCCCGGAGTTCCCCGGCGATCCCGATGCCTACCCGGCCCGCGACGAGGTCGCCGACTACGTGATGCGCTTCGCCAGCACGCTCGATGTGGAAATCCGCACCGACACCCGAGTGGTGTCGATAACGGAGGCCGGCTCCGGGTTCGCCGTGCACACCGCCGCCGGTGAAGTCATGCCCGCGGCGGGTGTGGTCGCCGCCAGTGGCTCGTTCGGCAACTCCCACCGCCCCACCCTGCCGGGAGTGCAGGGCTTCACCGGCGAGGTACTGCACGTCGCGGACTACCGCAACCCTGCACCGTTCGCCGGCAAGCGCGTCGTCGTGGTCGGCGCGGGCAACTCCGCGGTGCAGATCGGCTACGAACTCGCCCAGGTCGCCACGACAACGCTCGCGACCCGGCAGCCGGTGTGCTTCATCGATCAGATCGTGAACGGCCGCGACTTACACCACGCGCTCGCCAGCACCGGATTCGATCAGCTTCCCCCGCAGTGGCTCGCCCGACTGGTCACCGGCACCCTCGTGCTGGACGCCGGAAAGTACCGCGAAGCCCTGGCATCGGGTCTGCTCGAGCGGCGGAACATGTTCACCGGCTTCGACGGTGAAAACGTGGTGTGGGCCGACGGCAGCCGCGAGCACGTGGACGTCGTGCTGTTCGCGACTGGCTACCGCCCCAGCCTCGACTACCTGCGCCCGCTCGGTGCATTAGCCGCCGACGGCACACCGCAGCACGCCGGCGGCATCTCGACTCACCCTGGGCTGGTCTACGTCGGACTGGAGTTTCAGCGGTCGTTCTCGTCCAACACCTTGCGCGGGGTGTACAACGACGCCGAGCACGTCATGGCCCCGCTGGCCGCACACGTACAAGACGCCGGGCGCATCATCGTCACGGACACCGCGACATTGGGAGAGCCGGCGGCGTGACTACCGACACCGCCGTAGCGCGGCCAACGCTCTCGCGGACCGCGCTGCGTCGCGTGCTTTCCACGCTGTGCGCGACTGAAACCGTCAGCTGGGGCGTACTCTACTACGCGTTCCCGGTGCTGGCGGCGGATATCAGCGCGACGACCGGTTGGTCGACCACGTCGACCAGCGCCGCGTTCTCCGCAGGCCTCATCGTGGCCGCCGTGCTGGGCATCCCGATAGGCCGCCTGCTCGACCGGCACGGCCCTCGGTGGGTCATGACCGCCGGATCGGTATTGGCGGGCCCATCCGTGGTGTTCATAGCCCTCGCCCCCAACTACACCCTGTTCCTCGCCAGCTGGCTACTGGCCGGCGTGGCCATGGCCGGCGTGCTGTATCCGCCTGCGTTCGCCGCGCTGACCAACTGGTTCGGTGACGGCCGCGTCAAGGCCCTGACTCTGCTCACGCTGGCCGCGGGCCTGGCCAGCACCGTGTTCGCTCCCCTGGCCACCGCCCTGGCGGGCCAGCTCGGCTGGCGCGACAGCTACCTCGTGCTCGCTGTGCTGCTGACCGTGATCACCGTGCCCGCCCACTGGTGTGGCCTGCGCGGCACCTGGCAGGCACCCGAGCGCGCGGCCCAGACGATGGCGCCGTCGCGCACGTCCGGGACGCGATCTGTGCCGTCGCAGATTGCCCACAGCATGCCGTTCATCGCGTTGACGATCGCCTTGAGCCTCGTCGCGCTCACCGCATACGCCGTGCTCGTCAACCTGGTCCCGCTCTTCCTCGAACGCGGGCTGGCCGTCTCGACCGCCGCGCTGGCACTCGGCATCGGCGGTATCGGGCAAGTAGCGGGCCGGATCGCCTACCCGGCGTTGACGCGATGGCTCGGCGTCCGGACCCGCACTGTCTCGATCCTGATAGCCACCGCTCTGACGACCGCCCTGCTGGGCCTGCTGACCTCGGCCGAGGCGCTCATCACCGCCGCCGTCATCGCCGGGGTCGCCCGCGGCCTGTTCACCCTCATCATCGCCACCGCGGTTCAGGAACGCTGGGGCACCGAGCACTACGGAAGGCTCACCGGACTGCTGTCAGCCCCGGCCACCCTCTGCATGGCGATAGCGCCCTGGACGGGCGCAGCGCTGGCTACCCTGCTCGGCAGTTACAGCGCGGCCTTCATCGCGCTGGCGGTACTCGCCGGGATCGGTGCCACCTTCGCGCTGAGCAACCGCCGACCCGGAACCGCGCGCTGAAAGATGCCGTCGTGATCGCTTCCGCCAGGGTGTATAGGTGCGGAGTTCGACTTCCTGTTTGTTTCGTTCTTATTTGGTTCGGTACTATGTCGCCTTGTCCGGACTGCGTGTCAGTGATGATTCATCGTGCGCAGGTCGCGGAGTTGTCGGGCGAGGGCTGCGGCGATTGTGCGGGTGTAGTCGCGGACATCGTGGGCGGCGTCCGGTGGTTCGGCGACAATCTGGTGCGCGATGCCTTCGGCGAGGAGGTCGTGGACTCCGATGTGTTGCCGGGTGGCCAGGTCGGCGGCGTGATGGTCATCGCGGTGGACGATGGCGCTGGCGCCTTCCAGAGGGAGCGCGGAGAGCCAGGCGTGTTGGGCGGCGATGACGCGGTCGGCGGGGAGTAACGCGAGTGCCGCGCCGCCGCATCAGTCATGGGCCCTGTCGCGGGCGCACAGTGGTCTGCATCGCACGAACCGGATCACGACACACCATAGCTACGAACGCTGGATCACGTTTCGCCAGGTCACACCCTGAGCCGACAAGGGGACTCGAACCCCTGACCTACGGTTTACAAGGCTGTGCGACAGCGTTGACCACGGCCTCTACCAGGCACTTTATTCTACCAGGTGGCATCCATGGCCCCGGCGTTCACGCTGATCATCCTGGTTTCGTGCCATGAACCGTGCCACGATTTCCGGGTGCTGGGGCGCGTGCCCTCAGTCGTGGTCCCATGCGAGCGCGCGGGCATAGGAGTCTCGCACCTGCGTGAGG
>Ga0299914_10002635_pt1 | contig 12415 bp, 11 predicted proteins | sample RVTome_10_FD_201361 | JGI IMG/M metagenome (GOLD analysis project Ga0299914, IMG submission 201361) | Soil microbial communities from uranium-contaminated site in the Upper Colorado River Basin, Wyoming, United States - RVT153D57 (version 2) ... | reverse complement strand
AAGGGGGCCACCAAGAAGGAAGTCAAGACCCTCTCGGCGTTCATCACCGAGCGCTTCGACGAGTTCTCCCGCTCGCAGAAGGACGTCGCCCGCTACATCGTCGACCACCTCGACGAGGCCGCGTTCCAGACCGCCGAGGAGCTCGCCCGGCGCGCGAACACCTCGTCCTCGACGGTGGTGCGCTTCTCCCAGGCCCTCGGATTCGAGGGCTATCCCGAGCTGCAGCAGGCCGCGATCGAGGAGTACCGCGCGAGCCCGGCCGCCGGCGGGAACGACACCGCCTCGCTGTTCGACTTCGACCACTCCGAGTTCGAGGCCTCGCTGGCCGCCGACCACGGCGACCTCGAGGACACCGTCCGCAACCTCACCTCGGAGCAGGTGGAGGCCTGCGTCAGCGCCCTCGTGGGCGCGACCCGCGTGATGATCGTCGGGATGGACCAGCTCGCGTTCTTCGCGAGCTACCTGCGGCATCTGCTCGCACTCCTCGACATCCGCGCCGAGGTCGTCGCCAGTCCCCGGCAGGATTCGATCACGCGGCTCAGCCGGCTCGAGGAAGGTGCGCTGGTAATCGGCTTCTCCGCCGGCCGCGCGCACCCGATCGTGGTTCGCGCGATGAAGCTCGCCAAGCACCGCCAGGCGACCACGCTCGCGATCACCGACGCGACCCTGTCCGAGGTCGGCGAGCATTCCGACCTGACGCTGTACTTCTCGTCGAACAGCCCGTCGTTCATCCAGTCGAACACGTCGCTGCTCGCACTCGTCCAGGCGCTTGCCTACGGGGTCTACTCCCGGGACAAGGGCGCCTACAAGGACCGCATCCGAGCCTTCAAGCTGAAGTAGGCCAATCGAGGAATGTGCTCGGTTGCGGGGCGCGGGGTTCTCGTATCCTTGGCGCGATGAGTGAACGCGCGACATTCCGGGTCAAGCGCGGCCTCGCGGAGATGCTCAAGGGCGGGGTGATCATGGACGTGGTCACGCCGGCCGAGGCGCGGATCGCCGAGGAGGCCGGCGCGGTCGCGGTGATGGCGCTGGAGCGGGTCCCGGCCGACATCCGCCGCGACGGCGGCGTCGCCCGCATGAGCGACCCCTCGATGATCGAGGAGATCCAGGCGGCGGTGACGATCCCGGTGATGGCCAAGGCGCGCATCGGCCACTTCGTCGAGGCCCAGGTCCTGCAGTCGCTGGAGGTCGACTACGTGGACGAGTCCGAGGTGCTGACGCCCGCGGACGAGGCGAACCACATCGACAAGCACGCCTTCGAGGTCCCGTTCGTGTGCGGGGCGACGGACCTCGGCGAGGCGCTGCGCCGGATCGCCGAGGGCGCGGCGATGATCCGCTCCAAGGGCGAGGCCGGCACCGGCAACATCGTCGAGGCGGTCCGCCACCTGCGCGACATCACCGGCGGGATCAAGCGGCTCGGCTCGCTCCCGCGCGAGGAGCTTCCCGCCGCCGCGAAGGAGCTCCGGGCGCCGCTCGAGACCGTCGCCGAGGTGGCCGAAGCCGGCTGGCTCCCGGTGCCGCTGTTCTGCGCGGGCGGCATTGCGACCCCGGCGGACGCCGCGCTCACCATGCAGCTCGGGGCCGAGGGGAACTTCGTCGGGTCCGGCATCTTCAAGTCGTCCGATCCCGAGCGCCGCGCCCGGGCAATCGTCGAGGCGACCACCCACTTCGAGGACCCGGCCCGCGTCGCCGCCGCCTCGATGGGCCTCGGCGAGGCGATGCGCGGCGACGACATCGCCCAGCTCGCCGCCGAGGGCGAGCTGCTCCAGCACCGCGGCGCTTGAGAGCGTCCGAGCCGCTGCTCCCGCCCGGCCCCGAGGGCGCCCGCCTGCGCATCGGCGTGCTCGCGAGCCAGGGGGACTTCGCCGCCCACGTCGAGACGCTCCGCGCCCTCGGCGCCGAGGCGGCCGAGGTCAGGACCGCAGCCGAGATCGGACAGCTCGACGGCCTGGTGATCCCCGGCGGCGAGTCGACGACGATCGCCAAGGCGATCGCGCGCGACGCACTGGAGCCCGCGATCCGCGCCCACCACGACTCGGGCCGGCCGATCCTCGGGACCTGCGCCGGCATGATCATCTGCGCCCGGAACCACCTCGGGCTGCTCGACGCCACCTGCAAGCGCAACGCCTTCGGCCGCCAGCTCGCCAGCTTCGAGGTCGATCTCGAGGTCGAGGGGGCGGGGCCGGAGCCGCTCCGAGCCGTTTTCATTCGCGCGCCCTGGATCGAGGAGGCGGGCCCGGACGTCGAGATCCTGGCGCGCGTCGACGGCCACCCGGTGGTCGTCCGCCAGGGGAGCGTGCTCGCCTGCTCGTTCCACCCGGAGCTGACCGACGACTCTAGGATCCATGCGATGTTGATGGCGATGGCGACCGCCGCCCACGAGCGGAGTAGCTCCCCGCCGCGCGAAACCGGATAGAAGTAGAGGGAACTTGAGGGACCCGCGCGTAGCGAATCTGGCCAAGATCCTCGTCGGCTACTCGACCGCCGTGAAGGAGGGCGAGACGTGCCTGATCGAGGGGCCGACCGCGGCCGAGCCGCTGATCGCCGCCGCCTACGACGAGGTCCTGGACGCCGGCGGGCACCCCGTCGTCTCGATGACCTTCGACGACCAGCAGTCGAGCTTCCTCGGCCGCGCCTCCGACGATCAGCTGGAATGGCTCTCGCCGCTCTCCACCTGGGCCGCCGACGAGGCCGACTGCCGGATCGCGATCGGCGCCGCGACCAACACCCGCGCCCTCTCGGGAATCTCGCCCGAGCGCCAGACGAGGCGCCAAGCGGCAACCAGGCCGCTGATGGAGAGCACCATGCGCCGCTCGGCCGAGGGCTCCCATCGCTGGGTTTACACCCTCTTTCCCACGAACGCCTACGCATCCGACGCCGAGATGAGCCTGAAGGCCTTCGAGGACTTCTACTTCGGGGCCTGCCTCGCCGACTCGGGCGATCCGCTCGAGAATTGGAAGCAGGCGTCGGAGGAGACGCGACGCCTCGCCGAGCACGTCAACGGTAGCTCCGAGGTCCACATCACCGCGCCCGGCACCGACATCCGCCTCGGGGTCGAGGGGCGGACCTTCATCCCGTGCTTCGGCGATCGGAACATGCCCGACGGCGAGTTCTTCACCGGTCCGGTCGAGGACTCCGTCGAGGGCGAGGTCTCGTTCCACCTGCCGGCCATCGAGGGCGGCCGCGAGATCGTCGGCGTCCGCTTCCGGTTCGAGTCGGGCAGGATCGTCGACGCCTCGGCCGAGCGCGGCGAGGAGTTCCTGATCGAGCTGATCGACACCGACGACGGCGCCCGCCGCCTCGGCGAGCTCGGGATCGGCACCAACTACAGGATCGACCGCGGCACCCGTGACGTCCTGCTCGACGAGAAGATCGGCGGCACGGTCCACATGGCTGTCGGCGCGAGCTACCCCGAGTCCGGCGGCGTCAACGAGAGCGCCGTGCACACCGATCTCGTCTGCGACCTCCGCCAGGGCGGGACGATCGAGGTCGACGGCGAGGTCGTCCAGGAGAACGGAAAGTTCACCGTCTAACGCGAGCCCCGGCGAGCCGGAAATGAGAGGGCCGCGACCGGCCCCCGAGCCAGTCACGACCCATCTCTCGGCATCCCCAACTTGTCGAGCGCATCGCGTCCCGGCCTGGGATGGCACCGGACGCATTGACGCGCTCCCCAAGAACACGCCTTCGCGGCGGAAGTTGCGCACGGCCCGCTCGTAGAATCACGCGCGATGGCCGGACACTCGAAATGGGCCTCGATCAAGCACAGGAAGGCCGCCACCGACGCCAAGCGCGGCAAGCTCTTCACGAAGCTCGCCCGGGCGATCACGGTCGCGGCGCGCGAGGGCGGGGGAGACCCGGCCGGGAACCACACGCTCGCGGCGGCGATCGAGAAGGCGAAGGGCTACTCGATGCCCAAGGACAACATCCAGCGGGCGATCGACCGCGGCACGGGCGAGGGCGACGCGGGCGAGATCGAGCGCGTGGTCTACGAGGGCTACGGGCCCGGTGGTGCGGCCGTCCTGGTGGAAGCTCTGACCGACAACCGCAACCGGACGGGCGCCGAGGTCCGCAACATCTTCGACAAGCAGGGGGGGAACCTCGGCGAGCCCGGTTCGGTCGCCTGGCAGTTCGAGAGGAAGGGCGTCGTGCTGGTCGACTCCGACCGCTACGGCGAGGATGATCTGATGGCGGCGATCGACGCGGGCGCCGACGACGTCGCGATCGACGACGACACCTTGAAGGTCACTGCGGAGCCTCCCAGTCTGACCGCGGTGCGCGAGGCACTCGAGGGCGCGGGCGTCGACGTCGAGTCGGCCGAGCTGGCGATGGAGCCGAAGGCCGTGGTCGAGGTGACCGACCCCACGGAGGCGCGACGCCTGGTGCGGCTGATCGACGCCCTCGACGAGCAAGACGACGTCGACGAGGTGCACGCGAACTTCGATATTCCCGCTGAGTTGCTGGAGGAAGCCGAAGCCGTCTAGCCGGCGAGCCCTTGGAGGCATCCGAGGCCGTAGCGAGAATCCCTAGCGGTGGTGGTAGTGATGGGCATCGATCCGGGCGTCGCCAGCACGGGCTTCGGCGTGGTCCGGGTTGCCGGTGGCGCGATGAGCGCCGTCGACGGCGGCGTGATCGAGGCGCCGTCGGACCTCGAGCCGGCCGGGCGCCTGGCCCGGATCCACGCCGCCCTGTGCGAGCTGATCGCCTGGCACGAGCCCGCCGCGGTCGCCCTCGAGGACCTCTACTTCGGCAAGAACGTCCGCTCGGCGCTCGGAGTCGGGCAGGCGCGCGGGGTGGCGATGCTGGCCGCCGCCGAGCGCGCGATCCCGTGCTTCGACTACACGCCCCAGGCGGTGAAGATGGCCGTCTGCGGCTCGGGATCGGCCGCCAAGGCGCAGGTGCAGAGGATGGTCGGCACCCTGCTCCACCTGCCGGCGCCGCCGACCTCCGACCACGCGGCGGACGCGCTGGCCGTGGCGATCTGCCACGCGAGCCACGTGCCGGTCGCGAGCGCCGCGATGGGGGCGGCGGCGTCGTGATCGCCTCGGTCCGCGGCGAGGTGCTGGTGCGCCGTCCCGATCACGTCGTGGTCGAGACCGGCGGGGTGGGCTACCGGCTGACCGTCTCGGCGGAGACCCTGAAGGCGGTACCCGCGCACGGCAAGCAGGCGACCCTGCACGCCCACCTCGTCGTGCGCGACGACTCGATGCAGCTCTACGGGTTCGCGAGCGAGGAGGAGCGCGACCTCTTCGTGCACCTGAACTCGGTCTCGGGCGTCGGCCCGAAGATGGCGATCGCGATCCTCTCCGGCGGTACGCCGCGCGAGCTCCTGAAGGCGATCGCGCTTGGCGACCACAAGCGCTTCCAGGCGGCGCCCGGGGTCGGCAAGCGCACCGCGGAGCGAGTGATCGTCGAGCTGCGGGAGAAGGTTGCCGGCGAGCTCGAGCAGGCCGCTCCCGACGCCTCCGGCGAGCCGCCGGACGAGCCGCGGCTGCTGGCGCGCGAGGGCCTGGTCAACCTGGGCTACTCGCTGCTCGAGGCCGAACGACTGCTCGACGGGGCCGCCGGCGAGACCCCCGAGGACCTGATCGGCGTCGCGCTGCGCAAGGCCGCCGACGGCGCCGGCGCCCGGGGTGTGTCATGAGCGTCGCAAGGCGCGAAAGCGTGTCTGCCCACCCAGCGGGGGAGTCCTGACGGTGGACCCGGACCGCAGCCCAGGCATAGTCCCCGACCCCGCCATCGAGGCGGCCGCGGCCGACCTGACGGTCCGGAGGGTGGAGGCCGAGGAGCCGATCGCGGAAGCGCGAGGAGCCGACCCGGACGACGACCTCGACCGCTCCCTGCGCCCGTCGCGGCTGGACGACTTCATCGCCCAGGACGCGGTGACCGACCAGCTCGCCGTGTTCATCGAGGCCGCGAAGCGCCGCGGGGAGCCGCTCGACCACGTGCTGCTTTCGGGCCCGCCCGGCCTCGGCAAGACCTCGCTGGCACACATCATCGCCGCGGAGCTCGGCGCGAGCCTCGTCCACACCGCGGCCCCGGCGCTCGAGCGCAAGGCCGACGTCGCCGCGTTCCTCACGTCGCTCGAGCCCAACTCCGTGTTCTTCATCGACGAGGTCCACCGGCTCAACCCGGCGATCGAGGAGACCCTTTACCCGGCGATGGAGGACCGGCGCCTGCCGGTCGTCCTCGGCCAGGGCGCGGGCGCCCGCACGGTGACGCTCGACCTGCCCCCGTTCACGCTGGTCGGCGCCACGACCCGGGCCGGGCTGCTGTCGAAGCCGCTTCACGACCGGTTCGGCGTGTCCCACCGCCTCGAGCACTACGACGCCGCGGACCTCGCGGTGATCGTGCGCCGCTCCGCGGGGATCCTCGAGGTCGAGATCGAGCCCGCCGGCGAGAACGCGATCGCAACCCGCTCGCGCGGCACGCCCCGCGTGGCCAACCGGTTGCTCCGGCGCGTCCGCGACTTCGCCGAGGTGCGAGGCAGCGGCGTCGTCACCGGCGAGATCGCGACCGAGGCGCTGGGCCTGCTCGACGTCGACGAGGCGGGCCTCGACCGCCACGACCGCGTGATCCTCGAGACGATCGCGGTCAAGTTCTCCGGCGGCCCCGTGGGACTGACGACGCTGGCGGACTCGATCGACGAGGAGCCGGACACGGTCGAGGGCGTGTACGAGCCCTTCCTGATCCAGCAGGGGCTGATCAAGCGGACCCCGCGCGGGCGCGTCCTGACCGAGCGCGGCTACGAGCACCTCGGGTTGCCGGTGCCCGAGGGCGCCGCCACCCTGTTCTGAGCGGTCGCGGTCGCGAGCTCGTTCATGCGGCGGTAAGGGGCCGGACGTCTACTAGCCTTGAGGTCCATGTGTTGCCAGACGGGCAAAGTCAGTTTCGCGTCTAACGTCGCTCACTAGGTCAATGCCGTTCTTCATCTGCCCGAACTGCGGAAACCGGGAGCTGTCCAACTCCCGCACGGCGGGGTTCTCGAACCGCCCCAAGGGCTGCTCGAAGTGCGGCTTCGGGTTCCTGTTCGAGTTGCTCGATGATTACTACCCGGCCCCGGACGCCGCGTTCTTCACCTGCGACAAGGACGGCAATGTCCTCGACGTCGGGCGCGGCGGCTACGAGCTGACCGGGCTCAAGGACGAGGACGTGATCGGCCGCCCCGTGCAGGACGTCCTCGGCCTGGAATGGGTCGACGCCGGCGACGGGGGCGAGGAGGCGGACACGAACGGCGACGGACGGACGGACCCGATCGAGACCACGCTCGAGTGGGGCGTCCGCTCGCTCGGCAAGAAGGTGCACGTGAACGCCGAGGGCGACCTCCCGGCGGAGGCGGTCGCCGACCTGTTTCCCGCCTACGACGACGACGGCGGGCTCCTGCTCGTACTCACCCCTGAGTAGGGTTTCGCGAATGCAGGGCCTGATGGCAAGAGCCGTCCGCGGCGGCTGAGTTCCATGGGCAGTCGCCGACGCAGCTTCATCGTCCTCGGCCTCGTCCTGGTCCTGATGGCCGCCTCGGCCTGGGTGATCTCCGGCAAGTCCACCCAGCAGGGCCTCGACCTGCAGGGCGGCACCGAGCTGGTCTACGAGGCGCGCGGCACCCCGGCGGTGCCGACCCCGACCGGGGAGGACGTCGACCGCGCCGTCGACATCATCCGCGACCGGGTCGACACCCTCGGCGTGGCCGAGCCCGAGATCGCCCGGATCGGCGAGACCCAGGTGTCGGTCGGGCTGCCGCAGGTCCAGAACGCGCAGGACGCGATCGATCAGGTCGGCCAGACCTCGCAGCTCCTGTTCTACGACTTCGAGCCGAACGTGATCCCGCCGGACCCGGATGTGGCGGACGCCGAGGGCCGCCCCTTCAACCGCCTGATCGACGCGGTATGGGCCGCGCAGGAGCAGGATCCGGAGTGCTTCGAGAAGGACGGCGAGCCGCTCTGCACGTCCAAGGATGGCTACTACTACCTGTTCGACGAGAACACGCTGCAGCCGATCGGGACCGACGGCGAACCGGTCGTCAACACGACCGACCCGGACGTCGACGCCTCCGGCGTCGGCCCGACGAAGCTGGAGAGCGACCTCTTCCTGAGCCTTCCGGGCAACCGCCAGCCCGAGGGCACGATCGTTGAGCACATCCCCCGGGGCTACGTCATTCTGCGCGAGGAGGAGCCCTCGGACGATCCCTCGACCGACGTCGACGAGTCGGCGGGGGCGCCGCGCGGCTGGTTCCTGCTGCGCGACCGCCCCGAGCTCTCGGGCAACGAGATCCGCAACCCCGAGCAGCAGTTCGACCCGACAAGCAACGCGCCGAACGTCACCTTCGACTTCACCGATCAGGGCCGCGAGTCCTTCCACGAGGTGACCCGGCGGATCGCCGACCGTGGGCTGGAGCAGGGCCCGATCGGCGCCACCGTCGAGGACGCGGCCAACTTCTCCGACAGCTTCGCGGTGGTGCTCGACGGCGAGATCGTCTCGCGCCCGATCATCAACTACGTCGAGAACCCGGACGGGATCGACGGGCGGACCGGCGCCCAGATCTCCGGCAACTTCACGCTCTCCGAGGCCCAGGATCTGGCCGAGTTCCTGCGGATCGGCGCCCTGCCGGTCGAGCTCACCCTGCTCTCGCAGAGCACCGTGTCGGCGACCCTGGGCCAGGAGGCGCTCGACAGCGCGATCCTCGCGGGCCTCGCCGGCCTCGTCCTGGTGCTCCTCTTCCTGCTCTTCTACTACCGCTTCCTCGGCTTCGTCGCCGCCCTGGGGCTGTTCGTCTACGCGCTCTTCTTCCTGGCGCTGATCAAGCTGATCCCGGTGACGCTGACACTGCCGGGAATCGCCGGCCTGATCCTCACGATCGGCGTCGCGGCCGACTCGAACATCGTCATCTTCGAGCGGATCAAGGAGGAGGTCCGCCACGGGCGCTCGATGCTCTCGGCGATCTCGCAGGGCTACCGCAAGGGCATCGCAACGATCATCGACGCGAACGTGATCACCCTGATCACGGCGTTCATCCTGTTCGTGCTGGCGACCGCGGGCGTCAAGGGCTTCGCCTTCACGCTCGGGATCGGCACGATCGTGTCGCTGTTCACCGCGGTGCTCTTCACCCAGGCCGTGCTGGCGGTCCTCGGTCGCGCCCGGTTCCTGCGTTCGCCGCGGTTCCTCGGCGCCGGCGAGCGCGCGTTCGAGTGGGAGTTCGACTTCACCGGGATGGCGAAGTACTTCTTCTCGGCCTCGGGCGTGATCCTCGCGATCGGCGCGATCGCGTTCTCGACGCAGCAGCTCAACTTCGGCATCGACTTCGAGTCCGGCACCCGGGTCAAGGCGGCGCTGGCCGAGGAGGCCGGCTCCGAGGAGATCCGCGCCGTGCTCACCGAAGCGGGCATCGATGGACTGGACGGCGCCGAGATCACCGCCGTGGAGGAGGACGAGTTCGGCGAGAACGTGGTCCAGATCCAGGGCAAGATCCCGGCCGACCAGGCTCAGGGGGTCGGGCCGGCGCTCGACGAGGCCTTCGGGCTCGAGGGCGGCGAGCAGGGGATCGACACCACGTCGGTCGGGCCGACGTTCGGCGAGCAGATCGCCCGCACCGCGGTGATCGCGCTGATCTTCTCGCTGATCGTGATCTCCGGCTACGTCGCGATCCGCTTCGAGTCGAAGTACGCGGTGCCGATCCTGATCGCCCTGGTCCACGACATCCTGATCGCGGGCGGCATCTACGCCCTGATCGGCTTCGAGGTGAACAGCGCGACCGTGGCCGCGTTCCTGACGATCCTCGGATACTCGATCTACGACTGCGTGATCGTCTTCGACCGGATCCGCGAGAACGTGCCGCGCATGCCGCGCGCCGCGTTCTCGCAGATCGTCAACCGCTCGATGAGCGAGGTCCTGACCCGGTCGCTGATCACCGGGCTGTCGACCGTCTTCCTGCTGACGATGATCCTGATCTTCGGCGACGAGACCCTGCGCGGGTTCGCGACGGCGATGATGATCGGCATCGCATCCGGTACCTACTCCTCGATCTTCATCGCCTCGCCGGTCCTGACCGAGTGGAAGGAGCGCGAGCCCGCCTACCGCGCACGCCGGCGCAACCTGATCGAGGCGATGGGCCACGTGCCGGTGTTCCCGGAGGACAACGTGGTCGCCCGCGTCGAGGGCCACGCGGACGGGCCCGAGCCCACGGCCCCCGAGCCCGCCGAGGACGAGCGGCTCGCGCACGAGGAGATCCGGCCCGAGCCGGTCGCCCCGGCGGCTGTGGGCGAGCCGCCCGCGCCCGAGCCGGAGCCCGAGCCGGAGCTTGATCCCGCGGCGGCGGCCGCGAAGCGCGCCCAGCGCGAGCGCCGGCGTCAGCGCCGGCGGCGAAAGCACGGGAGGCGTCGATGAGCGCGACCAGGACCTTCAGGCGCGAAGCGAGAAGGGACGTGTTCTAGTGGCGGCGCTCGTCTGGTTCACAGTGGGCATCTCGCTCTGGCACTTCACCGTGCTCGTCCCGGATCGCTTCTGGGGCGGGATCATCGGCGCGCTGCTGGGCGCGATCGCGGGCGCGATGGTCACCGGCGCGATCGCCCAGGTCGCGACGTCGCAGGGAATCGGCGAGACCGACTTCGCGACGGTGCTCTACGCGGTCCCCGGGACGCTGATCGGGCTCGCGATCACCTACGCGACCGGCGTCCGCGCCGAGCGCGACGCCGTCCAGCACTGATCGCGGCTCAAACCACGCTGCGCTCGATCGGTGGCGGCTCGAGCAGCGTCCGCAGCACCGTGCAGTAGCGCTCGGTCTTCTCGATCAGCGAGTCGATCCGCTCCTGCGGCTCGCCCGGCGCGTCGACCTCGAAGCGCACCCGGATCGCGGCGAACCCGGCCGGGACCTCGCGGTCGACGCCGAGCGTGCCGCGCAGGTCGAGGTCGCCGTCGACCACGACCTCGATCCGCTCCGCCTCGATCCCGATCGCGGCGGCGACCATCTGGCAGGTCAGCTGCGCGCACGCCGCGAGGGCGCCGAGCAGCAGGTCGCCCGAGCACGCGGCGGTGCCGGCGCCGCCGACGCCGACGTGAGCCTGGGCCTTCTGGATCGCCCTCCCCAGGTCAACCGAGCAGGCCGTCGGGCCCTGCTGCTCCGACGCCCGGGCGGTCAGGGTGATCCGCGCCGCATCGGGCTCGGAGCGGTAACGGTCCTTGAGCGGGGCCTGCACTTCGCGGAGATCCATTCCCGGATTATCCCCGCGGGCGCCCGCAGGGGGAAGATTCCGTCCCCGCTCGTCCCTAGTTTGGGGCGGTGAGCACCTTCGAGCCAGCCTCCGTGCCGCGTGAGTTCACGCTCGAGCCGTACTCGTACGCGGAGGCGGTCGCGATCGGGCGCGAGCTGGGCCTGGCGGAGGCGGTCGCGGTCGCCTTGGTGCGCCGCGGCCTGCGGACCCCGGCGGCCGCGCGCGAGTTCCTCGCGGCCGACACGCGCCACGATCCGTCCGAGTTCGAGGGCATCGACCGCGCCGTCGAGGCGATCCGATCGGCGATCGCGCGGAGGGCGCGGATCACCGTCCACGGCGACTACGACGTCGACGGCGTCAGCGCGACGGCGATCCTCGTTGCGGCGCTGCGCGAGCTCGGCGCCGACTGCGACTGGCTGATCCCGGCGCGGGTCGAGGACGGCTACGGCGTGACCGCGGCGACCGTCGAGCGGCTGGCCGAGCGGGGCACGGGCCTGGTGATCACGGTCGACTGCGGCATCACGTCCGCGGAGGAGATCGCCGCCGCGCGCGCCCGCGGGATCGAGGCGGTCGTCACCGACCACCATCAGCCCGCCGAGGCGCTGCCGGAGTGCCCGATCGTGCACCCGGCGGTGTCGGGCTATCCGTGCCCGGACCTGTGCGCAGCCGCCGTCGCCCACAAGCTCGCAGCGGCGCTGCTGGGGGCCGAGCGGGCCGAGCGCGACCTCGACCTCGTGGCTCTCGCGACGGTCGCGGACATGGTCCCGCTCACCGGCGAGAACCGTTCGCTGGTGCGGCGCGGGCTCGAGCTGGCCCGCCGCCGGGCGCGGCCCGGGATGCGGGCGCTGATGGCGGCCGCGCAGGTCGTGCCCGAGCGCCTCGACGAAAGCGACCTCTCATTCCGGCTGGCGCCGCGGATCAACGCGTCGGGCCGCCTCTACCGCGCCGACGCAGCGGTCGAGCTCTTCCTCTGCGCCGACGAGGCGCGGGCGGGGCAGATCGCCGCCGAGCTCGACGCGGCGAACCGGGAGCGCAGGCAGACCGAGTCGGAGGTGCTGGCGGCGGCCGAGCGGAGCCTGCGCGAGCTCGGCGCCGAGGGCGCCGAGGCCCCGGCGATCGTGCTCTGGGGCGAGGGCTGGCATCCCGGGGTCGTGGGCATCTGCGCGTCACGGATCGCCGAGCGCCAGCTGAAGCCCACCGTCCTGATCGCGCTC
>Ga0299914_10002634_pt1 | contig 12416 bp, 14 predicted proteins | sample RVTome_10_FD_201361 | JGI IMG/M metagenome (GOLD analysis project Ga0299914, IMG submission 201361) | Soil microbial communities from uranium-contaminated site in the Upper Colorado River Basin, Wyoming, United States - RVT153D57 (version 2) ... | reverse complement strand
ACTCCCGATGGAGTACGCCATCGAGTTCAACCGCCTCGTCAAGCTCGAGATGGAGGGGTCGCTCGGATGACGACCCCGACCGGGGAGGCCGCGGCTCCACCTGACGGAGCCGCCGTCCAACCGCGTCCGCGACCGGCCCGACGGGCACTGGACGTGCTCTCGCTGCGTGTCGAGCGCGCCGATGTCGACACGGTCCAGCGGACGGGCCACTGGCCGGACTGGCTCGCCGTCGACCGCCACGCCGCCTTCGATGCCTTCGAGGCCCTGCCCGGCGAGGCCAACCGGCTCTACACCCCCTACATCGACCTGCGGCCGGCGCAACTCGAGAACGCGGTCCTTGCCACGTCGGGTGCCGCGGGACCTGCCTCGACCCGTCTTCCGGACGGTGCTGACGGCATCGTCGAACTGGAGGACGGCGCCATCGTCGCCTCCGCCCTGTCCGAGGAGGCACGCGCCGGCGGCGTCGAGTTTGCGTCGGTCAGCGATCTCCATGCGCGGCGACCGGAGCGCGTGCGCGAACTGCTCGAGCGCCCCAGCGCCCTTCCCGCAGACGACAAGTTCGCCCAGCTGACCCGGGCGTTGTGGAGCCAGGGCATCGTCCTCGACGTGCCTGCCGGCGTTCGACTTGCGCGGCCGCTCATCGTTCGATGGCGCGTCGACGAGCCCGATCGGGCGGTCCTGTCGCGGACGATCGTGAGTCTCGGTGACGGTGCGCGCGCGTCACTCGTCGAGGAGTTCGTCCCGTCCGTTCCTGGGCGGATCGACGGCGGCCAGTCGCTCCTCGGCGGGACGACGGAGGTCGTGCTCGGTCGCGGGGCGGAGCTCGCCGTGGCCAGCCTCCAGGAGCTCGGTCCTGGATCAGTCGTCTTCCAGCACCGGACCGCGACGATCGGTGACGACGCGTCGCTCCACTGGGCGCTCGCCCAGCTCGGCGGCCGGCTCGTTCGCAGTCGCGTCGACAACACGCTCGTCGGTGATCGGAGCTCGGTCGAGCAGGTCGAGATCGTGTTCGGTGGCGGCGAGCAGCTGTTCGACCTGACCTCGTACACGACCCACGTCGGCCGCGACACGACCGGCAACCTGCTCTCGAAGGGCGCGCTGCTCGACCGGTCGCGCAGTTACATGAAGGGCCTCATCACGATCGAGAAAAGCGCGATCGGCACGGACAGCTTCCTCGGCGAGTTCGGGATGAACCTGTCGAAGGCGGCACGCGCGGTGGCGATCCCCTCGCTCGAGATCGACCAGCCCGACTGCCGGCGGGCGGCACACTCGAGCTCCGTCGGTCCAATTGACGAGACCCAGCTCTTCTACCTCGAGACGCGCGGCATCCCCGCCGACGAGGCCCGCAAGATCATCGTGCTCGGGTTCCTCGAACCGGTCGTCGCCCGTGTCCCGCTCGGGGATGTCCAGGATCGCCTGCGTGAGCTGCTCGAGGCGAAGTGGGCGGCCGGCACGGTGGACGCCGCCGCCGCGTGAGGCGGGTCGACCTTCTCGGCGTCGACGAGGTCCCGCTCGGGACGATGAAGATGGCATGGGTCGACGGCACGGACCAGGTCCTCGTGGTCAACACCGACGGCACGATCCGCGCGATGCAGGGGATCTGCAGCCACGAGTACTTCGAGCTCGACAAGGGGTTTCTCACAGCCGGGACGCTGACCTGTGCGCTGCACATGTCGCGGTTCGACCTGGAGACGGGTGAGGCGCTCGATCCCCCGGCCGAGGAGCCGCTCGCCGTCTACCCCGTTCTCATCGAGGACGGACGGGTGCTGATCGAGATACCGGACGGGCCGCTGCCGGTCAACGAGTAGGGGAGGGCCGGGCGGGCAGCCCGGCATCCGAGCGAGGAAATCTTGAAGTTCGGCAGGTCCCGCCGGGCGGCCCCGCCCGCGGCTCGCCTCGCTCGGTTTCGCCAGATGCCCACCGCTTCCACGTCTCGGTCGCCACTTCCTCGGGCGCTTCCAGGCGACGATACCGGTGTGACCGCTTGATCGCGGGCATCACGGCTCTCATGGTGTCCGTGTCGCCGCGACGGCCGGAGCTTGCCCGGACCCTCACGCTCCCTGCAGCGGTCGGAGCGGTACGGCGATTGACAAGGTATGTCGATGCGCGCCTCCAATCGCGCACGTATTGCGGGGACAAGCGCTCGCACCGGTATCGAGTCGGTCAGGTGCCGGAGGCGTGCGTGCCGCTCGATGAGGGCGTGCTGCGGGCCCGCAGCGACAGGCTCGCCGCCGATGTCGGCCGATCCCCGCGGTGAGACGTCGGGCAGTGGAGGCCGATCCCGGCGCATCGATGGTGGCTTGTTTGACAAGTCGACCTCGGTGCGAGCATCGTCGATGGCGCCGTCCGGCATTCATCGCCGCATCAGCACGCCCGGAGGCTCCATGCCCGATCTCGTCATCCGCGACGTCGCCGTCCTCGACTGCACCGGCCGCGAGCCCAGCGGCCGTCACGACGTGACCGTCAGCGAGGGCCGCATCACCTCGATCCTTGCCGCCGGCGGGGCACAGGTCGCCCAAGGCACCCCCACGATCGACGGCCAGGGCACGACCGTCATGCCCGGCCTGACCGACGCGCATGTCCACTTCGCCCTGCTCGGCGACCACGGCGATCACGGCAACGAACCCTGGATCAGCCACGTCCTGCGCGTCGCCCGCTACATCGAGGGCGCGCTCGACGAGGGGTTCACGACGGTCCGCGACGCCGGCGGACTCGAGCCCGTGTGGGCGAAGGTCGTCGCCGAGGGCACGATCCGGGGCCCGCGAATCCTGCCGTCCGGATCGGTCCTGTCGCAGACCGGCGGCCACGGCGACCAGCGCCTCTCGCACGAGGCGGTCCACGCCCAGGCAGTCATCCCGGGTCTCGTCGCCGGGGCCGAGATCGTCGACGGGGCCGACGAGGTCCGCCGGGCCACGCGCGAACAGCTCCGCCGCGGCGCAACCCAGGTCAAGCTTCTCGCCTCGGGCGGCATCGCATCGCCGACCGATCCGTTCGACAGCGTCCAGTTCAGCCTGGCCGAGATCGCAGCGGCGGTCGAGGTTGCCCGTGGCTGGGACACCTACGTGCTCGCCCACTGCCACACCTCGCCCGCGATCGACGTCGCGCTCGAGGCCGGTGTCCGCTCGATCGAGCATGCGAGCCTGCTGACCGAGGAGACCGCCGCCCGCATGGCCGAGCGCGGCGCGTTCATGGTGCCGACGTTGCAGACGCTGGAGATGCTCGCCGCCCACCCGGAGCGCTGGAAGCTTGCGCCCGAGAAGGTCGCCCGGCTGGGCGAGGTCGCCGATGCCTGCCGCGAGAGCGTCCGCCTCGCCGACGCCGCCGGCGTCAGGATCGCGTCAGGTTCCGACGTCGTCGGCCCGTGGCAGGGTCGTCGTGGCGAGGAGGTCCGCATCAAGGCAGGCCTGATCGGAGCGCACAAGGCGATCATCAGCGCGACGCGGACGAACGCCGAGCTGTTCCGGCTCGACGCGGAGATCGGGACCGTGGAGGAGGGCAAGGTCGCGGACCTCATCCTCGTCGATGGCGAGCCGCTCGACCGCGTTGAACTGCTCGCCGACCCGGAGTGCATCCCGATCGTCATCAAGGCCGGCGCCGTCGTCATGGATCGGGCCGGACGCGCGGCGGGCCGATCGACGGCGACCGTCGTCGGTCAGTAGCCGTCCCAGTCCGCGGCCATCGAGTCCGCGCCGGTCCGCATCCCGGTCGCGGCGGGGACCCGCGGTCGGTCGAGAGCAAAGCGAGCCTCGCGCGGACCGGCGGGCGCGCCACCGAGCCGTTCGATCACGTACCGCCCGATGACGGGTCCGTGCTTGAAGCCGTGGCCGGACCCGCCCCCGACCAGCCAGGCGTTCTCCCAGTCAGGATGGCGGTCGATGACGAAGTGCGTGTCCGGTGTCGTCTCGTACTGGCAGACCCGCGTCTCGACGATCGGCGCATCGGCCAGGGCTGGGAATCGGTGGGCCAGGTAACGCCGGGCGAGGCGAACCGTCTCGGGGTCGACCAGGCGGTCGCCGTGTGACGGGTCGAAGACCGGCCCGTAGCGGTCCGGCGCGATCTTCAGGCCACGACCGTCCACCGCCGGGATCCCGTAGTACGCGGCGTCGTAGTCGACCCAGCAGGGAAGTGCATCCGCGTCGAACCGCCGGTCGCCCCCAGCCGGCCCGAAGTAGCAGACATCCTGCTTGGTCACCCGGAGGAGATCGCCGGCCAGGGCGTAGAACGCGTCACGGCCATGAGCCGCGCGGATGATTCGCGTTTCGTCACCGGACTACGGGGCTGGCCATCCGCGTGCCACGTCGCGCCCATCGTCCCGGCACCGATGACGGCGAGGTCGGTCACGGCCGGAGGGTCAACGTGGCGACAGCCGCCGCTTCGATCGCGGCCGGCGTGAACGGCAGCGGGATGGATTCACCCGTCCGCCAGTGCTCGATCAGGTCGCCGTAGTGGGGCCCGAACGGGTTCCCGCCCTGGCCTGTCGTGGTCATGATCGTGGCACCGTCGAGGTCTCCCATGTCGATCGTCAGCCGGTAGCTGGGCAGGGTCGTCACCTCGAAGACGCGGTCCAAGCCGACCGGCTCGTAGTCCGGATCGGTGGGATCCGGGTAGGCACGGCTGAACCGGTAGTAACCGTTGTTGATCGCCCCGGCTGCACCTGGGGCCGGCCGCGTCGCGGCGTTGAAGTACCACTCGAGCGGGCCGATCCCGCTCTGGCCGAGCGTCGCCTCGCTGAACGTGGCCGTGTGCAACTGTCCCCACGCCCATCCCGTCGGGTCGCCGAGCGCCCGCTCCAGTTCGCTGCCGGCCTCATCGAGTGCCCGGTCGATGATATCGGGGGCCGCCTCGCGTTCCGGTGTCGTCACGTCGTCCCACCAGGCCGCGTCCGAGTCGAGGAACAGGCCGCTGAGCACCTGCCACGAGACGGGGCTGCCGACGTAGTCGCGGGCAAGCTCACCGAGGTCGTCGTCGAAGACGGCCTTGGACAGCCGGTACTCCCACGCACCGTAGGCCGCACAGCCGGCACTCGCCTCGTCACACGTTCCGTCCCACGTGAGGATCATCTGGAGGACGGTCTCTCCGAGCGCCGTGCGCGGCGCCGCATCCTTCAGCCGCGAGACGGCCGGCCCCGCGCGTTCGAGCATCGTGTCGAGCTGGAACTCGAGCATGTCGGCCTGGGTGAGCCCGCTCCCGGCACGCTTTCCGATCAGGTCGATGATCCGTGCCGCGCGATGGCCCGGATCCCACTCGGTGGCGACGTGGTACGGATAGTCGGCGTCGACCGCCGCGTTGTTTGCGGTCACGATCCAGCCATCGGGCGGATCGAGCTGCCAGGGCAGCTCATCGAACGGGACCTGGCCCACCCACTCGTGCGTACCCGTGGCACCCGGTCGCGGCCGAGTGCCACGCGGGTCGCCTGCCCGGACCGGGACATGACCCGGGAACTGGTATCCGATGTGGCCGTCGACATCGGCGTACACGAAGTTCTGGCTCGGCGTGCCGTACAGGGCGAGGCTGGCGCGAAATGTCTCGAAGTCGTCCGCGGTGTTGACGCCGAGGATCGCCTCGTAGGTCCGATCGATTGCCGCGGTCGCCGCCCAGCGCAGGGCCAGCAGCGGAGCGTCGGCGAGCCGCTCGTCGACGTCGTTGAGGATCGGCCCGTGGATCGTCTCGCGGATCTCGTGGACGACCGGAGCCGCACCGGCCACCCGGATCTCCTCGGTCCGGGTCGTGAACGGATGGGACGCCCCATCGATGATGTAGCGGGTTGGGTCGTCCGGGTCCACCGTCTCGACAAACAGGTCCTGCACGTCTGCTCCGAGATTGGTCGCTCCCCAGGCGATCCGTGCGTTGTGGCCGAGGACGACCGCGGGCGTGCCGGGGAACGAGACGCCGGCGACGTCGTACGGACATGCGTCGGACACCGGTGCGCAGTGGAGCCCGTTCATGATCCAGACCGAAGGCATCGCGATACCCAGGTGCGGATCGTTCGCGAGCAGGGCGCTCCCGGTCGCGCTCAGTTCGGGCGCGATGACCCACTCGTTCGATCCGACGCCGCGATCGCCGACGAGCCCGCCCGACGGGTGCAGGCCGGCGAGCTCCATCGCCCCCGCCCCGAGCGCGGAGAGCGAGCGCACTGCCGAGGCCTGCCCGGTCGTGAGGGTCGCCCCGGGCGTCGCCGGCGCATCCGGCACATCGCGGATTCGGGGCAAGCCCGTGTCGAGGCCGGCGGGCCGGCCCCGGTCGAGCGCGTCGGTCGGCGTGATGACCGGAGCACCCTGCGGGTACGGAGGAAAGAGCTCATCGGTCTGCTCCGGGTCGCCGAGGCGTGCGTCCACGAGGAACCGGAAGATCTCCTCGTCGAGATTGCTCCCAAGGTTCCACGCCTGGACCTTCTGCCAGGCAAGCGAGTCCAGAACTGTCCACGGCTCGGGCTGGGCGCCGGCGACGAGGTAGGCAAGGCCCAGGCTGCCAGCCTGGCGATCGAGGTACGCGTTGACCCCGATCGCATAGGCCTCGAGGACGGCCCGCGCGGCGGGGGCCATTTCCGCGAGGTCGCGTTCCGCGGCCCGCCGCCAGCCGAGTGTCCTGATGAATCGATCCGTGTCGAGCTGGCTCGGACCGAACAGCTCGGACAGCCGACCGGCCGAGATGTGCCGCCAGACCTCCATCTGCCACATCCGTTCCTGGGCGTGGACGAAACCCTGGGCCAGGAACAGGTCATGGCTGGTGCCCGCGGTGATATGGGCGATGCCGTGGACGTCGCGCACGACACGGACCTCGTCGTCCAGGCCCGGGATGTGGATGGTGCCGGTCGCCTGCGGCCAGACCCGGACGGTCACCCAGGTGAGGGCGCCACCCACGACGATGACGACGACCAGGACGAGGGTCAGGCCGACCAGCAGCACGCGCCTCAACACGGGGGAGATGGCGGCACGGTCACGCCATCCGGGCTCGACACCCTCGTTGGCGCGGAGCCACTCGGCCTGGTCACCGCGGCAGGATTGTGCCGCGCCCGCTCGCGGCCGCTCGGCGCACGATCGCATCTGCGAACACCACGTCGGCCAGCCCGACCCCGAGATGACTGACGACGACGCGACCGCTCGCGGGTCGTGGCGTGCCGGCCAGGATGGCCTCCCCGATCATGGCCTCCGGCTCGGGGTACTCATCGAAGAGCCCGGCGTCGCGGTTGGCCAGGAACTGATCGCGGTGGTCGACGAGGAAGAGCGACGCGTCGCGGGCCACCTCCGCGGAGCAGAACGTCGCGTAGTCGACCGGAACGACGAGCGCATTCGGACTGAGCCAGTCCCCGGTCATCACCTGCCGCACGGGACCGAACGATGCAACGGTCACGACCACGTCCGTGCCCTCGACCGCCTCACGGGCGGACCCGGCCACCTCGACTGACGCGATCCCCGCCGTGTCGCGGGCCGTGGCCGCGAGGGCCTCGGCCCTCTCCGGGTGCCGGTCGTGGAGGCGCACGTCGACGCCCGGAAGGACGTGACCCAATACCGGCAGGTGGCTGCGGGCCTGGACCCCGGCCCCGATGAGCGCCGCACGCGGCGGCCGGCCGGAAGGCTCGGGCTTGAACCGGGCGATCGCCACGCCCGATACGGCGGCGGTCCGCTGCGCGGTGATGGGCCCGCCATCCACGATGGCCGTCGGCAGTCCCGTCCGCGGGTCGCTCAGGACGACCAGCGCATTGATCGCGGGCAGCCCGACGGTGTTGTTCGTCGCGAAGCCGGCCACCCATTTCATGCCGAGGAGGTCGGCCGAGCCATCCCGGTGACGTCCGCGGAGCCAGGCCGGCATCGCGTGGGCGAAGGAACCCTCGGGTCGCGGATGCACGGCGACCTTCGGCGGCAGCTCCGAATCCGCCACGAGCGCAACAAGCGCCCGCTCGGCAAGCGCCAGTCGCTCCGCCAGCGTGGGCATCGCGGTCTCGACATCGTCGCGCGACAGGTAGAGCAGGGGAGGTGCAGCATCCGTCACGCCAGCGAGTGTAATCGGGTGCTCCGGTAGCATGGCAGGCGATGATCGGCCTCCGGCACGACCACGGGAGGGACTGATGGGTGCAACTGACGCCTCCGTGGCCGAGCGCCTCCGCGCGGAGGGGCTGGCGCCATCGACATGGGGCAACGGGCCACATGACGCGTACCCAGCGCACGAACACGGCTACGACAAGGTCATCGTCGTCGCCGCCGGCTCGATCACCTTCGGCCTGCCCGATCGCGCAACCCGCCTGGACCTTGGCGAGGGCGACCGGCTCGAGCTGCCCGCGGGTACCCGACACGACGCCATCGTCGGCGCCGATGGCGTCAGCTGCCTCGAGGCTCATCTCCCGGCCGGCAGCGTTCCGGCCCCGCTGCGGCGCGAGCGCGGCTCGTGGTGAAGCCGGGAATCAACGAGGCCCCGCTGGGCGGGGCCTCGTGGGTGGGGCGATGGCGTTCCGTGCCGGGATCAGCGGATCCCGTAGCGCATCCAGAACTTGATCTCGGTTCGTGGATCGGCGCCGGTCTGGCGCGGATCCTCCGAGCCGAGGAGGATGCCGAGCAGGGAAGTCAGCGCCAGGAGCCCGAGCATCGTCACGAGGACCATGGGACACCTCCGCTGCGTGGTCGCCGTGAACCCGGTAGGGTTCGCCGCGAGATGCGGCCGGTCGACGCCCAAGTAACCGTTGCGAAATCCAGTCTAGCCTAACAGAGTGGTAGGCACAATGCGGGAATGCCTTATGAATTGGTACTGATGGCAAAGCCAAACGTCCCTGATCGCGTCAACATGCGGATCCTAGAGCTGCTCCAGGCAGACGGTCGTCGCACGTACGCGGAAGTCGGGGCGGTGATCGGGATCAGCGGGCCATCGGTGCACGAGCGGGTCAAGAAGCTCGAGGCGCGCGGCGTCATCACGGGCTACGCGGCCCTGGTCGACCCGTCGTCGGTCGGGATCGCAGTCCTCGCGTTCATCTGGCTGACCCAGGCCCCCGGGAGCGCGGGCACGGACCTGACCGATGCGTTCTCGGCGATCGACGAAGTCGAGGAGTGCCACCACATCGCCGGCGAGGCCGACTACCTGCTCAAGGTCCGAGCGCATGACACGGCCCACCTCGAACGGGTGATCCTGCGCCTGCAGCGGACACCGCACGTGTTCACGACCGAGACAAGCGTGGTCCTGTCCACGGCGTTCGAGCGACGACCCCTTTCGGTCTCGGCCAAATCCGATGAGGCGGACGGAACGTAGGCCATGGCAGGGGAGTGGACGGACGGACCGACCGACGAAGCCCTTGTCGCCGCGATGGCGACGGGCTCGCACGAGGCCCTGGCGCTCCTCTATGACCGTCATGCGGACGCGGTCCACGCGACTGCGAGCCGGTTGACCTCGGATCGGCAGGTCGCCGAGGAGGTGGTACAGGAGACGTTCCTGGCGCTCTGGAACCGCGCTGATCGGTTTGACCCGTCGGCCGGGTCGCTCCCGGCATGGTTGCACACGATCGCTCGAAACCGGACGGTCGACCGTCTCCGGGCGGCCGGCAGGAGGCCGAATCTCTTTCCGCTGTCCGCGGCTGCCGGCGAGGGCGAGGACGAGACCGGCGCTCTCGAACGCCTGGCGGCCGCCGGCACGGTGGTCGGTGGGGCGGTCGGCGGAATGGGCCCCGAAACGTCGCTCGAGGCTGGAGAGGTGCGTGACATGCTTCGGACGGCACTTGCCGGTATACCCGAGGCCGAACGAACCGTGATCGTCCTCGCGTATCGCGAGGAGCTGTCGCAGTCGGAGATCGCCGACCGGTTGCGCTGGCCGATCGGGACGGTCAAGACGAGGACGCGCCGAGCCCTGCGACGCCTCCGGGACGTCCTGGCGCCGGAGCTCGGTCGGGCGGGAAACCTCGACGAGGCGCAGGTCCCGAGCGGGGAGGAACGATAGGGTCCGATGGATCACGACGACGCACTCGAGGAGCTGGAGCTCGCGGCCGCCGAACCCGGTGGCATCGACCGGCTGATGGCCGGCGATACCGCCGCGGCCCAGTCCGTCGCCGCGCACCTCGCGGGCTGTCCCGCGTGCGTCGAGGAACTCGCCTGGCTGCGCCGCGACTCGGTCGTCATCAGGGACGCGATCCGCTCGACGGCGCCGCCCGAGCTGCGCGAACGGACCCTCGCCTACGTTCGTGAGTACGGGCGGGTCCCGGCCGGTGAGGCGCCGGCGACGAGCTCACGGCCCCGTATGGCGCAGGGACCGAGGCGCCGCCTCGGCTGGATCGCCGCCGCGGCCGCTGCGGCCGTCGTTTCAGTTGTCGCCACGTCGGTCATCCTCGAGGCGCGCTTCTCGGATCGGCTCGCGCAGCGCGATGCCGCGGCGCAGGGGCTGGCGCGGGTGACGATGGCCGCGGTGGGGCTCGGCAGCGAACGAGACGTCGCGCGGGTTGAGCTCCTCGGAACGGTCAGCGGCAATGGAGCCCCGCCCGGAGGCTCGTTGATCTACTCCCCGTCGAGCGCGGAACTGGTCGTTCTCGCCAGCGGCCTCGTCGAGCCGCCCGGCGAGCTCGAGTACCGCTGCTGGGTGGAGGTAGCCGGCGTCCGCAGCGGCGTGGGAAAGATGTTCTTCGGGGGTGGGCTGGCGTACTGGGCCGGAAAGGTCGACGCGGTCGAGGGCCTCCCCGCGGGCGCGACGTTCGGCGTATCCCTCGTGGACGCGTCCGGCGAGGCGATCGAGACCCGACCCGTGCTCGAGGGTCGCGCCGAGGATTAACGTATGGGCTCGATGCGCGACGGCAACGAGGTTCCCGGCGACGACGTGGCGCGAATGTTCGACGAGATCGCGCCCGTGTACGACCGTCTCAACACGCTCATGACCCTCGGTCTCGACCGCGGGTGGCGGCGCGCGGCGGTCGCTGCCACCGGACTCTCATCGGGGGGCGCGGTTGCCGACATCGCCTGCGGGACAGGCAAGCTGACCGGGAGCCTCGCCGAGGCTGTCGGACCGTTTGGACGGGTCGTCGGAGTGGATCTGTCGAGCGGGATGCTCGAGCGAGCCCAGGCCGAGTACAACGACGTCGTCCAGGTCCAGTTCCGCCTTGGCGATGCGCTCGCGCTGCCGCTCGGTGATAACGAGGTCGACGCCGCGACGATCGCATTCGGGCTGCGTAACCTGCCCGACTTCGAGGCAGGATTCCGCGAGATGCGCCGGGTCGTCCGGCCCGGCGGCCGAGTCGTCTGCCTCGAGCTCACGACGCCCCGTCCGCGGTGGTGGGGGCGGCTGTTCCACGCGGCGTTCCGGCGAACTGCTCCGCTCGCCGGCTCGGTCTACGGCCGGACGCACGCCTACCGCTACCTGCCTGCCTCCCTCGAGGGCTTCCCGGACGCCGCGCAGCTGGCCGGAATGATGCGTGCCGCCGGGCTGGTCGACGTGAGCTACCGTCGACTCGGGCTCGGGACGGTCGCCCTCCATCGGGGGACCGTCGAGGCCTGACCCTCTGCCGGGATCAGGTCTCCTCTCCGAGGTCCTCGCCCTCGTCGAGGTCGTCCCGGGCGGATTCGTCGATCCCGAGGTAGGCGCGGTGCAGGCGGAGGACCCGCTCCGTCACGTGCGCGGGGAGCGGCTCGCCCTCCGCGGCCATCGTGCTTGCCAGCCAGGCCGCCTCGACCGGGATCTCGGCCTCGCTGACGTCGACGTCGCGACGCCGGCTGTCGGAGATGACCAGCCACGTCAGACCGGCGCCCACGACGAGCCCCACGATCAGCAGCCACCAGTTGAACTCGGCGGTCATCGCGGGTCAGTGTATCGGCCGCGCGGTACGGCGACCGATCGACTCCGGGAGTGGCGTCGCGCCCGCTACACTCCATCGAATGTTCGACCTGACCCCGGACCCCGTTGCCATCCAGCTCGGCCCGCTTCCCATCTACTGGTATGGGATCGGGTACGCGCTGGGCCTCGCGCTCGTGTACATCGTGCTCACCCGGCTCGCGCGCCGCGCCGGCGAGGATCCTGACCTCGTCGGCAACGGCATGATCGTGGTCGCCGTCGCAGCGCTCGTCGGGGGACGGGCCTATCACGTCATCGACCAGTGGGCGCAGTACGAGAACGATCTCCTCCTCGCGTTCCTGCCGGTCGCCCGCCAGGCGGACGGATCGCTCGCGTTTTCGGGTTTCACCGGACTCGGCGTGTATGGCGGGATCATCGCCGGCACCGTTGCAGCCTTCGCCTACGCGCGCCATGTGGGCGTGTCGTTCCTGCGCTGGGCGGACATCGTGGCGCCCGGACTGTTCGTGATGCAGGCCGTCGCACGGTGGGGCAACTTCTTCAACCAGGAGCTGTACGGGACGCCGACGGACCTGCCCTGGGGCATTCCGATCGACTGCGCGCATCGCATCGCGGCCTATCCGTGTGACGGCTTTCCCGAGGCGGTGACCCGCTTCCACCCGCTGTTC
>Ga0299914_10002633_pt1 | contig 12418 bp, 9 predicted proteins | sample RVTome_10_FD_201361 | JGI IMG/M metagenome (GOLD analysis project Ga0299914, IMG submission 201361) | Soil microbial communities from uranium-contaminated site in the Upper Colorado River Basin, Wyoming, United States - RVT153D57 (version 2) ... | reverse complement strand
TACTCGGTCAACAGATCCCGCACCTCCAACTCCACCAAATCCAACAACTCGGAATCGTCGACCATGTCCACCTTGTTCAAAAACACCACAATCGACGGCACCCCCACCTGACGGGCCAACAACACATGCTCCCGAGTCTGAGGCATCGGACCATCCGCCGCCGACACCACCAGAATCGCCCCATCCACCTGCGCCGCCCCCGTAATCATGTTCTTGATGTAATCAGCATGACCCGGCATATCCACATGGGCGTAATGACGAACCGCCGTCTCATACTCCACATGAGACACATTGATCGTGATCCCCCGCTCCCGCTCCTCCGGCGCCTTATCGATATTCTCAAACGACGTCAACACATTCGAACCACCCACCCGCTCCGCCAACACCTTCGTGATCGCAGCCGTCAACGTCGTCTTCCCATGATCAATATGACCCATCGTCCCCACATTCACATGCGGCTTAGAACGATCAAACTTTGCCTTACCCATTTGTGGTTCTTCCTTTCTGTGGCCCGCCGTTACGACGGGGCGGGCCCTCGATGCGCACCTTGACCGACCCTGGGTGAAAAGGGAGTCCAGGCTCAGGCCCGGTAGCGCGTTCGACATAGTACCGGGCCGGTCGTCGGCCAGCGAGTCCGTCTCCGGTCCACCCACCCCTTGGTGAGGCGGGGCGGATTTGGCTAGGCGCCTCTTCTTTGGTTGTGGGGGAACGGTTCCACCGTTCTTTCGACGCTGACTTTCGCTATGCGATCGCCGGGGTCCAAAGAAGCCTCAGACCGTTCCCTCCCGTCCAAAGAACGCCGTCCGGCGCCGCCGGCGTCGGCCAGGTCACTCGCCGCGGCGGCGGGCGACGATCTCCTCGGCAATCGTCTGGGGAACGTCCTGGTAGGAATGGAACTGCATCGAGTACACGGCCCGGCCCTGGGTCTTGGAACGCAGGTCGGTGGCGTACCCGAACATCTCGGCCATAGGTACCTGAGCCCGAATGACCTGGGCGTTGCCGCGCTGGTTCATCCCCTCGACCTTGCCCCGGCGGGAGTTGAGATCGCCGATGACGTCGCCCATGTATTCCTCGGGTGTGACGACCTCGACATCCATTACCGGTTCCAGGATTTTGACCCCGGCCCGTTTGGCCGCTTCTTGCAGGGCCATCGAGCCGGCGATCCTGAAGGCCATCTCCGATGAGTCGACGTCGTGGTACGAACCGTCAACGAGGATCGCCCGCACATCCACCAGGGGGTACCCGGCGACGATCCCGCCGTCGAGGGCGCCTTCGATGCCGGAGTCGACCGAAGGGATGTACTCGCGGGGAACCCGTCCGCCGCTGATCTTGTCGACGAACTCGTATCCGCCCCCGGGCCCGGTGGGCTCGAGATTTATGACCACGTGGCCGTACTGGCCCTTACCGCCCGACTGTCGGATGTATTTGCCCTCGACCTTCTCGACCGGCTTCTTGATGGTCTCGCGATAGGCGACCTGGGGGGCGCCCACATTGGCCTCGACCTTGAACTCGCGTAGCAGGCGGTCGACCAAGATCTCCAGGTGGAGCTCGCCCATCCCCGAGATGATCGTCTGGCCCGACTCTTCGTCGGTGCGGACCAGGAAGGTCGGATCCTCCTCGGTGAGGCGATGGAGCGACATCGACAGCTTCTCCTCGTCGGAGCGGGTCTTGGGCTCCACCGCCACCGAGATGACGGGGGCGGGAAACTCCATCGACTCGAGTTGTATCGGTGAGTGTTCGGCGCTGAGAGTGTCCCCGGTGGTGGTGTTCTTGAGACCGATAGCGGCAACGATGTCGCCGGTGAAGACGTCCGCGATGTCCTCGCGGTGGTTGGCGTGCATTTTGAGGATCCGACCCAGACGCTCCTTCTTACCGGTGGTGGCGTTGAGGACGGAGTCGCCCTGGGAGGCATGGCCCGAATACACCCGGAAGTAGGTGAGCTTTCCAACGTGGGGATCGGTCATGATCTTGAAGGCCAGGGCTGAAAATGGAGCCGTGTCAGACGGCTCCCGCTGGAGCGGCGCATCTTCGTCCCCCGGCTTGAACCCGTCGATGGCCTCGACGTCGAGCGGGCTGGGCAGGTAATCGATGATGGCGTCGAGCAACAGCTGGACGCCCTTGTTCTTGAACGCCGAACCGGCGAAGATCGGGGTCAGGGCCTGGCTGAGGGTGGCGGAACGAACGCCCTTTTTGATCTCATCCGTAGAGAGATCGCCGTTCTCCAAGAATGCCTCGAGTAACTCCTCGGACGTCTCGGCCACCGCCTCGACCAGCGCCTCGCGGTACTCGTCGGCCTGGCCCTGCATGTCGGCCGGAATGTCGGCGGTGTCCCAGTGCTTTCCGTCGTCGCCCTTCCAGATGTGGGCCTTCATCTCGACCAGATCGACCACCCCGAGGAAATTGGCCTCTCGGCCGATGGGGAGTTGCATCACCAGCGGAGTGGCGCCCAGACGTTTGCGGACTGAGTCGACATCGGCGAAGAAGTCGGCTCCGGTGCGGTCGAGCTTGTTGATGAAGCAGATCCGGGGGACCTTGTAGCGGTCGGCCTGGCGCCAAACGGTCTCGGACTGCGGTTCCACACCGGCGACACCGTCGAACACGGCGACGGCGCCGTCGAGGACGCGCAGGGACCGCTCGACCTCGACGGTGAAGTCGACGTGGCCGGGCGTGTCGATGATGTTGATCTGGTGGTCGTGCCAGGTGCAGGTGGTGGCAGCCGAGGTGATCGTGATGCCCCGCTCCTGCTCCTGCTCCATCCAGTCCATGGTGGCGGCGCCCTCGTGGACTTCGCCCAGCTTGTAATTACGCCCGGTATAGAAGAGGATCCGCTCGGTCAGAGTGGTCTTGCCCGCGTCGATGTGGGCCATGATCCCGATGTTGCGGGTACGGACCAGGGGGACCTGACGCAGGCGTGACAGTTCGTTGCTCATATCATTTGGGTGGGTTGAGGGCGGGAATAATCACTTGGGTGGGTTGAGGACGGAAATCATCAATTGGGTGGGTTGAGGGCGGGAATAATCACAGCTCAGGTAACTCCGAGAGGGGGTAGCCGCCTCGGCCCGTCGTGGGCCGGGGGCGTTACCAGCGGTAGTGGGCGAACGCCTTGTTCGACTCCGCCATCTTGTGGACGTCTTCCTTGCGCTTCACCGCCGCCCCGGTGTTGTTCGAGGCATCGAGGATCTCGTTGGCCAGCCGCTGAGCCATCATGGGCTCCTTGCGACGGCGCGAGAAGTCCACCAGCCAGCGGACGGCCAGCGTTCCCTGACGACGCGACGGGACTTCTACCGGCACCTGATAGGACGAGCCACCCACCCGACGGGAGCGCACCTCGACCTGGGGGCGGAGGTTGTCGATGGCGCGCTTGAGAACCGTCACCGGGTCCTGATTGGCGCGGCGCTCGACCATCTCCAGGGCGTCGTAAACGATGGTGCGGGCAGTGTTCTTCTTGCCCTTCAGGAGGACCTTGTTGATCACCTGGGTGACGAGGGTGCTGCGGAAGACGGGATCCGGCTCGATCCGGCGTTTCTGGGCGGGAGCGCGACGCATTTAGCTTTCCTTCTTCGTTCCGTAGCGGGAACGGGCCTGCTTGCGATCGCTGACGCCGGCGGCGTCGAGGGTGCCGCGGATCACCTTGTAACGGACTCCCGGCAGGTCGCGCACCCGACCACCACGGACCAAGACGATGGAGTGCTCTTGAAGGTTGTGGCCCTCTCCGGGAATGTATGCCGTGATCTCGACCTGCGACGACAGACGGACACGCGCCACCTTGCGCAGGGCCGAGTTGGGCTTCTTGGGCGTGACGGTGTAGACGCGGGTGCATACACCACGGCGCTGGGGGGCACCAGCGAGGCCGGCGGTCTTCGTCTTCTTCTTCTTAGGCTTCCTGCCCTCACGGACAAGCTGCTCAATCGTCGGCATTTCGCTCCTTACGCGGCGAATCGGCGACCGGGCGTCTCCGGTTCGTCCGACCCAAGATATCTTGACCCACCTCTCAGGCACTCACCGATCACTGAGGTGATAGCCGGTGGTTCCCGTCAGGAGAGGGGAGAGGTGGCAAAAACCACGGACCGAAGTATATGAGACCCCCGGCTGACGCGCAAAGTCAGGGCCCGGCCCCAGACCCGACAACCGACAACCGACAACCGACAACTGACAACTGACAACCGGGGGCAGGTGAACCCCGCCCGCCCCGCTCGCACTCACTATAGGCCCCCCGCCCCATCGCCACCCAGAGTGACGGCGATAGCTTTCGGTGTCACTGCGGACAATGTGTCGGTGGGAGTGGAGGCTTCTCCGCGGCCAGACTCGGTGCCGCGTGAGGAGGGTGACGGCGCCTGCGTCGTCGCCTGCTTGCCGGCTACAGGGGCGACCTGTTTGGTTGCCCCTGTGGTCGTTCAGGCGTCGACGTCCGGGTCACTCCGATTTCGGTGGCGACCCAATCGATGAGGACGTCGTGGGGTTCGAGGGGGAGATCATGGCGGATGCGGCTGGTGGTGGTGAGGGCGACGGTGGTGGCGTCGATCCCCGCCAGAAAGCGGTCGTAATAGCCCGCTCCCCGGCCCAGGCGACGGCCGTCACCGCCAAAGGCGAGGCCCGGAACCAGGACGACGTCAACGTCGCCGGGTTCGATGACGGGTGCCGCGGCGGCGGGTTGTTCGAATCCGAAGCGATGCATCTCCCGAGGGGCGCCGAAGTCATGGACCGTCAACGAAACGCCGGGAGCGGTCCGGGTGAGCGCAAACCGTATTCCCGGATGGGCAGGGACCAGCGGCGTCATGTCGATCTCGTCGCCCATGCCGAGAAAGCCGACGACGGTGGTGGGGCGGTGTTCGTCCAGCCACTCACCGACATGGGCGACGACCGCGGCCCGGGTCTCGGTCGAGGGTGGCTCGAGAGCCAACATCTCCTTCCGCAGATGCCGCTTTCGTTCGCTCGCTTCCATGTCCTTTGCTGTTCCACATCGCGGAACAATTCCGCGGAGTAACCTGGGTGGATGCCGAGCGTACAGTCCGTTGACCGCGCCTTTCGCATTCTCGAGGCGCTGGCGACCGGAGAATTGGGGATCACCGAGTTGGCCGCCCGGGCCGATCTACCCAAGAGCACCGTCGCCCGACTCACCAGCACCCTCGAGGAAATCGGGGCGGTGGAGCGGACCGAGGACGAGGGGCGCTACCGAATCGGCCCCGAGATCGTGGCCTTGGCCGGAGTCGCCAGCCCCACCGCCAACCTCGTCTCCATCGTCCGACCCCAACTGCGGCTTCTAGCGGAGCTCACCGGCGAGGACGCCGGGCTTTCGGTGCCCGACGGCCATAGAGCCCACTACATCGACCAGGTGAGCTCGGACAACGACATCCAGGTCAGGGACTGGACCGGTGCCCGCATCTCGATGCACGCCACCCCGTCCGGCCAGGCGATGCTCGCTTCCTGGCCGGATGAACGTCTCGAGCGGTTCCTGGAACGCCCTCTCAGCGCCTTCACCGACGCCACCATCACCGAACCCGAGGAGTTGCGCAAGCGGCTCCTGGCCGTCCAATCGGACGGCTTCGTGTGGGCATTCGAGGAATTCGCCGAAGGGCTCAACTCGGTGGCCACCGCCATTCGCGACTCGCGGGGACGACTGGTGGGAGCGATTCATGTCCACGGTCCGGCGTACCGTTTCCCCGCCCCCGGCGAAGCCGAGAACACCGGGCAACTCCTCCTCGAGGCCGCCCAACGACTGGCTGGACTCATCACCAGTCTCTGATCAGCGACGCCCTTGACAGCGATGACACCCACTGCGAGATTCGATGACCTGCGCCCCCACCGACGTCGCGGATTTGCGCTGGGACCGATCGGCGACACGATCGTGGCTCACTCACTCGACGAGGTCCCCGGGGCCATCGCCGCTGCCGAGGACGCCGTGGCGGCTGGCAAGTGGGTGGGCGGATGGGTGGCCTACGAGGCCGGGCCTGCCTTCGATCCGGCGCTTACCGTCACGACGCCGCTCGGCACCGACTTTGCCGGGCTACCCCTAGTGTGGCTGGGAGTGTCCGATCGGCGCACGGGACCACCACCGCCGGGCCGGGGCGATCATCACCTCCAGCCGTGGCAGGCGCAGACTCCGGCCCAGCACCACAACGACGCCATCGAGGCGATCCGGCGCCGAATCCGGCAAGGGGACACATATCAGGTGAACCACACCTTCCTGATGAGTTCACGATTTTCAGGTGATGTCACCTCTTTCTACGACCGATTGACCCGCTCCCAGTCGTGCGGGTATGGGGCGTTGGTCGACAGCGGCCAGTGGGTGGTGGCATCGGCGTCACCCGAACTCTTCTTCGAATGGCGAAACGGGGTCATCACCTGCCGCCCCATGAAGGGAACGACGCGCCGGGGTTTCGATTCAGCTGACGACGAGGCCCGGCGGGCGTGGCTCCAGGCATCGGAGAAGAACAGGGCCGAGAACGTGATGATCGTGGACATGGTGCGCAACGATGTGGGCCGCATCGCCCGCACCGGCTCGGTACGGGTGCCGGCCCTGTTCGCCACCGAGAAATACGACACCGTGTGGCAGCTCACCTCCACGGTCACCGCCCGGCCCCTAGCCGAAGTCGCGCTGGCCGAGGTGTTCGCAGCATTGTTCCCCTCCGCCTCGATTACAGGGGCTCCCAAGGTGGCGACGATGAGCATCATCGCCGAGCTCGAGACTCATCCCCGCGGGGTCTACTGCGGAGCCATCGGCTTCGGTGGCCCCGGGCCCGAGGGACCCGAGTGGGCCTTCAACGTGGGGATCCGCACGGTCCTCATCCATCGGCCGTCGGGAGCGGCCTACTACGGCACCGGCGGCGGTATCACCTATGACTCCGAGGCGGGCGACGAGTACGCCGAGGCCCTGCTCAAGGCGGAGGTCCTGGCCCGACCGGGCGGCGAGCTCCGCCTCCTCGAGACCACCCGATGGGATCCCCGCCTCGGTGCCCGTCATCTCGACCGGCACCTCGAGCGAGCGGCCTCATCGGCCACCTACTTCGATATCCCCTTCGATCCTGCCGAGGTGCGGGCCGCCCTGGGACGGGCAGTCAAATACAGGTCCAAGCCAGGCCGAGTCCGAGTCCTGGTGGGGCGGGACGGGTGGGTGACGGTCGAGGTGACAGATCTGGCGGACACCGATTCACCCGTGGCCCTGGCTGTCGACGATCGGCCGATCGAGAGTGCCGACCCCCTGTTGCGCCACAAGACGACCCTCCGCCGGGTATATGAGGCAGCAGCCGGGCGTCATCCCGAGGCTGACGACGTGGTGTTGTGGAACGCCGCCGGCGAACTGACCGAGACCACCATCGGCAACCTCGCCTTCCAGGTCGACGGCCGTTGGGTCACACCGCCCGTCTCATGTGGGCTGCTCCCCGGCACCGAGCGGGCGTCACGACTGGCCTCGGGCGAGTTGGCCGAACAGGTAGTGACCCTCGATGACCTCTCCGGCGTCACGGCCGTCGCCCGTCTCAATTCGGTGCGGGGGTGGGAGGAGGCCGTGATCCTGTGACGAAAGCGCCGCTACCCGCGTTCAGCGCGGGCTGCGGCACCTTCGACGGCTCACTCAGCCGCGGCGGCGGTTGCGACGCAGGGTGCCCCCACCGGCGGACACCGGGGTGGCGTCGAGACGAACCTCGATCTCGTGGTGATCCGGTCGATCGCCGTGGACCCCGGCATCGACCGCCTCGCGGATGGCAGCCACATGGTCGGGGGTCGAGCCGCAGCATGCCCCGATGATCCGGGCCCCCGACCGCACGCCGAGTTCTACGTAATCGCCCATCCGTCCGGGTCCGACCGGGTAGACGAGCCGGTCGACGTCGTAGAGGGGCATCCCGCAGTTGGCCTTGGTGATCGCCACGGAGCCCGGGGCGGCGGCGGTGATGTCGAGGGCGGCGGACACGGCATCTCCTGGGCCGATGCCGCAGTTGGCCCCGATGGCGGCCGGCTGGAGGTCAAGCGTCGACCACCACTCCCCCACCTGGGTGGCACTGATCCCCATCATGGTGCGACCGTTGGTGTCGAAGCTGAGCGTGGCCGTCACGGGGATGTCGAACGCCGAGGCTGCTTCCACGGCGGCATTCAGTTCCTCCCACGATGAGATGGTCTCGATCCAGAGGACGTCGGCGCCGGCGCCGACCAGAGCCGCGGCCTGTTCGGAAAAGACCTCGACCCCGGCGGCATGGGACAGCGGACCAAGTGGCTCGAAGAGGTCCCCGGTGGGACCGATACTCCCGGCGATGGCCACAGGGCGGTCGCTATGGGCAGCCGCCATGCGGGCCCGTTCGACGGCGGCGGCGTTCAGTTCCGCCACGCGATCCTGGAGATTGTGGAGGGCGAGACGGCGGGCGTTGCCGCCGAAGGTATTGGTGAGGATGATGTCGGTGCCTGCATCGATGAACGCCCGGTGGACCTTCTCGACGAGGTCCGGCTGCTCGGTGTTGAGTAACTCGGGACAGCCCCCGCCCTCCAAACCGAGAGAAAAGAGAGTGGTGCCCATCGCCCCATCTGCGACGAGGACGGCATGCTCGGCGAGCAGTTTGTCGAAGGTCGTACATCGCTTGGTCATGCGCCACCTCCTGGGTCGACGGCGATCGCCGGTGCGGTGGAGCGGCCCTTCAAACGAAGAAACCGCCCCTGGGGGCGGTCATGCGATTCCTCGCGACCGCCGCTTTAGCTGTATTTCTCTTCGCGCCCGCAAGCTGACGATCAAATCGGCGCGTCTACACCGTACCAGACCCGGTCGACAGACGGAACCCTTTAGTTCTTTGGACGGTGACGTATGCCCTCCCCCTTCTTTGGGCCGTGGCTCTCGCTATGCGTTCGTGGAGGTCCATAGAAGGGGAGAACCGTTTCCCACCGTCCAAAGAAGGAGCGGGGCGGCTCAGCCGCGACGGCGGCGGATCTCGGCCACGATGGCGGGCACGACCTCAGCCACGTCACCGATGAGGGCGTAGTCGGCCTTGGTGACCATGGGCGCCTCAGCGTCTGTGTTGACGGCGATGACGTGCTTGGAGGCCATCATCCCCACCCAATGCTGGATGGCACCGGATATCCCGCAGGCGATATACACGTCGGGGGCGACCCGGGTACCGGTCTGGCCGACCTGGTCGGAGTGGGGGCGCCAGCCGTTGTTGGTCACAACCCGGGAGCAACCGACCGCACCATCCAACAGTTCCGCCAACTCCTCCAGCGGACGGAAGCCCTCGGGACCGCCCACACCCCGGCCGCCGCTCACGACCACCGGTGCGGTAGCGAGGGTGATCCCCGCCTCGGCGGTGACCCGATCGACGACTCGGGTGACGACATGCTCCTCGCCCAGGCTCGGCTCGAACACCACCTCGGCTGGCGGCGTCGTGGCGGGGGGGGAAGCGGGAAAGGCGTGCGGCGCAGCCGAAACCAGGCGGACGGCGGCCTCGAGTTCGGCCTCCTCGAGGAGGCTGCCGCCCCAACGCACCCGGACGAGCCGCCAGACATCACTCCTCGAATCGATCTCGATGACGTTGGCCACCATCGGCAAGTCGGCCAGGGCGGCGACATGGGCCAACACCTCGTTGCCGCGATCGGTGCCCGGCGCCACCACCGCCGCCGGCATCTGCTGGGCGGCGAGTTGGACAATGGCCTCTCCCCACGCCCCCGGGGCATAGTCGGAGAGGACCTCATGACGGACACGCCACACGGTGTCGACGGCCGCTTCCACCGGGGTGTCCCCAACGACCACCGCCGCCAGGTCGGTGCCGAGCCCATCGGCCACCGACCGTCCCAGGCTGGTCGCCTGGGCGGAGAGCTCCCCCGCCTCGTCGATCAGGACAAGGACGCTCACAGCGCCCCCAGCCTCTCCAGGACGTCCACCACCGCCGCCGCGTCACCCAGGACCTCGGTGCGGACTTCCTGTTCGGGCGGCGACTGCAGCCTCACCATGCGCTGACCACCCGGCCGCGGTTCGGTCTGATGCCTTCTGACCTCGAGCTTTTTCGAGCGCAAGCGCCCCGACAGGGTTGGGTAGCGGGGCAGGTTGATCCCCTCTTTCACGGCGAGCACCGCGGGGAGGGGGAGTTGATAGACCTCGAACCCGTTGGCGATCCCACGACGCGCCCGGACCGACCCGCCGGCCAACTCGATCCCCTTGATGCCCGACACGACGGGCCTCCCAAGCCCGTGAGCCACCCGGATGCCCACCTGGAAACCGCCCGAGTCGGCCGATTCGTTGCCGAACAGGATGAGGTCGAACGAGCCGTCTGCCTCGAGGACTCGAATTGCGTCGAGCAAGGCGGCGGCGGTGGCCTGGGGATCCGGGTCGCTGCCGTCGGTAGGTATGAGCACCGCCTCGTCGGCCCCCACCGAGGCCGCATAGCGAAGCTGCTCCTCGGCTTCGTCGGGGCCCAGAGTGAGCACCGTCACCGTCCCTCCCATCGCCTCCTTGAGTTGAATGGCGGCCTCGACCGCACACTCCTCATGGGGGCTGGTGGTGAACGACAGGTGGCCGGCTTCGATGGCCCGCTCGTCCGGAGTCAGGACGATCCGGGCGCCGGGCGCCGGGACTCGCTTGATACAGACGAGGAACCTCACTGATTCATCCCTTCATCCGTTCGTCTTCGGGGTCGAACAGGGGAGTCGAGCCCGGCCGGGCCACGGTGATCGGGTAGTCCTCGTTCATATACCGGACCAGGAAGGAGGCGCCTTCGGTGGCTTGCTCGACCGGCAGGTAACCCATGAGCAGGTACTGGCCGAGCGAGGGTCCCGCCCCGGCGCTGGTGACGTAGGACGGGCGGCCTCTGGAGTCGACGAGGCGCTCTCCGCCGCTGGTGAGGATCGGCTCGCCCCCGGTCATGTACCGCTCGATGCCGTCCCGAGGCGACACATTGTCGTCCACGGTGAAGGTGCACATCACCGCCGCCGGGCCGGCCTCACGGGCGGCGAGGTAGGCCTCCTTGCCGATGAAATCGGCCGCCTTCACCTTGGGCCGGTCGAGCCCGGCCTCGACCGGGGAGTACTCCGACTCGAGTTCGGACCCCATCAGGCGGTAGCCCTTCTCGAGACGCCCCGTGGTCCCGTAGACGCCCGCCCCGACGGGAACAACCCCGTGGGCCTGGCCGGCTTCCCAGAGCATTTCCCACATCTCGGTGCCCCGGTCGAGCGGCACGTAGATCTCCCAACCCGACTCGCCGACATAGGAGATCCGCAACATCCGCCCTGTGATCGAGCCGAAGGTCACCTCACGGGTCGACCCGTAGGGGAAGGCGGCGTCGGCGATGTCGTCGTCGGTCAGCGACTCGACCAGGGTCCGGGCGTTGGGGCCCCAGACGCCGATGGTGGTGTAATCCATGGTGCGGTTCGAGAACTCCACGTCGTCCCTGAGATGCGAGCGGAACCAATACTCGTCCCGCGGGCCGTCGAAGGCGCCGGTGACGACCCAGAACCGCTCCTCGGCCAGGCGCATCACGGTCAGGTCCGAGCGGAAGCCGCCCTGGGGGGTGAGCAACGGCGTGTAGATGGCCGAGCCGACGGGACGGTCGCACTGATTGACCGTCATGCGCTGGATGTAGTCGAGCGCCCCTGGCCCCGAGATGTCGAAGATGACGAAGGCGGACAGGTCGACCATGCCCACCCGCTCCCGCATCGCCAGGTGTTCGGCGGTCGAGATGGGCGACCACCAGCGCCGGTCCCACTCGTGGGGTCGATCCTCGACTTCGTAGTGCTCTACCAGCGGAGCGTTGGACTCGTACCATTGCGGCCTCTCCCACCCACCGGCCTGGAAGTAGACGGCTCCCAATGCCTCGGTGCGGTCATGGAAGGGAGCAAGACGCAGGTTGCGCTCCGACTCCCATTGCTCGCGGGGGTGGACGATGCCGTAGGTCTTGTTGAAGTGCTCGGCGCAGCGGGATCTGACGTGGTCCTCGGTGCGAGCCCAGTCGTAGAACCGGGCGATGTCGGATTGATGGGGGTCGAGATGGGGGTAGCCGTGGGTCATCCACTCGGCGATGAGACGGCCCGTTCCCGGGCCCTCCTTGATCCACACCGCCGCCGCCGACCACAAACCCTTGACCTCGACGGTCTCCCCCAGGAGGGGCATGGCGTCGGGAGTCAATGAGAGCAGGCCGTTGATGGCGTACTTGATCTCGGCCCCCTCGAGGATCTCGGGCATCAATTCGAGGGCGTCCTCCAACTGGGGGTCGAAGTCGTCGGCCGTGAACGGCAGTTCGGTGGGCGAGAGCCGGGCCTCATCCAGGGAAGGGATGTCGTCAGGCCGGTGGAAGATCGCCCGATGGGCATAGGATCCCACCTCCATCGAGCCGGCCGTCTGGCGCTCGTACATGAAAGTGTCCATGTCGCGCACGATCGGATAACCGATCTCGTTGCCCGTCTCCCCCAGGATCGGGATCGGGCCCACGTCGATCATCTGGTGCACCGCCGG
>Ga0299914_10002632_pt1 | contig 12424 bp, 11 predicted proteins | sample RVTome_10_FD_201361 | JGI IMG/M metagenome (GOLD analysis project Ga0299914, IMG submission 201361) | Soil microbial communities from uranium-contaminated site in the Upper Colorado River Basin, Wyoming, United States - RVT153D57 (version 2) ... | reverse complement strand
CGGTTGGGACCGGGGCACGGGTTCGACGGCCCCGCGGTCCTGGTCGAGTACAGCACGACGACGCTGGTGCCGCCGGGCGCGCGCTGCCGGGTCGACGAATGGGGGAACCTCGTCCTCGAATGGCGGGGAGGAGACGCGATGGGCACCGACCGGGGCGCGACCCCGTGAGCGCGCGAACCATCGTCGGACCGGACGACCAGAACGTCACGTTCGTCGAGCTGTTCTTCGACCTCGTGTTCGTGTTCTCGGTCACCCAGGTCGTGGGGCTCCTCCACCACCACCTCGACTGGACCGGGGTCGGTCAGTCGATCCTCGTGTTCTGGCTCGTGTGGTGGGCGTGGACGCAGTTCACCTGGGCCCTGAACGCGGCCGACACCACGCACCCGGCCGTCGAGCTCGGGACGCTCGCCGCGACCGGGGTCGCGTTCTTCATGGCCGTCTCGGTCCCGGGCGCCTTCGGTGACCGGGCCATCTGGTTCGCGATCCCGTACGTGCTCGTGAGGACGATCGGGCTCGGGCTGTACGCCTGGGTCGCCCGCGCCGCCGACCCGACCCAGCACGCGGCCGTCCGGAGGTTCGGGCTGGTCTCCGTGTTCGGTCTGGTCGCGGTGCTCGCCGGGGGGTTCGCGGGCGGCGGCGCGCTCCAGTACGCGTTCTGGGGCGGCGCGATCGTCCTCGACCTGATCGCGGCCCTGGTCGGGGCCGACGTGGAGGGCTGGAACCTCCACCCGGAGCACTTCGCCGAGCGGCACGGGCTATTCGTCATCATCGCGCTCGGCGAGACCCTCATCGTGGCGGCCGGCGGGCTATCAGGCGCCACGCTCACCGGCGATCTGCTCCTCGTCGGCGCGCTCTCGGTCGCCGCGACCTGCGCGATGTGGTGGAGCTACTTCGCCTGTGCCAAGGGAGAGCTCGATCGGGCCATCGAGGAGGCGTCGGGGATCCGGCAGTCGCAGCTCGCGCGCGACGCGTTCAGCCTGCTCCACTTCCCCCTGGCGCTCGGGATCATCGCGTTCGCGGTGGGGATCGAGGAGATCGTGATGCACCCGGAGACGCCCCTCGCCCTCCCCGGCCGGGCCGCGCTGGGAACCGGGCTCTTCCTGTTCACGTTCGGGATGGCGGCCGCGTGGTGGCGGGCGACGCGGCAGTGGCTCGTCAAGCGGGTCGTGCTCTCGATCCTCACCACGGTCGCCGTGATCGTCGCCGGCGGGATCGCCCCGCTCTACACGCTCGCGATCGCCTGCGCGGGGCTCGTGCTGCTGGGGCTGCTCGAGTACCGCGAGGACGAGGTGTCGGAGGACCTCGCCTTCTGAACGGCCTCCAGCACTCCTGACGCGAGCCCGAAGCGGGGCCGCATCCGGCTCCGGCGTGCGACACATGTGAAGGTCGCTCCGGCCGACATGACCGTGCTCATGCGCTCGTCAGCGCTATATTCTCCGCCATGACGATGAGTCGCGACGAGCTCGCCCGGCGACTGGAGGAGGCGGCGCGCATCCGTCTCACCCTGCGGCGATGCACGCGGGAATGGCGCGCGCTCGGGCGAGAGGTGTTCTCGAGACGGGAGAGTCCCGGTGGTGGATCTGACCGACCCGACCAGCGCGGCCTTCATCACCCTCGACGCGGCTGAGCGGACGGGCGAGAACCATGCGCTGTACGGCGGTCTCCTCCTCGCTGCCTATGGCGAACCGAGAGAGACCCGTGACGTGGATCTGGCCGTCGCCTCTCTGGGCGCGCACCGGGTGGGAGAAGCCCTCGAGGAGATGGGCTTCCCCACCGACCTGAACTTCGAGGGCATGGTCTTCGGCGGCCTGGTGCTCGACCGGCTGACGCTCCTGGGTGGGGAAGGAGATCTCGGTCTGAATACGATCGATCTCGTCCGTCCACGAAGCGACCGCTTCGCCCGCGCGGCGCTGGAACGGGCGTCGACCGCCCCGTTGCGCGACCGGACCGTGCGCGTCCTCTCTCCCGAGGACTTCGTCCTCTTCAAAGTCCTGTCCACGAGAGACCGCGATCTCTCCGACGCGGCGTCGGTCGTCGGCAGAAGCGGGGAGAAGCTCGATCGCCGTCTCATCGACGAGGAGATCGGCCTCCTCGCGGACGAGCTCCCGGAAGTCGACATCCGGGGACGCTACAACCAGCTCTGATCGCAGGCCCGTTCTCGGTTCGGGCAGGGGAGCCGGGGCTCAGCGGCCGGCGGGACGACTGTCGGCTGGTTCGCGGATCTCCCAGAGGACGTTCACGATCCGCCACTCCCCGACGGCTCGCGCCAGGTGCATGTAGTCGATCCAGCCGTGCGCGTCGACGCGGACGCTCGCGACGTCCTGGAAGATGTCGAGGATCGCGACGTCGGTGCGCCGCTCCGCCGCCGGAACGCTCGACCCGCCACCGGCCCGCACCTGCTGGACGAGCTCGAGCGCGCTCGTGTCGGTGAGCCGGACGCCGCCGTCCGGAAGCGGCTCGAAGAAACGCTTCGCGAGGTGCGGGTGGAGGGATCGCTCCATGCGCGCCGGATCGGCCTCATACCAGCCCTCGATGTAGTCGAGCGCGGTCGCGCGGATCGCGGCGGAGTCGGCCGGGGACGGCGCGACCTCGGCCTCCTGCACCTCGGTCGCGGTCAGCGCGGACGTGGCCTCCTGGCCCTCCGTCGCGACCGGAGCGAAGGCGAAGGCGAGCGGGATCAGGACGGCGCGCGGGTCAACCTTCGGCACGGAGCACCTCCATCGGGTCGACGCGGCTGGCGCGGCCGGCGGGGATCGCCGCCGCGAGCGAGGCGGTGGCGGCCAGGACGACACCGACCACGAGCAGCGTCCCGGGGTCGGTCGGCGACACCTCGAACAGGAGCCCCGAGATGAGCCGTCCGAGCGCGGCTCCGCCGACCACCGCGAGGGCGGCCCCGGCGACGGCGAGAATCAGGCTCTCGCGCAGGACCATCCGGACCAGGCTCGATCCGGGCGCGCCGAGCGCCCTCCGGAGCCCGAGCTCGCGAGCCCGATCGCTCACCGCGAGCGACATCACGCCGTACACGCCGACGGCCGCGAGCACGAGAGCGACGGCGCCGAACGCCTGGAGGAGCGCGGTGATGAACCGCCGGTCGGCGACCGAGGCGACCACGCGGTCCTCCATCGTCCGGACGTCGGACACCGGTGCCGTGGGATCGACGGCGGCAATCGCCTGCCGGACGGCCCCCACGACCCCGGTCGGGTCGGCGGCGGCGCGCACGGTCACGTGCATCTCGAGCGGTGTGAAGTAGGCGGTGCGGCCGGCCTGCGCGTGCGGCGCGTAGAAGCGCGGCTCGGTTGGCCGGTCGATGCCGTGGGCGCGCACGTCTGCCACCACGCCGATCACCTCCATGTACGGCCAGCCGTCGGCGAACACGCGGAACCGCTTGCCGAGGGCCGGCGCGTCCGGCCACAGGGCGCGGGCCATCGTGCGGTTGATCACCACGACCGGCGGTCCGTCGCTCCGGTCGGCCTCGGTGTACAGCCGTCCCTCGAGCAGGGGGATCCCCATGGCCTCGAAGTAGCCCGGCGTCGTGATCTGGGCCCACGAGTCGGGCGCCTCGGAGATGTTCGCGGGCGGCGCGTCCTCGAGCGCCAGCGACCAGTTCTGCGACTGGGGATCGAGCGGCCGCTGGAGGTGCGCGCCCGCCGCCTCGACCCCGGGGATCGCCTCGATCCCCGCGAGAACTTGTCGATAGAAGGCGGCGCGGTCCTCGTCTTCCGGATACCCCGCGCCGGCCGGACTCACGGTCAGGCTCAGCGTCCGCTCCGGGCGGAACCCGAGGTCCGTGTCGTACAGATTCGAGAGCGTGCGCAGCATGATCCCGGCGCCGATCGCGAGGAGCCCGGCCAGCGAGAGCTGCGAGACGACGAGGGCTCGGCGGAGCGGCTTCGATCGCCGCCCACTCCCGCCCCGGGTCGCGCCGAGCGCCGATCGGAGGTCGCTCCTGACGCCGTGGAAGGCCGGCACGAGCCCGATGAGGACGAGGCTCCCGACGACGAGACCGAGCGACACGAGCACGGCCGTCGTGTCCATCCCCACCTGATCGAGTCGCGGCAGGTCTGGCGGCGCGAGCGCGACCAGCCCGCGGATCCCCGCGAAGGCCAGGGCGACGCCCACGGCACCACCCGCCACGGCGAGCAGACCGCTCTCGAGAAGGAGCTGACGCGCGACCCGGAGGCGGCCGGCGCCCAGCGCGCCGCGCACGGCGAGCTCGGTCTCCCGCGCGTCGCCGCGGGCGAGGAGCAGGTTCGACACGTTGACGCAGGCGACCAGCAGGACGAGCAGCGCCCCGCCGAGGAGCAGCAGTAGCGGCCGCCGGGTCGCCCCCGTGGTGCTCTCGTGAAGCGACTGGAGACGCGTGCGGTACCCGCGCACCTCGTAGTTCTCGGGATACGCCTCGCGGATGCGCGCGGTGTGGACCGCGAGCTCGGCCGCCGCCGCCTCGTAGCTCACGCCGGGCTTCAGACGTCCGATCACCGGGTAGTTGTGGTTCGCCCGGCTGTTCGGGTTGGCCGGATCGAGACGGAGCGGGCTCCACCCGATGACGTCGCGGTCCGGGAAGGCGAACCCCGCCGGCATCACCCCGATGATCTCCACCGGGCTCCCGTTCAGCGTGATGACCGAACCCACGGCGTCGGGGTCGCCCCCGAGCTCCTGGCGCCAGAAGGCGTGGCTCACGACGAGCATCCGCGAAGCGCCCGGGAGATCTTCCTCCGCCGTGAACAGACGCCCCATCGCGGGCGACACGCCGAACATCGGCAGGACCTCGCTCGACGCGAGCGCGACATCGACCCGGCGCGGCGCGGTCGAGTCGGCCAGCGTGACCCGCGTGCGCCCGCCGGCCCCGATGCTTTCGAACGAATCGAGACCGTCCCGGAAGTCCATGATCTCGGGCTGGGAGGACCCGTACCACCCCGGTCCCCCCGTGTTCGTGTCGATGACGGCGAGCCGGTGCGCGTCGGGATACGGGAGCGGTCGAAAGAGGATCGCGTTGGTGACGCTGAACACCGCCGTCGTGGCCCCCACGCCGAGCGCGAGCGTGCCGACCGCGGTGGCCGTGAACACCCAGTTCTTGCGCAGCGATCGGGCGCCGAACCGGAGGTCCTGGAGCGCCGAGTCGACCAGGCTCCACGGCGACCGGTTCCAGCGGCTGGGCGGGAGCTGGAGAGAGAGCGAGAGCACCTGCGCGATGTACCAGATATCCGCCACGAAGCGCGGCCAGCGGACGCGGCGGACCTCGTACTCCTCGCGCAGGTCGCCCCGGATGAACCGCGTCCGCGTCTCGAGCCGCTGGTTCGCGATCAGGATCTTCTCGGCCCACGCGGGCGGGCCGTCCGGCCGTCGGCGGGGCATCAGCCGAGCGGGAGCGCTTCGAGCCCGCGCGACAGACGCACGATCGCCTCGAGCGACGCGCGGAGCGCCGCGATGCCCGTCGCGGTCACGATGAACCGGCGCCGCGGGATCCCGCCGCGCGCCGGCGTCGAGGCCTCGGTCTCCCAGCGCAGATAGGCCTTCTGCTCGAGCCGGTCGAGCGTCGCGTATAGCGCGCCGCGCGACACGCTCCGCTCGGCCCGCTCCTCGATCTCGCGCCGGATCCCGGCCGCGTACGCGTCCTCACCGAGCTGGAGGATCGCGAGCAGCACGAGCTGCTCGAACTCGCCCAGGCTCTGTGATGGGGGCATGGCTCCTCGCTGTCTACGTTCTAGACTGTGTCTACTTTATAGGCACCGGCAGGGCTCCGCAACGGCGGGGGCCCGTCGCTCGCGCGACGAGCCGGACGACGCCACGTTCACACCGTGGCCCTCGCGGACGAGCGTCCCCCCCGCGGGGGGAGGAGGACGAGCGTGTGGCGCGCGGTGATCATCGGGCTGGTGCTGCTCGGCGGGGCGCCGCCGGGGTGTGCGGAGCGGCCCGCGACCCCGGGCGCAGTGTTCGGGGAGTGGCGGGTCGTGGCGTACACGAGCGGGTTCGTCTCGGCGATGTCGGACGCGGAGGCCCGGGCGTGGGTGGGCCGCACGGCGACCTACGCCCCGTCACGGGTGTCGTGGCACGGGACCACCTGCGACGAGCCGACCTTCACGCCGGGGACGTGGACCCCGGGGGCGTTCAGCGTCCACTACCAGATCCGGCCCTCGGCGCTGGGGCTCGAGAGGGAGGTCGTGGAGACGGTCGAGGTCGGGTGCCCGGGCGCGTGGACGGCGCCGGGGTCGTTTCTCATCCTCGACGGAGAGCGCATGTTCGCTCCGTGGGACGGCGTGTTCTTCGAGCTGCGGAGATCCGATGGGGGCGCCTGACCGCCACTCGGAGCCCGCGACCGGCAAAGGAAGGAGGAGAGCGTTGCAGACGATCACCGTACGTCATTGCCCGGTCTGACCGTTCAAGACCGCGATCGCCGCCAGGGTGGCGGCCAGACTCGAGCGCGAGCACCCCGACGCGACCGTCATCCGGGAGCGTGGGCGGCTCCTCGAGCTCAGCGTCGAGACACCGGACGGGACGGCCTACGCCGGAGGACCGCTCGCCTATCCGAGCCCGGCGAGCGTGGTCGCCAAGGTGGACCGAGCGTTGTCGGCGCGCAGGGAGCCCGGGGCGTGACCGGTCCCGCTCCTCGGGCAGCGGGAGGGACGGCACCTGAGCGAGCGTACCGTCCAGCACGTCGTGAAGCGCGCCCGCCGAAAAGCCGGGATCACCGATTAGGGATGCGGACAAACGCGCTCCTTTGGTTGTCCATTGCTGATGTGCTCGCTGCCTGCACTGCTGCGGACCGTGAGCGGGAGGATGTGCTCTTTTTGGACGACATCGCCGTTGTGGATGTCGTTGAGGGCGTGGTGCGCCCTCGTATGGGCGTTCTCGTGGTGGGAAATCGGATCCAGGCCCTGCGCCCCGTGGCCGAGCTTACGCCGCCTGACCACGCGCGACGCATCGACGGTCGCGGCAAATGTTTGATCCCTGGCCTCTGGGACATGCACCTGCATGTGTTCAACCAAGCAACGGAGGTACCGTGGCAGTCCTCGTCTACATCGTCGCGGTAGGGGTGGCGGCCATACTAGCGATAACGATCTATCGTGGCACCGCAGTGTTGCACGAACACGGAGCGCCTGGGCGATGGTTGTCGCGGTGTCTAGCTGGGGTCACGGCATGCTTGAGCTTCGTCACGGCGTTTCTGGCAACGGGGCATGGAGACGTCCTGAGTCGGTCAGGAAAGGCTCCTACGTGGGGCGAGGGGATTACCGTCGCCGTGATCATGGGTCTCGGCTACGCCACTCTTTGGCCCGTTGCCGGGTGGCTTAGGAGAGGTCGCGGCTTCGGTTCGTAGCTCAGCTCGCCCGCGGCCTGCGGAGCGGCGGGCACCCGACACATAACGGGTCCGCCCGCGGCTCCGGCCGCTGACGCGGCCTCCGCGAACACCGCGCTTCGCGCGGCGCCGCCAGCGGCCAGTACGTTATCTGACATCGTCTCAGCAGCGCCGTGGCTTGCCTGATACGGATGGGTGTTGTGCCGCACGATTGTTAGTTAGGCGGCGGTACGGAGCGCTCAGTTCGGGAGGTTGCGCAGCGCGATGATCGCCCAGATCGTCAGCGGGAACAGGGTGACCGCCGAGGTCCCCACCGCCACGGCGCTCAAGACCAGCACCTGCAGGTTCCTCTTCATCGGGGGCTCGGGTTCGCGCTCCTCGTCGGGGGTCACCCGGCGCAGCACCCCTGCGAAGACGAGCACGATCGCGACGTGAAACCCGACATAGCGCAGCCAGGTCCACGGCGTCGGCCCGAGCGCGAAGGCGTAGTAGTCGAGCACGCTCTCGATGAGCGGCTGAGGCCGTGCGGCCACGTAATGGGTGAGCTCGAGCGCGTCGATCATCGCCGGCACCGAAACATGGGTCTTGAAGATCAGGTCGAGCGTGAACGCCGCCGCGCCCGAGATGAGAAAGCCGAGCTGGAGCGGGACGATGAACGCCGGATTCTCATGGGTGATGACCCAATAGCGCTTGGCTTCGACGTAGATCACCGGCACGAACGCGATGACGGCGGCGATCCACGCATAGATCGCGAAGAGCATCAGGAGGACGAGCCCGGCGAAGACGAGCACGACGAGCGCGGCGCCGGCGGTCACCACGCCTGTGAAGAAGCCGGTCTTCGGCATCACGCTCCTCCCTGCGGTACCTGCGGATCATCGCGCCGTCCCCTCCGCAGCGAAAGGGGGGAGACCCCCGCGGACGCCGCGTCTTGCGCGCCGCGGCTCACATGCCGGCCGGGTCGCTGTCAGGCAACCCCCGCACCGTAGCGCATTCCTGGTGACGGGGTCGACACTGCCGGCGGTGTGTGCGCGACGGGTTGCCGGCAGCCGCCTGCTTGACGACTCTGATCCACAACAGAAGGGCCGGTCCTTACCCGCGCAGCTGTGCGGTCGATGAAGCGGCCTCCGCCCGGATGTGGTCGAGGGCCGATGGGTGGTCACGACGGCCCACGGATCGGAACGGTGGGAGGTAATATTTCGAGCCCGACGGCGTGGATCGTATCGTCGTCGTGATCACCGCATACCCCGTCGATCGGTGACAGCATGAGGGACCGATACCTGGAGGTGACGTTTCGCAAGCGGCGAGTCCTGGCGGCATACCTTTACCTGCCGCGGCCGTCGGACGCGAAGAGTGCTCGAACGGAACAGCAGGGCGACGGGATTCTCGTCGACTACATGGAGAACGGCGATCCGATGGGCATCGAGATCACGGCTCCTGAGCGCATAACGGCGAACGCGTTGAACGCGGTCCTCGAGCGGCTCGGGCCGCCACCGATCACCGAGGACGAGTTCGCGCCCCTCCCTGCGTAGGGATCCGACTCCAAGACCGGTCGGCACGCACAGCACCAGCAGACAACGGGCCCGCTGGCGGCGCCGGCCCCATGCGGGGCCTCCGCTCACACCGCCCGTCGCCAGTGGCCGAACGTTACCCGCAACAGCAAACCGAACGCGAGTAGTAGGGGGCTTGGCCGATCTCTCCGACGGATCGAAGAGTCGGTGCTGAATCCGAGCCCGACGCTCAGGTCTTGCGGAGGATATGGAGACGTCAGGGTTATACGGATCCGTCCAATTCACGTTGGACGCCATGGAGACATCATGACGGTCAAGCGTATGGACAACGTCGGCATCGTGGTAGAAGACATCGACGCCGCCATTGAGTTCTTCACCGACCTTGGCCTCGAGCTCGAGGGGCGCGCCCCAATCGAAGGAGACTGGGCAGATGGTGTCACTGGATTGAGCGAGATGCGCGTCGAGATTGCCATGATGCGTACGCCGGACGGTCACAGCCGGCTCGAGATATCCCGATTCCTCGCGCCGCCTGTGGTCGCCGACCACCGCAGCGCCCCGGTGAACGCTCTCGGTTACCTACGGGTCATGTTCACCGTCGAGGACATCGACGATGCGCTCGCCCGGCTCGGCAAACGCGGCGCGGAGCTCGTCGGCGAAGTGGTCCAGTACGAAGACACGTATCGGCTCTGCTACATCCGGGGCCCCGAAGGAATTCTCATTGGGCTCGCCCAGGAACTCGGGCAGCAGGCTTCCCGATGAGCACACGGGTGCGTACTCGCGATCGCTAATTGCCGTTTGAGGGCGTCTAACAAATCGCTCAAGCCGACCCCTCCGGCCTTGGGCCTCCGGGGTGGCTTAGCTCAACCGTTACGCTCTGAAACTGGTCGATGGATGAGAGTTCACGACGAGATGGCGTGGGGTTCGAGTATGCCGACGGGGCGGTTCGGTCTTGCTGCAGCGGATAACCGACGCGTTTCCGGCTCCGGGTCGCCTGGCGGCGCCCCTCCGGCCCAACTTCCTCTGCGTGTCACGCCTCGTCGTGCCGGATCACAAGGAGATCCGCCGCGGGACGCTGCGTGTAATCATTCGCCAGGCCGGCCTGACCGTGCAGGAGTTCCTTGATCTGCTTTGAGACGCGAGCACGTCACATAACAGGACCGCTGGCGGCTCCGGCCCCATGCGGGGCCTCCGCCCACACCCGCCCTCGCGATGCTCGGGCGGGCGTCGCCAGCGGCCGGAGCGTTATCTGCAATCGCACCAGCGGCGGACAATTGGCTTGCTACGTGGGGAGCTGTTCTAGCGGCCTTAAAGAAAACTTGTGCTGCCCTCGCGTCCAAGGCTGATAGGGGTGCCCGCCATGCGAATTCTCATCTCCGGCGCAGGCATTGCCGGCCCCGTGTTGGCCTATTGGCTCACCCGATACGGCTACTCGGTCACAGTCGTCGAGCGCGCGGAGACGTTCCGGAAGACGGGCGGCGGCCAGGCCGTCGACCTATTCCTTCCCGCCTTGGATATCATCGAGCGAATGGGCGTGCTCGCAGAGGTCCGCTCAAAGGCGACGGGCATCGAGCGCGTTACCGTGTTCAAGGAAGGGACCGAGCGGCCCGCCGAGCTGAGCCTCGGGAACATCTACTCCACGATCTCCGACCAGCACGTGGAGATCATGCGTGACGATCTCGCCGAGATCTTCCATCACGCCACCGTAAACGATGTGGAATACGTCTTCGGCGACTCCATCACTGGTATATCAGAGAGGGAGGAGGTCACGTTCAAGCGAGGGGCATCCCGGCGGTTCGACCTGCTGATCGGTGCCGACGGCCTGCACTCGAATGTGCGCCGCCTCGTTTTCGGGGATGAATCCCACTTCTCCTCGTTCCTCGGCGGCTATGTGGCGGTGCTGTCCATTCCCGACTACCTAGATCTCCACGGCGACATGCTCGCGTATCTCGGGGTCGGTCGAATCGCAGCCGCCTACAGTGGCCGGCACATGGACGACGCCCGGGCAGGCTTTCTGTTTAGGGTCGAACGCCCCCTCGACTACGACTACCGGAACCTCGCACGACAGATGGAGCTGGTGCGTGAGGCCTTCGGTGACATGGGCGGGGAAGTGCCCCGTTGGCTCGACGAGCTCGACCGTACCCGGGCCTTCTACTTTGATTCCATCACCCAGATCTGCATGGACACCTGGTCGCGCGGCCGCATCACCCTCGTCGGCGACGCCGGATACGGACCCGGTCCGGCCGTCGGTGGCGGCACGAGCCTGGCCATCGTCGGCGCTTATGTGCTGGCGGGGGAGCTGGCTGAGGCCGGCGGCGACCATGTGCGCGCGTTCGCCGCCTACGAGCGGGCGATCGGTGACTACGTGCAGGGCTGTCGGAAGCTCGGCCGGCGGGCGGCCAGGACCCTTATGTCGATGGGACGAGTACAGGTGTGGGGGGTCATCCAGGGCGCACGGCTCCTCTCCCGACTCCCGACGGGCTTGGCTCGCGTCTTCGCCAGGTTCGGTACGAAGACCGGAGGCCTTCATGACTCGGTGGTCTTGCGAGATTACTCGGTGCGGGCCGCTCGGACGTGCGACTGCAGATAACAGGTCCGCTGGCTGCTCGCCCGCTGTCGCGGGCACGCGAACACCCGTCCTCGCTCTGCTCGGGCGAGCGTCGCCAGCGGCCCGGACGTTATGCAACATGACCCTGAGCAAGGGGTGGTGCTAGATTCAGGGCCAGGAGGTGACGAATGCGAGCGAGCCGAGGGTTGAAGTACCGGGTTCTTGTCGAGCCGGAGGAGGACGGTGGTTTCGTTGCCGAGGTCCCGTCCCGCGCCCATCTCGAAGCTCGGTTCCTCCTCCTCGGTTTGAGCGCGAATCTGCGCACCCTCGTCGTGTGCCACGCGTACCGAGCCGCGGAGGACGTTTGGATCAGGGGACGATCGAGTACTTTGGGAACCTGTCCGAGGAGACGGGGATCCCGTACCAGACCCTGATCAACCTGTACCTTCGTGATTGCGCGGCGAGCGGGCGGCGCTTGTCGATTGCCTGGCGACCGATGAAGAACACGGAATCGGCCGGGTAGCCACACGTCGGCTCGACAACACATAGCGGGTTCGGTGGTGGCTCCGGCCGCTGGCGCGGCCTCCTCGCAACCCGGCTGATGCCGGGTTCGCCAGCGGCCGGGACGTTATACGCAATCTGATTCGGAACCCCATGCCGCCGGGATCTCTGATGTGGATAGCGATCGCGGGAACCCATCGAAACGGCAAAACTACGCTGGCTGAAGCGATTGCTCAGGCCCGGCCCGATTTTGAGGTGGTCCCGGAGCCATATGAGCAACTGCTTGAGCAGGGTGAGGATTTCTTGGATCACTACGCTCCTGAGACGTTCACGAGGCAGTTGGAGCATCAGGTGAGTTGCCTCTCGCGTGGCGTTCCATGCGACAACGTCGTTTTCGATCGATCACCCTTGGACTTTCTGGCCTATCTTGCGGCAATTGATGGAACGGCTGGCTGGGGCGCAATCGGTCACGATGTTCTTGAGCTGGCTGCCTTCGGCTTGCAGCGCTTGGATCTCATCGCGTGGCTTCCTCTAAGTGAGGAGAAGGGAGACGAGCACGGACGGCCGTTCAGGAGG
>Ga0299914_10002631_pt1 | contig 12427 bp, 10 predicted proteins | sample RVTome_10_FD_201361 | JGI IMG/M metagenome (GOLD analysis project Ga0299914, IMG submission 201361) | Soil microbial communities from uranium-contaminated site in the Upper Colorado River Basin, Wyoming, United States - RVT153D57 (version 2) ... | reverse complement strand
ATTACGACGCGCCAGAACCGGCATGGCGGCCGCAGCCTGATGACCTGCCAATACCGTTGCGGCAATCAATGCGACCACGCGGTGGCGAACACCAGCGACAACCCGTACTTCGCCGACGTCGCGAGCATGGCCATGTCGCGCCGAGGGTTGCTGACGGCGGGCGCGGCGGCCGGCCTCGTCCTCAGCACGGCCGGCCTCGGCGCGGCGGCGGCTGCGCCGGCATCGTCCGGTGGCACTGCGGTGGCGGGCAGGATCAAGGCGCCGGGCGCGATCCCGACTCTCGACCTCGACCACGCGCCAGTGCCGCCGAACACGCTGGACACCGTCGTGGTGCCGAACGGGTACGAGTGGGGCGTCGTCATCCGGTGGGGCGACCCGGTCGATCGGCACGCGCCGGCGTTCGACTTCGAGAACCAGAGCGCGGCGGCCCAGGCCACCCAGTTCGGTTACAACTGTGACTTCGTCGCCGTGCTGCCACTGCCCGGCAACGACCGCGCACTGCTCGTGGTCAACCACGAGTACACCGACGAGGAGCTGATGTTCTCCGGGTATACCGGCGGCGCCTCGGCGACCGAGGAGCAGATCAAGATCGCGATGGCCGCCCACGGTATGTCGGTCGTCGAGATCGAGCGTGTCGGCGCGACCGGTCGCTGGGTTCGGAGCAAGCCGTCTCGCTACAACCGGCGCATCCACACCTCGACCCGCATGGAGCTCACCGGGCCGGCCGCCGGCAGCCCGCTGCTCCGCTCGTCGCGGGACGAGACCGGGCGGGTTGCCTACGGCACGCTCAACAACTGTGCCGGCGGTGTGACGCCATGGGGGACCGCGCTGTCCGGTGAGGAGAACTTCCACCAGTACTTCGTCAACGGAGCCGAGGCGCCGGCGGAGTACCAGGACTCGTTCTCGCGGTACGGCGTCCCGTCCGGCACCGGAGGTCGCCGCTGGGATCGGGTCGACGGACGGTTCGATCTCGGCCGGGAGCCGCAGGAGGCCTACCGGCACGGCTGGATCGTCGAGCTCGACCCGTTCGACCCCGACTTCGTCCCCAAGAAGCGCACCGCGCTCGGCCGGTTCAAGCACGAGGGAGCGACGGTTTCGCTGGCGGCCGACGGGCGGGTCGTCGCCTACATGGGCGACGACGAACGGTTCGACTACATCTACAAGTTCGTGTCGTCCAAGCCGATGCGGTCGGAAAACAGCCGCGCCGCACGTGAGCACAACCTCACGCTGCTCGACGAGGGCGCGCTGTACGTGGCCCGCTTCTTGGGCGACAGCCCGGCCGGCGAGATCGACGGGACGGGAGCACTTCCGACCGACGGCGAGTTCGACGGCACCGGCGAGTGGATTCCGCTGGTCGAAGGAGGCGAGAGTCTGGTGCCGGGGATGCCGGTGGACGAGGTGCTCATCAATACCCGGCTCGCGGCGGACATCGTCGGCGCGACCAAGATGGACCGCCCGGAGGACATCGAGCGGAACCCGGTCAACGGCCGGATCTACGCCGCCCTGACCAACAACTCGGCACGGACCGCGGCCACCGTCGACGAGGCGAATCCCCTCGCGCGCAGCATTGTCGTCGGTGGAGTGCAGGCAAGCGGAAACCGCAATGGACACGTCCTGGAGATAGAGGAGCAGAGCAACGACGTCGCGGCCAGTGCGTTCACCTGGCGGGTCTTCCTGGTCTGTGGCGATCCAGCGGCGGCCGAGACGTACTTCGGCGGATTTCCGAAGGAGGATGTCAGCCCGATCTCCTGCCCGGACAACGTGGCGTTCGACGCCGACGGCAACCTGTGGATCTCCACGGACGGCAACGCGCTCGGCTCGAACGACGGCCTGTTCTCGTTGCCGGTCGAGGGTCCAGACCGGGGCAGAGTCAAGCAGTTCATGACCGTCCCGGTCGGCGCGGAGGCCTGCGGGCCGACCCTGCTCGAGGACGGCACGAGCGTATTCGTCGCGGTCCAGCACCCTGGCGAAGTGTCGGGCGCGAGTGTGGAGAACCCGGCGAGCACCTGGCCGGACGGGCGGTTCCCGCGGCCTAGCGTCGTCGCCGCCTGGAAGCGCGACCGCTGAGACCACCGCCGCTGGGTGGACGCCGCCGGGCGGTCGAGTGCCGGCCCGGCGGTTCATGACCTGGTAGTGGCCCTGCGCTACAACAGCTTGGCGATCTCACGTGCGCGGTTCTGGGCCACGATGCGGGCGGTGTCGGCGTCCTCGGTGACGAGATTCGGCCTGAAGTGGACGGTCTCGATATCGGTGACGCCGGCCCAACGCAGCCAGTCCTCGAAGTACGGAACCTGGAAGTCCGTGCCGAACCCGGGACCGCGGCCTTCCCCGTAGACCCCGCTTGTGTATACGACCGCGGCTCGCTTGCCGGTGAGCAGCCCGGTATAGCCGTGCTGAGCATCGAATCCGAAGACCAGTCCCGGCTGGCTTACGACGTCGATGAACTGCTTGAGGATGTACGGCACGCTGTGGTTCCACATCGGGACGCTGAACACATACCGGTCGGCACTGTCGAACCGTGCGAACGTCGCCTCGATGTCCTGCCAGGTTGCAGCCTGCTCGGCGGTGAACTCGGCGCCGGCGAAGATGGCCATCTTCGCGTGCGCGGCATCCGGCCCGAACGGCGGGAGGGTGCCGTCCCACAGGTCCCAGTGCTCGACGGTGTCTCCGGGATTCGCCTCGTGGTATGCGCCGATGAGAACGTCGGCAAGCGCGAGCGACTCGGAGGCCGTACCGCGGGGCGATGCCGAGATGTGCAGAAGCGTGGTCATGTGACTCTCCGTGGTTGTCTCCGCCCAGAACTAGCTCTCACGCATTATCTGGACTACAGTCCGATTGTGTCTTCGAACAGTAGTGGACTGCAGTCCGATTACGCAAGTGGTCGGCCTGAATTGCTAACTCTGCGCAGGTCGCGGCCCAAGGAGCGGGCGGACGCTGCGCGCAATCGGGTCGCGGTTCTCGAGGCGGCTGGCGAGCTGTTCGACGAGCTCGGCGTGGAGAACGTGTCGATGGACGCGGTAGCCGCCAAAGCGGGGGTGGGCAAGGGCACCATCTTCCGCCGGTTCGGCGACAAGGCCGGTCTCGCGGCGGCGCTACTCGACGAGCGGGAGCGGGTGCTGCAAGAGGCCGTTTTGTTCGGCGCGGCACCGTTGGGTCCCACGGGCGAGGCCGGCGCACCGTCGCCCGGTGAGCGACTGAACGCCTTTGTGACCGCGTACCTGGACTATGTGCTGAGCCATCTCGACCTGGTTCGGATGTCGGAGACCGCTTCGCCGGGCGCCCGCTATCGAATCGGCGCGTATCGCTTCTGGCACCGGCATGTGTCACTGCTGCTTTCCGCCGCCCGGCCGGACGCGGACGCCGAAGCCCTGGCCCACGCGCTGTTGGCTCCGCTGGCGGCTGAACATCTTTATGCGGTAGTTGCAGAGCAGGGTGCTGAGCGCGTTCGACACGCGACGACAGCGATGGCGGCCGCACTCGTCGACGGCAATTGACACGTGCACTTGGTGCGATCGCCTGGTCACCAGGCTGAGGCTCCTGCACCACGGTTCCGCGGTGCGGTTGCGGGCGTACACCAAGGTTCCACAGGGCTACCAGGGCGACCTTGAGGAAGCTTGGTGCTTGTCGAGTTGCGGCACCGTGGAAACTCGGTGCAGCGAACCTAGGGCACGCCGAGATGGCGTAGCACGGCGGCTGTTCCCGCGGCTGCCAAGACAACGACCACGAACGGCTTCTTGTGCCAGGCGAGCACGCCGCCGACGGCGATCCCGGCCGGCCGGGCGATTCCGGCGAACTCCTGCCCGTCGAGGAACGCGGCGATGCCGACCAGTGCGGCGAGTAGCACGATCGCAGCCATCGCCATCAAGCGTTCGAGCCGTGGAGAGATCTCGACCCGTGATCGAAGGATGGGTCCGGCGAAGCGAAACGCGAACGTCCCGACGCCGAGCACCACGGTGGCGACAACGAGAGATGCAGCCGTCATGCCGCAGCCTCCTGGGCGGTTCGAATGCCGCGTAGTCCGGCGAGGACTCCGAAGAGAGCCAGCAGGACCGGCAGTCCCGTCGGCAGGAACGCGGCCGTGACCAGTGCGATGGCCACTCCGGCCAGCGCCGCGCGACGGGTGGCTGGATCCCGCATTGCCGGCAGAATCAACGCCAGCAGGACGGCTGGGAAGGCCGCGTCGAGGCCCAGGGCGTCGGTATTGGTGACAACCGTGCCGCCGAAAGCACCGGCTACAACGCCGAGGTTCCAGCATGCGAACAGGGTGATCCCGCAGGCCCAGTAGGCCGCGCGACGGCGCTGCGGCTCGCGCTGCGCCAGCGCGAAGGCCACCGACTCGTCGATCATCAGGTGGCTGCCCACGATCCGCCGCACCCAGCCGGTGCCGAGCACGTCGCCGATGGCGAAGCCGAACGGCAGGTGTCGCGCGTTGACCAGCAGGCCGGCAACGACAGCGGCGATGGGATTGCCGCCCGCGGCCACGATACCGACGAACATGAACTGCGCCGCGCCCGCGAAAACCACGACCGACAGCAGCATCGGCAGCCACAGCGGCAGTCCGAGGCTTACCGTGATTGCTCCGAACGAGACGCCGACTATGGTGTCGGCGACACAGACGAGTGCGATGTCTCGAGCCAGATCCCTGTCGAGGGTTCGCCAAATCGAACGCATAGTATTCTATGATGAACGGCCAAGGATCGTTCGTCAAGATGAACGGATCGACTCATGGAGCGAACGATGGCAGAGGGTGGCAAGGCACCGATCGCGGTCATCGCCGAGTCGTTGCGGCGTGAGCGCAGCCGGGCCGGACTGTCGCTGGCCGAAGTGGCGCGGCGGGCGGGCATCGCCAAGTCGACGCTCTCGCAGCTAGAGTCCGGCTCTGGCAACCCGAGCGTCGAGACCCTATGGGCGCTCGGCGTCGCGCTGGGCGTCCCGTTCGCCCAACTGGTCCAGCCGGCCCGGCCGAAGGTCCAGGTCATCCGTGCGGGCGAGGGCCCGGCGGTCGCGTCCGAACGGGCCAACTACGTCGCCACCCTGCTTGCCTCGTGCCCACCCAACGCGCGTCGCGACATCTACCTGATCACGACCCAGCCCGGTGCCGCCCGGGAGTCGGACCCGCACATGCCGGGAGTGGTCGAGCACGTCGTCCTGACCGCCGGCCGTGCCCTGGTCGGCGTCGCCGATGAACCGGTCGAGATCAACCCGGGTGACTACGTGGCATATCCGGGGGACGTCCCTCACGTGTTCAGAGCACTCGAGCCGGACACCGTGGCCGTCCTCGTCTCCGAGCACGTCTGATCCGCCGCCGAGCGGGCTGCTGCGTTGGCGGCTTCGTCGTCGGGCGCGTGCTGAGCGGCTCGCTCGGCCTGGACCTGTTCGCGGTAGGCGGCGACCTCGGCGCCGACAGCCTCGGCGTCCCAACCGAGATGAGGGGCGACCAGTTCAGCGACGACGGACCCCGCTCGCTCGCCACGGTCGGGCCTCTCAATCGACACGCGGGTCCGCCTGGCGAGCACGTCGTCGATGTGCAGCGCGCCTTCATGGGTGGCGGCGTACACGATCTCGGCGCGGAGGTACGGTTCGGCTCCGTCGGCGGGATCGGCCAGGCCGGGATCCCTGTCGATCATGGCGAGCAGGTCGGTGACCATCGACCCGTAGCGGCGCAGCAGTCGCTCGACAACTGGCACCCTGAGCCCGGCGCGCCGGGCGACGGCGATCCGGTTCGACCACAACTCGTGGAAACCGACCGCGCCGAGGATCGGCAACCGGTGGGTGAGTGAGGGTGCGACCTCCCGGCCCAGCCCGCTTGCCGCCGCATCCACCACGTCCGCGGCCATCACCCGGTACGTCGTGAACTTGCCGCCTGCGACGACGAACAGGCCGGGAACCGGCTCGGAGATCGCGTGCTCTCGCGAGAGCTTGGCCGTATCGCTGGACCGGCCGGCCAGCAGCGGCCTCAGGCCGGCGTAGACCCCGACAAGATCGGCCGAGGTGAGCGGATCGCGAAGCACGGCGTTGACGCGCTCGAGGATGTACTCGACGTCGGCGCGGCTCGCGGCCGGATTCGCCCGGTCCAACGACCACGGCGTGTCGGTCGTGCCGATGATCCAGTGCTCGTCCCAGGGGATGACGAACAGCACACTCTTCTCCGTACGCATGATCAGGCCGGTGGCCAGGTCGATGCGTGCGCGGGGGACGAGCACGTGCACGCCCTTGGACATGCTGACGTGGAACTCTCCCTCGGTACCGGCGAGCCGGTGGAGTTCGTCCGTCCACACGCCGGTCGCGCTGATCACGCGCCGCGCCCGAACCGTGAACTCCCGGCCCGACTCGGCGTCCCTGACCTCAGCGCCGACGACTCTGCCGGCGTCCACGACGAGCTTCGTCGCGGCGACCCGGTTGACCACCGTCGCACCGTGCTGGGCCGCGGTGCGCGCCAGCATCATGGTGAACCGGGCGTCGTCCACCTGCGCGTCGTAATAGCGGATCGCTCCGGTGAGCGCGTCGCTCCGCAGCGACGGCGCCAGATCCAGCGCCCGGCGACGGGACAGGTGGCGGTGCGGGGGGAGGGCGCGGGCTCCTCCGATGGTGTCGTAAAGCAATACTCCTGCGCCGACGTACGCCCGCTCCCACGCCCGGTGACGCAGCGGGTACAGGAACGGCACCGGGCGGACGAGATGTGGTGCCAGCCGGTGCAGGAGACGGGCGCGCTCGCGCAGCGCTTCGCGAACGAGTCCGAAGTCGAGTTGCTCCAGATAACGAAGACCACCGTGGATCAGCTTGCTCGATCGGCTCGACGTCCCGGCCGCCCAGTCCCTCGCCTCGATCACCGCGACCGACAAGCCGCGGGACGCGGCGTCCAGCGCCGCACCTGTTCCGACCACGCCGCCACCGATGACGAGGACGTCGAGGTGGGACCTTCGCAACGTGCCGAGGGCGAGGTCGCGGTACGCGGTGTCGAGCTGGGCGGACATCGTTTGGTCACCTCCTCTTGTTCGGGTTCGCCGCCCGAGGGCGCGCTCGGGTACGGGAGGGTTAAGTTGCGGCACTCAAGTGGGCCGCCCACTAGGGATGTCGGTGCTGTACCACCCGCACGTGCCTGGTACAGCACCAACAGCCCTGCTGAACGTGATCGAACTAATGGACGTCGGCGTCGACCCAGTCGAACGTCTTGGTCACGGCCTTCTTCCAGTTGCGGTAAGTGCGCTCGCGCTCGTCCGAGTCCATCTGCGGCTCCCAGCGCTTGTCCTCGGCCCAGTTGGCCCGCAGGTCGTCCAGGCCGTCCCAGTACCCGACCGCCAACCCGGCGGCATAGGCCGCGCCGAGTGCGGTGGTCTCGGCCACCTTCGGGCGGACGACCGGAACATCGAGAATGTCGGCCTGGAACTGCATGAGCGCCTCGTTCTGGACCATACCGCCGTCGACCTTGAGCTCGGTGAGGTCGACCCCGGAGTCGGCGTTCATGGCATCGAGCACCTCGCGCGTCTGGAATGCCGTGGCCTCCAGGACCGCGCGGGCCAGGTGGCCCTTGTTGACGTACCGGGTGAGGCCGACGAGTGCGCCCCTGGCATCGGCCCGCCAGTACGGCGCGAACAGGCCAGAGAACGCCGGCACGAAGTATGCCCCGCCGTTGTCGTCGACGCTAGCCGCGAGCGTCTCGATCTCCTCTGCGGAGTTGATGATGCCGAGGTTGTCGCGGAACCATTGCACGAGCGCCCCGGTGATGGCGATGGAGCCCTCGAGCGCGTAGATCGGCTTCTGGTCGCCGATCTTGTAGCACACCGTCGTGAGCAGTCCGTTCTCGCTCGGGACCTGCTCCTCTCCGGTGTTGAGCAGCATGAAGTTGCCGGTGCCGTAGGTGTTCTTGGCGGTGCCGACCTCGTAACAGACCTGCCCGAACGTCGCGGCCTGCTGGTCGCCCAGGATGCCGGCGATGGGCACGCCCTTGAGCACGCCACCCGGTCCGCCCTGGCCGTAGACCTCGGACGACGACCGGATTTCCGGGAGCATGGACATCGGGATGCCCATGTCGGCGGCGATGTCCGCGTCCCAGGACAGGGTGTCCAGGTCCATCAGCATGGTCCGCGACGCGTTGGTGACGTCGGTGACGTGTACGCCGCCGTTGACCCCGCCGGTAAGGTTCCACAACGTCCAGGTGTCGGTGTTGCCGAACGCCAGGTCGCCGTTCTCTGCCTTGGCGCGGGCGCCGTCGACGTTGTCCAGGATCCACTTGATCTTGGGCCCGGAGAAGTACGTCGCGAGCGGCAGGCCGACCTTGGCCTTGTACCGGTCGCCACCGCCGCCCAGCGCGCCGAGTTCCTCGACGATCGCCTGAGTCCGGGTGTCCTGCCACACGATCGCGTTGTAGACCGGTTCGCCGGTCGTGCGGTCCCACACCACCGCGGTCTCACGCTGGTTGGTGATGCCGACCGCGGCCACGTCACTGATATTGAGGTTCGCCTTCGCGAGGGCCTGGCCGATCACGTCCCTGGTGTTGGAACTGATCTCGGTCGGATTGTGCTCGACCCACCCGGCGCGCGGGAAGATCTGCTCGTGCTCCTTCTGGCCGACCGCCACGATCAAACCCGAGTGGTCGAAGACGATCGCCCGGGTGCTCGTCGTGCCCTGGTCGACTGCCAGCACGTACTGCGTCATGATGTGTACCTCCTAGGTGGGCGCGGAATCAGAACACGACCTGCGACAGCAGGCCCGCGAGGACGCCGCCCACGATCGGACCGGCGACCGGCACCCACGAGTAACCCCAGTCGGAGTCCTTGCGGCTCTGCGGCCGCGGCGCGTCCACCTCCCCCGAGGCCTGGGCACCGACGCCGACCGCCACTTCTGCTTTGCGTCCCGTCGGGAGCAGTGCGTGGGCGATGCGCGGACCGAGGTCACGTGCGGGGTTGATGGCGTACCCGGTCGGGCCACCGAGCGAGGCGCCGATCCCGACGACGAGTAACGCGACCGCGAGCGGGCCGAGCTCGTGTGGCGTGTTGGCGAACGACAGGACGACGATGACCAGGACGAACGTCCCGACGGCCTCGGTCACGAAGTTCCAGCCGTAGCTGCGGATCTCCGGCGCGGTCGAGAATATCCACAGCTTCTTCTGCTCGTCCTCCTCGGCCTCGAAATGCTTCTTGTACGCCAGGAAGGCCACGCACGCGCCGAGGAACGCGCCGAGCAGCTGGCCGGCAAGGTAGATGATGGTCGATCCGAAGGTGATTTCGACGCCTGGCGCGTACTCGTCGGCACCGGCCGCCAGGATCCCGAAGGTCACGGCGGGGTTGATGTGACCGCCGGACTTGTACGCGACGAAGACACCGGCCATGACGCCGAAACCCCAGCCGATGTTTATGAGCAGCCAGCCGCCGTTGAAGCCCTTGGACTTGATCAACAGGACGTTGGCCACGACGCCGGCGCCGAGCAGGATCAGCATTCCGGTACCGAGTACCTCGCTGACGAACACCTCTCCGAGACTCACAGTCCCTCCATTCACCGTTGAATGGCCGCGCCCTCCGCGGTCGCGCGGACCAGTTGATGCGGAGGTTATGGCGTTGCGAGTGCTCCGCCAATAACCTCCGGTCGACAATGCCGAACGTACTCTGTTCCTGGTGATCGCGGGGGGAGATAGCCTGCAAACGATATGACGCAGATCACAGCCGCACTCGGGCAAGTGGCGAGGTCAGCAGCCGTTCGACATTGTCGAATCCCGTCATTTCGGATAGATTCCGCGGCATGCCGGGGCCGATTCAGGCGATCGAGCGGGCGGCGGCCGTTTTGCAGTTGCTGGCCCGCGGCCGCCTGGGGCTCGGCGACATCGCCGCGTCACTCAACCTGCCCAAGGGCACCGCGCACGGCATCCTGCGCACCCTTCGGACCGTCGGGTTCGTCGAGCAGGATCGGACCAGCGGCACGTACCGGCTCGGTGCCGCGCTGCTGCACCTGGGCACCAGCTACCTCGATGCGAACGAGCTGCGCTCCCGCGCGATCAACTGGGCGGACGCACTGGCCGCGCGCAGCGGGGAGGCCGTCCGCATCGGCATGCACCTCGAGGGCAACGTGCTCGTGGTGCACCACGTGTTCCGCCCTGACGACACCCCCCAGACGCTCGATGTCGGTGCACTCCTCCCGCTGCATGCCACTGCGCTCGGCAAGGTGCTGCTCGCGTACGACGCGACCGTGGCGGGGCCGCTTGCGCAGCGCAGGCTTGTATCGTTCACCCGGCGGACGATCATCGCACCGGCCGAGTTGTCCCGGGCGCTCGGCGAGGTTCGCTCGCGCGGCTGGGCGAGCGAGGCCGAGGAGTACCTGCCGGGCGAGGCGGCCATCGCCGCGCCGATCCGCGGACACGGTGGCCTGGTGCTCGGCGCGATCGGCGTGTCCGGTGCAGTCGACCGGGTACTCGACGGTTCGCAGCGCCCTAGAGTCGGCCTGGTCGCGCAGGTCAGAGACGCAGCCAGAGCGGTGTCCCGCGACCTCGACGACACCGGATGATCGGAAACCCGGCCAATGATCCCGCGTGATGAAGGTGCCCGCCGATGACACAGCGCTATGTGGTCGCTATCGACCAGGGCACGACGTCGACGCGCTGCATCCTGTTCGACCAGGACGGGCGGTTGGCATCGGTCGCGCAGCGCGAACACCGCCAGTACTACCCCCGCCCCGGGTGGGTCGAGCAGGACGCGGTCGAGATCTGGCGCAACGTCGACCGCATCGTGCCGCGGGCGCTGCGTGACGCCGGCGTTTCGGCCGAGCAGATCGTCGCACTCGGCGTCGCGAACCAGCGTGAGACGGCGGTCGTGTGGGATCGCCACACCGGCATCCCGGTGGGAAGGGCGATCGTCTGGGAGGACATCCGAACCGAGGATCTGGTCCGCGAACTGGAGAAGGCGCCCGGCGCGGACAAGGTGCGAGAGCGGTGCGGGCTCCCGCTGGCCACCTACTTCACCGCCCCACGGTTGCGTTGGTTGCTCGACACCACACCCGGGCTGCGGGATCGGGCCGAGCGCGGCGACGTGCTGTTCGGCACGATGGACAGCTGGCTGATCTGGAACCTGACCGGTGGGGTCGACGGCGGATCGCACGTCACGGACGTGACCAACGCGTCGCGCACGATGCTGATGAACCTGGCGACGCTGTCCTGGGACGACGAGCTGCTGGCCTTCTTCGGCGTGCCACGCGCGATGTTGCCGGAGATCCGTCCGTCGACCGAGATCGGCGGCGTGTCGCGGCGGGTGGTGCCGGGCATCCGGATCGCGGCGGCGCTAGGCGACCAGCACGCCGCCTTGTTCGGCCAGACCTGCTTCGCCCGCGGTGAGACGAAATGTACCTACGGCACCGGCAGCTTCCTGCTGATGAACACCGGTCATGAGCTCGTCCGCTCGACCCACGGGCTGCTGACCACCATCGGCTACCAGATCGGGGGAGATCCGGTCAACTACGCGCTGGAGGGGTCGATCGCAGTCACCGGATCCCTCGTCCAGTGGTTCCGCGACAACCTCGGTCTGATCGGCACCGCACCGGAGATCGAGACCCTTGCCCGCACGGTGGAGGACAACGGCGGGTGCTACATAGTGCCGGCGTTCTCCGGATTGTTCGCTCCGCACTGGCGCAGTGAGGCGCGCGGCATCATCGTCGGGCTGACGTCCTACATCACCAAAGGCCACCTGGCGCGGGCGGTGCTCGAGGCGACCGGCTGGCAGACCCGCGAGGTGGTCGATGCGATGAACGCGGACTCCGGGATGGGTACGACCGCACTGAAGGTGGACGGCGGGATGACCGCGGACCATCTGCTGATGCAGTTCATCTCCGATGTGCTGGACGTCCCGGTCATGCGGCCGATGGTCGCCGAGACCGTCTCGCTGGGCGCCGCGTATGCGGCCGGGCTCGCCGTCGGGTACTGGCCGGACCTGGAAGGGCTTCGCCGCAACTGGCACGTCGCAGCCCGCTGGCTGCCCCACATGGACACGGGGCACCGCGAATCGGAGTATGCCAACTGGAAGCGAGCGGTCGAGCTCAGCTTCACCTGGGGTCGCCCGAAGATAAGCAAATAGCGCGCATGCGAGGTGATGGACGTGCCGGACGAGCAGGTGTGGCCGCATGCAGCCGACTCATGGCCGCCTAAGCCCGGAAACGGGCGCGCTGTCACGGACGGATCGCAACGCCCAGCAGGTGCCGCGTGACCGGTGTGTTCAGCCGGACGGCCGGAAATCGCAGCGCATCAAGCCGGGTGATCTGGAACCCCGTCGCTTCGATGGCCGCCTGCGTGTCGCGCCCGGTGTGGCAGCCGCCGGCGACGAGCGGCCACACGGTGGCATCGAGGGTTCGCTGGACGGCGCGCATCGGTGCCGATTCGGCGCGCACATGCTCGAAGAAGCGAAGCTCACCGCCCGGCCGGAGAACCCGGTGTATCTCGCGAAGTGCCCGG